>Ga0208195_1000031_pt1 | contig 186099 bp, 181 predicted proteins | sample AD_UKC077_MetaG_FD_184441 | JGI IMG/M metagenome (GOLD analysis project Ga0208195, IMG submission 184441) | Active sludge microbial communities of municipal wastewater-treating anaerobic digesters from USA - AD_UKC077_MetaG (SPAdes) (version 2) | ecosystem: Engineered > Bioreactor > Anaerobic...
TACCGACAACGCAACCGACCCCGCCGGCTTGACCCAGACCACCCCGAGGGCCATCCTCAATAACGCGCCACGGTGGTCCCATCCCCCTGGCAACCAGGTGGTCCCATCACCCTGGCAAGCGACAACAGATCCATCGCGGCGCCGCACGAAGTAGTCAGGAGCATGCCGCGTGCCGTCACGCCAATGAATCCAAAATGGTTGCGACAGAACACCAACAACATCCGGATCGGCATCCAACGCCATCAACTGGTCACGTTCTACCCAGGACTCGTGACCTACATGTGCGCCGGTTGTGGCGAACCACCACAGCCCGGGAAAGTTACGCTGACCTCGAAACGAGGGGAAATTCCGCACTGGTGAACAGTCCAACTCAAACCGGGTTGCAGCACATCGGTCCAGCGATTGCCGCGTGCATCCCTCGCGGGTGTTGAACTCCAAGTCCACTGCACTCGCTACACCTGGCCCAGCCGAAACAGCCGACGTCAGCACACATAAACGCTAAGCCTCGTGCCCCAGATTCAATGAGAAAGACACGCACTTACCCCAGATTCAATGAGAATGCCCCAGAATCAATGAGAACGGACAAGAGCGGCTTCGGCGGCAACGGCGGCCTTGCATTCTTCGCCGGTAACGGCGGCGCCGGTGGTGCTGCGGGCAAGGCCAGCAGTACCTCCGGTCAGGCCCTCGGCGCTGCCGGCGGTCAGGGCGGTGCCACCAACACCGGCACCGGCGGCGTCGGCGGCACCGGTGGTGCGGCCTTCACGTTGGCCGTCGGCGCGTCCGCCGACGGCGGAGTCGGTGGCGCGGGTGGTAGCGCCAATTCGCCGGCAGGCAAGGGTGGTACCGGTGGCGCCGGTGGTGCTGCGAACACGACGGGCAACAACTCCGACGCCACAGGCGGCAATGGCGGCAACGGCATCGCGACCGCGACGGGCTCCGGTTCGGTCGCCACCAACGGCCAACCGGGTACGCCCGGCTGACGAAACCAGGAATTCTCCTGCAACGGAATTGGCCCCGCGAGGGGTGGGGGCCAATTCCGTTGCAGGAGAGATGGTTTCAGTGCTCAACAGCCCCTGGGGTCGATTCGTCACTGTGACGTATCAGTGGTCAGCCCTCGGGGGACGGGGCAGCGGTGCGCCGGTCAACCAGGACGGCCAGACCCCACAACGACTGTGCGGCAACCGCACCGGCCAGGCCGACGACGAGGATCCACACCACATGATCACGCGGATCCAGCGTGATGTCGGGATCGCCGAGTCGCAGCGCGATGAGAACCAATCCGGCTGTGACTGAAGCGATCACGCCTTCGACGGCGGCGACGGGCACGCGTCGCCCTTGCGAGCGGGCCGTCAGTCGAGACAACACCCGGCGATAGACGACCATGGCGAGAATCGCGAGAAGCGCTTCGAGCCAAAGGAATCCAGTCGGCGGCGGCCAGTCGGCTCCGGCTAGCGCGAGCAGTGAGGAGCCGCCGAACGCGACGATCGCGCACAGCAGAGCGGTTCGATGAAACCCGGCACGCATGGTTATTTCGTCACAGTGACGGTTTGACCCGGCCGGGGCGGGAGTGGGGGCGACAAGGCTTTGGTCCGATCTGCACCCATCCGGCCACCCGGACGGTTCGGGCCGCCATACGAAAGCGTCGGTCGCACTCTGGCTCGCTCACAACAAACGGGGATCGAGTTCCTGTCGGATAGCAATCCTAGGGGCGGCGGTGCGGGTGGCCGGCAAATCCGCCGACGCCTCAGGAATATGAGCGTCGGCCGGGGTTGGCTGCATTCGTCCAGGTTAGGTTTGTGCCGATAAGCCACATTATGTCAAGTCAAAGTCTCCGTTTTCATCAGATGAATCATTTCCGGCCCGATCGCCCCGATTGGCATGGGCGCCGTCATTCCGGGGATTCCAGGCGAAAGTCGTTGGCCCACTGAAGTTGTGGGTCAACACGACGGGCCTGCTACGCCGGTAGTTGCGCGGGGTCGCCTCGACGCGCTGATAAAAGCCTCCTGGAAGCGATGGCTCTACCTGCACCGATGTGGTAATGATTCATTAGATGATTCAATGATGCATCAGATGAGACAGCCTGGAGGCCGGTTTGCCTGTCGATAAGAGCGGTCGCGTGTACCTCGTCGGCTCGGTCCCCCTGCTGCATCCCGAGGTCCAAACCGTCGACGAGATGCTGGATGGGTGGCGCAACCAGCAACTATGTCGAAACCTCGATCACGACACGATCGCCGGTCGGATCGCACTCGTCCGCCGCTTCATCGCCGACACCAACGAGTTCCCTTGGTCGTGGACGCCGGCCATCGTCGAGGAGTTTTTCGGTGACCTCCGCAGCATCAAGGCTGTCAAGCAGTCCACCGTGCGGGGCTACCAGAACGGGCTGCGGTTGTTCTGCTCCTATATTGCCGATCCTGACTATGGCTGGGACCGGGTGTGCGAACAGCGCTTTGGTACGCACCCCGCGCAGGTGTTCTTTGCCTGGAACACCGCAACGCACGTCCAGGACAATGAGCAGTCCCCCGAGAAGCGGCCGTTCACCAAGCAGGAGCTGCAGATTTTCTTCGACCACGCCGATGATCAGGTCACGCTGATCGCCAACTCGAACAGGAAGGGGTGGCTGCCGGCCTACCGGGATTCGGTGATGTTCAAGGTCGCCTACTCCTATGGGCTGCGCTTCAACGAGCTGCGCCACCTGCAGACTGTCGACTTCTCCCGCAATCCCCATGCCGCGGAGTTCGGCCGTTACGGCGCGGTCCTGGTCCGCTACGGCAAGGCCAAGAAGGGTTCGCCGCCCAAGCGTCGCACCGTGCTGACAGTCTTCGATTGGACGCCGGAGATCATCGCCGACTGGCTGGCTCACGGCCAGCCCTACATCGACGACAGCATCGATCTGTTCCCTAGTGAGCGGGGCTCACTGGTCGCCGAGAACACCCTGCTGCGCCGGTTTCGGCGCTACTGCAAAGATCTCGGCCTGGCCGAGGGCCTGGATCTGCATTCGTTTCGCCGCTCCTACATCACCCACCTCATCGAGGACGGCTGGGACGCCAAGTTCGTCCAGGACCAGGCCGGCCACGAATTCGCCAGCACCACATCGCTGTACACCAGTGTTGGCAGCGACTTTCGGACCCGCACCCTGCGCCGCGTGCTCGACCAGACCATCAAGGATGCGCTCTCGCTGGGAGAGGAAACCTCATGAAACGCGAAGTCGACTACAGCTGGCGACTGGCCGAGCTCATGGCCGCTCATGGCATGCACAACAGCACCGACCTGATCCCCCGGCTCGCCGAGCGTGGGATACAGCTGTCCCGGCCCCAGGTGTACCGCGTCGTTCATCAACGGCCCGAACGTGTCTCACTGCAGCTGATGGCGGCGTTGTGCGACATCCTGGGCTGCGGCGTCGAAGACCTGGTCACAGTAACCGCCACCGACGTCCGCCGCCGCAAGACCGCCTCGGGCACGACCCCGCCCGCGCCGAACGTCGTCGAACTCAACAAATCGGTCCGACCACGGCGCGCCCGAGTCATCACCGATGACCATTGACCCAAAGCCCCGCTCGACACGACGTGGAAGGCCACCGGTCACTGATGGTGACCAAGAGTGCAGCAGGTGCCACCGCATGGCCAACAAACTGCGGGTGTATTGGCCCGGTGATCAGCTCTGCCACAGCTGCTTCTACGCCGCGATGCGCACGCATGGCATCTGCCCGCTCTGCGGCCACGATGGCGTCCTACCAGGACGCGCGAACCACACCGACCCACGGCCGGTCTGCCTGACCTGCTCCGGCATCCCCGGCAACTTCACCTGCCGGACCTGCAAACAGGAAGGCGAGATCTACCGCAACGGCGTTTGCGCCCGATGCGCACTGCGCGATGACCTCTGCCGGATCCTGTTGCACCACCCGGCAGACTCTGCCGCGATGGAGACCCTCATCGAAGTACTGTGCGGCGTGGACCGGCCCGAGAGCATCCTGACCTGGAAACGCAGCCAGAAGGTCCTGGAAATGCTCGGCGGGATCACCTCCGGCGCAATACCACTCACCCACGACGGCCTCACTGCAGCGGGCCGCGGCAAACACATCGGCCACCTACGATCGATCCTGGAGCACCATGGACTGCTCCCACCACGAGACGAACACCTGGCACGCTTCGAAGAATGGTTGAGCGCCAAACTGGGCGCCGTCGCTTCACCGGCAGTCCGCGCACCGATTGAGCAGTTCGCCACCTGGCACCACCTACGTCGGTTACGCAGTGAGTCCCAGCCCGGCCAATCATCCGACGGACCGAAGCGATCCGCGAAACAAGAGATCACCGAGACCATCAAATTCCTCACCTGGCTCGAGAACACCCATGGCCGCACCGCCGTGGACTGCACACAGCACGACGTCGACGAATATCTCGCATCGGGACCCACCACCCGCCACTTGATCAGAACATTCTTCGTCTGGGCCAAGAGCAGCAGGATCAATACCGGAGTGCAGATCGGATTCCGGCAGGCCAGAACAACCCCGACAATCACCCAAGAACAGCGACTGGCCTGGCTCAAGGAACTGCTCACCGGCAACGCCGAAAGCCTTCCCTATCGCGTGGCCGGCGTCCTCGTGCTGCTCTACGCACAACCACTCACCAAAATCGCTGCCCTGCAGAGCACCGTTATCTCCCAAGCCGACGGGCAAACGCTCATCGCGCTGGGCAAACAGCCCATCCCGGTGCCCGAACCGTTCGCCTCACAGCTCAACTACCACCTTCGCCATCGACCCAATCTGCGCACCACCGGCGGAGCCGTCGGCACCCCCTGGATGTTCCCCAGCAGCAGACCGGGCTGGCACCTGGACCCACAAACGATCATGCACCGGCTTCGATGGGTGGGCATCAACACGCTGGGCTCACGCAACACCGCGTTGAAGGAACTCGTCGCCCAGGTCCCCGCTCCCCTGGTCGCCGAGATGCTCGGATACAGCGACCAAGTCACCCAAAAACATGCTGCGGACGCCGGCAACACCTGGGCCGCCTACGCATCCACCGCACCCGAACGGAGCAGCGTGATTCCTCCGCGACAGCAGCCGCAGCCTGTTCCTCACTTTGCGCACGCTGACAACGGTGACCAACTGACCTTAGACCTCACCGATGACGACATCGACGATGGTGCTCCCCCAGCCAGTCCCGTTCAGGCTCTCCTCGATGCCCTTGATGGCGCAGCGGACACCGTCACGCAAGCACGGGCCGCTGTCACCGCAGCCGAAGAGGAACTCGCACAGGCTGTGCTACACGCCTATCGCTCCGGGTTCACTTGGACGAGAATTGCTGCGAGACTGGGTATCTCGCCGCAGGCTGCACACCAACGGTGGGCGGCACGGGCCCGCAACCCGGCCGAGCACGACAGGCCGGGCAACGCTCACGACACGCAGGATCCGTAACGAACTTGGCCCTCACGCAGGACCGCGGTGATCGCACTACATGTGGCCGCTCGGCGGGATCATCTACTGGCAGCAATTCGGGTCGAGCACCACACACAGTGCTTGCAGGGCTTCGGGTTTCACCCGGTGAAAGACGTTCATGCCACGCCGATCGGAGATCACCAGGCCAGCCTTGCGGAGCTGCCCGAGGTGATGGCTGACCGTGGATTCGGCCAGGTCGAGTACCGCGGCCAGCTCCCCGCTAGTCTCCTCCCCAGGGCGCGAACTGAACAGCAGCGACATGATCTTCACGCGCATCGGATCAGCCAGGGCCTTCAGGCGCATCGCCACCTCCAGGGCGTCGGCGTCGCTGAGCGGTCCGGCGGCCACCGGGGCGCAGCACACCGGGGCGGACATGTCGATCACGGGCAGCGCTTTGGGCATGACATCCATCCTGCCACAATTCTTGACATATATCGAAAAGGTGGCATGCTGAGCACTGACGCGTCAGTTCGATATATGTCTCATCAGTGGTTGGAGGCCCATCATGTCCCGTGTTCAGTTAGCGCTCAACGTCGATGATCTCGACGAGGCGATCACGTTCTACACCAAACTCTTTGGCGTTTCCCCCGCCAAGGTCAAGCCCGGTTACGCCAACTTCGCGGTCACCGAGCCGCCGCTGAAGCTGGTGCTGCTCGAAAACCCAGGCAAGGGCGGCACCATCAACCACCTCGGGGTCGAGGTCGAATCCAGCGAGACGGTGCACGCCGAGATCGCCCGCCTGACCGGCGAAGGGCTGTTCACCGATGAGGAGATCGGCACGACCTGTTGTTTTGCCACCCAGGACAAGGTCTGGGTGACCGGCCCGGCCGGAGAGAAATGGGAGGTCTACACGGTGCTGGCCGACTCCGAGACATTCGGCACCAATCCCCAGCTTCTCGCCGAGGGTGAGGCTGCCGAGGGTGGAGTCTGCTGCGGCGGAACTGCCGCCGCCGACGCGGAGCCCCAAGCGGCGAAGACGTCGGCCTGCTGCTGAGCGGGATCCGCGCCACGACACCAGGGGCCCACCATCACACGATGGTGGGCCCCTGGTCATTGGTGGCCTGGCTTGACGGCTAGTTCGATAAGTATCAATATTGATGTATGTCGAAATCATCTGATCCGGTCGACGACGCGTGCTGCCCACCCGGAGCACTACTGGGGGAACCCCTCTCGGCCGCAGAGGCCGCAGATATGGCAGTCAAACTCAAGGCCCTGGCCGATCCGGTTCGGCTGCAGTTGTTCTCGGCGATCGCCAGCCACGCCGGCGGCGAGGCCTGCGTCTGCGACATCTCGGCCGGGGTGGAGGTCTCCCAACCCACCGTGAGTCATCACCTCAAGGTGCTGCGCGACGCCGGCCTGCTCACCTCGCAGCGTCGGGCCTCGTGGGTGTATTACGCGGTGGTGCCCGACGCACTGGCCAGCCTGGCCGTGCTACTCGGCGCGACGTTGGCGGGGGTGCCGGCATGACCGACACCAGCACTGCGCCGCCGGTCGTCGGCAAGCTCTCCACCCTGGATCGGTTCCTGCCGGTCTGGATCGGCGCCGCCATGGTCGCCGGCCTGCTGCTGGGCCGCTGGATCCCCGGCTTGAACACCGCGCTGGAAAGCGTTCAGCTGGACGGTATTTCACTGCCCATCGCCCTGGGCCTGCTGATCATGATGTATCCCGTGCTGGCCAAAGTCCGCTACGACCGCCTCGACACCGTCACCGGAGACCGCAAACTTCTGCTCTCCTCGCTGGTGTTGAACTGGGTGCTCGGCCCGGCGTTGATGTTCGCGCTGGCCTGGATGCTGCTGCCCGACCTGCCCGAATACCGCACCGGACTGATCATCGTCGGGCTGGCCCGCTGCATCGCCATGGTCATCATCTGGAACGACCTGGCCTGCGGAGACCGCGAAGCCGCCGCAGTCCTGGTGGCACTCAACTCGATCTTCCAGGTCATCATGTTCGCGGTGTTGGGCTGGTTCTATCTGTCAGTGCTGCCTGGCTGGCTCGGCCTGGAACAGACCACCATTTCGACTTCACCGTGGCAGATCGCCAAATCCGTGCTCATCTTCCTCGGCATCCCACTGCTGGCCGGCTACCTCTCTCGCCGGATCGGAGAAAAGACGAAAGGCCGCGACTGGTACGAGGCCAAGTTCCTACCCCGGATCGGGCCCTGGGCGCTCTACGGGCTGCTGTTCACCATCGTGATTCTCTTTGCCCTGCAAGGCGATCAGATCACCAACCGACCCCTGGATGTGGTCCGCATCGCCCTGCCCCTGCTCGCCTACTTCGCGATCATGTGGGGCGGTGGCTACCTGCTCGGCACCATCTTGGATCTCGGCTACGAGCGCACCACCACCCTGGCGTTCACCGCCGCCGGCAACAACTTCGAACTTGCGATCGCCGTGGCGATCGCCACCTACGGCGCCACCTCCGGCCAAGCCCTGGCCGGCGTCGTGGGCCCGCTGATCGAAGTCCCGGTCCTGGTCGCCCTGGTCTATGTCTCGCTGGCGCTACGCAAACGATTCCACCACCACACCCCCCAACACCTGCCCACCGGCTCGACGACGAGAACGGAACCCACACCATGACTGACAGCCCCGTCACTCACCAACTGCGCGACGACCTCTCGATCGACCAACAGCTCGCCTTGAAGACCGCGGCGACCCGGCTGCACGGCGAGTTCGATGGCACATTCGGCACCGAGACCATCGAACGGTTCCTCTGCTCGTCCTACGACCAATTCGCCGGTCGCGCCACCATTCCCAACTTCCTGCCGCTGCTGGCCGAACGGTTCGCCCGCCAACGCCTGCACGCCCTGGCACGGGTCGAAGGCAAGATCAGCGACGGCAAGCCCACCGTGCTGTTCCTCTGCACACACAACGCCGGCCGCTCGCAGATGGCGCTCGGTTACTTCACCCATTACGCCGGCGACAACGCGATCGCCTGGTCGGGGGGTTCTGAACCCGGAAACGAGATCAACCCGGCCGCGATCGCTGCCATGGCCGAGGTCGGTATCGACATCACCAGTGAATACCCCAAACCCTGGACCGACGAAATCGTGGCTGCCGCCGACGTTGTCATCACCATGGGCTGCGGGGACGCCTGCCCGATCTTCCCCGGAAAACGCTACGAGAATTGGGAACTGCCCGACCCGGCCGGCCAAGGCCTCGACGCTGTGCGCCCAATCCGCGACCAAATCGACCAACGCATCCACCAACTGTTGGCCCAGCTGAACGTCGCAGTCACCCCGTGACCATCGCACCGCACGAGCATCCGTCGCGATGATCCGCAGTCAACATCAGGTGGCGCCAATGACCGCCGACCATGCCGATGCCGTCCTGGCGATCTACCAAGCCGGGATCAACACCGCAAACGCCACCTTCGACCTCAATGCTCCGGACTGGGCAACCTTCGACACCGAACACCTCCCGGATCACCGCTTCGTCGCCACCGACTCCGACGGACACGTCATGGGATGGGCTGCCGCTGCACCTGTCTCATCACGGTGCGTGCATGCCGGGGTGATAGAGCTCAGTGTGTATGTCGCCGAGCACGCTCGCGGCCAAGGTATCGGGACACTGCTGCTGCAGTCTCTGATCTCCTCCAGCGAGAACGCCGGAATCTGGACCCTGCAAAGCCAGGTGTTTCCCGAGAACACCGCCACTCTCGCCCTTCACCACCGGGCCGGATTCCGCGTCGTCGGCGTGCGCGAGCGCCACGGCCGACACCACGGCCACTGGCGTGACGTCATCCTCCTCGAGCGGCGCAGCCCGCACATCATCTGACCGCCCACAACGAAGGAGAACACCCGGTGACCAACTCACCCCCAACCGTCCTGTTCGTCTGCGTCAGCAACGCCGGAAAATCAGTGATGGCAGCAGGACTCATGCACCACATCGCAGGAACAGCCATTCACGTCGCCTCGGCGGGCACCCACGCCAAGACCGCCGTCAACGACCTCTCAGCGCAGGCATTGGCCGAAGTTGGCGTCGACATCAGCGGCCACCAGCCCGTCCAACTCACCGATCAGATGCTCGACGATGCGGACCTGGTGGTCATCGTCGGCACCCAAGCCGAACTCGGCAACCACCCTGGCACCACCATCCAGCGATGGGACACCGACGAACCCTCACTCCGCGGCATCGACGGAATCGAACGCATGCGAATTATCCGCGACGACATCAACACCCGCGTCCAGAACCTCGCCGCCAGTCTCAGCGACTAGCCATCCAGACAGAGCCGCAGTGACAACTCGCCTCCCGGTGTTTCGCGGGAAGGTGCTCGACTCAGGTGGTGGGGCTTGCGGGGTAGGCGTGGACCAGTGCGCTCGATAGTTTCGGAATGGCGTGGGTGAGGGCGTGTTCGGCGTCGTGGGCGATCTGATGGGCGTTGGTGAGGCTGGTGGACGGGTCGATGTCCAGTTCGGCGTCGGCGTGGATGCGGTGTCCGATCCAGCGCATTTTGACGCTGCGCACAGCGGTGACACCGGGTTCGGCGGCCAGCGTGGTCTCTGCGGCGGCGACGAGTGCGGGGTCGATGGCATCCAGTAGGCGTCGGAACACGTCGCGTGCGGCAGTGCGCAGTACCGCCAAGATCGCCACGGTGATGAGCACGCCGATGATGGGGTCGGCCAGCGGGAAGCCTAGGGCGACGCCGCCGGCGCCGAGCAGCACGGCCAGGGAGGTGAAGCCATCGGTACGGGCGTGCAGCCCGTCGGCGATCAGGGCGGCCGACCCGATTTGGCGTCCGACGCGGATGCGGTAGACCGCGACGAGTTCGTTGCCGATGAAGCCGACCAGCCCGGCCACGGCGACCCATCCGAGGTGTTGGATCGGAACCGGGTTGATCAGCCGGCGAACGGATTCGATGCCGGCGATGATGGCCGAGAGAGTGATCATCGCGACCACGAAGAGTCCGGCCAGGTCTTCGGCGCGGCCGTAGCCGTAGGTGTAGCGGCGGGTGGCGGCCTTGGTGCCCAGCGCGAAAGCGATCCACAGCGGGATGGCGGTCAGGGCGTCGGAGAAGTTGTGGATGGTGTCGGCCAGCAAGGCTACCGACCCGGAGATCACGACGATTACCAGCTGCGCGATGGAGGTCGCTGCGAGCGCGAGGAGGCTAATCTTGACTGCGCGGATGCCCGCGGCACTGGATTCCAGGGCCCCGTCGATGCTGTCGGAGGCGTCATGGCTGTGCGGGGCGAAGATCTCCTTGATCGCTGCGCGCAGGCCTTTGGGGTGATCGTGGCCGTGATCTAAGCCGTGGTCGTGACCGGCGTGTTCACCGTGGTCATGTCCGACAGCCGCGGCGGGTCGGGCCTTGTGCATCATGTGCGGCGTCCCTTCGATCGGATCGGCGTGGGGTCGACGGTGGCGGGATGCAGGGTGGCCAGGTCGGCGGCGTCGCGGTGATGGCCCGGCACATCTGGTCCGGCGTGTTCGGCGTTGAACACCGCGTCGGTGACAAGTTGACCGATGTGGTCGTTGTCGAGGCTGTAGAAGATCGTGGTGCCCTCGCGGCGGGTCCGCACCAGCCGCGCCATCCGCAGCTTCGCCAAATGCTGAGATACCGACGGCGCTGGTTTGCCGATATGGGTCGCCAGGTCGTTGACCGACATCTCGCGGCTCACCAGCGCCCACAGCACCTGAACTCGAGTGGCATCGGCCAACATCCGGAACACCTCGACCACCAGATCGACCTGGTCGTCGGGCAGCCGACGACTACAAGCCCCTTTATCTGCATTCATGCGCAGATAATAGTAGGAGTATGGAGCGAGTGTAAAACGTTGATCAGGTGGTGGCCCGGGCCACGCGGGCGTGGGCCAGGCGCGATCACTGCGCCCCGTCATTCAAGCGTCGCTGATTCAGGCTGATCACCCGGCGGTCACTCATCGCGACGGCTCCATCCAGATTGTCTGCAAAGCAGCGTGTTTCGGCGATGCGGCGGGCCTCCACGGCGACCCCTCGACCACCCACGCCATGAAATCATTTGCCCGCTTCAACCGATCGGCGTCGCGAGTGTTCCAGGGGTTTGAGGCCGAATCCGATTCATCGAGATAGCCGGTTTGCGCGCGATAACGCCGCAGTGGCGTTGGAGGACGAGCCGAGTTTGGCTAGTTCGACGGTTGGCCATGTCAGCGTTAATGGGCCCCGGCCGACACGACGGGGGCAGCTTGATGCCCCGCTTACCCCATCGACCCCTAGACCAACACTCAGCAAACTAGTTTCCGGGTAGGCGCCCAAAGGAGCGGCAGCCATCCAATACGACAAGCTGCTTAGGAAGCCTTATCGCCGACGGCCGCTTTCAGCACGACGAATACGGCGGAATCGAATATGGAGGGTTACCAGTCGGCTGAATCGGGACGTTTCTGATCCACACCCCTGCTGAGCTGCAGATAACCGAGAGATCATGGACACCGTGTCATCGTCGAGGTCTTGCCCTCGCCATTACTCGACGCCATCGTCTTGTCATCGATCACCGTCACGGTGACCTTGAAATCCGGCTCGTCGACGAAGCCGATGACGCCATCGGCGTAGGTCCAGTTTCCGAATGGGCCGTCGCTGGTGCCGTCCGCGCGCAGAGCCACCGCCAGGGTGCAGTCACCGGCGGTGCCCCACTTTCCGATCAGGAACTCCTTGGTCGGCCTGTCCCCTTTGGCCGGCACGACCGCCGTGCTGGACACGGCTGTACTGGTTGCGATTGGCGACGCGGTGACGCTTGCTGCGGGCGGAGCCTTGGGACCGCAGGCCGCGAGGGTGAGTGCCGCGGTGGCGACGACTGCGAATCGGATCTGAAGGGACATGGCTCAGGTGTACCCGCTGAAAGCCGTTCTCACGCTGTAGCGTGACCGATCGTGAACCTTTCCCGTGTGTCTTCCGCTGCCGCCCTGATTTCCGCCGCGTCGTTGATGGTGACGCTTTCCGCATGCAGCTCCAAGACCGAGTCGTCGCAGCCGAGCTCCGCCTCGGTCACCCAGATGGCCACCACGCCGGCGTCCCCGGCCAGCGGCTGCCCGAGCACCGCACCCGACAAGGGCACCCCGGAGTGGACGCTGACCGGGCTGACCGGCAGCGTCGAGGTCACCGGCTCCACAGACAGCGCCGCGCCGCGGGTCGACGTCACCGCCCCCTTCACCGTCGGCGAGACCCAGGTGTACACCCTCAAGGCCGGCGACGGTCCGGTGGTGGCCCCGACGGCGACAGTCTCGGTCTGCTACATGGGTGTCGACGGGCGCGACGGCCATGTGTTCGACAGCAGCTACAAGCGCGGCGAACCGGTCGAGTTCCCGCTCGACGGCGTCGTTCCCGGTTTCCAGAAGGCCATCAGCGGACAGAAGGTCGGCTCGACCGTCGCCGTCGCCATGACGTCTGCTGACGGTTACCCGCAGGGACAGCCGCGAGCGGGCATCAACCCGGGCGACACCCTGATCTTCGCGATCAAGATCCTCGGCGCCTCGTAATCAGTCGCCGGCCGCACCCGCGGTCTGGGCCTCGATGACGGTGTCTGTGGGCGCGGATCGCTCCCACAGCACCGCCCCCACGCATGCGGTGACGACCCACCCGGTGCCGAGCACCCCGCACCAGGTGATCAATGCCATCGCGACCCCGATGGCACCGAATTCCGTCCAGCTGTCGATCACTGGCGGGAAGATGATCCGTCCCGCCACCGGGATGATGATCCCGTCGATCACCACCCCGGCCAGGCCGGCCCGCGCGAGATAACGGGCTCCATGACCGCCGTCCCGGACCAGCAGCACCGGGGTCAGTGACCAGAAGATCCAGACCGGCACCAGCGCCACCACGAACAGCGCAATCTGCACCGCGCCCTGGTGGTCCGTACCGTAGGCGATCCGCTCCCGCAGAGCGATCATCGCCAGATACAAGGCGAACCAGATCACACCACGTGCCAATCGTTGCCCCAACCCGAACTGCTCGCGCTGCCATGCCTTGGCGAACATCCCCGCCACGGTGACCGACATCGGAATCCCCCACACCAGGAACGCCGCGACACCGAGGAAACTCCATTTCGACTTCAATCCGGCGGTGTCGCCGAAGGCGTCCCGCACCGTATCGCTGGTCGACCCGTCCAGTCCGAGTTCACGGATCCAAATCGTTCCCGCGCTGAGGTTTTCGGCGAACCCGTTGAAGAAACTGAACCCAAGGATCATCAGCGGAATCACCACGGTGAACACCTGCACCGAGATCAACACACCCTGGTTGGCTCCGTCGATCTCCTTGAACCGGGCCAGCACCGCGGCGACCGGGTTGAGCCGCCGCGAGGCGGCCAGCTTCCGGCGGCGCTCATCAACGTGCCGTTGCAGATTCTCTCGGCTGACCCCGGACCGCATGGCTGAGAAATCTACGCCCTGTGCGGACCGACTGAACTCAGCGCTCGCAATGCCGCTTGAGCCCATGCAGCGCTGAGTCGGCGATCGTCGCGGCGGCCTTACGCTTCATGAAGCCCATCATCGGGATCTTCGGGTCGATCTCGAGTTCGTAGACGACCTTGGTCCCCTTGCCGTCCTTCGACAGCGTGTAGGTGCCGTTGAGCGCCTTCATCAGACTCGACTTGGGCTTGCCCTGCTCGTCGGAGTTCAGTGTCCAACTGACCGACTTGTGGCCGTCCCACACGTAGCCGATCTCGTAGGTGTCCTTGCCGACCGGCGTGGCGATCGTCATGGCCACGTCCTTCGGGGCGCCGTCCGGATGGCTGGTGATGATCTCCGCGCCGGTGACTCCCTCGCTCCACTGCGGATAGTCCACGAGATTCGCGATGACGGCCATCACGGCCTTGGGTGTGGCGTCGATGGTGATCGACTCCGAAACCTTGTCTCCCATGCCTTTCAGGCTAGCTGGCCTTGACCAGCCCCGGGCTACCGACACCGATGGTGATGCGCGGCGATTGCGACGGATCGAGCCAGGTCAGAACGGATTTCATCTCGTCGCGGCCGATTGCGACACATCCCCAGGTGGGTGTGCCGTCCGTCACGTGCAGGAAGATCCCCGACACCTTGCCCGGGATGCGATTGGGGTTGACGGCGATGTTGACCGCATAGTCGTAGACCGGACCGGAGTCATAGAGGTTCTCGGTGATCGACGACGGGTTCGTGGCCGAGTGCACATAGGTGTTGTAGGTCGGTGACGACGCATCCTCGTCCCACCAATCCTGTTTGGTGGCTTGGAAATACGGCATCTTGGTACCCGGGTTGGGCTGTCGGCCGAAGGCCTGGTCGAAGGCGAACGTGCCCACCGGGGTGCGGTGCACACCGTCGGCGCCCTCGCCGACACCGACGTCGCCCACCTTCGCCGCGGTCGGGCCGAGGACGACCTTCCACTCCGCGCCCACCTTCTGATACGCGGTCAGGGTTCCACTGGTCGCGCTTGCGGCCGGCACGCCGACGACGATCCACTGCTGCGGCGTGGGCACTGCAGCAGTGGGTTCGGCCTGCGCCGGCGCAGCCAGTGGCAGGCCGAGCAGGGCGATCCCGACGGTCGCGAACGTTTTGGACAGCTTCACAGCACTCCCAGGGCCAGCGAACAGTTGACTTGCGTTGATTGACATAAGCCTAATCGCGCCTGGTCACAGAACTGTTTCAGCCAGGTCGCGTGCCGACCTCAAGTCCGGCCATCTCCGAGGTCCCGTCGAACAGCAATTTCCCGGATTCGCGCACCGTACAGCGCATCCGGCCGGCCAGGTGTTCGAAGTCGGTGTCGATATTGCGCCGCTCCGCGGGCATCGGCACCGGCAACGTGTGCGGCGGCAGGTGCCGGCCGTCGCCCTCGAGCTCGATCTCGTAGCGCACCGAACGCCCTCGCAGCACCCAGTGGTTCTCCCCCAGTTCCGAGCGCACCAGCACCGGCGGCGTCATCCGGATCACCCTGTTGCCGATCCGCACCACGATGCCGTTGACGTCGCGGGCGATCGGCCCCAGCGAGAGCAGTCCGCCGGAGAACGCGACGCACACATCGTCGTCACCGAAGTCATGGGCCTGGCCCCACCACCAGCGCAGCGGGAAGCCGGCACCCCAGTTGCGTTCGGCGTAGACCTTGGCGCCGTCGAATGCCCAACTCTCCCCTGCGTATTCAACACGTCCGCTGGCGCGGCCACCGAGGTGATGCGGATGCCAGTACTGGTTAAGGAACGGAATCGCCGAGAACACACCGCCGCCGCCGAACGCCTTCGGCCACACGATGGGATCGCGGACCGCCATGTCCAGCCGGAGATCCCCGAGTTCGAAGTGGATCCGGTCCCGGGTCACGGTGAACCGGCCGTTGTCGTCGCCGGCGGAAACGCTGAACGGTGAATCCGTGGAGCGGGCATTGGCCAGCGCACCGGAGTGCACCACGTCGCCTGGATGGACGGCCACGGCCGCCGTCGACCAGTCCCCGTCGGGATGGCGGTTGACACTGCACAGCGCCACCAGTGCACGCCCACTGGCGGCATCGGTGACGCGCCAGAACCAGCCCTCCATCTCTGTGCCGTGCGACGGCACCGGGTCACCGAACGGAACGTCGGCGCCGGTGCGGCGGTACAGGTCGATCAGTCTGGAGGCCATCGGCTCCAATTTATCCCGCCGCTGCGGGACGCCGTCGCTAGCGCTGATGACCTTTCAGTGACCCCTCTAGATACGCATTACGGGCGGCCCGACGCGCCAGTTTGCCGCTGGTGGTCCGCGGAATCGCCCCGGCCGGCAGGATCCGGATGTCGGCGACATCCAACCCGTGCCGCCGCTTCACGGCGGCCCTGATCGCCTCGATGGCCTCGCCGGGATCGGAACGGCTTGTGCCGGTGGCCCTTTCGGCGATGATCACCAACTGCTCGCCCCCATCTCCGCCCGGTGTGCTGATCGCGGCCAGGTAGCCGCGACGGACCAGCGATGCGGCACCGGCTGCGGTGGCCTCGATCTCCTGCGGGTAGAAGTTGCGTCCTCCGATGGTCAACAGGTCGACGATCCGACCGGTGACGTACAACTCCCCCTCGAAGAACATGCCGAGATCGCCGGTGCGCAACCACCTGGCATCGACGCCGACCCCGTCGGCGCGACTTCCCGCCGGCACCCGGGCAGCCAGGTGCGCCCCGAAGGTCGACTCGGTCTCTTCCGGCCGTTGCCAGTAGCCCTTGCCGACGTTGTCGCCATGCAGCCAGAACTCCCCCACCGAGCCGTCGGCGAGCTCCTCGCCGGTCTCGGGATCGACCACGACGGCCCGCAGGCTGCGCGCCACGATTCCGCAGGACACCGCGGTGAACGCATTCGGAGTTTCAGGTGCGACGCGCACCGCCCGGCCGGCAGCCAGTTGGTCGCCGTCGAAGTAGGTGGCCGCGGCCCGGGCATCCGGGGTGATGTTGGCGATGAACAGCGTGGCCTCGGCGATCCCGTAGGACGGTTTGATCGCCGTCGGCGGCAGCCCGTGCGGGGCGAAGGCCCGATTGAAGTCGTCGATCGCCGTCATGCTCACCGGTTCGGATCCGATGATCATCACCGCGGTCGACAGGTCGAGGCGTTCGCCCTCCGGCGGCAGCCCGCGTTGGGCCGCCCATTCGTAGGCAAAGTTCGGCGCCGCGGTGACGACTCGGCCCTCCCGGCAGGCGTCCGACAGCGCGCGGATCCACCGGTACGGCCGCCGGACGAACGCGGTCGGCGCCATCAGGGTGGAATGCCCGCCGTAGGTCGCCGGGAAGCCGATCATCGACAAACCCATGTCGTGGTAGAGCGGTAACCAGCTGACGCCGTGGGTGTTCCGGTTCAGCAGGTCGATCGACAGGATCATCTGGACCAGGTTCGTCACGAACGCCCGGTGCGTGATCTCGATGCCCACCGGGGCACGTGTCGCGCCGGAGCTGTATTGCAGATGGGAGATGTCGTCCATGTCGATGTCGACCGGATCGAACTGTGCCGCAGCCGATTCCGGGATCTGGTCGATCACCAGGACCGGCGGGGCGGAGCCGGGCAGCTTGCCCAGGAATCCCTCGACGGCCTCTGATGCGGACTCGGTGGTGAGCAACAGTGCCGGGGTCGCATCAGCGAGTGCTACGGCAAGGCGTTCGGCGTGCCCGGGCAATTCGGGGGCGAACAGCGGGACTGCGATCCGCCCCGACTTCAGCACGGCGAAGAACGCGGCCACGTAGTCCAGGCCGGCCGGTACCAGAATCGCGACCCGGTCGGTGCGGGTTGTGATCTGCTGGATCCGCGCAGCGATCGCCCGCATCCGAACGTCGAGTTGTGCCCAGGTGATCTCCGCGACGGAATCCTCGGAACGGGCGAAATCCAGGAACCGGTAGGCGACCGTGTCGCCCACTCCCGCCACATTGCGCTCGATGAGCGAAACCAGCGTGGTGCCGGGCGGCAGAGCGATCTCACCGCGCGCATCGACGCAGTCCTCTATATCGAGCAAACCCGCGGGTGCGACGAAGTGCTGCCCCCGATCCATGGCAGCTGAGTCTAGGTTGCGGGCGTTAGGGTGAGCCGCATGCCGAGCTGGATCGCCCGAATGGTTCAGCTCGAGGGGGTAGGACCGGAATTCCGCACATCGGTAGCCCTTGGCTCGCACGGACGGCTGTTCGGCGGGCTCATCGCGGCCCAGGCTCTCGCCGCCGCCGGCGCGGGCGTCGCCGGTGGCCGGCTCCCGCAATCGCTGCACGCCTATTTCATCAAAGGCGGCAGAGTCGGTGTCGACGTCGACTACACCGTCGAGACGACACGGGACGGCCGCTCGTTCGACACCCGCAGGGTGACCGCCGGCCAGGAGGGCGTGCCGATCTTCCAGATGCTGACGTCCTTTCACCATCCGGAGCCGACCCTGGACTGGCAGCGGCCCGCGCCGTTGCGGTTGCCGTTCGAGAACGCCACGACGACTGTCACACCGCCTGAGGAGTGGGTGAGCCACTTCGAGGTCCGGGTCGCCGCCGAGGTGGACACCGACTGGCCGTTGCAACCGTTCTGGTTCCGGTCCCGCGAGCGCGTCGAGGACGATCCCCTGCTGCAGGCCTGCGCCATGACTTTCGTTTCCGACCTCGGCCTGGTGTCCACCGGCCGCCCGCCGGGGCATCAGACTCCCGGGCCGGGTGGTGCGGCAAGCCTCGACCACGCACTGTGGCTGCACCGCCCGATCGACGTCAACGAGTGGCACTGCTACGACGCGTCGGCGGTGAGCCACAGCGACGCCCGCGGCCTGGCGTTCGGGTCGATCCACGACCACGCGGGCCGGTTGGTGGCCAGCGTGGCTCAGGAGTCGCTCTGGCGCATTTGACGCCGACGGAAAATCCTGTGTTTAGGCGCGCCGGTATGTGGGAACAGTCCCCCCGAACCGAGCGAAAGGAAACGAACATGACGGTTGACTATGACGCCCCTCGTCGCCCGGCAGTGGAGACCGAGGAACCCTCTCTCGATGAACTCGCGGGCCGGCGGATCGATTCTTCGGGCGCCGTTCCGGATCTTGACGAGGCCGACGCGGTTGAGTCCTACGAATTGCCCGGCGCCGACCTCTCCGACGAGGAGCTGACCTTCCGGGTGGTGCCCAAGCAGCCCGATGAGTTCACCTGTAGCAGCTGCTTTCTGGTCCAGCACCGAAGCCGGCTCGCCCTCGGGCGCAGCGGCACAGTGATCTGCACGGACTGCGTCTGAGGGCGAGCCGGGTACCGGTTCTGCCTGGCTTACGCCCCGGCGACAGTGATGCGCCGGATCAAGATCCGGCGATGATCCGGACCAGGTACGGGTCCATATCGGTGGTGCGCACCGGCGAGACGACAACACCGGCGTCGGTGACCTCGAGCATCTGGTTGTTGCCCAGGAACATCGCGACGGTCGTCGTGCCTTGCGGCCCGTAGAAGATCAGGTCGGCGGGCAGCGCCTGCGCCGCGGTGACCTTCTGACCGACGTTGTACATCGCACCCGATGAGCGGGGCAGCTTGGCGTTGACGCCGGCGTAGACGTACTGCATCAGGCCGGAGGAGTCGAAGCCGACGATGGCCGCGCCCGGGCCGTTACCCAGGCTCGGTCCGTTGATATCGCCGCCGCCCCAGGAGTACGGCACACCGCGCTGAGCGAGGCCACGGCTGATCACGAGGTTGACCGCCTGGTCGCGGCTGACCGGGGCGGCCGAGGCCGTGCCCGGGCCGACCAGCAGACCGGAAATCATCAGCGCCCACCCGATCACCATGGACAGGACACCGGTAATGACGCGCTTCATTTCAAACCACCCTCCTGCTGAGACGAACGACCGGGGAGATCCCGGCGGGTGCACAACAGTCACTACCGTCACTTCTACAACAACGCGCCGTCCACCACCACCCCGTTTTAGGGGCTGAACTGGTCTTTTTGCCCAACCGTGACGCAACGGTGTCCCGAGCGCACCCGCTTCTTGGCTGAACCGTTGTGCACCGAACGCCGGATAGCGAAATCCGGATAGCATGGTGCGGCCCGATCCGGCTTCCGACACAAGAGGCATGACTGATGACCACGACTGACACCACCCTGCCCAGCGGTCAGGACATCGACACCGCGATCGCCGACGGCAAACGCGCCTACGAGCTCGACCGCAAGCACGTCTTCCACTCCTGGTCGGCCCAGGCGCAGATCAAGCCGATGACCGTGCTGGCGGCCCAGGGCGCCTACGTGTGGGACGGCGACGGCAACAGGTTGCTCGACTACTCCGGGCAGCTGGTCTTCACCAACATCGGCCATCAGCACCCCAAGGTGGTCGCCGCGATCGCCGAGCAGGCGGCCAAGCTGTGCACCATCGCCCCGCAGTTCGTCAACGACGCGCGGTCCGAGGCCGCCCGGCTGATCGCCGAGCGCACCCCGGGCGATCTGAACCATGTGTTCTTCACCAACGCCGGCGCCGACGCCGTCGAGCATGCGGTCCGGATGGCCCGTCTGCACACCGGCCGCCGCAAGGTGCTCTCCCGGTACCGCTCGTACCACGGCGGCACCGAGACCGCGATCAACCTGACCGGCGACCCCCGCCGCGTTCCCAGCGACAACGCCAGCGCTGGTGTGGTGCACTTCAACGGACCGTTCCTGTACCGCTCGTCGTTCTACGCCGAGAACGAGCAGCAGGAATGCGAGCGGGCCCTGGATTACCTCGAGCGCCTGATCGCCCACGAGGGGCCGTCGACGATCGCCGCGATCATCCTGGAGTCGGTCCCCGGCACCGCCGGAATCATGGTTCCGCCGCCCGGCTACATGGCCGGCGTGCGGGAGATCTGCAACCGGCACGGCATCGTGATGATCGCCGACGAGGTGATGGCCGGCTTCGGCCGGACCGGAAAGTGGTTCGCGATCCAAAACTTCGACGTCGTCCCCGACCTGATCACCTTCGCCAAGGGCGTCACCTCCGGCTACGTGCCACTGGGTGGCGTCGCCATCAACGACGCCATCTACAACACCTTCGCCGACCGCCCCTATCCCGGCGGGCTCACCTACTCGGGTCACCCGCTGGCCTGTGCGGCCGCGGTGGCGACCATCAACGCGATGGAGGACGAGGGCATGGTGGCCAACGCCGCCCGCATCGGCGAGAAGGTGCTCGGCCCGGGTCTGCACGAGCTGGCCAGGAAGCACCCCTCGGTCGGCGAGGTCCGTGGTCTCGGCGTTTTCTGGGCCATCGAATTGGTCTCGGACCCCAAGACCCGCGAGCCGTTGGCCCCCTACGGTGGAACCAGCCCGGCGATGAATGACGTTGTGGCGGCGTGTAAGTCGGGCGGAATGCTGCCGTTCTCAAACTTCAACCGCATCCACGCCTGCCCGCCGTGCAATGTCACCGACGCCGAGATCGCCGAAGGCCTGGCGATCCTCGACGCCGCGCTGGACGTCGCCGACAAGCACGTGGTGTCTTAGAACGGGGGTGTCTTAGAACTGGGGCGTCTTAGAACTGGGACGTCTTAGAACTGGGACGTCTTAGAACGGGGGCGTCTTAGAACGGCGATGTGTGCGCGGCCAGCATGAAGAATGCCAGGCCGAGGCACAGCAGCGTGGCCAGTGCCAGGACGATGGCACCGGCGACGATGCCCGTTTGCACGCACCGGCGTCGCACCCGAACGCGGTTGTCCTGCCGCCGCTCACCCTGGATGCGGATCGCCGTCTCGGCGAAGGCGATGTCGAACAGTTCGTCCTCACTGACAGGCCGGCCCGCCGCAATCTGACGCAACCGTTCAGACGGGACGACCACCCCGACGCCGGCGAACTGCCGGCTCAGCCGGCGCAACCGGCGGCGACCGGCAGGCCGGCCCGCCAGGCTCAGATGCGTCAGCGCTGTCATACAACGCGACGCTAGACCCGACGGTTGATCCGCGCGGGCTAATCGCCGCCGGGGCGAACAGCAGGTCAGGGCTCCAGCACGACCTTGATGGCGCCGGATGCGCGGTCCGCGGCGATCCGGAACGCCGCCGCCGCGTCCGCGAGCGGGATGCGGTGGGTGATGATGCTGGCCGCGATCTCCGGGTCGGCCGCCAAAGCGGCGGCCGCGTGGGCGAATTCGTGTCCCCCGGCCCCGCTGCCGTAGCAGTTGCAGCCCACCAGGGTGAGCTCGTTCATCAGGAATCCGATGCCGGGGATCGCACGGTCCTGGTGCGCGACGCCGACCATCGCGATGCGGCCGGCCGGTTCGGCGCGCTCAACGCAGGCGGCCAGAGCCGAGTCGGTGCCGGCGGCTTCGACCACGATCTCGTAGCGCCCGCGCGGTGCGCCGGCGCCGAGCCGCCCACCGGCCTCGCGCTGGTGGTCGTGGCGGGCGTCGAGATCGACCTCCAGGCCCATGGCACGGGCCGCCGCCACCGTCAGCAACCCGACGCTGCCGCCTCCCACCACCAGCACCCGTTCCCCGGCAACGGCATGGACGGCGCCCAGTGCGTGCCAGCTCACCGCCAGCGGTTCGACGAGTGAGGCATCCCGAACCGCGAGTCCGTCGGGCAACGGCACCAGGCACTGGGTTGGAACGCGCATCCGGTCGGCCATGCCACCGTCGAACGCGACACCGAGCAACCCGTGCGGTTCTGCGCCTCGGCAGCGTTGGGGGGCGCCGATCAGACATTGATCGCATCGGCCGCACCGCACCGTCGGTTCGACGCAGTAGCCCTTGCCGTCGACGGTTCCGGCGATCTCGTGGCCGAGGGTCACCGGCAGGTTCCAGCCGACCAGCGTCAGATCGCTTCCGCAGATACCGGCGACGCCCACCTCAAGGAGCGCCCAGTCACCGGTCGGCTCGTCGACGTCGACGACGGCGGGCAGGCCGGCGGTCGATCGGACGGCGCGCATCGTTCGGCGGCAACAGCCGGGATCAGTAGTGATAGGTGTCCGACGGCGCCGACACGTGGACGGCTTGATCGTCGAACTCCGAGACCACGATGCCGTAGGAGCGGGCCAACTCGAGGATCTTGTTGGCGCGGGCGATGCGTGGAAGGTCTGAGCCGTTGCGGATCTCGCCGCCGTCGCGTTCGAACTCGGCGAAGAACTCCTTGGCCCAGCTGATCTCTTCCTGCGAGGGCGAGAGACCTTCGTTCACCGTGCCGCACTGATCCGGGGTCAGGCAGATCTTGCCGGTCATGCCGAACTCGGACGACACCGCGGTGGCCTCACTGAGTTTCAGCGCGCTCGAGCCCACCGTCGGCCCGTCGATCGCACCCGGCAGGTGCGCCGCCTTGGCCGCGATGGTGAAACGGGAACGGGCGTAGGCCAGGGTGTTGGGGTTCTCGCCGAACCCGGTGTCGCGGCGGAAGTCGCCGATGCCGAACGCCAGCCGGAAGGTGCCCTTGGTCGCGGCGATCTCGGTGATGCGCTCCAGTCCACGGGCGGTCTCGACCAGCGCGACGATCGGAACGTCGGGCAGCAGCTTCGCGGTCTCGACGACATGGTCGACCGACTCCACCATGGCCAGCATCACGCCACCCACCGATGTCTTGGACAGCATCGCCAGATCGTCGGCCCAGAACTGGGTGCCGAACCCGTTGACCCGGACCCAGTCGCTGTTGCCCTCGGCGAGCCAGCGCACGACGTTCTCCCGAGCCGCCTCCTTGCCCTTGGGCGCGACCGCGTCCTCGATGTCGAGGACGACGATGTCGGCGCGCGACCGGGCGGCCGGGGCGAATTTGTCGTACTGGGCGCCATTGACCAGCAGCCAGCTGCGGGCGAGCACCGGGTCGATGCGGTGTCCGGCTTCCTGAGGATCGGCGCTGGAATCCACGCTCACGGTGGTTTGGTCGTACATGCGTCTGCCCGGGGCCTTCCTGCTGCAAATTTGCCCTCAATAGTCGCATCAGCGGTGCTGATCGGCGAATCCGGGTGACCGTGCTCGGGGCTCGTATGCTCAATTCCATGGTTGAGACCGGCCGGATCGTGTCCATTTGGCGATATCCCGTCAAGTCGATGGCGGGCGAGCGCATCGCCACCGCCTCGCTGGGCAGTTTGGGGCTGCACGCCGATCGCACCTGGGCGGTCCGCGATGTCGAATCGAATGCCACCACCAGCGCCAAACACCTGCCGAAGTTGATGTGGTGCACCGCGCGCTATCCGGTCGATCCGGCGCCGGACGCCGGCCCGGGGCATGCTCCCGAGGTGGTCATCGGCTTGCCCGACGGTCGGGAGGTCTCCAGTTCGGACCCGGCCGTGCACGCGATGTTGTCGGCCTACCTGGACCGCGACGTCGAACTCCGGCCGTTGCCTCCGGTGAGCGACCGGGATGCCTACCGCGGGCCGATGGCCACCAAGTCCGACATCCGCACCATCTTCGGACTCTCGCCGGAGGATCCGCTTCCGGACCTGTCGATGTTCCCGGTGCGCAAACTCGCCGAGATCAGCCGTTACGCCACCCCGGTGGGCAGCTACGTCGACGCCTATCCCCTGCATCTGATGACCGAACAGTCACTGCGGGCGATGGCGTCCTACGCCCCGGATTCCGACTTCGACGTCCGGCGGTTCCGTCCGACCATCCTCATCGACTGGCCCGGCCAGTCCGAACAGGAACCGACCGAGCAGCCCGAATTGGCTTGGTGCGGGGGTGTACTGCACGCCGGCACGGCGAGCCTTGCCCCGCAGATCCCGACCGTCCGGTGCGTGATGCCCTCGCACGCCCAGCCCCGCCTGGATCGCGACCCGACCGTCACCCGCACGGTGGCCGCCCACGCCCGGCGCTGCCTCGGGGTGTACGCGACAGTGGCCGGTGCGGGACGGATCAACGAGGGCGACTCGTTGCGGTTCGATTCACCGGGCCGGCAGAAGGATCCGGATTCACTGACCGCGACGATCAAACGCGCGGTGATGCGGGCGATCTCGGCCACCCTTCCCCGCGGCCGAGGCTGAGTTCCGGCAGGTATCGGTTCCGGCAGGTATCAGAGGATGAACAGCATCTCCTGGTAGGTCGGCAGCGGCCACAAGTCGTCGGCCACAACGCTTTCCAGCGTGTCAGCAGCCGCCCGCACGGCTGCCATCGCGGGCAGCAGGGCGTCACGGGCGTGCAATGCCTCATCGAAGCTGCCTTCGACATGGGTCGACAAAGCACCCTTGAGCACCGAGAGCGCCTCGGTCAGATCGTTGATCGGGTTCGACACCGCGTGCAGCAAAGTGGTGTCGGCCTCGATTCCGGCCGCCTTCAGCGCCGTGACGTTGCCTGCCAATTCGGTCTGGTAACGCAGTGCCGCAGGCAGGATCACGGTCGTGCCGATCTCCAGTGCAAGCTTGGCTTCCACCGCGATGGTCAGCGAGTACTGCTCGATCCGGACCTCATATCGGCTGTGCAACTCCCGCTCGCTGAACACACCGTACTTTTCGAACAGCGCGATGCTCTCGGGCTTGATCAGTTCGGGCAGGGCGTCCGGCGTGGTCTTGAGATTGAGCAGGCCCCGCTCTGCCGCCTCGAGCTGCCAGTTCTCCGAATACCCGTCGCCGTTGAACACCACCGCACCGTGCTCGGTGATGATGTCGGTCAGCAGGGTCTGCACCGCGGAGTCGAAGTCTGCTCCATCGGCGACCGCCGCCTCCAGAACCGTGGCGACGTAGTCGAACGAATCGGCCATGATCGTGTTCAGGATGATCATCGGCACCGCGACCGTCTGACCCGAGCCCGGCGCGCGGAATTCGAAACGGTTGCCGGTGAATGCGAAGGGGCTGGTGCGGTTCCGGTCACCCGGATCGGTCGGCAGCGCCGGCAGGGTGTCGACGCCGATATGCATGACCCCCTTACCTTTTGACGACGTCGCGGCGCCCTTGGCGATCTGCTCGAACACATCGGCCAACTGGTCGCCCAGGAAGATCGAGATGATGGCGGGCGGTGCCTCGTTGGCGCCGAGCCGGTGGTCATTGGTCGCCGAGGCGACCGAGACGCGCAGCAGTCCGCCGAATTTGTGCACGGCACGAATGACCGCCGCGCAGAAGACCAGGAACTGTGCGTTCTCATGCGGGGTGTCGCCGGGCACCAGCAGGCTGCCGAATTCCGAATTGCCCATGGAGAAGTTGACGTGCTTGCCTGACCCGTTGACGCCGGCGAACGGCTTCTCGTGGAACAGGCACTCCATACCGTGTTTCTTGGCGATCGTCTTGAACACCGTCATCAGCAACTGCTGATGATCGGAGGCGATGTTGGCGCGCTCGAACATCGGGGCGATCTCGAACTGTCCGGGTGCCACCTCGTTGTGCCGGGTCTTGGCGGGGATCCCGAGTTTGAACAGTTCGCGTTCGGTGTCCATCATGAAGCCCAGCACCCGCTCGGGCACCGCGCCGAAGTAGTGGTCGTCGAACTCCTGACCCTTGGGCGGCTTGGCGCCGAACAGCGTGCGGCCGGCGTTGATCAGGTCAGGGCGTGCCAGGAAAAAGTGTCTGTCGACCAGGAAGTACTCCTGCTCCGGACCGCAGAAAGAGACGACGCGCTCGAAGTCGTTGTGCCCGAACAGCTTCAGGATGCGTTCGGCATGGGTTCCCATGGCCTGCTGACTGCGCAGGAGCGGTGCCTTGTAATCCAGTGCTTCGCCGGTCATTGACATGAACACCGTCGGAATGCAGAGGGTGTTGCCGTTCGGGTTCTCCAGGATGTAGGCCGGGCTGGTCACGTCCCATCCGGTGTAGCCGCGCGCCTCGAAGGTGCTGCGCAGACCGCCCGACGGAAAACTGGAGGCATCCGGCTCGCCCTGGATCAGGGTCTTTCCGGCGAACTCGGCCATGGTCTGGCCGTCGGAGACCGGCTCGAGGAAGCTGTCGTGCTTCTCGGCGGTCAGCCCGGTCATCGGGTAGAAGACGTGCGCGTAGTGGGTGGCCCCCTTCTCCAACGCCCAGTCCTTCATCGCCGCCGCGACAGAGTCGGCGACCGACGGATCGAGCTTCTGGCCGTTGTCGATGGTCGCGACCACGGACCTGTAGATCGACTTGGGCAGCCGGCCGCGCATCACCGCCTTGGTGAAGACGTTGGACCCGAAGATCGAACCGGGCTCTTCTTCCGGGACGAAGCTCACCGCCGGAGGCACATAGGCCTCCACGCTGTTGATCGCCTGAAGCCGGACCGTGTTTCCGCTCAACTCGTTTCCTCCGCACCCAAGACATCCGCATCTTCACCGCAGATGTGTGATGGGGTCAGGCTAGGAACGCTCGATGGCGAACGTGTTACGTCCGCGTCACCACCAGTGTGCTGAGACGGACCCCACACGCAGCCCGGCGGAACTAGATGTGCTGCTGGACGGCCCGCATCCGGTCACGCCACCAGGTGACGACGGCTGGGTCGGTGATCGCGAAGCGTTCCAGCGCAACGGGATCGGGCCCCGGCGGCATCGGGGCCACCGGGAGCCGGCCGTCGACCGGGCGCAGCGACCTGCCCTCGCTGACCACATCACCGTCCATCAGGGTCGCGGCCACCTCGCAGGCGAATCCGGTTTCGGGCAGCACGGCCGCCAGCGCCAGCGCACCGCACAGTCCGATGGTGCTCTGCGGGGCGGCGGCCACCACACCCGGCAGCCCGCTCTCGTCGGCGACCCGCATCGCGCGGCGGACTCCGCCCATCGCCCCGACCCGCAGGACGACGATATCGGCCGAACCCGCGAGATCGCGGGCCAGCGGATCCTGTGCGTCACGCAGCGCCTGCTCGACGGCCACCGGAACGTCGATTCTCCTTCGCAGCAAAGCGATTTCGCCAAGTGTGGCGCACGGTTGCACGACGAACTCCAGTCCCCCGGCGGCACGGTCGAGGGCCGTCACCGCGGAGGTCGCCGCATCGACATCCCATCCGCCGTGGGCGACGGCACGGATGGCTCCGGAGGGGCCGAGTGCGTCGCGAACCGCCTCGAGGCGCACCGCATCGTCGGCGGGCGATCCGTTCACTCGTACCGCGGCGGACTGACAGCCGGATTCGGCGACGATCTGCCGTGCCCGCATCGGATCCACCGCCGGCACCGACACCGACACCGGTATCCGTCCGCGGACGGGATCGGGCCAGCCCACGGTGCCGACCTCGATCGCGGCGGTCAGCCAGCGGGCGGCGCGGACGTCATCGCAGTCGCGAGGCGCGCTGAACTCGCCCCAGCCCTGTGGACCCTCGACCAGCATGCCCTGGTAGACACGGCAACCGTCGAGTTCGTCGGTGAGCGGAATGGCGACGATCGGCGCGTGATCGAAGTCGATCCACGTCTTCATCGCACTGTCTTCACTGCATCTACCGGTTCGCCCGCGGCGACCAGTAGGCGAGCATCTCGGCGAAGGTGTCGAAGGCCGGCGCGGAGTATCCGTAGGTGGCCTCGAAGTGAATGCTCAGCGGGAATCCGAGATCGGCAACCCCGTCGATCACCCGTTTGTAGAGGTCGACGATCATCGTCCGCTTATCCGCGGGTTCGGCGGCGGCCAGCGTCTTGACAAACTCCTGCTCGGCGGCGACGGCGGCGTTACCGGGATCCTGAATGAGCCAATTGATCAGCCCCACACGGCTTTCCACCTTCGGAACGAAGCCGAAGGACAAAAGGATCTCCGGGCGGTGCTCGCTGCTGCGGGTGAACGAGGTGAGGAACTCCACGATGGCGTCGGAGTAGAGCAACTGGGTCATGCCATAGGTGGCGCCGCGGTCGCACTTGAACCCGAACCGGCCGGCCTCGTCCTCGCGGGTCGGAATCAGGATCGCCCCCCGGTTGGCGACCAGGTCGCCGTACAGCGCCAGGGCGTCGGTCGGCGCCACGCCGGAGCCCTCGCCGTCGGCCATGGTGCGCGGCACACCGACGAAGGCGATGCCCTCCATGCCGGAGTCGATCAGTTCGACGAGCCGGTGACGCAAGGCGGTCTCGTCGGAGAAGGCGGTCACCTGGGTGCACAGGCCGCGGACACCGGGCAACTCCGGGGAGATCATCCGCCAGTAGTCCAGAACGTCGAGTTTGGGCTTCATCTCCACCGGACGGCCCTCGTCCTCGTCGATCATCCCCGGGATCATGATGTGGCCGATGCCGACGCCGGACTCGGCGGAGAGCCGGGCGACCTTACGGGCCTCGTCGAGCTGTTCGGCAAGGCTGCGGTCGACATTGGGCGGCACCAATTCGAGGGCGACCGTGGAGAGAGACACGCTGCCCAACCTTACCGGCAGATCTATTCTTGACTGAATCCAGAAAAGGGTCCAGGATCGTGATCATGCGATCGCCGGACCTCACCGCCGCGTTGCGCAACGCCGATCTCAGGGTCACAAAGCCGCGACTGGCCGTCCTCGACGCCGTGTCCGATCACCCGCACGCCGACACCGACACGATCTTCGGCGCCGTGCGCAACGGCCTGCCCGAGGTGTCCCGCCAGGCCGTCTACGACGTCCTCGCGGCGCTGACCGAGGCCGGCCTGATCCGGCGGATCCAACCGTCCGGAACGGTGGCCCGCTACGAGGCCAGGGTCGGCGACAACCACCACCACGTCGTCTGCCGGGGATGCGGCGTCATCGCCGACGTTGACTGCGCAGTCAATTTCACCCCGTGCCTGACACCGTCGGACGACAATGGCTTTGTCCTCGACGAGGCCGAAGTCATCTACTGGGGCTACTGCCCGCACTGCGTCCACGGATCGAACTCATCCACCACCGAAGGAGAACCAAGTGTCAGAGAGTAAGTGCCCGATGAACCGGCCGATGACCAACCAGGACTGGTGGCCCAACCAACTCGACATCTCGGTGTTGCACGGCGGGTCGGAATCGGCCAGCCCGCTGGGCGAGGACTTCGACTACCCGGCGCACTTCAAGAAGCTCGACGTCAAGGCGCTCAAGCGTGATCTCACCGCGCTGATGACCGATTCCCAGGACTGGTGGCCGGCCGACTTCGGCCACTACGGCGGGCTTTTCATCCGGTTGAGCTGGCACGCCGCCGGCACCTACCGGATCGCCGACGGCCGTGGCGGAGCCGGGCGCGGCATGCAGCGCTTCGCCCCGCTGGACTCCTGGCCGGACAACGCCAACCTGGACAAGGCGCGCCGGCTGCTGTGGCCGATCAAGCAGAAGTACGGCCAGAAGATCTCCTGGGCCGATCTGCTGGTGCTGGCCGGAAACGTGGCACTGGAGTCGATGGGCTTCAAAACCTTCGGATTCGCGTTCGGCCGCGAGGACGCCTGGGAGCCCGAGGAGGTCTACTGGGGCCCCGAGGACGAATGGCTGGCCGATGCCCGGTACAGCGGTAAGCGCGATCTGCAGAATCCGCTGGGCGCGGTCCAGATGGGCCTGATCTACGTGAATCCCGAAGGGCCCAACGGCAATCCGGATCCGGTGCTCGCCGCACACGACATCCGGGAGACCTTCGCCCGGATGGCGATGAACGACGAGGAGACCGCCGCGCTGATTGTCGGCGGGCACACCTTCGGCAAGACGCACGGCGCCGCCAAGGACGATCTGGTGGGTCCCGCTCCGGAGGGGGCCCCGATCGAACAACAGCTGATCGGCTGGAAGAACGCTCGCGGAACCGGGGTCGGTAAGGACGCCATCACCAGCGGTCTGGAGGTGATCTGGACCCACACCCCGACCAAGTGGGACAACAGCTTCCTGGAGATCCTGTACGGCACCGAGTGGGAACTGACCAAGAGTCCGGCCGGCGCCCATCAGTGGAAGCCCAAGGACAACGGCTGGGCCAACTCGGTGCCGACGGCCTTCGGCAACGGCAAGACCCATCCGTCGATGCTGACCACCGACCTGTCGATGCGGTTCGATCCCGCCTACGGCAAGATCACCCGCCGGTGGCTCGACCATCCCGAGGAGCTTTCCGAGGCGTTCGCCAAGGCCTGGTTCAAGTTGTTGCACCGCGACATGGGTCCGGTGTCGCGCTACCTCGGACCATGGATCCCGGAGCCGCAACTGTGGCAGGACCCGGTACCGGCGGTCGACCACAAGCTGGTCAACTCCACCGACATCGCCGCGCTGAAGGCCAAGGTGCTCAAGTCCGGCCTCTCGGTCTCGGACCTGGTTTCCACCGCGTGGTCGTCGGCGGCCAGCTTCCGCGGCACCGACAAGCGCGGCGGCGCCAACGGCGCCCGGATCCGCCTTGAGCCGCAGAAGTCGTGGGCGGTCAACGAGCCCAAGAGACTGGACAAGGTGTTGCCGGTGCTGGAGAAGATCCAGAAGTCCTTCAACAGGTCCGCCGCCGGCGGCCGCAAGATCTCACTGGCCGATCTGATCGTGCTGGCCGGTTCGGCGGCGGTGGAGAAGGCCGCTGCGGATGCGGGGGTCAAGGTGAAGGTGCCGTTCCATCCGGGACGCACCGACGCGAGCCAGGCCCATACCGATGTCCACTCGTTCGCGGCTCTGGAACCGCGGGCGGACGGCTTCCGCAATTACGCCCGGAAGGGCGAGAAGCTGCCACTGGAGCGGTTGCTGCTCGACAAGTCCTACATGCTGAATCTGACCGGTCCGGAGATGACGGCCGTCGTCGGCGGACTCCGGGTGCTCGGCGCCAACCACGGCGGCAGCAAGCACGGCGTCTTCACCACCAAGACCGGTGTACTGAGCAACGACTTCTTCACCAACCTGCTCGACATGGGCACCGAATGGTCGGTGTCGAAGTCGGCGGAGAACGTCTACGAGGGCAAGGACCGCAAGACCGGCAAGGTCAAGTGGACCGCGACCGCCAACGACCTGGTGTTCGGGTCCAATTCGGTGCTGCGGGCCTTCGCGGAGGTCTATGCCGCCGATGACGCCAAGAAGAAGTTCGTTCAGGACTTCGTCGCGGCGTGGGTCAAGGTGATGGACAACGACCGGTTCGATCTGCACCGGTAATCCCCACCGTCATTCACCGACGAGAAGAGCCCCCGCGGTCCGCCCCGGGGGTTCTTTTCGTTCTGGTCCATCCCCAAACCGCAGATGCCAGGACCGCGCACAGCACCAGCAGCCAGGGCCAGGCGCCGTGCTCGTAAACCCAACCGGCCAGCACCCGTTGCACCCGCCCGGCCGCGGTGATCACCGGGTCACCGGCGCTACCGGTCGCGCTGAACAACCGGATCTCAAACCAGCCGTACCAGGTGACGTAGAGACCGACGATCACCATCACCGCACCGCTGATCCTGTTGACGTACGGCAGCACCCGCCGCATCCGGTCGATCAGCGCGGAACTGGCCACCGCGACCGCAACGGCCAGCACACCGACCACGAGGGCGAGGCCGGCTGCGTAGGCGAAATACACACCCACGCCGTCGAGCGCCGAACCGGTCCGCAGGCTGCTGGCGGTGACGGCGAGAAACGGGCCCACCGTGCAGGACAGCGAGGCGATCGCATAGCCGATGCCGTAGCCGTACATCGAACCCAGCCGGGCCGTGGGCGCCCACCGCGCTCCCCCGGCCGCCGATCGGATCACCAGCTCGCGGCCCGACAAGAGCCAAACACCCAGTGCGACAAGGGATACGCCGACGGCCAGCGTCACATACGGCAGATAGCGCTGCACGGTCGAGGCGAGCGAGACGGTCAGCAGACCGAACAGACCGAAGACGGTGAGGAATCCGAATGCCATGGCGGCGGTGGCTCCCAGTGCACGGCGCACGGCGCGAAACTGATCGCCCTGCGGTCCCTCACCTTGCACCACCAGCGTGAGATACGCGGGAAGCATGGCGAACCCACACGGGTTGAACGCCGCCACCATCCCGGCGGCGAAGGCCAGCCCGATCAGTTCACCGCTCACGCCGATCTCAGGACAGCGCCCGCACCCGGTCGGTGAGTTCCTGCTGCGACATCGCCGAGACCGGGTTGTTGAAGAATGTCGAGGTGCCGTCGGCGCGCAGGAACACGTACGCCGGTTGCCACGGCACGCCGAACTTCGCCCAGATCGACCCGTCCGCGTCGTTGATGTTGGTGAAGTTGAGGTTGTACTTCGAGACGAAGTTCTGCATCGAGCCCACGTCGGCGCGGGTGGAGACACCGACGAACGTCACTCCCGGGTTGGCCGCCGCGACGGCACTGACACTGGGCGCCTCGGCATTGCAGAACGGACACCACGGCGTCCAGAACCACAGCACCGCCGGCTTGCCGTTGAGGCTGGCGCCGTTGAAGGTGCCACCGCTGAGCGTCGTGCCGGTGAAGTTCAGATCGTCGGCCGAGGCCGTCGCCGGCTTGCCGAGGCTCACCGTCAGCGCCAGCACGGCAAGTACCCAAGCCAGCGTTCTGATCGCAGATGTCTTCATGTGCTCAGGTTATGAGCGACTCCCCGGATCGGCCAGGCCGGCGGTCCGGTGGTCAGAAATGCGTAAGAAGACATCCACTTCGCCTTAGCTGGCAGAATCCTAAGAATCATTTCTCACAGGAGTTTTAGGGGATCGCCATACCCCTCTGTGGTTTGCCAGGCTACCGTCGGAGTCACGACGAGCAAGGGGGCATCATGACCAGTTTCACCTCCCGCTACGGGAATCCCGCCGACGACTACAAGGGCGCTCACATCTGGGCCCAGTGCCGGCACACCGCGACCGTGGTGGCGGTCACCGGCAAGGTCGACGCCCGCAACGTGGACCACGTGATCGCCAGGACCGTCCGGGTCATCGGCGGGGAGTCCCCCTTCGTTCTCGATCTCAGCGGTGTGACGACCTTCACCCCGGCGGCCCTGCGACTGCTCACCGCGGTCGACGATCACTGCGCCGCGATCGGCGCCCCGTGGGCACTGGTCACCAGCGATGCGGTGGTTGCGCGGATCCCCCGGCGTCTCGAATTCACCATGCTGGAGTCGGTGGCTGCCGCAGAACACCGGTTCGACGATGCGATCCTGCGTCGCCGCGGCCTGCTGTTGCCCCTGCTACGCCGTACTGCCTGAGCTGCGCCGTACCGCCTGAGCTGCGTCCGCGTACCCTTGACCGGTGCGCCTTTTCGCCGGACTGACATCAGCGCTGCTGTGCGCGTTGTTCGCCGGCGCCGGCTTCGCGTCGGCCGATCCGGCCGTCACGATCAGCAATGACGGCACCTACACGGTGGGCAAGGACATCACGCCCGGGGTGTACGAGTCGGCGGGCCCACTGCCCGGCGCGGTCTGTTACTGGCGACGGGCCGGTGCGGACAACGCCACCCTGAACAACGCGATGTCCAAGCAGCCGCAGATCGTCCAGATCGAGGCAACCGACGCGACGTTCAAGACCAAGGGGTGTCAGCCGTGGCAGCTGACCGACGCGCCCCCGCCCGGCCTGACTCCGCCCTGGCTGTCGGGGCTTCAGTTGCGGCACGACTTCGACGTCCTCAACGGCCTGGCCGGTCAGTCCGGAAACGGACAACCTCCGCCGGGCTGAGTCACTTACCCGTCAGGCTGGGCGCCGGACAGCCCTGATGATCCTGAAGTTGCTCACCGCCGGCGAAGTCGCCGGTCTCCCCGTCGGCCCGGTCCGCCAGGATCACGAAGCCCGGCCGGCCGTTCCGCACGGCGCCGACGACGACCAGTGTCTGGATCCCCATCTCAACTCCGGGATCGGCCAGACCCTCGGCGCGGAGCCGGAATGGATTGGCCGTCAACTGATCTCCGTCGACGGCAATCGCGTCATAGGTGTGGCCCGCGAGCAGCGCGGGGAACGGCGCCCAGTCCGGCCCCACCTCGGCGGCGTGCCGGGTCAACTGCTCGTGCACGTCGGCACGGAGACAGTCGATGTGGATGTGCAACTGGTTCTGCGACCGCGCCACCGACGAGTTCACCGCCAGGCTGACCCAGTCGCGCGGCAGCGACCCGCCGGCGGCGGCCTCGGTGAACGACCTCGCCTGCCACGCCGCGGCGAAATAGTTCGGCGCGTCGGGGGCGAGCAACTCCGGGCTTTCCACACCGGTGACCTTGGCGGTGGGGATCAGCAGATACTGCCGCGGGCCTTCGAGGTCCTTGAGAATCACCCAGCCACCGTCGAGATCGACCGCCGCACACGGCGCGGGATCGCGGTGACGCACCTGATCGGTGACGCACTGCCCGTCGACCAGATGCCACAGCGCGTCGGAGTCGGCGTGGGCGGACGGCGCAGCGACGAGGCTCAGTGCGGCCGCCAGTACCCAGCACATCCGCTCCTGCACCGGACCACCTTACGATCGGGCGGTGATCGTGCTACTCCCCCCGTCGGAGACGAAGCGCTCCGGCGGGGACGGGCCCCCGTTGAAGCTGCCCAATCTCAGCACACCGGCGTTACGCCCACTACGCACCGAACTGGCCGGTGAACTCGTGAAACTCGCCGCGGACCCGAAGGCCTGCCGCACGGCGCTGGGAATCTCGACCGCCCAGGACGACGAGATCGCCCGGAACGCCACACTGCTGAAGTCCCCGACGATGCCGGCCATCCACCGCTACACCGGTGTGCTCTATGACGCGCTGGACGTGGAGTCGCTGTCCAAGGCGGCAGCGGCCCGGGCGGCGGCGCGGCTGGCCATCGGTTCGGCCCTGTTCGGCCTGTTGCGGGCCGACGACCCGATACCCGCCTACCGGCTCTCCGCCGGTTCGAAGCTGCCCGGCCGACCCGGGCTGGCCGCGCGGTGGCGCCCCGTTCTCGAGCCGGTGCTGGCCGATCTGGCCTCCCGCGAGCTGGTGGTCGATCTGCGTTCCGGTGCCTACGTCGGTCTCGGGCGGCTCAAGTCGGCGGTGCGCGTCGACGTGCTGGCCGAGCACGACGACGGGCGCCGCACGGTGGTCAGCCACTTCAACAAAGCGCACAAGGGTCTGCTGGCCCGGGCGCTGGCGAGTTCGAGTTCCGAACCCGGCGATGCCGCCGCGGTGGCCGCGGTGGCCAAGCGCGCAGGTATGCGGGTCGAACGCGACGGCAACGCGTTGACCATCGTGGTACCCGCCTGATTGATGCATCATGGGCAGATGACCTCCCGCTGGCAGCAGACCGGCGTCCCCCGGGGCGACGACTATGACGCCCGCTGGCGGACGCTGGCCGAGTCCGGGAAGAACATCCACGGCGAGGCCGACCTGGTTGAGTCTCTCCTGGGCGGTTCCGGCCGGACCGTGCTGGATGCCGGGTGCGGCACCGGCCGGGTGGCCATTGAACTGGCGCGCCGCGGCTACCAGGTGACCGGTGTGGACTCCGACCCCGCAATGCTGACCACTGCGGAGGAAAAAGCCCCCGAATTGCGTTGGGAGCAGGCCGATCTCGCTGATCTGCCGGACACGGTTCCGACCGATTTCGATCTGATCCTGCTGGCCGGCAACGTGATGATCTTCCTGAACCCCGGCACCGAGCAGCAGGTGGTGACCGGGCTGGCCGGTCGACTCAACCCGGGCGGCCTGCTCGTCGCCGGCTTCAGTCTGCGCGCCGATCACCTGTCACTCGATGAATACGACGACTGCACCGCTGCCGCGGGCCTGACTCCGGTGCACCGGTGGTCGACCTGGGATCAACAGCCGTACTCCGGCGGCGACTATGCCGTGTCGGTGCACCACCGATGAGGCATTCGCACGGTGGCGGCCTGGACCAGTACTACGCCTTCACCGCCCGGCTTGCGGCTGCCGGGCAGCAGGCGACCGCGATGCGGGTGATGCGGGTTTGCCTGATGGGGCTGAGCCTCGCCCCCCTGCTTGCCGCGTTCAACCCGACCTCCACGATCAGCCCCTGGGGCCAGCTGCTGCTCGGTGCGATCGTGCTGGCCTGCCTTTTCCTGGCTGTGCCGTGGCTGCGGCACCGGTGGCCCACCCGGACCGAGTCGATGATCGTCGTCGTAGTCGGCTCGATCATCATCGCGATCGGGTGCTCAGTCGCCACCGACCCGATGGCCGGACTGCTGATCGCCGTCGCCTTCACCCTCGTCCTCTGCTACGCCGCCCTCTTCCACAATTCGCGCCTCCTGGCATTCGTGAGCACGCTGGCGGCACTGACGATCGCGTCGCTGGCGTTCCGGATCGCTGCGGACGACGTCCCGACGGCCGTCGCGGTGGTCACCCCGACTGTGCTGCTCGACGTCGTCCTCGTCCATATCTTCCGGACCGTCGCCAGGTTCGGCGGAGCCGAAGACACCCAGATCGACGTCGAACCGGTGACCGGCCTGCTCAGCCGGGAAGCGTTCTACGAACGCTGCTCCACCCTGCTCGCCGCTCGCAACCGCACTGCCGACCGGTACCTCGTCGTCGGCGTGATGACCATCGACAACCTGTCGGCCATCACCGAGATCCATGGCGGCCGCGGCAGCACCCAGGCTCGGGTGGCCGCCGCACAGGCGCTGCGCGAGACGGTCCGCCACAGCGCGGTGGTGGGTCACCTCGACGAGTCCGAATTCCTCATCGCCGAGGCTTTCACCACCCCGGACCCCACTCCGCTGATCGACCGGATTCTGGGAGCGATCGCCGGTACCGGGACCGGGATCACCGCCAGTATCGGGGTCGTCAGCACCCCGTTGCGGCCGCTGGTCGACCGGCCTCCCTACGAAGTCCTGGACCGGATCATCGCGCTGGGCACTGACGCGATGGCGCTGGCCCGCCGCGGCGGCGGAAATCAGGCGCACTATCGGCTCGAGCCCGATCTGCGACTCGACGATGACATTTCGGAATCAGGCTGAACCGGTCATGCGACAGCTGGCTCACCTTTTCCTGATTGCCGTGGCCGCAGCGGCCACGGCTGCGCCGGCAGCGGCCGACACCGCCGCCCCCGCCGATTTCGTCGACCTGCACGACGTCGCGCCCACCATCCTCGAGGACATCCGTTACTTCACCCCGCACAACTTCACCGGCGATCCCGTCGAGGGCTACGAAGCTCCGATGTGCATCCTGACCCGACCGGCCGCCGAGGCCCTGGGCCGCGCCCAGCAGGACTTCCTCGAGCGGGGCTACAGCCTGAAGGTCTACGACTGTTTCCGCCCGCAACGGGCGGTCGACGACTTCGTCAGCTGGGCGGAGAATCTGCCCGATCAGCGGATGAAGCCGGAGTTCTACCCACGGGTGGACAAGTCCACCCTGTTCGCCGACGGTTACATCGCCGAGCGTTCCGGCCACAGCCGCGGCAGCACCGTCGACCTCACCCTGGTGAAGCTGCCGGCCGACCAGCCCGCGGTCGAGCCCTATGCTCCGGGGCAGCCGCTGGTGGATTGCGCTGCGCCGCAAACGCTTCGGTTCCCGGACGACTCGATCGACATGGGCACCGGCTTCGACTGTTTCGACACCCTGGCCAACACAGAAGATCCGCGGGTCGGCGGCGATCAGATGAAGAACCGCACGCTGCTCCTCGAGGGCCTGGAGCGCCAAGGCTTTGCGAATTACGACAAGGAGTGGTGGCACTTCACCTACAAACCGGGCGGCCGCGAGCCCTACCCGGAGACCTTCTTCGACTTCCCGGTCGCGCCGCTCTCAGCCCCCGGTTAGCGCCCGCCGCAAAAGGTGCATCGCCACCGTCGTGGACCGCTCGCGGACGTCGGCTCGCTCCCCCGGCACCCGGACACAGCGGGTGATGGTCGGCCCGCCGGCGAGCTTGACGCAGAACCACACCGTGCCGACCGGTTTGTCCGGTGTGCCGCCGCCGGGTCCGGCGACTCCGGTGATCGCCACCGCGGTGTCAGCGTCCAGGCGGCGCAGCGCTCCGTCGGCCATCGCCTCGGCCACCTGTTCGGAGACCGCGCCGTGTTCGGCGATCAGGTCCGGGGCAACACCGAGCAGCTCGATCTTGGCCTCATTGGCATACGACACCACCCCGCCCATCACGTACTCCGAGGATCCGGCCCGGTCCGTCAGCCGGGCCGCCAGCATTCCGGCCGTGCAGGATTCGGCGGTGGCGATCCGCCGCCCGGCCAGCAATCCGGCGATCTGTTCGTCGATGGTGGAGCCGTCCTCGGAGAAGATCGACGATCCGTGCCGCTCGCGCAGCAGGTCCATCAGTCTCCGGTACGCGTTCACATCGTCGGGCTCGTAGCGGGTGACGATCTCCACCTCGCCGCGGCGCAGGCAGGTGGTGATCTCAAGTCGATCGAACCCTGAGATTCGCTCGGCCTCACGCAGCGTCTCGGCCAGTCCGGACTCGGCGAGGCCGAACATCCGCACGGTTTCCTGGCGGTAGATCGTCCGGCCCGAAATCGCTTGCTGCACAACACCGGTAGCTACAGCCGCCGGCCACATCGCCTGCAATTCCTTGGGCGGCCCAGGCAGCACGATGATGGCCGGGCCGCTACTTCCGATCGGACCCGGCACCACCACTCCCGGCGCGGTGCCGACCGGATCGAGGACCGTCGCTCCGTCGGGAACCATCGCCTGCTTGCGGTTGGCCTCCCGTATCGCTTCGACGTCCACATCGGTGAACCTCGACATCCACTTCTCGATGATCGCCGCGATCTTGGCTTCCATCGCGATGTCGAGTGCCAGGTCGCGGCCGCAGAATCGGGCGACGGTGGCGACCGTCATATCGTCGGCCGTCGGCCCGAGGCCGCCGGTGGTGACGATCAGGTCCACACCCTCGTCCCGCAGGAACCGCAGTTGCGCCTCGATGTCGGCCGCGCGGTCACCGCAGATGGTGATGTGCGCGAGTTCGACTCCGAGTTCGAGTAGACGGTCGGCCACCCACGGACCGTTCTTGTCGGCGACCCGTCCGGTCAGCACTTCGGTACCGGTGACCAGGATCCCTGCGCGTGCGCTCATCGGACTGAGATTACTGACCGGGACTATCGGCGCGGACCGGCCTAACGCCGAAGCGGGGTCGCGGCCTCGAATTCCGCGGCCCGTCCGCCGGACTGCCACCGATACCAGCGCTCCCAGCGGTTGACCGCGGACCGCTGCCACCAGCTGTCGACCCGCGGGGACATCCGCCGGGCGACCTCGAGTCCGGCGATCAGCGGAGCCCGCAGCAGCAGCATGGCCACACCCGGAACCGGCGACGGCAGCCGGTGCCGGCGGCGGTTCCACGGCAGCATGAACAATCCGGCGTAGCCCGCCTGCAACCGGTAGTGATAGGCCGCCCGCGCCCGGTCGAGGCCATGCTGGCCGGCCCGTGGCGCGAAGGACGGCGCGAACGATTCGACCAGTTCGTTCCCGATCTGCCCGGAGTCGTAACTGCGGGCGGCGTCGGCCATGAACAGGATCCGCCAGCCATCGGGCACCGTCTGCGGGAAGTAGCCGTCGCAGCGCACCCCGACCAGGTGACCGCAGTACCGGTTGAAGTGCAGGACCGCCCGCATCTCCCTCGCCGAGGTGATGAACCCCAGGGCGGTCAGGCCCAGCGCCGGCGCGATGCTGCCGCCGAGCAGGGTCAGCAGCATCGCCGACTGGCTGATCGGCAGGCCCCATCGTTGCGGGTCCCATTCCGGGTGCGCGGCCACCCGGGCCCGGACGCTGACGTGCATGATCCGGACGTGCAGGGAGATCGCGCGGGCCAGTGATCCTCGGCGCAGGACCGCTCCCGGCCGGCTGACCTCGATCCACCATCGGGAGGTCTCCAGGTACCGGTGCAGCGCCCGTTCGCCGGCGTAACCGCCGGACAGTGAGAGTGGAAGTGCCAGCCAGGCTTCGGTATAGGTGTCCATCGTGCCGGCGTTGCCGACCGCCCCGAGCGCATAGGACCACCGGCGCCACACCGCGGCGCCCTCCTCGACCAGATCGGGGTCCACCCAGTCCGGGATGGATTCGAAGTCATCGAGCAAGGCGCACAACGACTCCGGCGCGTCCGGGATGTTCTCGACGCCCTCCTGCAGTGCCCGCTCGACCATTTCGCGCGCCCGTTGGGCACCGAGTTCACCGTGGTAGGTCTCGGCGACGAACCGTTCCGCCACCGGGTCGCCCTCGGTCAGCCCGGCTGTGAACGCCGCCGCGATCTCATCGGTCGGGAAGAGGTCGATCCCGCTGCGCCGCAACACCCGCTCGCGCAGCCGGGCATGGGCCGACCCCGTGGGCTCCGGATACCGGAAGGCCGACGGGACGATCAGTGACCGCCGGGGGCCCGAACCACCAGCGGCACCGCCGGGAAGACGGCCGCCAGTTCCGCGCGCGACCTGCGCAGCGCGGAGGTGCCGTAACCCTTCTTGCGGTGCGCGGGGTGGATCCAGATCCGGACGTTCACCTCGGCGCCGTTGAGTTCGCCGAACACCATGCCGACCTTGTCGTCGCCGTCGATGGCCACGAACCAGGCAGCCTCTTCGGCCTTGAGCCGGTCCAGCGCTCCGGCGATCTCCTCGTCGAGGCCGCCGGCCGGGGAACCAGATCCGTCACCGGCCGCCCCGACCTCGTCGGTGCGGGTGGCGAAGATGTCGCGGTCGGCGTCCGGGGAGAACGGACGCAGCCGCAGGCTTTCGTCGGCACTGGCCGGACGCTCACCGACGGCGAAGCTGAGCTGGCTGTTGAGATCGTCGAGCTCGGCGGCGATGTGCTTGCGGGATTCCTTGGTCAGCTGGTCGAAACGCATGTTCATCACGGCCTCGGCACCGATCCGGGACTTACCCAGCAGGTCGGTGATGGCGTCGATCGCGGAGGCCCGGTCATTGGACGCGACGATCGCGTCGAGAACTTCGTGGCGGCGCTCCAAGGCGGTCATGAGGGCGTCGGCGATGGCGCGCCGGGCTACGGTGCGGTCCTGATCAGTCATTGCATCAGCCTAGTTCCCGGCTGGTGGTTCGGCGAGGATGTGTGCCCAACTCGACTCCCGGTGTCCTCTGCCAAGATGGGTCGGCAGCACATCAACCGAAGGAGTTCCGGACGTCGTGGCCCCGGCTTTCCCCAGGACGAACCTCAGGACCCTCCTGGCGGTCCTCGCCGCCGTGCTGCTGCTGTGCGCCGGCGACTATCGGGTCTTCGCCGCGCCCCAGCCACCCGGCGCCCAGGACATCGAACTGGCCGACGGGTGGACGCTGAAGTCGGCAACCGGGATGAACGCCGACGGCGCCGCGGTGTCGGTCGCCGGGTACGACGACGCGGATTGGACACCGGTGCGCCGGATGCCGGCCACGGTGCTGGAAGCCCTGCAGGACGCCGGGGTCTACCCGAACCTCTACTACGGCAAGAACCTGCTCACCGAAGTGCCACAGGACCTGTACAAGCAGGACTGGTGGTATCGCACGAGTTTCACCGCCCCCGCCGACTTCCAGACTTATCGGTTGGACTTTCCGGGTATCAACTACCGCGCGGACATCTGGCTCAACGGCCACCTCATCGCCGACAACCGTCAGATCGTCGGGATGTACAACGGCCACGAACTCGACGTCACACCGTGGATCGTCAAGGGCGACAACAACGTCCTGGCGGTCAAGGTGACCCCCGAACGCGCCATCCAGGACGTTGACGGCGTCGAACTGGCCGACAGCTGGTACGACTGGATCAACTGGCGATATCTCGGCTATCAGGGCCCCGGAAAGAACCCGGCGAACGGCAACTCCTTCGTCCCGGACCGCAACGCCGGCATCTTCAAGCCGGTGCGACTCCGGGCATTCGGGCCCGTCGACATCGGGCCGTCCTCGGTCAATACCGAACTGCCGCTTCCGGATACCGACACCGCGCGACTGACCGTCTATTCCAGCGTGCACAACTTCACCGATCAGCCGGTGAGCGGTGTGCTGCGCGCGACGATCAGCAGGGCCGGCAAAGACACCGTCCAGGTGGCGCAACCGGTTTCAGTGCAGCCGCGCGAGAGCCGCGAAATCACCTTCAGCCCTGATGAATTCGCCAAACTCACCGTCGACCATCCGGATCTGTGGTGGCCCTACACGATGGGCGAACCCGACCTGTATGACCTACGGCTGGACTTCATCCAGAACCGCACCGCCACCAGCACCTCGGCCCTGAAGTTCGGCATCCGCACCGTCACCCAGGGCCGCGACTCCGACGACACCGCGCCCCTGCCGGACGGCGGCGGGAACTTCTACCTCCAGGTCAACGGACGCGACTTCCTGGTCCGCGGAGCCACGTACACGCCCGATCTGCTGTACCGGTACGACCCGAACCGCGACAGGGCGATCCTGCGGTACGCCAAGGACCTCGGCCTGAACATGCTGCGCCTTGAGTCGAAGATCCCCTCGGCCGAATTCGCCGGGATGGCCGACGAACTGGGAATCCCGCTGATGTACGGCTGGATGTGCTGCAACCAATGGGAGAAATGGCCGCAGTGGGACGCCGAGGACCGCCGGGTCGCGCAGGAGAGCATGCACTCCCAGATCGACATGCTGCGCTCCCATGCCTCGGCTTTCATCTGGGCCAACGGCAGCGACGGCCGGCCGCCTGATGAGGTGCGGGCCTGGTACCACCAGATCCTCACCGACCTGCACTGGCAGAACGCCGTCGTCGACACCGTGTCCTCCTTCGCGCGTGACGCCGCCGGCAAACCGTTGTGGGACGGCATCCAGATGGCCGGTCCGTACAGCTGGCGGCCGCCGACCTACTGGTTCAGCGGCCGGTATGACGCCGCCCGCGGATCCTCGGCGGAGCAGGGCGACAACGAACACATCCCGCCGTTCGCGAGCCTCCGTGAGTTCATCCCTCCGGACAAACTGTGGCCGATCAACGACACCTGGTATTTCCATGCCGGTTCGGCTCCGCAGAACGCCACCCTGACCAATGTCCGGAAGGTGATCGACCGGCGCTACGGGGTGTCAAACAGCGCGCAGATGTTCACCGACAAGGCGCAGCTGGCCCACTACGAGGCCACCCGAGCCCAGTTCGAGTCATTCGCCGCCAACGGCTGGGACGGCCACAAGATGACCATCTACTGGATGCTCAACAGTCACTGGCCGTCGTTCTTCGGCAACATCTTCGACTATTACCTGCGTCCCGGTGGCGCCTACTACGGCGCCAAGAAGGGCCTGCGCCCGCTGTCGGTGGTGTTCGACTCCTACGCGACCGGCGATCATCGGCAGGGCAAGGTCAGAGTCGTCAACCAGAGTCCCGATGCGAGGTCCGGTCTGCGAGTGCGGGTTCGAACCTACGACCTGTCCGGCAGGGTGCGTGACGTCCGCTCCGCCGATGGGATCGAGGTGCCCTCCGGCGGAGCCGTCGAGGCCGTGACGGTTCCGGCTGGCCCGAAGGACTCGCCGGTCTTCTTCGTCCGCGCCGAGCTGCTCGACGACGAGGGTGCGGTGCTGGCCGAGAACGTCTACTGGCAATCGCAATCGGTCGACGACGTGGGGCCGCCGGCCAACGACGCCGCGTTCGACACCAAACAGATCAGCTGGGCCGATATGACCGCGCTCAACAAGATGCCCAATACCAAGCTCGACATCGACGCGAGGACGGTCGGCGAGGACGGTCATGAGGTCACCGTGCGGTTGCACAACACCACCTCCCGGATCGCCTTCTTCGAACGCGCCGAACTGCTGCCGGCCGCAGACCACCCCGAGACGGCCGTCGAGATCCTGCCGATCGAATACGACGACAACTACGTGACGGTGTTCCCCGGCGAGGTGGTCGAGATCCACGGCCGGGTTCCGGCCGGCGGCCCGGCCCCCGGCTGGGTGCGGGTGACCGGTTACAACGGCACGCCGGTCATCGTGCCGGTGCGCTGAGTGGTTCTCGCCTAAGTTCGTTGCCGGGAGATTCGGCGACTGCGCCGATGGAAGGGACGACAGTGCTGGAGCACGCCATCGCGGTGTCCGCTGCTCTGGCAGGCGCGGTGTTCACCGCCATCGGGATCGTGGTGCGCCAGCGGGCCACCATGGACGTGCCCGATGGCAAGGCGCTCAGCGGGATCATGCTCTCGACGCTGGTCCGCCGTCCGCTGTGGTGGATCGGCACCGGAGCCGCTGTCATCGGCTACGCGTTCCAGGCGCTGGCCCTGGCCTACGGATCGATCATCCTGGTCGCGCCACTGCTGGTGTCGGCGCTGTTGTTCGCCCTGCCGCTGAGCGCCCGGCTGGCCGGCCGCCGGGTCGAGCGCAGCGACTGGGGATGGGCGCTGCTGCTGACCGTCGGCCTGGCGGTGTTCGTCGCGCTGGCCCGCACCAAACCGGGCGACTACGAGGGCACCGAGGGTTCGGCCGTGCTCGTCGCCGCCGGCAGCGCAGTGGCCGTCATCGGCTGTGTGGCCGCAGCCACCCGGTTCTCGGACTGGCGCGGGGCGCTGTTGCTGGCGATCGGGGTGGGTGTGCTGTTCGGGGTGGTCGCCGTGCTCACCAAGATCGTCATGCACTTCGTCACCGCAGGCCACACCACGACCCTGCTCACCACGCCACTGCCCTACATGCTGATCGCCGCCGCGGTGGTGGCGACACTGCTGCAACAGTCCGCCTTCCACGCCGGGTCGTTGCAGACATCGGTCCCGGCGATGCTCGTGCTGGAGCCGATCGTCGCGGTGCTGCTGGGCCAGGTCGTCCTCGGCGAGCACCTGATGGTGAGCAGGACCTCGGCCGTGGTCCTGGGTGTCGCGGTGCTGGCGATGGCCACCGCGACCATCGCACTGGGCCGCGACGAGGGCGCCTACGAGGACGAACTGGAAGCCGCTGCACGCCGTCGGGGTACCCGCAGCACATAACCCCGGGGCCGCGCATGATGGTGGGGTGACCCCGACCGATCCGCTGGCTCAGATCGCCGCGGGTCCGGCCGGGCCCACGGTCGGGGCCTTCTTCGATCTCGACGGAACGCTGGTGTCCGGATTCACCGCCATGGCGCACGCCGGTGACCGGATCCGGCGCGGCCAGGCCCGCACCGGCGAGGTGCTGGGCGTGATCGAGGCGGCGTTGCGCTACAAACTCGGCCGCATGCAGTTCGAGCGCCTGATGACCCGGGCCGCGGGCTATCTGCACGGCGAATCGCTGGCCGAACTGAGCGCCGTCGGCGAACGGCTGTACACCGAGCAGGTGGTGCACCGGGTGTATCCGCTGATGCGCCAGATCGTCGCCGCGCATCACGCTCACGGCCACACCGTCGTGCTGAGTTCCTCGGCGATGACCATTCACGCCCAACCGGTGGCCCGCGCACTCGGCATCCCGGACGTGGTGTGCAACACCTTCGAACTCGACGAGGGCGGAACCCTGACCGGTCGGGTCACCGCACCGATCGTGTGGGGGCAGCAGAAAGCGGCTGCGGTGCAAGGGTTCTGCGCCGATCGGGGCGTGGAGATCGGGCAGAGCTACTTCTACGCCGACGGAGACGAGGACGCCCACCTGATGGCTCTGGTCGGACATCCGCGGCCGGTCAACCCGCGGGCGCGTCTGGCAGCGATGGCCGCCGCTCACGACTGGCCGGTGCTGCGGCCGTCCTCCCCCGGCAGGCCCCGTTTCAGATGGCGCGGTGCGGGACGTCGGTGATCAGTCCACCGTCGACCACGTACTCCGAACCGGTGGAGAACGACGACTCGTCGCTGGCCAGGAACACCACGAAGGTCGCCACCTCTTCGGGCCTGCCGGCCCGACCCATCGGCGCGGTCACGATGTCGTCGGGCAGGTGCTTGGTCATACCGGTCCGGATGAAGCCCGGGTGGATCGAGTTGACCCGGATCTTGTCCGGCGCAAGTTCCAGCGCTGCCGACTTGGTCAGCCCGCGCAGACCCCACTTGGACGCGGTGTAGGCGTGCGCCCAAACCGCGCCGCGCATGCCCTCGATGGATGAGATGTTGATGATGGACCCGCCGCCGGCGGCGATCATCGGCTCGATCACCGCCTGGATCCCCCGCATCGCGCCGGTGAGGTTGACGTCGATCACCTTCTGGAAGCGGGTGATGTCGGCGGTCTTAAGCGGTGCCACCTGCACCACGCCGGCGTTGTTCACCAGAACGTTGAGCTTGCCGAATGTCTGTACGGCGGTGTCCACCGCGGCCTTCCAGTCCTCGGAACTGGTGACGTCGAGATGCACGTAGCGCACCGCATCGCCGAGCTCCTCGGCGAGTTTCGCGCCGTCTTCGTCGAGGATGTCCCCGATCACCACCTTGGCGCCCTCGGCGACCAGCATCCGTGCACTGGCGGCCCCCATGCCCTTGGCGCCCGCGCCGCCGGTGATCAGTGCAACCTTGTCCTCTACGCGTCCCATGCCGGGTCACATTACTAGAACGTGTTCCAGTTTTGCCCCGCGCTCCGCATACTGGATCCCATGGCCATTCGCGTCGCACACATCGGAACAGGAAACGTCGGCAGACTTGCTCTGGCCGAACTGATCTCCAACCCGGCCTTCGAACTGACCGCGGTCTGCGTGTCCAGTGCGGAGAAGATCGGTAGGGACGCCGGAGAACTCGCCGGACTGGACCTCACCACCGGGATCACCGCCGTCGGAGACCTCGACGCACTACTGGCCACCGATCCGCAATGCGCGGTGTACTGCGCGATGGGCGACACCCGACTCCCGCAGGCTTTTGACGATGTCCGCCGGATCATGGCCGCCGGCGTCAACGTCGTCGGCTCAGCTCCCGGGGTGCTGCAATTCCCCTGGCACGTCATGCCCGACAAGTACATCGAACCGCTGGAACTGGCTGGGCGAGAGGGTGATTCGAGCATCTACATCAACGGTGTCGATCCCGGCTTCGTCACCGATCTGATCCCGCTGGCCTTCGCCAGCACCTGCCGCAGCATCGATCAGGTGCGATGCATGGAGATCGCCGACTACGCCACCTATGACGGCGCCACGGTGATGTTCGACGTGATGGGCTTCGGGAAACCGGTCGGCGAGGTGCCGCTGCTCTTTCAGCCGGGTGTGCTCTCGATCGCATGGGGCTGCGCGCTGCGCCAACTGGCCGCGGGGCTCAACATCGACCTCGACTCGATCACCGAGAGCTATGAGCAGGAACCGGCGCCCGAGGCCTTCGACATCGCCGCCGGTCACATTCCGGCCGGCGGTGTGGCCGCGGTCCGATTCGAGATCAAGGGCATGATCGGCGACCGTGCGGTCATCGTCGTCGAACACGTCACCCGGTTGCGCGGCGACCTTCGACCGGACTGGGCGCAGCCCGCACAGCCCGGGGGCTCCTACCGGGTCGAGATCACCGGAGAGCCGTCGTATGGGGTCGACATCTGCCCGACCAGCCGGCTCGGCGACCACAACCATGCCGCGATCTCCGGCGCGGCCGGCCGGATCGTCAACGCCATCCCCGCCGTCGTCGCCGCCCCGGCGGGTATCCGGACCACGCTGGACCTACCGCTGGTGAGCTCGGTGAACCTGTTCGGCGGCACCGCCGGCTGACCTGTCCGGCAGCGGCCGAGACCGCAGGGGTGTCCGGCTACCTGCCGCCTATCGCGATGCCCGCGTACGGCCCGCCGTTGACGAACTGCGACAGACACACCGCCCGCCAGGCCGCGCCACCGACACTGCAGTTGAGGATCGCCGTCTGATCGGGCGCCGATCCCATCACGCGCGGCGGACGATTCGGAATGGCGCAGTTGTCGACGTACGGGTTGAACGGTGCGATTCCGTTGTAGCAGGGGGCGGTAGGCGCCGGAACCGGGTCGGCCGACGCGGGAGTCGCGGTCACGACAACCGCCGATGCGAGAGCAGCCAACACCCCCAGGACCGTTACGCGAAGAGTGGCCATTAGCCACAACCTCCCATCCCCGACGCTCTACGTTGAGCGCACTTCCAACGGTACTCCGGTCAGCGAGGACGAATGTCGGCCCAGATCGTGACGGCGTGCGCGGGCTTCCTGCTTGCCGTGCTGTGGATGGACCTCATCTTCGACACCCAGATCCGCCGGCGCCGAAGCGGCGATGCGCCGGACGCGGCGGCGCTGGATTCGATAGCGGGGTACTACCGCCGGGCGACGACCACCTCGCGCCCGATGAGCCTGCTGATCGCACTGGTGATGGCCGTCCTACTGGCGACGCTGGCCTTCGAAGCGATCCGCGGCACCCGGCCGGGGTGGCTGATAGCCCTGTCCGCGGTGCTGGCCGGCGGCCCGGTCCTGCTGGCGCTGACCCGGACCGTGCCCAACGCCGTCCGGTTGGGCGGCCGGACCGGCACGCCGGCAGAACAGGCCAGGCTCGCCCGGTCGGTGCTGGGTGACCATGTCCTGTGCCTGGCCGGGATGCTCGCATTTCTGGTGCTGTGGATCATCGCGGGATTAGGGTAGAACTGAACTAGAACACGTTCCAGTTACGCGCCCGGTCCAAGGAGTCCCCATGCACACTCCCCTCTGTGACGAACTCGGCATCGAGTTCCCGATCTTCGCCTTCACCCACTGCCGCGACGTCGTCGTCGCGGTCAGCAAGGCCGGCGGTTTCGGCGTGCTGGGCGCTGTGGGCTTCACCCCCGAGCAACTCGAGATCGAGTGCGCCTGGATCGACGAGCACATCGGCGACCATCCCTATGGCGTCGACATCGTGATCCCGAACAAGTACGAGGGCATGAACACCGACCTGTCCGGCGAGGAACTCGCCGAGATGCTCAAGAAGATGGTTCCGCAACAGCATCTGGACTTCGCGAAGAAGATTCTCGCCGACCACGGTGTGCCGACCGCGGACGCCGACTCGAATGCGCTGCAACTCCTCGGCTGGACCGAGGCCACCGCAACCCCGCAGGTCGAGGTGGCACTGCGGCATCCGAAGGTGACGCTGATCGCCAATGCGCTGGGCACCCCGCCGGTGGAGATGATCAAACGCATCCACGAATCGGGCCGCAAGGTCGCCGCGCTATGTGGCTCCGCCCGGCAGGCCCGCAAGCACGCCGACGCCGACGTCGACATCATCATCGCCCAGGGTGGCGAGGCCGGCGGCCACTGCGGTGATGTCGGCTCGATCGTGTTGTGGCCCGAGGTGGTCAAGGAGGTCGCCCCGCGCCCGGTGCTGGCCGCCGGCGGGATCGGAAGCGGCCAGCAGATCGCGGCCGGGCTCGCGCTGGGCTGCCAGGGTGCGTGGTCGGGCTCGCAGTGGCTGATGGTCGAAGAGGCGCACAGCACCTCGGTGCAGCAGGCCGCCTACGTCAAGGCCGGCAGCCGCGACACCGTCCGCAGCCGGTCGTTCACCGGCAAACCGGCCCGCATGCTGCGCAACGACTGGACCGAGGCCTGGGAGACGGCCGGCAACCCCGAGCCGTTGGGAATGCCGTTGCAGTACATGGTTTCCGGGATGGCGGTGGCCGCGACCAACAAGTACCCGAACGAGACCGTCGACGTCGCGTTCAATCCGGTGGGCCAGGTGGTCGGTCAGTTCACCAAGGTCGAGAAGAGCGCGGCGGTGATCGAACGCTGGGTCAAAGAGTACCTCGAGGCGACCGGGCGTCTCGACGAGTTCAACGAGGCCGCCGCATCAGTCTGATCCAGCGTCAGTCTGATTCAGCGTCAGTGTGACCCAGCCGCAGTGTGAGCGCGCGCCTAGGGCGTCTGCGGCGGCGTGACGTAGCGGCCGTTGGCGCCGTCGCCCGACCGGAACACACCGGTCTGCCAGCCCTGGGCACCCATGCACACCATCGGAAGACCGTCCGGCGACTGCGCGGCGGACTGCGACCCCGGGCACGGAGCACCGACCGTCTGAACGCCGTACAGCTTGGGCGAGATCACCCAGAATCCGGTGTAGGCGGGCGAGGGCGAATCCCAGCCGGCGTAGCCCTGGTTCGGGATCCAGTGGCAGGCCATCGCCTCACCGCTGGGGCCACGGCCGAAGATGAACCGATCCCACTGGAAGCACGGGGCGCTCAGCGCCGCCTCATAGGTCATGCCGGGAACATCGCCGTTGTAGGTCGGGTGGGTTCCATCCGCCACGGCCGCCGGTGCGACCGCGAGAGCGCCGCCGGTCACGGCTGCTGCGATGACGAGTTCGCGGAGCATGTCCCACCTCATGTGTTGTGCGCTGGACCTGTGCCCGTCAGCCTAACCTCTGGGGTCCGTCCGCCTCGGCGAAACCGCTCAGCCTTTCGAAATTGCCGCCGGAGGTACGCTCCGGTGGACGTCTGGGGGAATACGGTTGGTGCGGTGGATACGGGGTTGAACAGCTCCGGAGGCGTCCGTCGGCTGCGGTCAGCCGGGTTCGCCACGCGCCAGGCCGGTGAATCCGCGGGCCTCTGGCGTGAGTTCGCCGAATACCCGGGCGGCCGGGTCGGCGTGGTGGTCGGCTGTTGTGCCGACAGCACCGAAGCCGAGCGGCTACGCAGGGCAACCTCGTCCCGACTGCGCGACGGAGCCGATCCGGAGGCCGTGCTCGACGGTTTCGAGTCGGCATCCGCATCAGTGCTGGCCGCGGTCATCGACCGGGCGGGCTCTCAAATGCACTACAGCAGCCTCGGGGTGGCTACGCCGGCCCTGGCCTCGCCCGGCGAACCGCGCCACACGTTGGAAGCCACCAACGGCCGATCGGCGTCGATTTCATTGCCGCCGGGAGCGACGGTGGTGCTGGCCACCCACACACTGGCCACCCACACACTGGCCACCCACACACTGGCCGATGCGAACGCTTACCCCGACGACCGGTGGCCGGCGGACAGCGAACAACTTCTCGATGAGTTGCTGGCCGGCTTCTCCGCCCACCGCGAGGCCACCGGCGCCGTGGTCGTGCTCTACCGTCACCCCCCTGGACCTCTCGATCTGATCGTTCCCGCCGAAGCCGGAAGCCTCGCGATCGTCCGCCGGCAATTGCGGTCCTGGCTCGGCATGACCGGCGCCGACAGTGAGGCCTGCGCCGATATCCTGCTCGCCGTCGGCGAAGCCGCGACCAATGCCGCCGAGCATGCCCATGACGGGACGGGTCGTTCGGTGCAGATCAGCCTGCAGGCCGAATTCGACGGCGGCACACTGCGATTCACGGTCTCGGACAACGGTTCCTGGCGAACTCCGGTCGATTCCGACGACCATCGCGGTCACGGCATCCGGCTGATGAGGGCATTGGTCGACGGTGTCGATATCGCCACGAGCGCGCAAGGGACCACGGTCAAGATGCTCAAAGACCTCAACGACCTTGCCGGATGAGGGAGATCGCCGGATGAGGGAGATTGCCGAATGAGTCAGGGTCGATTCACGGTGACGGTCGCGTCCGCACACCGGCCGCCATTGGTCGCGGTCAGCGGTGACGTCGATCTCGCCAACGTCGGCGAGTTCGAGGAGGCCATGTCGCGCGCGGCCGACGGCGCAACGGACCTCACCGTGGACCTCACCGGGGTCAGCTATTGCGACAGCTCGGCCGTGCGCGCCCTGTTCGCCCTCGCCGCCACCACTAAACTGACGATGATCGTCAGCTCCACCGGTCACATCAGGACGCTGCTCGGCATCTCCGGTCTGGACCGGGTGGCGACCCTGGTCATCAAGGATTGAGGCGGGACCCCATGCCGGCTCCGGTTTTCCACCCCCGTGGACACACCGCGGAGTCAGAGCTGTTCGCCCGGATCCTCGACCGCATCGACAACGACCTGCCGGACTGCGTGGGGCTGGCGGTCAGCGTGCACGGGAAGAATGACGAGCACTCGATACTGGCAGCCAAGGGCGTCGGCGGGGAATTCGTCGAGGCTCAGCTGGCCGGTTCCGGAGGACCGGTGGCGGATGCCGTCGAACACCAGGTGCCGGTGCTGAGTCCGCAGCTGTGGGAGGACGACCGGTGGCCGGCACTGACCCGGCAATCCGGCGCGGACTGGCCGGAGATCCGCGGTGTGGTCTCCGTGCCGGGCATCTGGCAGGCCGACACCACCGTGGTGGTCTCAGTCATGCTCCGCACGCCCGCCACCGCCGCAGACGTCATCACCCTGATCGGTTACGAGCAGCTCATCACCGCCGCGATGGTCACCTCCGAGGCGCAGGACGGAAGCCGCGTCGCCGACATGATGGCGGTCCTGCAGTCCCGCGGGATCATCGAACAGGCCAAGGGCGCGATCATGGGGCTGCTCCGGTGCGATGCCGACACCGCATGGGCGACGCTGCGGCGGGCCAGCCATGAGTCCAACGTGAAACTGCGGGTGCTGGCGGTGGCATTCGTGGAATACATGAGCGGCGCACCGGCGGAGCAGCCGACAGTCGGCGCACCGATCGTGCCCGACGAGGACGCGCGCCGGGCCGCGCAGATGCTCTGGGCGGTGCTCAGCCACGCATCGAAGGTGCGTTCCTAACCCGGCATGTCGATCGTGGTGGTGACCGCGACGATCTGCGGCGTCGGTGGCGCCGAGGAGAAACCGAATCCGACCGCCGGCGACAACGGCGCCACCCCACCCAGATCTCGCCCGTCGAACGATCCGGTCACCGAGTCGATCAGGCGGGACCGACGCACCCCGTAGTACTCCCGTCGGCCGTTACCGGCGCTGCCGGCGGTATGGACGCCCTTCACCAGAGCCGCGGCGACCGGATCGACGGCGCGCAGCCACCACGGCGCGGTCGCCAGTGCACCGGGCACCAGACGCAGCAGCCAGTCGATCGCCGCGGGTCGTCCGATCGAGACCGTCGCCTGCAGGCCGGGGGCGGTGATCGCCAGCCGGGCAGCCGACAGACTCGACGACACCGGACCGATCTCAATCCGGTCGAACAAGTAGGTGGACGAGACGAATTCAGCGACCTGGGCGTTGGGGGCCAGCAGGATTCGCTCGTCGTCGGAGGTCTGCACCATCACGTCAGCGAAGGCCCCGAACGGAGACTGGTCCCAGGCGCCCACCACCAGGCGTACCCCGGTACCGGTGCCGAAGCCCGCGATGTGTCCGCGGAACGCCAGTCGCTGCACGCGCTCGAGGTTAGCGGTGAGGCCAGCGGCGCGGCATCGCCGCAATCGGCCGCCGGAGTGGTTCGCTGGTTTCATGCCCGCTCAGCAACGCGCTATCGCCGCTGCGGTCGGTCTGGGTGCGATCGGCCTGGCCGCCCTCATCGGCACCGCCGCGGTCCCGGCGGCCCACTCCGCGCCTGCGGTGCCCTCGACCGACGAGCACGGCTTCGTCGACTCCTCGGCCCGCTGTTCGACCAGCCAGACCCTGATGGCCTACGGGCGTACCGCCCGCTCGCTGGTGGTGATCTGCGTTGATCCCGACGGCGAACTCCAGTACCGCGGGGTCCGGCTCAGCGACGGCGCCGCCCTCACGATGACAGCCGGCCGCGGATCGGACGGTTCGATCGTCGCGCTGAACGAAGGCGTGACCTACTCCGTCTCCCCTGGGACGCTGCTGGTGTCGGAGGGCGATACCGTCATCTACCGCGATACCTGGACCGACTTCCACCAGTCCCGGTTCTCCGGCGGGGCGACACCGAGTTCCACAGCGACGACCACACCGACTTCCACGGCGCCGACTTCCACGGCGCCGAGTTCCTCAGCAGCGCCGACGACAAGCCCGACGGTCAGCACCACCACCGTGACCATGGCGCCCAAACCGGCGGGCTGAGCGCGCCGATAACATCGGGGTATGAGCCAATCCTGGTCGTTGAACGCATCCGCCGGCGAACTCCTCATCCTCACCGGTGTGGCGGGGCCGGCCGCGAAGACCGGACACCGGTTGACCATCGCGATGCAGTCCTGGCAGGCGACGGTGGACTGGCGCGGCAAGAGCCCGACCGGAGTCGATCTGACCGTCGCGGTCGAGTCCCTCGAGGTGGTCAAGGGCGAGGGCGGTGTCACGCCACTGGCCGGACCGGAGAAGGGCATCGCCCGCTCCAATGCGCTGAAATCCCTTGACGCCAAGAAGTTTCCGCAGATCCGATTCACCGCCACCGACATCACCGCGAGCGCCGACGGCTACCGACTCTCCGGAACGGTGGAGATCCACGGCAAGTCACGGCCGCAGGTGGTCGACCTCAAGGTGGAGGATCGCGGTGAGTCCTGGGCGATGTCGGCACAGACCACGATCACCCAGACCGATTTCGGCGTGAAGCCCTACTCGCTGCTCATGGGTGCGGTGAAGGTGGCCGACCAGGTCACGATCGCGTTCAGCGCGACCCACGCCAAGTAGCCCGCAGGGCCGCTCAGCCGTTGATGATGACCGGGTCGCCGATGCCGACCTGGTTGAAGTACCAGGAGGCGTTGTCCGGGCTGAGGTTGATGCAGCCGTGGCTGACGTTGGCGTAGCCCTGCGACCCGACCGACCACGGCGCCGAGTGGATGTACACGCCACCCCAGGTGATCCGGACGGCATCGTTGACGGTCAGCTTGTAGCCGTCAGGATCGTTCAGCGGAATCCCGATGGTCCGGGAATCCATCACCACCGTCTTCTCCTTGCCCAACACGCTGAATTGACCGATCGGCGTAGGGAACTTCGGCTTTCCCATCGAGGCCGGCATCTGGCGCATGATCTGGCCGTCGATGCTGACGGTGAAGGTGTGCGCCGAGATGCTCCCGACGCCCAGCACGGTGGAACCGGTCCCGAAACTGCGCGGCACTCCCCCGGCCAGCAGGGTGATCTCGGAGTGCGCCGGCCAGAAATGGTCCGGGACGAACTGAACGACATCGTTGCTGAGCCACTCGAACCGGCCGCTCGGCGCACCTGGGGACGTCACGACGATGGATGCCTGCGCGGCGGCCCGGTCCCGGACCGGGTTGGTGAAGGTCACGATGATCGGATGGGCGACGCCGACGGTCTGGCCGTTGACCGGTTGGACCGAGGCCACCACCGCCGAGGCCATCGACGGTGCCACCGCGGCCGGGCTGGCCGGGGCCGACGCCGTCGCGGCGAGAACCGCTAACCCCGCGGCAGCCAGTACCCGGCGAAACGCTCCTGCCATCTGTGTCCTGTCCTCCCGCGTCGGGTCAGCAAACCGACAGTGTAGATGTTCTCGTAGTCCCGCAGTGCACTCAGTACCCACCGGCGCGCCTCAGCGAAACCCGGTCCTAGAGTCACAGCCATGACTGAGCAAGGCCACAATCACGCGATCCTCGACACCCTGCGTCCCCAGCACCGCGCGCTGCGCCAGGCGATCCCCGGCGTCTACAAGGCGTTCAACGAGATGGGCGCCGCCGCGATGGCCGAGGGCGAGTTGACCACGGCCGTCAAGGAACTGATGGCGATGGCCATCGGCGTCGTCCACGGCTGCGACGGATGCATCGCCTCACACGGCCGCGGGGCCGCCAAGGCCGGCGCGTCGAAACAACAGGCCGCTGAGGCGATCGGCGTGGCGATCATGATGCACGGCGGTCCTGCCACCGTGTACGGAGCGCGTGCCTACGAGGCGTTCTGCGAGTTCGCCGACGAGGGCGCCGGAGCCTAACGGCCCCGGCCCCATCCCCTCGCGGGGGCTCAGCCTGCGTTGTGCGGCAGGCCGGCGACCATCGGGGTGTCGACACCAACCGCGCCGAGACCGGCCGAACCGCCCGGGGCTCCCAGCGGCGCGTCGCGCCCGGGCAGCACCTCGTTGAAGAAGGCGGCGTTGTCGGCGAGGAACTTGCGCTCCGACTCGGGCAGGTCGTCCTCGTAGAAGATCGCGTCCACCTCGCACAGCAACCGGCAGGCTCCGCAGTCGACGCACTCCTCGGCGTTGATGTACATGGTCCGGTCGCCCTCGTAGATGCAGTCCATCGGGCATTCCGCGGCGCAGGCCTTGTGCTTGACGTCGACGCAGGCGCTGGTGATCACGTATGTCATGAGAGCCATCTTATCTGTTACGCCCCGTATCAGACATGACCGCAATGGGGACCAAAGTCCCTAATTTCGGCAGAATCAGGGGCGTCCGGACGTCAACTCGCGGCTGACATCGACGAACCCGATGTGGTCCATCCGGTGGTCGGCGACGTCGCGGCACTCCCCGTAGATCTGCAGCACCCCGCGGCCCGGAACGTCGGGATGGCGGTAGTACACCGCCGCGACTCCGTCGTTGCTCAGCGTCTTCCCACCCGGGTGATGCCCGGGTGGAACTCCCTCCCGCCAGCCGCCGCGGTAGAGGTTGCGCGCGATCTCGCGGAAGTAGGCCGGCGTCTCCCGGATCGTCGGGAGATCGAAGTTGAGGTAGAGCGAGCCCTGGTAGATCGGTTCTTCCCCCTCGCGGCAGGGCATCAGCAGATAGCTCCCGCTGACTGCCCGCAGGCGGCCCGCCGCGACGAATTGCCGGGCGGTGTGAAGCACCTGCTCCCGGCTCTGCTCGTCGGTGAGCGGGTGAGCCGGTCTCTCGACCGCCGGGCCGCGCAGGTCCTTGGTGCGGTGCAGGACGATGAAGGCGGCGCCGAATACCAGGCTGACCATCAGCGTTCCTGCGATCAGCAGCTGGACGGGGCGGGAGCGGAGGACCGCGCTGGCCATATAGCCTTACTACACCGCACTGCGAAAATGCCAGGCCAGAGGCCGTGACGAAGGCTACCGAGACGGCGCCGGCCGCAGGCAGATCCCTAACAGACCGATCCCAGCAACGCCGCGAAAAAGCGTCGAAGTGGGGTTTTCGACGGTTTTCAGGCAAAGTTGATGGCATGCACGCAACGCATCCAACGGTTGAGCGCGGCCGATTGGGCCGAATCCAGGGTGTGCTGACCGCACTCCTGCTGCTGGCCGGGCTCCTGGCCGCCCCGGCGACGGCGGCCCCCGCCGCCCCGATCGCCCCGCATGCGCCGCTTGATCAGTCCGCCCTGCTGAGCCAGGTGGTACCGGGACTGGTCGACATCAACACCAACCTCAGCTACCAGGGTGCGATCGGGGCCGGCACCGGCATCGTGCTCGACCCGGCCGGTCTGGTCCTGACCAACAACCACGTCATCGAAGGCGCCACCGGCATCACCGCGACCAGCCTGGCCAACAGCCAGACCTATCCCGTCGACGTGATCGGATTCGACCGCGACAACGACATCGCCCTGGTCCAGTTGCGTGGCGCCCCGCCGCTGCCGACGGCAGTGATCGGCACGTCGTCGTCGCTGGCGGTCGGTGATCCGATCGCTGCGATCGGCAACTCCAATGGCAGCAACGGCGTGCCGAGCTACGCACCGGGCGACGTGACCCAACTCGGCGCCTCGGTGCGTGCGACCGACGAGTCCGGCGGCGGCGCCCGTGAGCTCTACGACCTGATCCGGGTGGCCGCCGACATCCGCCCGGGCGATTCCGGCGGCCCGCTGGTGAACAGTTCCGGTCAGGTGGTCGGCGTCACCGTCGCCGCGACACTGACCTACCGGATGGGCGGGGTCACCGGCGGCGAAGGCTTCGCCATCCCGATCGACCGCGCAATGGGCATCGTCAATCAGATCCGGTCCGGCGCCGCGTCGCGTTCCATCCACCTCGGCGACAACGCGTTCATCGGCGTGGGCATCGCCGACACCCCGATGGGCCGAGGCGGCGCGGTGGTGCGGCAGGTCATCCCCGACACCCCGGCCCGGCAGATCGGGATCTTCAGCGGCGATCTGATCACCGCCGTCGACACCACTCCGATCAACTCGGCGGCCGACCTGTCCAACGTGATGGACACCCGCCGGCCCGGTGACACCATCGTGCTGAGCTGGATCGACCGGGCGGGCAATCCGCACAGCGCGCCTCTGGTCCTGGCGAAGGGGCCGGTCGGCTGATCCGCCTCCGCGCCTGGTCCGCGATCTTCTGGGCCGCGCCTCTCGCCGCGGCGCTCACAAATCCGGTTGCGGCCCTTGCCGATTCAGCCCTTGGCGAATCGGCATCGGACCCGCTGATCCCACTTGTCGACGCCGCGGCGCAACGACTGCAGACCGCCGACCCGGTGGCGGCCAGCAAGTGGCTCACCGGCGGGCCGATCACCGATCCGGCCCGGGTACAGCAGGTGCTGACGGCCGTGGCCGCCGAGGCCGAGTCGGCCGGTGTGCCGGCCGACTACGTCACGACCGCGTTCACCGACCAGATCAACGCCACCGAGGCCATCCAGTACAACCGGTTCTCCTGGTGGAAGTTCGATCCTGCGGCGGCCCCCGCCTCAGCCCCCGATCTCTCGGCGTCGCGATCGCAGATCGACGAATTGAACAAGCGGATGGTCGGCGAGATCGCCCGGCAATGGCCGGTGCTGCAGTCCGGCGAATGCCCGGCGCAACTCGAGGCCGCCAAGTCCGAAGTCGCCGGTTCGCGGCAGTTCGACCCGCTCTACCGGCAGGCGCTCGATGTGGCGACCCGCTCCTACTGCAACCCCTGAGCCAGCCGCGCCAGACGATCCAGTCCGATCGTGCAGACCGGCAGGTAAGCCGTCGCCCACCACGGCACCTCGAACCGAACCCGGCATCCTCCGCCGGCGGGCATGATCCGGTGTCCGGTGGCCGTCAGCCCCGCGACGGTCCAGGACCACCGGTCTTCCTCGTCGAACTCGGTGATCCGAAACGGCAGGCCGACACCCCCGACTGTCCAGACCGTCCCCTGGGCGCCCGCACTCAGCACCGTCGCGCCGTCGGTGAGCACCGCCCGGCGAACCGACGGCCCCCAGGCGGGCCACTGCCGGACATCGGACAGCAGCCGCCACACCACCGGCACCGGGGCGGCGATCAGCCGGTCGACTCCGGGCCGCAGTGCTATACCCATCAGCGAGACGCTACGCCGGATCGCGGCACGGGCGCAGACGGCCGCGGGGGGTTAGACGGTGTCGGTGAAACGAGTTGTTCTGGCGGCGATCACGGTGGCGGCGTGCACGGTGGCGGCGATCACGGCAGGGTGCGCTCCGGCGCCGCAGCGGGGATCCGCCCCGGCATCGGCGATCACCACCGCTCCCACGATGGAGGCCGCCACAGCGTTCCGACTGGACGCCGCCGTCGCCAGGGCGATGAGTGCGGCCGCGATTCCCGGAGCCCTGGTGGGCATCTGGTCACCGGAGGGCGAATACGTCAAAGCGTTCGGGGTGGCCGACACCGCGACCGGGGCGCCGATGACGACCGATTTCCACAGCCGGATCGGCAGCGTCACCAAGACCTTCACTGCGACCGCGGTACTGCAGTTGGCCGAGGCCGGCTCGGTGGGCCTCGACGACCCGATCGACCGCTATGTCGATGGCGTCCCCGGCGGCGAGACGATCACGGTGCGCCAGCTCGCCACCATGCGGAGCGGCCTTCCCGACTACCTCGAGAACGAGGAGTTCGACACCGCCGTCGCGGCCGATCCCACCCGCGAATTCACCCCCGGCGAACTGCTCGGGTGGGCCTTCAAGAATCCCGCGACCTTCCCACCCGGCCAGCGCTACCAGTACTCCAACACCAACTACATCCTGTTGGGGCTGCTGGTGGAGAAGGTCAGCAGGAAGCACCTCCCCGACTACCTCGCCGAGCACATCTTCGGCCCACTCGGCATGGCGCACACCAGCTTTCCCACCGGGACGCAGTTCCCCGTTCCGCACGCCGTCGGCTATACGGATCCGGATGAACCGGGCGGCGCGCCGGTGAACGCCACCGGCTGGAGCGCAAGCTTCACCTGGGCTGCGGGCGCTGTCATCTCCACCCTCGATGACATGCGGATCTGGATGCCTGCCCTGGCCGACGGCGCCCTGATCGGCCCGGTCCTGCAGCAGCAACGTCTGCAGAGCCCGCCGACGCCCGGACTACCGGCCGATGTCGGATACGGCATGGGTGTCTTCACCGCCGCCGGCTGGATCGGTCACAACGGCAGCGTGCCCGGCTATCAGACCGTCGCGATCCATCTCCCCCAACGCACGATGACCGTGGTGATCATGGTCAACACCGACATCGCCGCTCCCTCCGGCGCGCAGCCGAGCACCGCCGTGGGCAAGGCGATCACCGAGGTGCTGACGCCCGACCACGTCTACGACGTCTGAGTACACCGGGGAGCAGGGGCCTAGGATTGCCATATGGAAGGTTCCGTGACGGTCCACATGCAGGCTCCGGCAGACAAGATCTGGAATCTGATCGCCGATGTGCGCAACACCGGAAAGTTCTCGCCGGAGGTCTTCGAGGCCGAATGGCTCGGTGGCGCCACCGGACCGGAACTCGGCGCGAAGTTCCGTGGCCACGTGCGGCGCAACGAGATCGGCCCGGTGTACTGGACGGTCTGCCGGGTCACCGCCTGCGAACCGGGCCGGGAGTTCGGGTTCGCCGTCCTGGGTCCCGGCGACCAGGCGATCAACAACTGGCACTACCGGCTCACCCCGAGCGGCGACGGCACCGACGTGACGGAGTCGTTCCGGCTCAACAATTCCGCGCTGGTACGGGTGTTCTGGATGTTCGCCGGGTATCTGCGGGGACGGCGCAATGTGCGGGATATGCGCACCACCCTGGAACGGATCAAGAAGGTAGTCGAAGACGAGTCGGCCTAGAAGAGGCCCCGGCGTGCCGGGTGTGCCTACTCTGGACGCCATGGGCATCGCACCCCGCCTCAACGGCCAGGCTCCTCCGTACGTTCCGCTGTCCGATATCAACCTCGGCACCGTGGAGTTCTGGCAACTGGACGACGCCGTCCGCGACGGCGCCTTCGCCACGTTGCGCCGGGAGGCGCCGATCACGTTCTTCCACGAGATCGAGTACGACGGTTTCGCGGCCGGCGCCGGCCACTGGGCGTTGATGAGGTTCGACGACGTGCACTTCGTCAGCCGCCATCCGGAGATCTTCAGCTCGTACCCGAACATCACCATCGGCGACCAGTCGCCCGAAGTGGCCGAGTACTTCGGGTCGATGATCTCCCTCGACGACCCCCGCCATGCCCGGCTGCGCAATATCGTCAGCCGGGCATTCACCCCGAAAGTGGTGGCCCGCATCGAGGAGTCGATCCGCGACCGGGCGCGGCGCCTGGTGTCCGACTTGATCGACAATCACCCCGACGGCAACGCGGACCTGGTCACCGCGGTATCCGGGCCGCTGCCCTTGCAGATCATCTGCGACATGATGGGCATTCCGGAGACCGACCAGTTGCAGATCTTCGGATGGACCAATGTGATCCTCGGTTTCGGCGACCCGGACCTGGCCACCGATTTCGCGGACTTCATGAAGGCGGCCATCGACATCGGCGCCTACGCCAGTGCGCTGGCCGAGGACCGGCGCACCAACCCGCGCGATGACCTCACCACCGCATTGGTGGTCGCCGAGGTCGACGGTGAACGCCTGAACTCCGCGGAGATCGCCAGCTTCTTCATCCTGCTGGCGATCGCCGGCAACGAGACCACCCGCAACGCCATCAGTCACGGCGTGCTGGCATTGACCCGCTACCCCGAGCAACGCGACATCTGGTGGAACGACTTCGAAACCCACCGTGCGACCGCGGTGGAGGAGATCGTGCGGTGGGCATCCCCGGTGGTCTACATGCGGCGCACCGCCAAACAGGACGTCGACGTCAGCGGGGTGCGGATCGCGCAGGGCGACAAGGTCACCATGTGGTACGCCTCGGCCAATCGCGACGAGGCCAAGTTCGACAATCCGTGGAAGTTCGACGTGGCCCGGGAGAACAACCACCACGTCGGATTCGGCGGCGGCGGAGTGCATTTCTGCCTGGGCGCCAATCTCGCCCGTCGCGAGATCGCGGTGATCTTCGAGGAGATGCGCAACCGGATCCCGGACATCGCGGCCACCGAGGAGCCGGCGATGCTGCTGTCGTCATTCATTCACGGCATCAAGAGACTCCCGGTGAGTTGGACCCCCGTAAGTTGAACCCCCGTAAGTTAGACCGTGTGATCCGGAAACGGCTGAACTGGCTGGCCTTGCACGGTGTGGTCCGGGCGATCGCGATCCGGGCGGCACGCCGGGGCGATCCACAGGCCCGGCTGGTGGCCGACCCCTCGGTACGCGCCGACCCGATCCCGTTCTACGAGGAGTTGCGCGGCCGCGGCCCACTCGTGCGCGGCCGGTTGAGCTATCTCACCGTCGACCATGCAGTGGCCCACGAGTTGCTGCGCGCCGACGACTTCCGGGTGATCGTGCTGGGTTCCCGCCTGCCGGCTCCACTGCGATGGCTCGAGCAACGCACCCGTTCCGATGTGCTGCATCCACTCCGCCCGCCGTCCCTGCTCGCCGTGGAACCCCCGGAACACACCCGGTACCGAAAGACGGTGTCGTCGGTCTTCACCGCCCGCGCGGTGGCCGCTCTGCGCGACGGCGTCGAGGACACCGCGGCGACCTTGCTGGAGGGCCTTTCCGAGGATGCGGGCGTGGTCGACGTGGTCGACCGTTACTGCTCGCAACTGCCGGTGTCGATCATCAGCGAGATCCTCGGCGTACCTGAGTCAGAGCGTTCGCGGATCCTCGAATTCGGCGAATTGGCTGCGCCGAGTTTGGATTTCGGGTTGACCTGGGAGCAGTTCCTCGAGGTCGAGGGCGGATTGGCGGGATTCAGCGACTGGCTGGAGGCGCACCTGGCCGCGCTGCGCGCCAATCCCGCCGACAACCTGATGAGTCAGCTGATCCAGGCGGCCGACGGCGGCGTTCGCCTCAACGAGTCGGAATTGCGTGCCGTGGCCGGACTGGTGCTGGCCGCCGGGTTCGAGACCACGGTCAACCTGCTGGGCAACGGCATCCGATTGCTGCTGGGCGCACCGGACCAACTCGCCGCCCTGCGCGACGATCCCTCGCTGTGGCCGAACGCCGTCGAGGAGATTCTGCGACTGGACTCCCCCGTGCAGCTGACCGCACGTGTCGCGGTAAGGGACACCGAGGTGGGTGGAACCGTGGTGCGGTCCGGGGAGATCGTGATCATCTGCCTGGCCGCCGCCAACCGGGACCCCCAGGTGTTCCCCGATCCGCACACCTTCGATGTGCGCCGCACCAACGCGGGACGCCATCTCGCCTTCTCCGGCGGGCGGCACTTCTGCCTGGGGGCGGCGCTGGCCCGGATCGAGGGCGAAGTGGGCCTGCGGAGTTTCTTCGAACGGTTCCCGAACGCCCAGCTGGCCGGCGACGGAGTTCGTCGGGACACCCGGGTGCTTCGCGGGTGGTCACAGTTACCGGTCAGGCTGGGATCGGCTGTCCCGGTTCGCGGCTGAGACATGCCGACGCCATCCGGTACGGACGCCTTCGAACAGTTCGTCGCCCTGCTGGACTACCCGATGTTCGTCGTCACCACGCGGGCAGGTGATCAGCGGGCCGGCTGCCTGGTCGGCTTCGCCACTCAGGTCTCGATTCACCCGTCCCGATTCCTGGTCGGACTGTCCAAGCGCAATCACACCTACCGAACCGCCCGGCTGGCGGCCCGATCCGAAGGTGTCGAACACCTCGCGGTGCACCTGCTCGGCCGGGAGCATCGCGAACTGGCCCGGTTGTTCGGCGGCGAGACCGGTGACCGGGTGGACAAATTCCGCCGTTGTTCGTGGTCGGAGGGACCGGAGGGACTGCCGATCCTGCACGACGCGGCTGCCTGGTTCGCCGGCCGGGTGGTGCGCCGGTTCGACCTCGGCGACCACGTCGGTCACCTTCTCGAACCGTTGGCCGGAGACGCCTCCGCCAAGCTCAACGGCCTGATCACCTATTCCGATGTCAAGGATCTGGCGCCCGGTCGCGAAGCCTGAATCGGGGTTGTTGACACCCGTTGAACTGGCCGGTTCTATTGCGGTGTGACCTACGACACGATCATCCGCAATGGCCGGTGGTTCGACGGCACCGGCGCCCCCTCGGCGGTGCGCAACATCGGGATCGTCGGCGGGCGGGTCGCCGCGGTGACCCCGCACCCACTCGACGAGACAGGCTGCACGCAGGTGGTCGACGCGACCGGCAAGTGGGTGCTGCCCGGAATGATCGACATCCACACCCACTACGACGTCGAGGTCCTCGGCGGGCCGGCCCTTCCGGAGTCGGTGCGGCACGGCGTGACGACGGTCCTGGTCGGTTCCTGTTCGTTGTCGGCGGTGCACGTCGGCGGCGAGGATGCCGGCGATCTCTTCGGCCGGGTGGAGGCGATTCCCCGGGAGCACGTCATCAACGCCATCGACGAGTCCAAGACGTGGAACAACGCCGCTGAGTACGTCGCCGCACTGGAGTCCCGGCCGCTGGGACCCAACGTCGCGTCCTTCATCGGCCACTCGGACATGCGCACCGCGACCATGGGCCTGGACCGGGCCACCCGCAAGGACACCAGGCCCACTTCGGATGAACAGGCCCAGATGGAGCGAATGCTCACCGAGGCTCTCGACGCCGGATTCCTCGGAATGTCCTCGCAACAACTGCTTTTCGACAAGATCGACGGCGAGACCTGCCGATCACGCACGCTGCCGTCGACCTACGCCAAGCCCCGTGAGTTGCGCAGGCTGAAGTCACTACTGCGTCGCCGGGATCGGGTTCTGCAGTCCGGCCCGGACATCACCAATCCGATCAATCTGGTTTCCCAAGTCGCCCAATCACTTCCGGTGCTGCGCGACAAGCTCAAGACCAGCTTGTTGTCGGCCGCCGACATCAAGGCCAACCCGTTTGCGATCGCCGCACTGGGCCCGGTGGCCCGCCTGGTCAACCGGTTCGGCGCCGACTTCCGGTGGCAGCACCTCCCGGTGCCATTCGAGGTGTATGCCGACGGCATCGACCTGGTGGTGTTCGAGGAATTCGGCTCCGGCGCAGCGGCATTGCATCTCCGCGATGAGGTCGAACGCAACGCCCTGCTGCAGGATGAGGGGTACCGTCGCCGGTTCCGCAAGGAGTACGACAGCAAGTTCGGCGTGCGGGTCTGGCACCGCGATTTCTTCGATGCCCAGATCGTCGACTGTCCGGACGAATCCGTGATCGGCAAGTCCTTCGGCCAGGTGGGACTCGACCGCGGCGGCCTGCATCCGGTGGACGCGTTCCTGGACCTTGTGGTCGAGCACGGGACGAAGGTCCGCTGGCGGACCACGATCTCCAACCACCGGCCAGAGGTGCTCAAGAAGCTGGCCCGCGACGAGGGCATTCAGATCGGCTTCTCCGACGCGGGCGCGCACCTGCGCAATATGGCGTTCTACAACTTCGGGCTACGGCTGCTGCGCCATGTTCACGACGCCGAGCGCACCGGCAAGCCGTTCATGACCGTCGAACAGGTCGTCCACCGGCTCACCGGGGAACTCGCGGACTGGTACGACATCGACGCCGGGCACCTGCGGATCGGCGATCGGGCCGATCTGGTGGTGGTCGACCCCGAGCACCTCGACCAGAGCCTGGACGACTACGCCGAATCGCCGGTGCCGCAGTACGCGGACCTTCCCCGGATGGTCAACCGCAACGACGCCGCGGTGAACCTGGTGCTGGTCGGCGGCCGGACCGTGGTCCGCGGCGGCGTTCCCACCGACCTGCTCGGCTCCGCCCGCACCGGAAGCTTCCTGCGGGCCGGAACCCGCACGGCCGCACCGGCTTCCCACGAGTCGGAGCTCGTCCATGCAGGCTGATGTGGTTCTCGGCATGTGGAAGGCGCTGTCCGACCGCGACTGGGAGAAGGTGAAGACCTTCCTCGCCGAGGACTGCATCTACGTCGACATGCCGGTGGGGCCTACCGCGGCGGCCCGGGGTCCTGAGGACATCGTCAAGCGCCTCAAGGTCGGACTGGAACCGCTCGCCGGTTACCGCAACCACGACGGCCTGCTGGTCAGCGACGGCGAGCATGTGATGTACGAACACTCCGAGACCTGGAACTGGGCCAGCGGGGAGAGCACGGTGCTGCAGTTCGTCACGGTGCACAGGGTTCGTGACGGAAAAATCGTGCTCTGGAAGGACTACTGGGATTTCGGCGGCCTGGTGAACCACGCACCGCCGGACTGGATGGAACAACTCGCCACCGCCGACACGTCCTGGATCTTCGACGCCACCGGTTTGATCTAGATTCCGTAGACCCGGGTGGCGTTACCGCGCCCGATCAGTCCCGCCACCCGCAGAGCGTCATCGGCGCTCCACTCCCCCCGGCCGACGAAATCGCCGAGAACCGAAGCCATTCCGTCGCGCCACAGCCGTGCGCCCAGGTAGTGCAACTCCGGCGGCCCGAAGGCGTCCGAGGAATACAGGATCTTGCGGAACGGGGCCAGTTCGAGGGTCCGGGCGATGAAGGACCGGGCCCGTGCGCCGAGGTGGTTGACGCTCAGACCCACGTCGAGGTGGACATTGTTGAACGCCGAGGCCAGATAGCCGGCCTCGCGCTCGAAGGGATAGCAGTGCAGTAACACCACCGGAGTGTCACCGGACTCGCGTAGTAGGTCGATCAGAAACATCGGGTTGGTCCGGTGCAGGTCGCAGTCGCGGTCACCGAGGCCCACGTGGAACTGAACCGGCTTGCCCAGCCGCAAGGCCTCATGCACCCCGAAGCGCAGCAGCACCCGGTCGGTGAGCCGGCGTGCGCCGCCGTCGCGCCATCGCTGTGCCGCGGCGCCGACCTCCGCGGCCGATGGCGCGGAGAGTTCGCCGTCGAACCCGCCCCGGTAGGCCAGTACGGTCTTGGCGGCGACCGCGGATTGCATTCGGGCGGTGAAGATCTCCCGGAAGTTCTCCGAGTAGTCCCCCGGTCGGGCGGCGGCCTGTTCGGCGACCTGCTCCACCCGGACCACTTCGCGGACCCCGGCGCGGGTCACCTCTGTCATCTCGGCCAGTCCGGCGACGTCACCGGGCAGACCGGTGTCGACCAGCCAATCACTCACACCGGCCGCCGTCAGAAACAACCCGGCCAATTCGCCCGGGCTCAGTTCGCTGCGACGCTGCCAGTAGTCCTCGGGCTCGGCATGGGACTGCAGACCCAGCAGGGGCGCGCAGTGCGCGCGCACCGCAAAACCGAGTTGGGTGTCGAAGCCGGAGTCGAAGTCGGCCAACGGTGCGGTGTTGGCCTCATTGAGCCCGTTCTCGAATTCACTCCGGTTCCGGTCGGTGAGCCAGAAGCCGTGAACATGGTTGTCGACCAGCGCAACGGTCTCGAGCCGCTCGCGGAGTTCGCTTATCAAAGGCTCGGCGATCACAGACTCCAGGCCAGGCGGAACCTGTCGGTGAGCTGCTCCGGATCGAGATCCGCGTACTTCTCCATCTCATAGCCGCGTACCGCGACCAGCGCGTCGACGGCATCGTCACCGAGAATCGTGCGCAGCCCCTCCGAATCATCCAGGGCAGCAATGGCTTCGGACTGCCTGCCGGTGAGCTGCACCACACCGGCGGCCGCACGTTGCTGCGCGGAGAGGTGATGCGGATCCACGGTGATCTCGGCGGGCAGCATCGCATGCGTCTCGATGCCGTCCAATGCCAGTCCGAGGATGACCGCAGTGGCGAAATACGGGTTGGCCGAGGGGTCGATGATCTTCACCTCGACGTTGGCTCCGCGCGGATTGCCGTGGGTTGCAGGCAGGAAACGCACCGCCGCCTCACGGTTCTCGGTTCCCCAACATGCGTACGCACCGGCCCAGTTACCCGGCTTCATCCGGAGACCCGACACGATCGAACCGCACAGGGCGAGTTCGGTTTCCGGCAGAGCACGGACGATACCGCCGATCGCCGCAGCGCCCTCGCCGGTCAGCCCGTGCGGTCCGGCTCCGCCTGAGAAGACCGGTTGCTCGCCGCGCCACAACGAGAAGTGCTGGTGCGCACCATTACCCACGCTGCCGGCGAACGGGACCGGCGACAGCGAGACCCGCACCCCGTGCTTGCGGGCGACCCGGCTCAGCAGCACCCGGGCCAGGACCAGCTGGTCGGCGGCGGCCACCGCAGACCTCGGCGCAAGCGACAGCTCGAACTGGTTCACCCCGTACTCGGGGTGGAACTGTTCGAGTGCCACACCGGCATCGGTCATCGCCGCGATGACGTCGCGGACAAATCCCTCGTGCTCGAGAACCCCGGCCAGACCGTACTGGGCCCAGAAGTCACCTGGCAGTCGTTCACCGGTCGGGTCGACGAGCAGGAATTCGATCTCATGGCCGACCTTCGCCGCCAATCCGGCTGCGGCCAGACGGGATTCGACGCGGGCCAGGGTTCCCCGCGAACACGCTGGAATGGGGTTGCCGTCCTGATCGAAGAAGGACCCGGGCGCCCAGGCCAGTCCGTCGTCGATCACCCGCATCGCGGCAGGGTCGATGCGCACCCGCTGATCGCCGACCACGCTGATGGCGTCGGTGAAGGCGATTCCGGTCCGGTCGGCGGCGAACCCGTGCCATACCGGGCTGGCACCGAGACCCGGGTCGGCGAATGCCGACGCCCGGCCGCTGGGAACGGCCTTGGCCAGAGTCAGTCCGGACGGGGTGATGATCGTCCCGATGACCGTGCCGTCGGTGAATCCCGTCACGCCCCACCCCTGCTCGGCAGCGTGATCCGGCAGGCCTGACCGATATCGAGGGTTCGCAGCGTGCGTCCCATGGCTACCCACATCGCGCAGGACAGCGTGAGGTCGGCAAGCAGTTCGTCGGAGAAATGCTCGTGGCAGCGCTGCCAGAACGCCTCGTCGTCACGGAGTCGGGTGTGTTCGGTGGCGAACCGGTGCGCGAACTCAGCGGCCAGTCGCTCCTGCTCGGTGAAGCCCGGCCAGGTTCTCCACTGCAGAGCGTGGTCGTAGAGGTCCTCGTCCACGCCGGCGAGCGGGCCGTCTGCGTCGCGGGTGTTCACACACACCACGCACTCGTTGTCGTGCGCGATGACGATCCGGGCGATCTCACGGACCCGCATCGGCAGCCGGTTCCGGTTGTAGACGGCATGGGAGTAAGCCGCCATCGCCTTCCCGATCTCCGGCGACAGGGCGATCCAACCGGCCACATCATCGTCGGCGAAGTCTCCGATTCGGCTCATGCACCGATGGTACGAGGCCCGGCTTTTCTCGGACCGGAAGTCGGATTCACCCGCCGCGAGGAAGCCCGGCCCGCCACCGGACAGGGGCGGGCCGGGCGACGTCAGACGAACGGGCAACGTTTGCCGACAGCAAAGTAATCTATCCTGTTCAGCGCCGACATATCTAGCCTGTTCACGCTAACAGTGACCCAATAGCAATGCAGGGCCCGTCAGCAAACCAAATCTTCTTCCGAACGCCAGCACACACCGATTGCCGGTTGCTAAAACTAAATCATTCCGCTATTTTTCCTGATCATGGGTACCGATATGCATGACGCCTGAATTAGCTCAGTCTCTCGCCTCGATGCGGCTTAAGCAGACGGCGGAGTTGCTGGCCTGGATGGCCGAGAACTTCGTCGAGCCCGGCGCGCTGGCCCGGGCCCGGGATCACGTCACCGAAGCCCTGGGAATCGTCGAACGGCATCCCCTCTAACCGGTCCGGTCCCACTCCCGCTGGACCAGAATCCGGTGCGCGATCCGATCAATCGCCGCCTCCACCGCCACCCGGTCCGGACGGCCGGTGAAACCCGGCGAGGTCTCGAGTTTGTGCACGATGGCACCGACGATCGCCGCCGAGACCGCCTCGACCTCACCGCGCCCCTTCTGAGTCAGCCAGAACTCGTCCCCGGCCACCAGGGCGTGGCCTGTGGCGACCAGCCGGTCGAAGGTGGGCTCGAGCACCTCGCCCGGCACCCGCAACCTCGCGGCGATATCGGTCAGTTTCGCTGAGCCGAAGACCTGCTTGTTGCGGTAGATCTGCAGCAGGCCCCACACCGCGCCCACATCGAGGTCGCAACCCGACCGGTCGACCAGGGATCGCAATCGCAGGTCCGGGGAGGCCCGCATCATCCGGCCCACCGCGCCTTCGAGGATCTCCTCGGAGTTCTCCCCCGACGGCATGGCGAACCCCTCGCCGAGGTCCATTGCCGCGGTGTCCATTTCGCGCAGCGGAACCTCTTTGAGCATCAGCGCCAGTACGAACCCGACCAGTGCCACCGGCGCGGCATAGAGGAACACCTTGCTCAACGATTCGGCGTAGGCGTCGATGATGGGAGCCGCCATCTCGGCGGGCAGGCGATGCAATTCCTGCGGGGAACTCGCGGCCGACGGCGGGGCCCCACTCGCGGTCAGCGCCGGCCCGATCCGGACAGCCAGGAAATTGGCGAACAGGGACCCGAAAATCGCTGCGCCGAAAGAGCTTCCGATGGTCCGGAAGAACGTCACTCCCGAGGTCGCCACACCCAGATCTTCGAAGTCGACGGTGTTCTGCACGGTGAGAATCAAGACCTGCATGCACAGGCCGATACCGGTGCCGAGGATGAACAGGTCCAGCGACTGCCGCCAGATCGGGGTCGCGGCGTTCATCTGGGCCAGCATCAGGAAGGCGACCGCCATCACCGCCGTGCCGATCACCGGGAAGATCTTGTAACGGCCGGTGCGGCCCACCAACGCGCCGCTGCCGATCGAGGTGATCAATAGGCCGGCCACCATCGGCAGCGTCCGAATTCCTGAGGCGGTGGCCGAAACTCCGTCGACGAACTGCATGAAAGTGGGCAGAAAGGTCAACGCCCCCAGCATGGCGAACCCGACGACGAAGCTCAGTACGCAACAGACGGTGAAAACCGGACTGGCGAACAACCGGATGGGCAACACCGGTTCGCGGGCCCGCAGTTCGACCCGGACGAAGATCGCCAGCGCCAGCACGGAGGCGACGAACAGGCCGATGATCGCCGGCGACGACCACGGGTAGGTGGTTCCGCCCCAACTGGTGGCCAGGGTGAGCCCGGTGGCGCCCAGTCCGACGAACAGGATTCCCGGATAGTCGATCACCGGCCGGCCGGTACGGCCCAGGGACGGAATCGCGGCCGCCGCCACCAGAAGCACCACCACCGCCACCGGGATGTTGATCCAGAACGCCCAGCGCCAGGACAGGTGGTCGGTGAAGAATCCGCCGAGCAGCGGACCGATGACGGTGGTCACGCCGAAGACCGCACCGAGGGCACCCTGATAGCGGCCCCGTTCCCGCAGCGGGATCACTTCCCCGATCACCGCCATCGCGGTGACCATGATCGCGCCGCCGCCGATGCCCTGCAGCGTGCGCGAGGCCACCAGCATCGTCATCGAGGACGCCATTCCACACAGCACCGAGCCGACGAAGAAGAACAGGATCGAGGCTTCGAAGACCGCCTTGCGGCCGAACAGGTCGCCGAGCTTGCCGACGACGGCGGTGGCGATGGTGGAGGCGAGCAGGTAACTGGTGACCACCCAGGACTGGTGACCGGCTCCGCCCAGGTCAGCCACCACCGTCGGCAGCGCGGTGGCGACGATCGTCTGGTCCAGAGCCGCCAGCAGCATGCCGAGCAGCACCGCGAGGAAGACCAGGTTGCGGCGTTCCAGACTCAGCTCTGAGTCCGGTGCCGCGACGGTCATCTGGAGGAGTCTTCCCGAAAGCCGCCCTGTCCACCCCGGCCGACCCGCCGAGGTGGACGGACCCATCGCTGTCTCCGGTTTACCGAACCACCCGATCAGCAAACTAATTCACACCTGCAACAATCGGTTCGATTCCCAAGAATTACCTGAGAGAAATGTCTCGTAGTGCAGCGATCCTGTGCTAGATTCACAGCTATCATTCCGCCGCAGGGTTTCTCAGTAACGACTAGCGACGGTCCGACGGGTTAGCGAAAGCAGGGCGGCATGCCGGCGAAGAGACGTGGAGCGCGGGTGGGCGCCGCGGCGTTCGTTCTTGGCGTCTCGCTGGCCGGGCCGCAGGCAACCGGGGTGGCCGCGGCCGACGGGACGGAGGCGGACTCCTCCGCGGTGACCGCCGGACCCGCGGCCCCGACCGGCCGCGCCGACGCAGGACGAACCGGTAGACCGGCCCGCCACACCAACGGGTCGGCTGCTTCTCCCTCCCAGCACGGTGGCGAAGAGCCGTCCGGCGATCCGGCGTCCGGGGGCGCCGCACGGGGCGAGGCGAGGTCCGCCACGGGATCCCCTGCAGCGAAGGTATCCCCCAGATCCGCGGCAGCGCATCATCAGGCAGTGCCGGGCACACCGGCCCCGCCCACTGTCACGGCTGCGGCCGCATTGCCGGCAGCCGCCGTCGTCGCGCCTTCGCGAAGGGTCCGGGCGACCCATCCGGTGGGCGCCGGCCAGGCGGCCGTCCATCAGCTCTCCGGCACCCAGACCACTCAGGTTCCCGCACTCTACGGCTCCCAGACGGCAGCCGCCCCGGTCGCAGTGATGACCATCGCGGTGACCAATTTCTTCGACTCCGCCTCACACTGGCTCTCCGCCCTGCCGGCCAGTCCGATCGCCGACTTCCTGCAGGGCGCGCTGATGCTGGTGCGCCGAACCGTGCTCAGCCTGATGCCGTCGGCGAGCGCCGGCCAGATCGGCGGACCGACCCAGGCCACGCCGTATCTCACCGATCAGGAATTGCGCGACTATCTGTTGTCCCTGGCCCACCAGCAGTATGCAGGGCAGTTCGGCCAGACCGTTCCGGTCTACGACTACTACCCGTACCCGGTGTACAAGCTCGATGACGCGACCGGCACCACATCGGGAACCAATACCCAGGTCGATGGTGTCGACGAGGCGGACTTCGTCGAGACCGACGGGCACTACGTGTATGTGGCGCGCAACAACGCGCTGACCATCCTCACCGGATCGACGATCAGCTCGCAGACGTCGTTGTCCGGCAACGTCGTCGGTTCCTACCTCGACGGTGACCGGCTGACCGTGATCACCCAGACCGGCGGCGGTTGGTACGGGCCGATGGTCAAGATGGCGCCCGGGGCGTTCTGGAATTACAACCCGCAGACCACCGTCACGGTCTACGACCTCACCGATCGCACCGCGCCGACGGTGGCCGTCCAGACGGTGTTCGATGGCGCCTATCGTGATTCACGGGCCGTCGACGGCAACGTCTACCTCGTTCTGGACCGCAACCTGAATCTTCCGGCACCCGAATACACCGATGAGCCGGTCACCCGCACCGACCTTCGTGACGACTCCGGTGTCATCGCCTACCGCACCTACGAGACCTGGGATCACTATGTCTCCCGGGTAGGCGGTCAGATCGACACCTTGGCCTTGCCGCACGCGTACGCCGTGGACGCCGACGGCACCACGGTGGACCTCGGCGTGATCGCCGGCGGCGGAGATGTCGTACGACCCCGCAGCGGTGATCAGCCGTCCATGATCACGGTGGTGTCGGTCGATTCGCACGGCGACCCGGGATCGGCCGGGTCGGGATTCGCCGACAGCGTTGCCACGTTCGCGACGGCCAACAGCAACACCGTCTACATGACGACCGACGCGCTGTACGTGGCGACCGCACAGGACAGCTATTCCGATTTCGGTTCCTCCACCGACACCCGGATCGACCGCTTCACCGTCAACGGGACCGAAGTCGGTTGGCAGGCAAGCGGACTCGTCACGGGCACGCTCATCAATCAGTTCGCCATGGACGAGCAGGAGGGCTACCTGCGGGTGGCCACGCACAACTGGAGCTCTCAGTTCGCCGGCGGGACCTGGGCCACCGTCAACGACAGCGGGGTGTACGTGCTGGACACCGCCGGGGACACTCTCGACGTGGTGGGCAGCGTGACGGGCCTGGCCCCCGGCGAGCAGTTGTACTCGGTCCGCTTCGACGGCGACAAGGCCTACCTGGTCACCTTCCTGCGCACAGATCCGCTCTTCGTCGTCGACCTCACGGATCCGACGGCACCGGCGGTGGAGGGCGAACTGGTGATCCCCGGATTCTCCAACTACCTGCAGTCCGTCGGCGACGGACTGCTGCTCGGAATCGGCCAGGAGCGTGAAGCCGGCACCTGGAACACCCGGTTGCACGTCTCGCTGTTCGACGTGAGCAACGGCAGCGCCCCGATCCAGATCGACCGGCAGGTACTCGACGAGACCGCCCAGTGGTCCGGCTCCGACGCGCAGTTCGATTCCCACGCGCTGCTGTACTCGGCCGGGGACGGCCTGCTGGTGGTGCCGGTCAGCGGTGGCGGGTACGACGCGAGCAGCGGTGAGTACCACTACGAGAACCTGCTCTCGGTGATGCGGGTCGATTCCGGCGGCATCCATGTGATCGGCCAGATCCGGACTGATCAGCCGGTGCTGCGGACGGTCCGGATCGGTGATGTCATTTACGCGGTCTCCGATGATCAGGTGACGGCCTACAGCCTGACCGACCTGTCCGAGATCAGCCGCACGCCGCTGGGAACGACGTCGACCCCGGAACCGCTCTACGTTTTCTAGAACGGCGAGTTCTAGGCCCTGCGTCCGCGGTGGAAGTCGGCGAGCGCCTCGGCGTTGGCCTGCGCACCCATCAATTCGGCGAAGTAGGCATCCTCACGGGACCGCGCTTCGGCGATCGCACGCCGGTTCGGTTCCATGATGGTCTCCTTGACCGCCATCAGGCTTGAAATCGGCCGGGATGCAAGCACTTCGGCGTGCCGTCGGGTTTCAGCGAGCAGATCGTCGGGTTCGCAGACCTTCCAGACCAGGCCCATCCGCAACGCCTCGGCGGCGTCCACCCATTCCGAGGACATCAGCAGCCAGGCTGCGTTCTGTCGCCCCAGCAACGCCGGGAGCAGATACGACGAGGCGGCTTCCGGGGCCACACCCAGACTGGTGAACGGGCACTTGAGTTTCGCGGTGCTGGCCATGAAGGCCAGATCGGCGAAACCGAGGATGGTGGCGCCGATGCCCAGCCCCAGTCCGTTGACCGCGCAGATGAGCGGTTTCGGGAAGGAACTGAGCGCGTCGATCAGACCTGGGAAGCCGTGCCTGCCGGCGACGAAACCCTCCGGATCGGTGATCCGGGCCTGCATGTCGGTGAGATCCTGTCCTGCGCTGAACGCCCGTCCGCTTCCGGTGATCACCACCACCGCGATCTCCGGGTCCGCGGCGGCGGCTCCAAGCGCGTCGGCGGTGGCGTCATAGAGCGCTTCGTCGAAGGCGTTGAGCGCATCCGGCCGGTTCAACGTCAGCGTGCGGATCCGGTTCTCGTCGGCGATCAGCAGGGTCACGAAGATCAGCCTAGGACGCGAATCGCTCGTCGATGTGGCGCATCCGGATGTCGAGCAACTGCTCGACGATGTCGTCGGCCAATGGCGCCGCGGCGGTGAAGCGCAGGGTCCCCGAACTTCGGGAGTAGCCGGCGAGCCGGTCGCCCAGTACTTCAAGGACACTGCCGCTGAACGGGTACCAGGCGATGTGGCTCTTGCGGACCACGACGGCGGCAACCGGCACTCCGCGGTAGGTGTAGCACGGCATGGCGTATTTGGTGGCCTGACCAACCGCCGGGATCCGTCCGCCGATCAACCGGTGCAACCGGGACAACTCGGTGCGCTCGGGACCGTCCGGCAGCGACGCGACGTAGTCGTCCACGTCACCCATGGACCGCTACCCGTCGGACCGGAACGGATTGCGGAACACGTAGCGCCCGGTGGGCACGGTGTCGACGTTCTGGTTGGCGCCGAAGGCCGCGGTGCTGGCCACCATCCGGCCCATCCGGTCGGCGAGTTCGGCGTCATCGGCCGCCCCGAAGAACGCGTGCAGACTCTGCACCGCCTCGATCGGGAAGAGTTCCTCGACGATCGCCGACAGCGCCGCTGCTCCGTCGGTCAGCTCCCGCACCACACGGTTCTGCACGTAGCCGAACGTCGACTGGGTCGCGATGGCCACCGGCGTGTGGTCGCGCTGCCAGCGGGTCAGCCAGGTCGCCTCGTCGAGTTCGTCGGGCCGGCGCAGCAGTGCGACATTCGCCAGGCCGGGCACCCGCTGTCCGGGCCGGCTCTCCGGCGGCGGCAGCGGGGCCGACTCGGTCACCAGGTAGGCGTCCACCCGATCCGCAAGCGGGGCAAGAATTTTCAGCGCCTGCTGGATCTGCTCGCCGTAGTGCTGCTGCGTCCAGAGGCTGACGAAACCCTGCACCGGCGGGTCCAGCGTCGTCAGGGTCATCAACGAGTCTCGGACCTCGGCGTCGCGGACGTTGACCGTCACCCCCGGAAGATCCAGCGCCAGCAGTGCCTCGGCCACCGGCCCGCGCATCCGCCCCACCCAGTCGTCGTCGCTCCGGTCGGCCCGCAAGGTGACGATCACTTTTTCCATCAGCTCTCCTCGTCGCGCAGCCAACGCGGAAGGATGAACACACCCTCGGCTTCCACGGTGATTCCCTCGGGGTCAGCGATATACCCAGAGCAATAGGTCTTCACACCGTCGGTGCGGGTCCGGACGGCCTCGGCACGAAGCGGACCCAACGGAGTGGCGCGCAGATAGCGCACGGTGATGGTGCCGGTGAAGCGCGGTTTGCGGTCCAGGCTGGCCGACTCCCCGAGAACGTGATCCAGGATCAGCGCCGACACTCCGCCGTGCACATGCCCGGGCGGACCCTCGTAGGCGGCACCGAGATGGAACTCGGCCGCAACCCGGCCGGACTCGTCGACACCGGTGACGAGCGGCGGCGCCAGTGCGTTGCGGACTCCGATGACCGCGTTGCCCCAGCCGACGCTCTCCCCCGATGCCGTGTGCCGGACGCCGAAGGCCCCGGCGATCTGGCGGCTGCGCAATCGGGCGACGGCGGCGTCGATGTCACGTTTGACCTCCGCGACGGTCTCCGCGTCGGCCTCGGTGCGGATGGTGGCGTCGACGAGTTCGCGGACCGACTGCGCCAGTGGTTCGTAAATCCCGCGAAGTCGGGCGACTTCCTCACGCGACCAGTCCTCGACGGTGAACTCCAGCACCCCTGCACGCTAGATCACGTCGGGTCCGGCGCTGCGTAGAGTTCACCAACATGAACGGGCCCGACTGGGTGCGCCACGCGATCTGGTGGCATGTCTACCCCCTGGGCTTCGTCGGCGCCTTCCCGGCCGACCCGGTCCCCGCCGCCGCCGAGCACCGGTTGTCCCGCATCGTCGACTGGCTCGACCACGCCGTGCAGTTGGGCGCCTCCGGTATCGCCCTGGGTCCGGTGTTCGCCTCCCGGACCCACGGTTACGACACCACCGACCACCACCACATCGACCCGCGCCTGGGCGATGACGCCGACTTCGACCGGCTGATCGAGGAAGCCCACCGGCGCGGCCTGCGGGTCCTGCTCGACGGGGTGTTCAACCACGTCGGAACCGACTTCCCCCGCTACCGAGAGGCCCTCGAGGACGACCCCGACGCCCGAAGTTGGTTCCACGGCCGGCCCGGCCGCTTCCACACCTTCGAGGGCCACCCCGACCTGATCACCCTCAATCACCGAAACCCGGCCGTCGCCGACTACGTCGCCGAGGTGATGTCGCACTGGCTGTCCCGGGGCGCGGACGGGTGGCGCCTCGACGCCGCCTACGCCGTGCCCGGCGAGTTCTGGGACCGGGTGCTGCCGCGGGTGCGGGAAACCCACCCGGACGCCTGGTTCGTCGCCGAGGTGATCCACGGCGACTATCCCGCCTTCGTCGCCGAATCAGGCGTGGACTCAGTCACCCAGTACGAACTCTGGAAGGCGATCTGGAGCAGTCTCAACGATGGCAACTTCCATGAACTCGACTGGGCGTTACAGCGGCACAACGGATTTCAGGACACCTTCGCCCCGCTGACCTTCGTCGGCAATCACGACGTCACCCGCATCGCCAGCCGGCTGAACCGTGCCGAGCATCTCGCGCAGGCATTGGTGCTGCTGTTCACCGTCGGTGGGGTGCCGAGTGTCTACGCCGGCGACGAGTTCGGCTACGCCGGCGTCAAGGAGGATCGAGCCGGCGGCGACGACGCCGTGCGCCCGGAGTTCGGTCCGCCCGGTGAGTACGGCGACATCGACGTATTGAACCTGCACCGCTATCTGATCGGACTGCGCCGTCGGCACCCGTGGCTGTTCGAGGCGCGCTCGACCGCACTGCTGCTCGAGAACACCCGCTACGTCTACGAGAGCCGGTGCGGTGACGACGCATTGATCGTCGCACTGAACCTGAGCGACGAGTCGATGTCAGTCCCGGTGGCAGATCTGACCGGGCGCCCAGCCGAGATCGTCGCGGGCAGCGGAGCACCGCCTTCTGAATTGCTGAGCCGCGCTGAAGTGCCTGCACACGGGTGGGCCATCCTCAAACCGACCTGAGCAGTTCCAGGGTCAGCTCGTCGGGTTGGCCGCCGTAGTACCGGTCGAGCACGGCCTGGAACACCTCACCATCCTCAGCCGCCGCCAGGAACAGCGTCATCGAGGACCGCAACTTCATGGCGTCGACGGGGCCCATGATCTCCTCGATCGGCTGCGTCCCGACGTTGTCCACCAAAATCTGCGCGCATTCGTACAGCCGGGGCGCCAGCACCGGGTGCCCCAGGTAGGCGCGGGCCTCGTCGGGGGAACCGATCCCGTAATGCTTCGCGGTCGCGCTGCGGCCCAGAGCCGTCAACTGGGGAAAGATGAACCACATCCAGTGCGTGCGCTTATGCCCGGCCTGCATTTCACGGCGCACGTCGTCATATACCGCCGCCTGCGCGTCGACGAAACGCTGCAGGTTATCGGGGTCGGCCACCCCCGACAAGTTACCCTCGGCGTGATCTAGGAGAGGAACTCGATGTCGGCACCGCAAGGGTCCACACTCGCCGAACGGTTGCGGCGCCGGAAGGCCAAGCGCAGCCTGTTCCAGCGGGTCAGCATCCAGTCGAAACTGATGCTGATGCTGCTCACCATGAGCGTGCTGGCCACCGCGATCGCCGGCGGCATCGGATTCCAGTCCGGCCGCAGCTCGCTCCGCGCGGCCGGCTTCGACCAGCTCATCGGCATCCGGGAGGCCCAGTCCCGGGTCCTGGAGATGGGCCTCTCGGACATCAACAGCTCGCTGCTCATCTACTCCCGCGGCGAGACCGTCGCCGGGGCGATGGGGGCCTTCAACGCCGCCTTCGATCAGCTTCACGACGCCACCATCAGCCCACAGGACAGCCAGGCCCTGGTCGATTATTACGCCGCACGCTTCCGCACCGCCGATAACGGGCGCCTCGACATCAACGCGCTGGTGCCCACCTCGAACGCCGCCCGGTACCTGCAGTCGCGCTACACCGTCGCGAACCCGAACCGCGACGCCGCGGTCAAGGTCGACGACGCGCGCGACAACAGCGCGTGGTCGGTGGTCAACGCCCGCTACAACCCGTACTTCCGGGAGATCGTCACCCGGATGGGCTTCCACGACGCCTTCCTGATCAACCCCCGCGGCGACGTCGTCTACACCGCCTACAAGGGCGTGGAGCTCGGCACCAACATCCTCACCGGGCCCTATCGGGGCCAGGGCCGTCTGCCCGATGCCTTCCAGAAGGCGATGGCGTCCAACGAGGTCGACTACGCCGCCAGCACCGACTTCGCCGAGTACCTGCCCTCCGGTCAGCCGACCGCCTGGATGCTGGTGCCGATCGGGCCGCCCGGGCGGGCGTCGGGTGTCATGGCGGTCGAATACCCCGCTTCTCTGGTGAGCAAGCTGATGACGGCCGATCGCCAGTGGCAACGCTCCGGGATGGGCAGGACCGGCGAGACGTACGTGGTCGGCATGGACGACCTGATGCGGTCGGACTCGCGACTGTTCCTCCAGGATCCGGATGCCTACAAGCGCGACGTCGTCGCGGCGGGCACCCCACCCGACGTCGCCGAGCACGCGATCAAACAGGGCACCACCGTGCTGGTCCAACCGGTGGGCACCAAGGCCACCGAAGCCGCCCAGCGCGGCGAGACCGGAACCACGATCGCCACCGACTATCTGGGCCATCGCGCACTACAGGCCTACGCGCCGGTGAACCTCAAGGGCCTGAACTGGGTGGTCGTCGCCTCAGTCGACTCCGAAGAGGCATTCGCCCCCGAACGCAACTTCGCCCACCGGCTGGTCCGGTCCACCGTGCTGATCATCTTCATCGGCTGCATCCTCGCGATGCTGTGGTCGCGGTTGTTCGTCCGCCCGATCAAGCGGCTCGAGCAGGGCGCGGAACAGATCAGCACCGGCAACTACAACGTCGCGATTCCGGTGACCACCGGCGATGAATTCGGTGACCTCACAGCTGCTTTCAACGACATGAGTCAGAACCTCGCGGTCAAGGACCAGCTACTGACCCAGCAACGCGAGGAGAATGACAAGCTGCTGATGTCGCTGATGCCGGAGTCTGTTGTGGAGCGCTATCGCGAGGGCACAGACGCCGTCGCCGAGGAGCACCAGGACGTCACCGTCATCTACGCGGACATCGTGGGCCTGGACGAAATCTCCGTCGACCTCGAGGCATCGGAATCACTGGAGATCATCAACAAACTCATGCGCCAGTTCGACGCGGCCGCTGAGACCCACGGTGTCGAACGGGTGCGCAACACCCACAACGGCTATCTGGCCAGCTGCGGGCTGACCGTGCCACGCCTGGACAACATCCACCGCACGGTGGACTTCGCCTTGGACATGCAGCGCATCATCGACCGGTTCAACACCGAGACCGGCCACCACATCCTGCTGCGCGCAGGTATCGACACCGGGTCGGTGACCAGCGGACTGGTCGGCCGCGCCGGCCTCATCTACGACCTGTGGGGCGGGTCGGTGCACCTGGCCTCGAAGATGCGGCGCGGCACGAACCAGCCGGGCATCTACGTCAGCGAAGGCGTCTACGACGCCACCCGCGACACCCGGCACTACACGCCGGCCGGCAACATCACGATCGACGACCGGGAACAGCCCACCTGGCGGCTCGACGAGGATCTCTCATGAGAGATCCTCGCGACAGCGGAAGCGGATCTCTGACGAGAGATCTCGGATGAGCATCCTGACCACGCCGTGGTTCTACTGGTCGGTCGTCCTGGCGATCGGGCTGCCCACGGCGCTGGTGCTGCTGACCGAGTTGCAGCACTCGCTGGAACGCAAGGGCAACTTCCTGGCCCGCCCGGTCAATCTGTTGCGCACGTTCATCGTCCCGCTGGGCGCACTGCTGATCATGCTCACCAAGACCACGGGTCTGCCGGTGCAGACCAGCGGTGTCCGCATCCTCGCGACGGTCTTCGGCGTCTTCATCCTGATCATGGTGCTGTCCGGGGTCAGCGCAACGGTCTTCGAGAGTGCCCCGGCCGGCAGCTGGCGTCGCCGGATGCCGTCGATCTTCATCGACGTCGCCCGCTTCGCGATCATCGCGATCGGCGTGGCGATGATCTTCGCTTACGTCTGGGGCGCCAACGTCGGCGGTCTGTTCACCGCTCTCGGCATCAGCTCGATCGTGCTGGGCCTGACGCTGCAGAACTCGGTGGGGCAGATCATCTCGGGCCTGCTACTGCTCTTCGAGCAGCCGTTCCAGATGGGCGACTGGGTGGAGACCACCTCGGCGAAAGGCCGAGTGACCGAGGTGAACTGGCGGGCCACCCACATCAACACCGGCAGCGGCCTGGAGATCATCCCGAACTCGGTGCTGGCGGGCCAGGCTTTCGCCAACCTCAGCCGGCCGGCCGGCGGCCACACCATCACCATCACCGCGAAGTTCTCCGGGGCGGACGCCCCCGACGCGGTGTGCGGGTTGCTCACCGGCGTCGCCGCGGACCTTCCGCATCTGCATCCGGACTCCCGGCCGATCGCCTCGGCGACCAGCAGCACCGACTACAGCATCACCATCCCGGTCCGCTCGCCCGCCGACGACCTGGAGGCACGATCGACCTTCCAGCGCTGGCTCTGGTACGCGTCGCGACGTGCCGGTCTGCGACTCGACGGACTCGAGGACGACTTCTCCACGCCCGCCCGCAGGGTGGATGGGCTCCGCAAGATCGCACCGATCCTGCGGGCCAGCAGTTCCGAACTGGAGAGCCTGCTCCCCTCCGTCACGGTGACGCGGTTCGGCGCCGATGAAGTGATGCAACACAGCGGCGACATACCCGCCGGAATGTCGTTTGTCGTCAAGGGCCGGGTGCGACTTGTCGTGATGGGCAAGGACGGCAGCGTCGTACCGTTGGGCACGCTGCACGAAGGTGACTTCCTCGGGCAGACGGCACTGACCCGCGAGCCGGTCAACGGCAGCGCCTACGCCGTTGGCGAGGTGACCGTTCTGCAGATACCCCGGGACACTTTGGAGCACTTGGTGTTTCGTAAGCCTGAGCTCCTGGCCGACCTCAGCCAGGCGATCGACGAACGGCGAACCCGTGCTCGCGACATGGCCATCGCGGCCGACAAGAAGATCGCTGAGGCCGATGCCGGCGAATCCGACAGCGAGATCGACGCCGACTGACGCGGAAGTGTCTCACCGCGTGATCTGATCGTTGCCCAACTGCGACTTGGCGCACCGTGGCGCGTCGCGGACCGTTGCGTTGCGCGGTGTTTGACTTCCTCATGCAGTCAGCGATGGCTGCTGACGTACACGAACAAAATGGTGATGGGAGTCCTCATGAAATTGGTCGAGAAGTTGCGAGGCAGGTGGGCCCGGCGAATCACTGCGGTCGCCGCAGCCGCACTGACTCTGCCCGGCCTGGTCGGTGTTGCCGGCGGTTCCGCGACCGCCTCGGCGTTCTCGCGCCCCGGCCTTCCGGTGCTCTACTTGGATGTTCCGTCGGCGGCGATGAACCGCAACATCCGCATCCAGTTCCAGGGTGGCGGCCAGCACGCCGTCTACCTGATGGACGGCCTGCGCGCGCAGGATGACTACAGCGGCTGGGACATCAACACCCCGGCCTTCGAGTGGACGCTGAACTCGGGGCTCTCGACGGTCATGCCGGTCGGCGGCCAGTCCAGCTTCTACACCGACTGGTACCAGCCCTCGCAGGGCAACGGTCAGAACTACACCTACAAGTGGGAAACGTTCATGACCCAGGAACTGCCGGCATACCTGCAGGCCACCCAGGGCGTGAACCCCAACGGCAACGCCGTGGTCGGTCTGTCGATGGCCGGCAGCGCCGCGCTGACCTACGCGATCTACTACCCGCAGAAGTACATCTACGCGTCCTCGCTGTCGGGCTTCCTGAACCCGTCCGAGGGCTGGTGGCCGATGCTGATCGGTCTGGCGATGAACGACGCCGGCGGCTTCAACGCGCAGAGCATGTGGGGTCCCTCGTCGGATCCGGCGTGGCGGCGTAACGACCCGATGGTCAACATCAATCAGCTGGTCGCCAACAACACCCGCCTCTGGATCTACTGCGGCACCGGTACGCCGTCGGATCTGGACACCTCGGGCGGTGGCGGCAACCTGATGGCCGCGCAGTTCCTGGAAGGCTTCACGTTGCGTACCAACAAGACCTTCATGGACAACTACCTGGCCGCAGGCGGGAAGAACGGTGTGTTCAACTTCCCGGCGAACGGCACACACAGCTGGGGTTACTGGGGTTCCCAGCTGCAGCAGATGATCCCCGATATGCAACGGGTCCTCGGCGCTACCCCATCCGGCGCCTAGAGAATCCGTAGAACAGAAGGCCTGTCGCCCCCCGGGGCGGCAGGCCTTCTGCTATTTCGGGGCTAGACGAGTTCGGCGCGTCCGTCGGCGTGCACCTTGACCTTCGCGCCGGCGATGTCGCGCTCCAGGGTTGCCGCCGCGGCGCCGGGATCGTCGATCAACGCCATCGCGCGGGCGGCGTCGGGTGTGCGCACCGCAAGGAAAGTCTTCTCCGGGCTTCCATCCCGATCGAAGGCCGTGGTCCAGGAATCCACCGTGCCGAGGCCCTCCCACTCGACCAGGGCGGTTCGGGTCGGCTCCCGGTCGACCTCGGACTGGACGTCCTCCCAACGGAACGCGGCCGGCGGCGGTGTGGTGCTGTACACCCCGAAGCTGTGCTTGGTGAGATAGCCGCCGTTGGCGGTGATGAGCCCGTGAGAACCCGGTTTGGCGCGCAGGAGTTCTGCCATCGTCGCGATGGAGTGCGTCACGTAGTTGTTCCACGGTCCGCCGGCGAAGGTCAGGCCACCGGTCACGGTCAGCGGGCGGTCGGCGTCGCCGATCGGCAGGCCGAGTTCCCGAGCTGCCACCTGAACCGCGGAGGGGAAACACGAGTAGATGTCGATGAAATCCAGGTCGTCGGCGTCCACCCCGGCCAGTTCCAGAACGCGCCTGCCACCGATCCGGATCGCCGGCGACCGATGCAACTCGTCTCGTTCACCGATGATGTAGGTGTCGTGGGAGTCGGTGCCCGCATACGGGAAAACCCAAGTGTCTCTGGGGATCTGCAGATATTCGGCCTTGGACACCGAACACAGCAACACCGCCGCGCCCTGATCCACCATGTTGTTGGAGTTCATCAGCTTGGGGTACGGCCAGCTGATCATCCGGTTCTCCGGACCGGGCTGCCAGATCTGTTCGGCACTGATCGCCTCACGGCTCCAGGCGTGCGGGTTGGCCCGCGCCACCGCACTGAACTCAGCCCACAGTTCGCCGATGCGGCGGCGGTGTTCATCGGATGACTCGCCGTTGGCCACCCGCAGCGCTTCCTCGAAGAGCGGGTAGACGAACGACGGCCGGTCCAGTCCGATCCGGTCCTCGCCGGGCCCGGACATCGGCACCTTCTCCTCGCCGCCCGGCGGAACCGGAACGGACTCGTCCTGCTTGGTCCAGTCCGGCCTGATCCCCCTGGCCCGCAGCCGCATCCGGGTTCGCCAGGTCTCGGCGCCCGCCAGCAGAACCGCGTCTGCGCGGCCGGCCTGGATGTCCACGCAGGCCTGATTGAGCAGTGATTGCGGGGTGTTGCCCCCGATGCCGCTGTAGCGGGTCCTCGCATCGGCCGCACCGATCAGCCCGGCCAGCAGCAGGCCCGGATCGCGGTAGCGCCAGGACAACAGGTTGACCACGCGCACCGAGTCCACCGCCTGCAGGACCCGGGGATCGGCGGCCTCCCGGGCCGCGGCCGCCATCAGGTCGACGGGTTCGGTGTCCGAAGACTCCTCGCGCTGGTTGACCTGACCCACGCCGACGAGAACCGGGGTTCGGGGATCCAGCGTCATCCGCGCTCCATTCAGACTTGTTGACACCCGTCAAAACCTAGCACCACGCCGGTGACCTGCCGTCCGGCAAACTGCGGCCATTGCTCGATCAGCTGTGTATGGTGGTCAAACCGCACAGAAAAGGAGTCTCAGTGACCTCGAACGGCAAGCCAGAGTTCAAGGGTGTCATCAAGCTTGATGTCCGCGATTCGACGCCGGACTGGGGACCTTACGAACTCACCAGGGCGCCCGAGGGGTCACCGAACATTCTGATCGTGCTCTACGACGACACCGGCCTGGCGGCCTGGTCGCCGTACGGCGGCGGGATCAACATGCCGACGCTGGACCGGCTGGCCGGCAACGGCGTCTCCTACACCCAGTGGCACACCACCGCACTGTGCTCCCCCACCCGGTCGACCTTCCTGACCGGACGCAACCATCACGTGAATCGATCCGCGGCGATCACCGAGGGCTCCAACGGCTTCCCCGGCGCGGCCGGCCGGCTGCCTGCCGAGTGCGCGACCATCGGGCAGATCCTGCAGGACAACGGCTACAGCACCTTCTGGATCGGAAAGAACCACAACGTCCCCGAGGAGGACATCTCCGCCGGCGGCAGCCGCTCGGAGTGGCCGCTGTCCAAGGGCTTCGACCGGTTCTACGGCTTCCTGGGCGGTGAGACCAACAACTGGTACCCCGACCTGGTCGAGGACAACCGCTTCATCGAGGCGCCCTACTCACCGGAGGAGGGCTACCACCTGTCCAAGGACCTCGCCGATCAGGCGCTGCGGATGCTTCGCGACCAGCACTCGGCCACCCCGTCCAAGCCCTGGTACATGTGGTTCTGCCCCGGCGCCAACCACGCCCCGCACCATGCGCCCGAGGAGTACATCGCCAAGTACAAGGGCAAGTTCGACGACGGCTACGAGGCCTACCGGGAGTGGGTGCTGGCGCGGATGATCGAGCGCGGGGTGATGCCGGCGGGCACCGAACTGACCCCGCTGAACCCGATGCCCGAAGACGTGGCCAACGAGGTCGACTTCGTGCGGCCGTGGGCCGAGCTCAACGACGACGAGCGCAAGCTGTTCGCCCGGATGGCCGAGGTGTTCGCCGGCTTCTCGGAGTACACCGACGTGCAGGTCGGCCGGATCGTCGACTACCTCGAGCAGACCGGACAGTTGGACAACACGCTCATCTTCTACTGCGCCGACAACGGCGCCTCCGGCGAGGGCTCACCGAACGGTTCGGTCAACGAGAACAAGTTCTTCAACGGCTACCCCGACGAACTGTCCGAGAACATGCAGTACCTGGACACCCTGGGCAGCCCGGAGACCTACAACCACTACCCGACCGGCTGGGCGGCGGCGTTCTCCACCCCCTTCCCGATGTTCAAGCGCTACGCCCAGTACTCCGGCGGCACCTGCGATCCGCTGGTGATCCACTGGCCCAAGGGCATCAAGGCCAAGGGCGAGATGCGCCACCAGTACCACCACTCCACCGACATCGTGCCGACCATCCTCGATGTCACCGGCTTGGAGATGCCGAAGGTCTACCGCGGCGTGGAGCAGTACCCGCTCAACGGTGTGTCGATGCGCTACAGCTTCGATGCCGCGGACGCGCCGACCGAGAAGAAGCGTCAGTACTACGCGATGCTCGGCACCCGCGGACTGTGGCAGGACGGCTGGAAGGCCTCGGCGTTGCATGCGCCGATCAGCGGTAAGGGTCACTTCGACCAGGACAAGTGGGAACTGTTCCACGTCGACGAGGACCGCGCAGAGTCGAAGAATCTCGCTGCCGAGCACCCGGAGAAGCTGCAGGAGCTCATCGACGCCTGGTTCCAGGAGGCGGAGGCGAATTTCGTTCTGCCCCTTGACGATCGCACCGCCGTCGAGCAGCTCGGCAATGCCCGGCCGCAGGCCGAGCCGCCGCGGTCGCGCTACATCTACTACCCCGACACCGCTCCGGTGCCGGAGGGTGCGGCGGTCAACGTCCGCGGCCGATCCTACAAGATCCTGGCCGACGTGGAGGTGACGCCGGAGACCGAGGGCGTGATCTTCGCGCACGGTTCGCGGTTCGGCGGCCACACGCTGTTCATCAAGGACGGGAAGCTGAACTACGTCTACAACTTCCTCGGCATCAAGCCCGAGCAGACGTTCACCTCCGAGAAGTTGACGCCCGGAAACCACACCCTGGGTGTGGAGTTCATCCGCGAAGGCTCCGGTGATCACGGTGAGTCCACCGGCACGGCAAAGCTTTACGTCGACGATCAGGTGGTGGCCGAGGGCCCGATGCGGGCCCAGGTGGGCAAGTTCACCCTGTCCGGGGACGGTCTGTGCGTCGGTTTCGACAGCGCCGACCCGGTGAGCCGCTCCTATCCCCCGGGCTTCCCGTTCAAGGGCGGCCGGATCCTGGGTGTCGGCGTGGACATCGGCGAGGACCAGTACATCGACCTCGAGCGCGAGGCCGCCGCGGCGTTCGCCCGGGACTAGCGCCCCGGTACGGCCAACCTCAGGCCGGGCCCACCCGGTAGATGGATTTGAGGTCGAAGAACTCGTGCAGGCCCTCGGGTCCGAGTTCCCGGCCGATGCCGCTGGCCTTGACCCCGCCGAACGGCGCTCCGATGTCGAGTTGGTAGTCGTTGATGCCGACGGTGCCGGTCCGCATCTCGCGGGCGACCTCGGTGGCCCGGTCGGAGTCGGTCGACCACACCGTGCCGGCCAGACCGAACTCGCTGTCGTTGGCCAGTTCGACGGCGTGGGCGTCGCCGTCGTAGGGAATGACGGCCAGAACCGGTCCGAAGATCTCCTCCTGGGCGATCCGGTCGGAGTTGTCCACGTCGGCGAACACCGTCGGCGAGACGAACCAGCCGCGGGGCTGGTCACGCGGAACACCGCCGCCGGCAATGAGTTTCGCTCCGCTGATCTTGCCCATCTCGATGTAGTTCAGCACCCGGTCGCGCTGCCGTGCGCTGACCACCGGTCCGATGTCGGTGGCGGTGTCGAGTGGGTCACCGACGTTCAGGCTGCCGACCAGTCCGGCCACCGCCTCGATCACCTCCGCATACCGGGACCGCGGGGCCAGGATGCGCGAGCCCAGGAAGCAGGTCTGGCCGTTGTTGATGAACGACACCGACTTCAGGCCCTTCATGGTGGCGTCCAGATCGGCGTCATCGAGGATGATGGCCGCGGACTTGCCGCCGAGTTCCAGGGTTACCGGGCGCAGCAGCCGGCCGCAGGCTTCGCCGATGATCCGGCCGACCGCGGTCGATCCGGTGAAGCTGACCTTGTCCACACCCGGGTGGGACACCAGGTGCGCACCGGCCTCGGCGCCACCGGGCACCACATTGAGCACGCCGGCCGGCAATCCGGCCTCCTCGGCCGCCTCCGCGAAAACCAATGCGTCCAAGGCGGTTTCGGGTGAGGCTTTCAGCACCACCGTGCAGCCTGCGGCCAGCGCCGGGGCGAGCTTGAACGCCGCCAGCGCCTGCGGGTAGTTCCACGGGACGATCGCGGCGACGACGCCCACGGCCTCGTGCCGGACGATGGTGTGACCGATCGCGCTCGGCCGCACCTCCTCCATCGGGGTCTCGGTGATCAGCTTGGCGTAGTAGCCCAGCAATGCGGCGGGGAACAGTCCGTTCGCGCCGCCGGACAGTGCCATCGGCATGCCGTTCTCGCGGGTGACCAATTCGCTGGTGGTCTTGGCACGGCGGTGCAGTGCGCCCGCGAACGCCAACAGCGCCCGGGCCCGGTGATCGGGCGAGGCCCCCCGCCACTCCGGTAGCGCGGCACGTGCGGCCGCGACCGCCGCGTCGATGTCGGCTTCGGTGGCGCTGGCGCCGTCACCGAGCAGTTCCCCGGTGGCGGCTTCGAGCACCGGTTCACACTTGTCGGCGACACGGAATTCGCCGTCGATGAACAGTTGTGCATGCTTGGTGACGGTCATAGCGGAACCCCTTCGGCACTCACGGTGGCGAACAGCACCTTCTCGGCGATCAGATGCTCGGTCTCATCGGGCGTCATACCCAGGACGCCGGCACAGACCCGTCGGGTGTCCGCGCCGGGAAGCGGCGCCGGACGCTGGGGCGAGTGCGGGATGTTGCGGAACGGCGCCGGACCGGTCTCGGCGGGCAGCGGCACTTCGAACAGCGGATGTGCCATGTCCGCCAACACCTTTCGCAGCCGCAGCTGCGGGTGTTCGTAGACCTCTTCGGGCCGGTACATCGGACCCGCCGCCACACCGGCGGCCTGGAGCTGATCGGCGACCTGCTGCGGGGTGTGCCGTGCCGCCCACTCCGCGAGTTCGGCGCCACCGGTGACGCCGGCCACCGCGGCACGCTCGGACTCCGAACCGATCGACACCACGCACCATTCGTCGTCCCCGGCGCAGGACAGCACCAGATGGACCGTCGGGTCCTCGTCCACATGAGCGCGGGCGGCTTCGGCGGCCAGCATGACGAACCCGGTGTCCACCTGATTGATACCGGCTTCAGCCTGGGAGACGTGGATCCGGGCGCCGGCACCGGTGCGGCGGCGGCGGATCAGCGCGGCCAGCGCGCCGATCGCGGTGATCCGGCCGACCACATGGTCCGGGAAGATCGTGGTGGCGTCGTAGAACGGATGGCGCGCAGCGGGATCCGCCTGGTCAGAGGTCCACAGGCTGGTGACCCCGGTCGCGGCACGCACCAGCGGCCCGTACCCCATCCGGGTGCTCCACGGCCCGACGTCCCCGTAGGCGCTGCTCTCCGCGAGCACGATGCCGGTGTTGATCTCACGCAACCGGTCGTGGCCGAAGCCGAGCGCGGGCAGGGTGCCGGGCTTGAAGTTGGCGAACACCGCGTCGGCCGAGGCCACCAGCTTCTCGAACACCACGGCCCCGTCCGCACTGCGCAGATCCAGGCCGAAACCCAGGTGGTTGCGGTGGGCTCGGGCGAAGGAGTCGCCGATCGCCTGGTCCGCGCGCTTCTGCCGCAGCCCGTCCGGATAGGCCGCGCTCTCGACCTTGATGACCTCGGCACCCATGTCGCCGAACAGCCGGCTGAGTTCGCCCCCGGCGACGATGATGCCCAGGTCGATCACCCGGATGCCGTCCAGCGGCAGTTCGCCGACCGCACCGACCGGCGCAGGCTCGAAACGTGCTGCGCGCCAATGGGTTTCGCTGCTGCCGACCGGCGGGGCCGCGGTGCGGAACCCGGCCCGTCCACCGTCGACCGACCAGTAACCCACCGGAACGCGGGCGGTGACTCCGGGTGCGAGTTCGGCGTCGGCGAGTGCGCCGACCTCGGCGAGATGATCCGAATGAAGCGCCTCGGACGGTGTCAGCACCGAGGCGATCGGCACACCGTGGCGTTGCCCTTCGGCCACCAGTTCATCGCGGGTGCGGTCGGCGAACATCGCCCCGATCAGCGCGCCGAGCTCGCCGAAAGCCTGAGCCCGCGCGGCGAGGGTGTCGAAGCGCGGATCCTGGAACTGCTCGGGTTCCCCGAGCCAGGCCCGCAGTCCATGCCACTGCCGCGGGGCCATGACGCAGATCCGGACGAAACCGTCCTTGCACTTGAAGATCGGGTAGAGATCCTGGTTGCGCGGCCTGCCCCGCCAGCGCTCGCCGGCCTTGCGGGCTGTCGCCGCCTGACCCTGGGTTCCGAACGGCGGATCCAGCGCCATGACCACGGCGTCGAATCGGGAGAAGTCGATGTAATCGCCGACACCGCAACGCAGCCGGTTGAAGTACGCGGCAAGCAACGCCCAGGCCGCCTGCACGGACGCGGTCGACGAGGCGATGCCCTCCGGCGGCAGGACCGGGGTGCCGACGGCGGGCCCGGACCGCGACAGCGCGGTGCACATCGCGTAGAGCACCGGATCGGTGGCCCGCCAGGACGCATACGGCCCATTGCTGCCGAAGTCCGTCACCAGCATGGTGACCAGGTGGCCGAACCGGTCGGCCAGTTCCTCGCAGGAGGTGCCGTAGGCCCCCGCCAGCCCGAGCGGGCCGGCGCTGCCGGGCAGGCCGCTGTCCACCACGATGTCGGCCTGGCCGGCGAGGTCCAGCAGTACCTGCCGATCAGCCGGCACCGCGGGATCGAGCACCACCGAACGCTTGTTGGCGTTGTGCAACGCGAACGGAATGCTCACCCCGTCGAGGGTCGGCAGCTCCGTGCGCCCAGCGCTGCCGGTCGGGGGTTCGACCTTCAGTACATCGGCGCCCAGGTCGGCCAACAGTCGGGTCACGCCGTCGGCATTGCCGTCGGAGAGGTCGAGAACCCGTAGGGAAGCCAGCAGTGGCTCATCTTCGTGCTCGTTTTCGCTCACGACAGCCCTTTCTCGTTCCCGGCGCCGAGCCTAATGCCCTGCTATTCCCGCCCCGGGGTGTGGTGTTCCTCATCCAGTTAGCCCAGCTAACACTCGACCGCCGGCGAGTAGAATGAAGGTCTCATGTCAGAACTCAATGCGGTGGCGGCGCAGCCCCATCCTGCTGTGGCCCAGCTGGCGGCCCTGCATCATCTGCGGACCTACCTCGACATCGGCGTGGTCGTGGTGGTGCTGACGATCACCAATCTGATCGCGCACTTCACCACACCGTGGGCGAGCATCGCGACGGTGCCGGCGGCTGCGGTCGGGCTGGTCCTCCTGGTGCGCGCGCGCGGACTGGGCTGGGCCGAACTGGGGCTGGGCCGCGAGCACTGGCGCTCCGGCGCGGGCTACGCACTGGCCGCCGTCGGACTGGTCCTCACTGTGATCGTGGTCGGCGCGCTACTGCCGTGGACCCGGCCGATGTTCCTCAACGACCGCTACGCCACCTTCTCCGGTGCCGTGGTCGCCTCGATGATCGTCATCCCACTCCAGACCGTGATCCCGGAAGAACTCGCGTTCCGCGGCGTGCTGCACGGCGCGCTGAACCGGGCGTGGGGCTTCCGCGGCGTCGCGGCCGGCGGGTCACTGCTGTTCGGGATGTGGCACATCGCGTCGTCGCTTGGTTTGACGAGTGGCAACGTCGGCTTCACCCGGGTGCTCGGCGGCGGCGTGGCGGGCATGGTGGCCGGGGTGGTGATGGCGGTGCTGGCGACCGGCGCGGCCGGATTCGTCTTCACTTGGCTGCGGCGCCGCAGTGGCAGCCTGATCGCCCCGATCGCCCTGCACTGGTCACTGAACGGCATGGGCGCACTGGCGGCCGCGCTGGTGTGGCACCTGTCGGCCTGATTCAGACCAGCAGCACCGCAGCACCGGCGATCCGGCCATCGGCCAGGTCGGCCAGTGCGCGATCTGCTTGTCCCAGCGGATATTCCGGCGTGGTCACCGCGATGCGGTGCCCGGCGGCGAACTCAAGGAATTCCCTCGCATCGGATCGGGTATTGGACGTCACCGAACGGATCTGGCGCTCCTGAAACAGGTGCCGCTGATAATTCAGCGCCGGGATGTCGCTGAGGTGGATACCGGCGATGGCCAGCGTGCCGCCCCGGTCCAAGGACTCAAGGGCCGGTGGCACCAGATCTCCGACCGGGGCGAACAGGATCGCCGAATCGAGTTTGACCGGCGGCGGATCGGCGGCCCCCTGGGCCGAGGCCACGCCCAATGCCAGGGCCAGTTCCCGGGCCTCCTGCCCGCGGGTCATCACATGCACCTCGGCGCCCTGCGCCAACGCGACCTGCGCGGTGATGTGGGCGCTGCCACCGAAGCCGTAGAGACCCAGCCTGCCGCCCGGCGGCAGGTCGGCCCGCAGTAGCGACCGATAGCCGATGATGCCCGCGCACAGCAGTGGAGCCAATTCGCTGTCGGTGTAGCCGGCGGGTAGCCGGTGCGCGAAAGCAGCAGGGACAGTGGCGAATTCGGCATAGCCGCCGTCCGCGTCCCACCCGGTGTAGCGCGACTCCGGGCACAGGTTCTCATCGCCGCGGCGGCAGTACACGCACAGCCCGCAGGTGTGCCGGAGCCATGCGATCCCGACCCGGTCACCGGGTGCGAAACCGGTGGCGCCGGACCCGAGGGCGACCACCTCGCCGACCACCTCGTGGCCAGGGGTCACGTCCGGATGCCGGACCGCGAGGTCGCCTTCGGTGACGTGCAGATCGGTGCGGCACACCCCGCAGGCGCGCACCGCGACCAGCAGTTCGCCGGGGCCCGGTGCCGGCACGGCGGCGGCGGGTTCGAAACGCAGGGGGCGGGTGCGCATCGGTCCCGGACGTTGCACCCGCCACGCCCGCATGGTGGTCGGCAGGCTCATGCCTCCATGGTGCCGGACCCCGCGCCAGACCGCTGGCGTCAGACCCCGACGCCTCAGACCCGCTCGCCTCAGACCCGCTCGCCTCAGACCTTGTTGCCGCTTCCCACGGACCGGTACACCAGCAGCAGAATCACCGCGCCGACGAGTGCGCCCAGGAAGGAGTGCTGGATCGGCGGGGTGAAGGTGAACTGGTGCGGAGCGAAGACCAGGCTGCCCAGCGTTCCGCCGACATAGCCGCCGGCGATACCGAGCAGGCTGGTGCCGATCCAGCCGAGGTGAGCGCTGCCGGGCACCACTAACTTCGCGATGAATCCGACGATCAACCCGAGCAGGATCATCCCGATGACGTGCATGATCATGGCCGAACTCCTTGACTTCGATAGGCCGGCGCGGTGCCGGCCGACATCAGTCAAGTAGAACGTGCGGGGGTCACGACTCGACTGCCGCTTCGGCAACGAATTAGGGGACACGGATCGGCCCCCCAGAAGCGGCCAGAAATGGGGCGTCAGCCGCCCGGCATCATCTCCGGGACCGGCGTCTCCACCGGGATCGGAACGCCGATCCGGTTACCCGGAGCCGGCGGAACCGCAGGAGCGTTGGGATCGGCAGCCGGGGGTGCCGGCGGCGGCGGCGCGGCGTACGGGCGAATCGACTGCGCCAGCGCCTTGGCCGCCACGGTGTCGATCGGATCCTTGGAAGTCCCGAGCCACACCACGAACCAGCGGCTGGCCGAAGAGTGCGCCTGCGGGTTGCCGGCCGCGCCGACCACCCCGGCCCAGATCTGGCCGTTCGGCTTGGCGGCGTCGGTGAACTTCACGTCGTAGGAGGCCGCGGCGCCCGGCATGTCCCCCGCCTGCAGCACGGCGGACTGCTGATTGAGCCGGGTGCCCGGGAACGGCATGAAGAACTCACCCATGTCGGAAGCCAGCCGGACGGCGGCCTTGGCGTTGTCCGGTTCGGCACCGGCGAACAGCTTCAGGTCGAGGCGGCCCAGCAGGATGCTGGTGTCGTTGGCCGTCGGCGCGCTCTGACCGGGCTGGGCCGGACCGGTCTGCTTGAGCAGCAGTGCCTGCCCATAGCTCAGCCGCGAGGCATCAGCGACTTCCCAGCCGGCCGGCAGCACGTAGCTGAAGCCGCCGACACCGTTGTTGACCCGGCCGGCTTCCGGAGCCGGCGCCGGTGCGGGGGCAGGGGCGTTCGGATCGACCGGTGCCGGTGCCGGGGCGTTGGGATCGGCGGGTGCCGGTGCCGGGGCGTTGGGATCCGCCGGTGCAGGGGCCGGTGCGGGAGCCGGGGCCAGCGGATCGGCGGGCGGAGGCGCAGGCGCAGCCGGGGCGTTCGGATCGGCCGGGGCGGGAGCCGGGGCCGGTGCCGGTGCCGCAGGGGCGGCCGTGGTCGGCGACGGAGCCACCGGGTCGGCGATGGCCTCGCTCGGCGGGAGCGCAATGGTGATGACGGTGGCGCCCGCCACGGCGCTGGCGGCAAGTGCGGTCCACAAGCCCGGGCGTCGTGAACTGTTGTCCGGCTGGATCATGGCGAAAAACCTACCGTGTTACAGCCGTGACGCAAGTGCGCTGGTCTGCTGTGTCCGCCTGCGGGTTCACTGTGGAAGTGCTGCTGGCGAGTTCGCGGCGTGCAACGCCACGCCCTGGGTCTTCACGGTGAACCAGACCTGCTCCCCGACTGCCAGCCGAAGGTCCGCCACCGCGTCCGCGGTGACGTCAGCCGCCAGACCAGGCATGCCGTCTGTCTGATCCCCGGTGCGCACCCGGATCACGGCCCCGCTGATCTCAAGGGCGACGACCCGCGCGCGGACGCTGTTTCGGGGGCTGCCCTGGGGTTGCTCGCGATAGACCGCCACGGCCGCCGGAGAGAACACCGCGACGACGTCGGCTCCGGCAGCGAGGTCCTCACCTTCTGTTCCGTGCCAGACCTGCCCGTCGTCGGTGCGCAACAGGCCGGGTCCGGCCAGCACGCCGCGCACCAGGTTCAGCCCGGCGAACCGGGCGCCGAATGAGCTGCGGGGCGCGGCCAGCACCCGGCCCACCGGTCCGGTTTCGGCGATCCGGCCGGCGTCCAGCACCAGTACCCGGTCGGCGAGGGCGAGGACGTCAAGCAGGTCGTGGGTGATCAGCAGGGCCGGCCGCGAACCGCCGGCGAGCGCCCGGCGCAGCACGGCGCGTGCCATCGCCGCCCCGGCCACATCCAGCCCGGCCAGCGGTTCATCGAGCAGCAGGACGTCGGGGTCGGCGGCCAGCGCCCGGGCCAGGGCGACCCGCTGGGCCTGGCCGCCGGAGATCTCCCGCGGCTTCCGGTCGGCCAGTTCGGCGACTCCGACGGCCTCGAGCCAGCCGCCGGCGCCGGCCTTGGACCCACTGCCGCCGTGCCGGGCCGCAAATTCCACGTTTCCCAGCACGCTGAGATGCGGGAACAGCAGCGGATCCTGGTGCAACAGGCCGATCCGTCGCTCGTGGACGGGCACCGAGATTCCCCGCCCGGTATCGGTGAGGATCCGATCGCCGACCCGCACCACCGCCCGGTCGGCGTGCAGCAGACCGGCGATCACCGCCGCGATGCTTGATTTGCCCGCGCCGTTGGGTCCCAGTACCGCCAGAACCTCACCGGCGGCCACCGAGAACCCGACGTCCAGACCGCGTTCGGCGACCGTCGCCTCGACATCAAGGTCAGCCATCGGCCCGCCAACCGGACAACCGGCGCGCGCCGAGTCCCACCACGACCACCGCAGCAACCGCGATCAGCAGGATCGACAACGCGACCGCCGCCTCCGGGTCGCTCTCACGGACCAGGTAGATCTCCAGCGGCAGGGTCCGGGTGACGCCCTGCCGGGACCCGGCGAAGGTCAGAGTGGCGCCGAACTCGCCCAGCGCCCGGGCGAAGGCCAGCACGGCGCCGGACAGCAGTCCCGGACCCAGCAGTGGCAGGGTCACCCGCCACCACACCGTCGCCGGCCGGGCGCCCAGGGTGGCGGCCACCACGTCGTAGTCCGAACCAGCGGTCCGTGCCGCACCCTCCAGTGCGATGACCAGGAACGGCAGCGAGACGAAGGTCTGGGCCAGCACCACCGCCGTCGAGGTGAAGGCGATGCGGATCCCCGCCGCCTCCAGGTAGTGACCGAGTAAACCAAGCCGGCCGAACGCGTACAGCAGTGCCAGACCGCCGACGACCGGGGGAAGCACCAACGGCAGCAGCACCACCGGCCGCAGCACCCGGGTCAGCCGGCCGGAATGACGTGCCAGCACCATCGCCAGTGGCACCCCGAGCAGCAGGCACAGCAGTGTGCTGGCCGCGGCGGTCCGAAGGCTCAGCAGCAGCGCAGCCCGCGCCGAGGGACTCCCCACCAGGGTGCCGAGATGTGACCAGTCGACCTTGAACGCCATCGCGAACAGTGGGACGACCACGAACAGGGCGCCCACCGCGGCAGGCAGGTACACCCAGCGCGGCAGCGACGGCCTCATGCCGGTTCACCCTAGAGGTGTCATGGCGGCCCGCAGGCTACCGTCGAGTAACATAACCCCCCGAACCCTGAGGAGGCATTCGATGGACGTGCTGGTCACCGGCGCCGACAGCGAGCTCGGACGCATGGTTGCGGGAACCTTCAAGACCGCCGGGCACCAGGTCGTGGTGAGCGGTCTGCGGCGCGCTGAACTCGAACTGGTCGCCAAGGAACTCGACGTCGACGCCGTCGTGTGCGACAACGCCGATCCGGTCAGCCTCGCTGATGCGCGGCTGCGGTTCCCGGCGCACCTGGACACCATCGTCCACGTCCCCGCTCCCGGCCCCCTCGACGGCGACCCACGGGCCTACACCCTCGGTGACACCGCCGCCGCGTGGCGATCGGCCTTCGACCGCACCGTGCTGTCGGCGGTGCTCACCGTGCAACTCGTCGGCGACAACCTGCGCTCGGGCGGGTCCATCGTCACCGTGGTGCCGGACAGCGCCGCCGACGCGGGCGCCGAAGGCGCGGTCAAGGCCGCCCTGACCAACTGGACCGCCGGGGTCGCCGACCATTTCGGCACCCGCGGCATCACCATCAACACGGTCGCCTCCGGACGTGCCGCCGCACCGGGGTACGACGGTCTTTCCGGACATCAGCCGGAGACCGCGGTCGAGATCGCCCGGCTGGCCCTGTTCCTGACCACTCCGGCCGCCCGGCACATCACCGGTCAGACCCTGCACGTGGGCCGTGGCGCCGCAATCGCGTTCCGGTAGGGCTGTCACTGTCCGGGGGGAGCGCCCCGGCTGGATTGTCTTTGGCGTCGGCCAAATGTCTTTAGAGTCGGACGGATGACGATCCGACTCGGTCTGCAGATCCCCAACTTCAGCTACGGCACCGGCGTCGCCGAGTTGTTCCCCACCGTGCTGGCTCAGGCCCGGGAGGCCGAAGCCGCCGGCTTCGACTCGGTCTTCGTGATGGATCACTTCTACCAACTGCCGATGCTCGGCGCTCCCGAGGAGCCGATGCTGGAGGCCTACACTGCGCTCGGCGCGCTGGCCACCGCGACCGAGAAGGTCCTACTGGGCACCCTGGTCACCGGCAACACGTATCGCAATCCCACTCTGCTCGCCAAGATCATCACCACCCTCGACGTGATCAGTCAGGGCCGCGCGGTGCTGGGGATCGGGACCGGCTGGTTCGAACTGGAGCACGACCAGCTGGGCTACGAATTCGGCACCTTCACCGAGCGGTTCGCCAAGCTCGACGAGGCCCTGAAGATCATCCTGCCGATGATCGCCGGCGAGCGGGTGACCTTCTCCGGCGAGTACTACAAGACCGAACAGGCGCTCGCCGTGCCCCGCTACCGCGACCACATCCCGCTGATGATCGGCGGCCGCGGCGAGAAGAAGACCTTCGGCCTGGCCGCCCGCTATTTCGACCACCTCAACGTGATCGCCGCGATGCCCGAACTCCCGGGCAAGATGGCCGCGCTGGCCCAGCGCTGCGACGAGGCCGGCCGGGACCGGTCGACGCTGGAGACCAGCGTTCTGCTCACCGCGATCCCGGATCCGAAATTCACCGAGGACATGGTGCCGGAGGCGATGCGCGGCCGGGCCGTCGTCGGCAGCCCGGAACAGATCGCGGATGTGGTCGCCACCGGCGTCATCGGCGCCGGGATCGACGGCGTGATCATCAACATGCCGAACTACCACCCCGGGGCCATCGCCGCAGTCGGTGAGGCGTTGCGGGACGTGGTCAGGGCCTAGTCAGGGCCCCGTCAGGGCCCCGTCATGCGATGGCGCGACGCCCTACCCGACGCGCAGTCGCCGGATCGGGCGACTACCCTCGAAGGGTCGAAGACGTCGCAAACAGGAGCGAAAAGATGACCCATCCCGGTGCTACCCCCACGGATAAGCACAAGGTCGTCATCATCGGCTCCGGCTTCGGCGGCCTGCAGGCCGCCAAGAAACTCAAGCGTGCCGACGTCGACATCAAGATGATCGCCAAGACCACCCACCACTTGTTCCAGCCGCTGCTGTACCAGGTGGCGACCGGCATCATCTCGGAGGGCGAGATCGCCCCGCTGACCCGCGTCGTGCTGCGCGACAACAAGAACTGCCAGGTTCTGCTCGGCGAGGTCACCAACATCAACCTGGCCAACAAGACCGTCGACTCGGTTCTGCTCGGCCACACCTACCGGACCCCGTACGACAGTCTGATCGTCGCGGCCGGCGCCGGACAGTCGTATTTCGGCAACGACCATTTCGCCGAGTGGGCGCCCGGGATGAAGACCATCGACGACGCCCTGGAACTGCGCGGGCGCATCCTGGGCGCCTTCGAACAGGCGGAGCGCTCCAGCGACCCGATCCGCCGGGCCAAGCTGCTCACCTTCGTGGTGGTCGGCGCCGGCCCGACCGGTGTCGAGATGGCCGGCCAGATCGCCGAATTGGCTGATCACACCCTCAAGGGCGCGTTCCGTCACATCGACTCCACCAAGGCTCGGGTGATCCTGCTCGACGCCGCCCCGGCCGTCCTGCCGCCGATGGGCGAGAAGCTGGGCCGCAAGGCCGCCGCCCGGCTGGAGAAGCTCGGGGTGGAGATCCAGCTCAACGCGATGGTGACCGACGTCGACCGCAACGGGATCACCGTCAAGCAGAAGGACGGCACCGTCGAACGCATCGAATGCGCCACCAAGGTGTGGTCGGCCGGAGTCGCCGCCAGCCCGCTGGCCAAGATCATCGCCGACCAGTCCGGGGCCGAGGTCGACCGGGCCGGCCGGATCAAGGTGCAGCCCGACCTCACGGTGCCCGGCCATCCGAACGTCTTCGCGGTCGGCGACATGGCCTTCGTCGAGGGGGTTCCCGGCATGGCCCAGGGCGCCATTCAGGGCGCGCGGTACGCCGCCAAACTCATCAAGGCCGAACTCAAGGGCGCCAACCCCGCCTTCCGGGAGCCGTTCCAGTACTTCGACAAGGGCTCGATGGCCACCGTGTCGCGCTACTCGGCGGTGGTCAAGGCCGGCCCGATCGAGTTCAGCGGGTTCATCGCCTGGCTGTCCTGGTTGTTCCTGCACCTGATCTACCTGGTCGGATTCAAGGCCCGGATCACCACCTCGCTGTCCTGGATCGGCACCTTCATCGGCAGCCACCGCGGCCAGCTGACCATCACCGAGCAGCAGGCCTACGCACGCACCCGGATCGAGGAACTCGAGGAAATCGCCGCGGCGGTCGAGGAGAGCGAGATCGCGGCTTCCTGAAACCTGCTGGCCTAGCATGGGAACCATGTCAGCAACACGTGGGACCGGACTGCGACTCCTGGCCGCCCTTGCCACCACCGGTGCGGTGCTGGTCACCCCCGTCACCGGGACCGCACTGGCGGACCCGCCCGCGGGTTGCACCACCGCGGACATGACCGGCGTGATGTCCGGCGTCTCGGCGGCCCTGGCCGGCTACCTGCTGACCCACCCGGACGTGAACGACTTCTTCACCGGACTGCAGGGGCTGCCCAAGACCGTGGTCCGGGATCGCACCGAGGACTACCTCAACGCCAACCCCACGGTGCGGGCCGACCTTGAGGGCATCCGGCAACCCTCGGTCGATTTCCGGACGCGCTGCAACCTTCCGCAACGCGCCTTCATCCTGGCCGACCTCTAGCAACTCGTGGTCAAACCCGACGAACTCGTCTACCGGATGCTGCAACGCCTGCCGATCCGGATGCTCTCACTACGCACCATCGTGATCGTCGCCGCGCTGTCCGTCGTCGTGCTGGTCCTCACCCTCGGCGTCTGGGTGTGGGTGGGCGTGACCAACGACCAGTACAGCCAACTCGACCGCCGCCTGGACTCGGTCAGCAGCCTCGGCGACTTCAGCACCCTGCTGTCGGCCCCACCGGCTGCCGGCACACCGACGCCGGACGGCAATGTGGTGCGGACCGTCCGGGTCGGCGGGATGGAGATGTCGGTGCCCAGCGACATCCTGCTGCCGAAACTGGCCGACGGCTATGCGAACACCTCAATCAACGGTGTCGAGTACCGGGTGCGAACCTTCTCGGTCGGCGCCGCCTCGATCGCCCTCGGCGCGCCACTGGCCGAAACCCAAAGGCGGATAGCCGAATTGCACTGGCGGGTCCTGATCATCTGCGGCGGGGTGATCATCGGCACCGTCGTGGTGGGCTGGTTCTTCTCACTGATCATGATCGACCCGTTCCGGCTGCTGGCCCAGCAGGCCCGGGCCATCAACGCGCAGTCCAAACCCGAGGAGGTTCAGGTCCGCGGGGTCAGCGAAGCCGTCGAGATCGGCGAGGCCGTGGAGGGCATGCTCGCCCGGATCGGCGACGAACAGGCCCGCACCAGAGCCGCGCTGGAGTCGGCGCGCGACTTCGCCGCCGTCGCCTCCCATGAACTGCGCACGCCGCTGACGGCGATGCGGACCAACCTCGAAGTGCTGTCCACCCTCGAGTTGGAACCCGAGCAGCGCACCGAGGTCATCGGCGACACGGTTCGCACCCAAAGCCGGATCGAGGCCACCCTGTTCGCCTTGGAACGGCTGGCACAGGGCGAACTCACCACCGCCGACGACTTCGTCCCGTTCGACATCACCGAACTGCTCGACCGCGCCGCCCATGACGCCGAACGGACCTACCCCGGTCTGCGGGTGGCGCTGGTCCCCTCGCCCGCCGTTCACATGGTGGGCATGCCGGTAGGCCTGCGACTGGTGATCGACAACGCGATCGCCAACGCCGTCAAGCACGGCGGCGCCACCGAGGTCAGGCTGGCCGCCGCCGGCTCCGCCGAGGCGGTGCGCATCACCGTCGACGACAACGGAACCGGCGTCCCGGAGGCGGAACGCACGGCCGTGTTCGACCGGTTCGCCCGCGGGTCCACCGCGTCACATTCGGGTTCCGGCCTCGGCCTGGCACTGGTCGCCCAGCAGGCCGAATTGCACGGCGGCACAGCGACTTTGGCCACCAGTCCGCTCGGCGGCGCCCAACTGGTGCTGCAGCTGGCGGGACGGCCCTGACCTCTCGGCGGTCGGCCCCCTACCGCTCGGCCCTCTACCGATCAGCGAGGTTCTGCAACCGCACCTGCCCGCGGGCGATCAACCGCTCGCTGTCGTCCCGGATCGTCACCAGCCACAACTGCTGAAGCCTGCCGCGATGGATCGGTTCAGAGACCCCGAAGGCGGTGCACTCGGTGATGGCGCGCAGGAAGTCGGTGTTGTTGTTGACCCCGACGACGTTGCCGCCGCCGTGCTCGCTGAGCCACAGATGGGCCGACACGCTGGCCATCGACTCGATCATCGCGCACCACACCCCGCCGTGGACGATGCCCATCGGCTGGTGCAGGTGCGGTTTGACCGTCAGTTGCGCCTTGACGCCGTCGGTGGTCAGTTCGGTGTAGGTCAGGCCGATCGCGATGTCGAACGGCGCCGGGGGCATTTCCTCGGGTTGCACGCATCAGTGTCTACACGGTTCGCCGACCCCCGCGGCGCCGGGGGTGGAGAACCGATGGACCTGCGGTTTTGCCAGAACCGGTCCCAGCCGGGAACTTTTCCGGTCCCGCCCGGGTTAAGCCAACAGAATTCCGGGTACGACGCGATGTAGTAATCGCGGGGTACCCTTAGCTGGAACGAAGGTTGTGCGAAATGGCGAAATTCAACCGCCTCGGCGAGTTGGAACGTGCGGTGATGGACCATCTGTGGTCCAGCGCTGAGCCGCTGACCGTGCGTCAGGTCCACGAGACCCTCAGTTCCCAGCGCGAGCTCGCCTACACCACCGTCATGACCGTCCTGCAGCGGCTGGCCCGCAAGAACCTCGTGGTGCAGATCCGTGACGACCGGGCGCACCGGTATGCGGCCGCCTTCGGCCGCGACGAACTGGTGGCCGGCCTGATGGTCGACGCCCTGCACCAGGCCCCCGATTCCGGCGACCGCCGGGCGGCTCTCGTGCATTTCGTCGAGCGGGTCGGCGCTGAGGACGCCGAGGCCCTGCGCCGCGCTCTGGACGCCCTGGAGGCCAAGAACGGCTGAACCGGGGCGCCGCTGAATCCTGGAAACAGCCGAACCGGTGGCGGCTATCGCACTCCCTGGGGAAGACTGTCAGGCGTGTCCGCGCTGGCTTTCACCCTCCTGGCGATCCTGCTCGCCGGTCCGGTGCCTGCGCTGCTGTCCAGGGCCGCCTGGCCGCTGCGGGCCCCGCGCGCCGCCATCGTGCTGTGGCAGTCGATCGCAGCCGCCGCGGTGCTGTCCGCCTTCAGCGCCGGACTGGCGATCGCAGCCCGGCTCTTCGTCCCCGGACCGGACGGCCGCCCGACCGCTGACCTGGGCCAGCAGATCGCCACGTCCCTGCAGACGGGGCTCGGCTGGCCGCTGTGGCTCGGGTCGGTCATCGTCCTGCTGCTGACCCTGTTGATCGGCGCCCGCCTGGTCGTGACGGTGCTGAGGTCCGCGGTCGACCTTCGCCGGCGGCGGTCCCGGCACCGGATGATGGTCGACCTGCTCGGGGACTGCCCCCATGAGATGGACGGCGTCCGGGTGCTGCACGTGACCGAGCCGCTGGCCTACTGCGTTCCGGGCGTGCGCAGCCGCGTGGTGCTGAGCCGCGGGACGCTCACCGCCCTCAGCGAGCAGGAGCTCACCGCGGTCCTGCGCCACGAGCGGGCACATCTGCGGGCCCGCCATGACCTGATCCTGGAGGCGTTCACCGCGGTGCACACCGCATTTCCGCGGTTCGTCCGAAGCGGAAACGCCCTCAACGCGGTCGGGCTGCTGATCGAACTGCTCGCCGACGACGCCGCGGTCCGGGTCACCGGGCCGCGTCCGCTGGCCCGGGCCCTGGTGGCCTGTGCCGCCGGTCCGACGCCGGCCGGAGCGATGGCCGCCGGCGGACCGACCACGGTGGTCCGGGTGCAACGGCTCGCCGGTGCGCCCAACAGCCTGGCGCTGGCGCTGCCGGCCTACCTGGCCGCCGCGGCCGTCCTCGTCATTCCGACCGTGGCGGTGGCAGTTCCCTGGCTTACTGAGCTCTACCGGTTGTTCCCCTGACTCCGAATCTGCGACTACCCCGCATCGCGAAAGGTGCTTGATGAGCCCGTCCCAATCCCCCACCGCTCAGATCGGCGTCACCGGACTGGCGGTGATGGGTTCCAACATCGCGCGCAACTTCGCCCGGCACGGCTACACCGTGGCGCTGCACAACCGGTCGATCGCCAAGACCGATGCATTGCTCGCCGAGCACGGTTCCGACGGCACCTTCGTCCGGTCCGAGACGATCCGGGAGTTCCTCGACGCACTGGAGCGCCCGCGCCGGGTGCTGATCATGGTGAAAGCCGGCGAGGCCACCGACGCGGTGATCAATGAACTGGCCGACGCGATGGAACCCGGCGACATCATCATCGACGGCGGCAACGCGCTCTACACCGACACCATCCGCCGCGAAAAGGCGATGCGGGATCGGGGCCTGCACTTCGTCGGCGCGGGAATCTCCGGTGGCGAGGAGGGCGCGCTGAACGGGCCGTCGATCATGCCGGGCGGCCCGAAGGAGTCCTACGAATCACTGGGCCCGCTGCTGGAGGAGATCTCCGCGCACGTCGACGGGGTGCCGTGCTGCGCGCACATCGGCCCGGACGGGGCCGGTCACTTCGTCAAGATGGTGCACAACGGCATCGAGTACTCCGATATGCAACTCATCGGCGAGGCCTATCAACTGCTGCGCGACGGCCTGGGCCTGACCGCCGGCCAGATCGCCGACGTGTTCAGCGAGTGGAACTCTGGTGACCTGGACAGCTTCCTGGTCGAGATCACCGCCGAGGTGCTGCGTCAGGTCGACGCCAAGACCGGTAAGCCGCTTGTCGACGTCATCGTCGACGAGGCCGAGCAGAAGGGCACCGGACGCTGGACGGTGAAGTCGGCGTTGGACCTGGGCGTGCCGGTGACCGGTATCGCCGAGGCGGTGTTCGCCCGGGCGCTGTCGGGTTCGGTGCCCCAGCGCAAGGCCGCCGCCGGGCTGGCGTCCGGCCATCTGGGCCAACGCCCTACGGACGCAAAGCAATTCATCGAAGACGTGCGCCAGGCGCTGTACGCCTCGAAGATCATCGCCTACGCGCAGGGGTTCAACCAGATCCAGGCCGGCTCCGACGAGTACGACTGGGGCATCACCCCCGGCGTGCTGGCGACCATCTGGCGCGGCGGCTGCATCATCCGGGCCAAGTTCCTCAACCGGATCAAGGACGCCTTCGACGCCAACCCCGATCTGCCCACCCTGATCGCCGACCCGTACTTCCGCACCGCGGTCGAGTCGGCCGTCGACGGCTGGCGCCGGGTCGTGGTGACCGCCACCGAACTGGGCATCCCGATCCCCGGCTTCTCCTCCGCGCTGTCCTACTACGACGGCCTGCGCACCGAGCGGTTGCCCGCCGCGCTGATCCAGGGCCAGCGCGACTTCTTCGGCGCCCACACCTACGGGCGGATCGACGCGGACCCGTCGGCCCGCTTCCACACGTTGTGGAGCGGCGACCGCAGCGAGGTCCAGGCCTGAACGCTGCGGTAGTTCACCGGATCGCAAAAATGCACTCTTCTCGCCGAAACATCCCGGTGAAACACTCTGCGGCATGACCGACGTCGTCGACGCCACCGCGGGCGTCCCGCACGAGTCCAGCCGCACGGCGCTGTCCGCGGCGGCGCTGCGCCGTGCGATCAGCGACCACCTGCTGTACTCCATCGCCCGGCCGTCCTCGGCGCTGACCGCCGAGCACTACTACCGGGCCCTGGCCCTGGCGGTCCGCGACCGGATGCAACAGCGCTGGATGGCCACCACCCAGGACTGGCTCGACCTGTCCCACAAGGTGACCTGCTACCTGTCCGCGGAATTCCTGATGGGTCCGCAACTGGGCAACAACCTGCTCAACCTCGGCATCGAGCAGGAGGCCCGCCAGGCCCTGGCCGAACTCGGCCAGGACCTCGACGTGGTGATGGCCTGCGAGGAGGAGCCGGGCCTGGGCAACGGCGGCCTGGGCCGGTTGGCCGCGTGCTACCTGGATTCGCTGGCCACCCTGGAACGGCCGTCGATCGGATACGGCATCCGCTACGAGTACGGCATCTTCGAACAGGGCATCCAGAACGGCTGGCAGGTCGAGAAGACCGACAACTGGCTGGTCAGCGGAAACCCCTGGGAGATCGACAAACCCGACGCCAGCTACATCGTGAACTGGGGCGGGCACACCGAGCAGGACGCCGATCTGGCCGGCCATCATCGGGTGCGCTGGATCCCGGAGCAGATGATCAAGGGCGTCTCCTACGACACCCCGATCCAGGGCTACGGCGTGAACAACTGCAACACCCTGACGCTGTGGAGCGCCCGGCCGGTGGAGTCCTTCGCCCTGCACGCCTTCAACACCGGCGACTTCTACAAGGCAGTCGAGGACGAGGTGGTGGCCGAGAAGGTCTCCAAGGTGCTCTACCCCAACGACGAGCCAGAGGTCGGCAAGCGGCTGCGACTGCAGCAGCAGTACTTCTTCGTGAGCTGCTCGCTGCAGGACATCCTGGCGATCCATCTGCACCGGATCGGCCTGCCGCTATCCGCCCTACCGGACAAGTGGGCGATCCAACTCAACGACACCCACCCGTCGATCGCCGTCGCCGAATTGATGCGGCTGCTGATGGACGAGCACCACCTCGGCTGGGATCAGGCCTGGGCGATCACCGTGCCCACCTTCGGCTACACCAACCACACCCTGCTGCCCGAGGCGTTGGAGACCTGGCCGTTGACGATCTTCGCCGAGTCGCTGCCGCGGCACATGGAGATCATCTACGAGATCAACGACCGGTTCCTCGAGGAGGTGCGGGCGCGTTTCCCGGGCGATGAGGACCGGGTGTCACGGATGTCGCTGATCGGCGAGCACGGCGGCAAGTGTGTGCGGATGGCGCACCTGGCCACCGTCGGCAGCCACGCGATCAACGGCGTCGCCGCGCTGCACTCGGATCTGCTCAAAGCCAGTGTGCTGAAAGACTTTTTCCAGATGTGGCCGGAGCGGTTCGGCAACATCACCAACGGTGTGACGCCGCGGCGATTCGTGGCGCTGTCCAACCCGGGCCTGCGGGAACTGCTCGACGACACCATCGGCGCCGGCTGGCTCACCGATCTCAGCCAGCTGCGCCGGCTGGAGGCCTATGCCGACGACCCGGCGTTCCGGCAGCGCTGGCGCGAGGTCAAACGGGCCAACAAGCGCCGGCTCGCCGAGTACGTCCACTCCACGACCGGAATCGAACTCGACCACACCTGGATGTTCGACATCCAGGTCAAGCGGATCCACGAGTACAAACGCCAGCACCTCAACGCGCTGCACATCATCACGCTCTACAACCGGATCAAGAAGAACCCCGGCATGAGGATCGCCCCGCGGGCCTTCCTGTTCGGCGGCAAGGCCGCCCCGGGTTACTTCATGGCCAAACGCATCATCCGATTGATCACCGCCGTCGGCGCGACGGTGAACAACGATCCGGACGTCAACCGGTTCATGAAGGTGGTGTTCCTGCCCAACTTCAACGTGCGCAACGCGCACCTGATCTACCCCGCCGCCAACCTGTCCGAGCAGATCTCCACCGCCGGCAAGGAGGCCTCCGGGACCGGCAACATGAAGTTCATGATCAACGGGGCGTTGACCATCGGAACCCTCGACGGCGCCAACGTGGAGATCCTCGAGGAGGCCGGGCCGGAGAACTTCTTCCTCTTCGGAATGACCGTCGAGGAGGTCGACGCGTTGTGGGCGCGGGGCTACCGGCCCGGCGCCTGCATCGAACGCGACCCGGAACTGGCCGAGGTGCTGGAACTGATCGCCGACGGGACGTTCACCCACGGCGACACCGAGGTGCTGCGGCCGGTGCTGGACAACCTGATCTACGACGACCCGTTCCTGGTGCTGGCCGACTACCGGTCCTATGTGGACTGCCAGGCCAGGGTCGGCGCGGCCTGGCGCGATCCGGACACCTGGTCGCACATGTCGATCCTCAACGCCGCCCGCAGTGGCAAGTTCTCCTCGGACCGGGCCATCGCGGAGTATTGCGACGGGATCTGGAACGTCCCGCCGATGTCGGTGCGGCTGGACTGAGCAGCCTTAGGCTGGTCCGGTGCGCTTCCTAGACGGCCACCTGCCGCCCTATGACCTGACCTACAACGACGTCTTCATCGTCCCGAACCGATCCGACGTCGCGTCCCGGTTCGACGTCGACCTGTCCACCGCCGACGGCACCGGGACCACCATCCCGGTGGTGGTGGCCAACATGACGGCGGTGGCCGGCCGCCGGATGGCCGAGACCGTGGCCCGCCGCGGCGGCATCGTGGTGCTTCCCCAGGACCTGCCGATGGAGGCGGTAGGTGCGACCGTCGACTTCGTCAAGACCCGCGACCTGGTGGCCGACACCCCGGTGATCCTGGCGCCTGAGGACTCGGTCTCCGACGCGGTGGCACTGATCCACAAACGGGCACACGGCGCCGCCGTCGTGGTCGCTGACGGCCGTCCGGTAGGGCTGGTGACCGAGGCCGGCACCGCCGGCGTCGACCGGTTCGCCCGGGTCCGCGACGTCGCGGTGACCGATTTCGTCACCGCGCCCCTGCACACCGACCCGCAGCGGGTCTTCGAACTCCTGGAGCACGCCCCAGTCGGCGTCGCGGTGCTCACCGGTCCGGACGGCCGGCTGGGCGGGGTGCTGACCCGCACCGGCGCGGTGCGGGCCGGGATCTACTCCCCCGCCGTGGACGCGGCCGGACGGCTGCGGATCGCCGCCGCGGTCGGCATCAACGGCGACGTGGTCGGCAAGGCCCGGGCGCTGGCCGAGGCCGGCGTCGACGTACTGGTGGTCGACACCGCGCACGGCCACCAGCTCAAGATGGTCGAGGCCATCAAGGCGATCGCCGCCCTCGGCCTCGACATCCCGCTGGCGGCCGGCAACGTCGTCTCCGCCGAAGGCGCCCGGGACCTGATCAGCGCCGGCGCGTCCATCGTCAAGGTCGGAGTCGGCCCCGGCGCCATGTGCACCACCCGGATGATGACCGGAGTCGGACGCCCGCAGTTCTCCGCGGTGCTCGAATGTTCAACCGCGGCTAAAGAACTCGGCGGGCACGTCTGGGCCGACGGTGGTGTCCGCCACCCCCGCGACGTCGCGCTGGCCCTGGCCGCCGGCGCCTCCAACGTGATGATCGGTTCCTGGTTCGCCGGCACCTACGAGTCACCGGGCGACCTGATGGTCGACCGGTCCGGGCAGCCTTACAAGGAGAGCTACGGGATGGCCTCCAAGCGGGCGGTTGCCGCCCGCACCGCCGGCGACAGCGGGTTCGACCGGGCCCGCAAGGCACTGTTCGAGGAGGGCATCTCCACCTCCCGGATGGCGCTGGACCCGGAACGGGGCGGTGTCGAGGACCTGCTGGACCACATCACCTCCGGGGTGCGCAGCACCTGCACCTACGTCGGAGCCACCACGATCGCCGAACTCCACGAACGGGCCGTGCTGGGTGTGCAGTCGGCGGCCGGATTCGCCGAGGGACACCCGCTGCCGACCGGGTGGTGAAGCGGCGGACCAGCTAAGATCAGGGCTTCACTCGAACGGGAAGGGATCGGCGGCACACCATGAGCCTCGTCCCCGTTCTGCTGAGTTTGCTGGGCTTCGTGCTCCTCACCCTGGGCACCGCCGTCTTCGTCGCCGCCGAGTTCTCGCTGACCGCGCTGGAGCGCAGCACGGTGGACGCCAACGCCCGCACCGGAGGCTCGCGGGACAAGATGGTCCAGCGCGCCCACCGTTCGCTGTCCTTCCAGCTGTCCGGCGCCCAGGTCGGCATCTCGATCACCACGCTGATCACCGGCTTTCTGTCCGAGCCGGTGATCGCGACGCTGCTGGCCCCGGCGATGTCGGCGATCGGGATTCCCGAGCGGTGGGTCGAGGGCACCGCGCTGATCCTCGCCCTGTTCATCGCCACCTCGGTGTCGATGGTCTTCGGCGAACTGGTGGCCCAGTACCTGGCGATCGCGGTACCGCTGCAGACCGCCCGGGTGGTCGCCGGGCCGCAGGTGCTGTTCTCGAAGCTGGTCACCCCGCTGATCCGGTTGACCAACGGGGCGGCCAACGCGGTGCTGCACCGGCTCGGGATCGAGCCGACCGACGAACTCAGTTCGGCCCGTTCGCCCCAGGAACTGGTCTCGCTGGTGCGGACCTCGGCCAAACAGGGCGCGCTGGATCCGCCCACGGCGGCGCTGGTCGACCGTTCCCTGCAGTTCGGCGGACGCAGCGCCGAGGAGTTCATGACCCCGCGCTCCAAGATCGAGTCACTGGAAGCCGACGACACCGTCGGGGACCTACTGGCCATGGTCCGCGACACCGGCCACTCCCGGTTCCCGGTCACCCGCGGTGACCTCGACGAGACGATCGGCGTCGTCCATCTCAAACAGGTCTTCGAGTTGCCGCACGCCGACCGGGTGCGCACCCGGCTGGGCCGGCTCGCCCAGCCGGTTCCGGTGGTGCCCTCGACGCTCGACGGTGACGCGCTGATGGAACAGATCAGGGCCAGCGAGATGCAGACCGCACTGATCGCCGACGAGTACGGCGGAATCGCCGGCATGGTCACCATGGAGGATCTGATCGAGGAGATCGTCGGGGACATCCGCGACGAGCACGACGCCACCACCCCGGAGGTCGTCAGAATCGCAGGCGGACACCGGGTTTCGGGCCTCCTACGGATCGACGAGGTCGCCGATGCGGTCGGATTCCGCGCTCCTGACGGCGACTACGAGACGATCGGCGGCCTGGTCATGCAGGCACTGGGACACATCCCGGCAGCCGGTGACTCCGTTGAACTGACCGCGTTCGACACCGACGCTCCGCGTGATGGGCAGCCGCGCTGGCGGGCCACCGTCGCGCGAATGGACGGCCGTCGCATCGACCTGCTCGACCTGGTCCGGATCACCGAACCGGCCGACGGGGAGGAGCCGGCCTGATGGGAAGCGACCTTTTCGGAATCCTGCTCGCGTTGCTGCTGATCGCGGCCAACGCGTTCTTCGTCGGCGCCGAGTTCGCCCTGATCTCGGCGCGCCGCGACCGGTTGGAGGCACTGGCCGAACAGGGCAAGCACAGCGCGGTGACGGTCATCCGGGCCGGCGAGAATCTCGCGGTGATGCTGGCCGGTGCCCAGTTGGGCATCACCGTCGGCTCGATCGTGCTCGGCCGGGTCGGCGAACCGGCCGTCAGCCATCTGCTGTCCCCGGTGTTCGACCTCTTCGGTGTCCCGCCGGCGGTGCTGCACACGGTGTCGTTCGTGGTGGCGATCACCATCGTGGTGATCCTGCACGTGCTGCTCGGCGAGATGGTCCCGAAGAACATCGCACTGGCGGGCCCGGAGAAAGCGGCGATGCTGCTGGTGCCGCCATACCTGTTGTGGGTCAAGGCAACCCGGCCGGTGATCGCGGTTTACGACTGGTGCGCGCGCACCATCGTCAAGGCGATGGGCGTGGAGCCCAAGACGGAGTTGGAGAACACCGTCTCGATGGTGGAACTCGCCGAGATGATCGCCGAGTCCCGCTCGGAGGGTCTGCTGGACCCCGAGGAGCACATGCGGCTGTCGCGCGCCCTGCAGATCCGCAACCGGGTCGTCGGCGACGTGGCGGTCCCGTTGGCCGACGTCGTCTCGCTGCCGGCGGCGGGGCCCGGGAGCGGGCCGACCGTGGCAGCTATCGAACAGTCGCTCGCCAAGACCGGCTACTCGAGGTTCCCCGTCGTCGACGCGGCCGGCCGCTACATCGGATTCGTCCACATCAAGGACATGCTCGACATCGTCGATCACCCAGACGCGGCGGTCAGCATCTCCTCGGTGCGCTACCTGCCCCGGATGCCGGAGACCATGCCACTGCCGGAGGCGCTGACCCGGTTGCAGCAGAGCAAGAGCCACCTGGCGATCGTCGCCGCGCCGGACGGTTCGGTGAGCGGGATGGTGACGCTGGAGGACCTCGTCGAAGACCTGATCGGAACGGTCCGCGACGGCATCCAGCGTGGGTGAGGTCTCAGTCTTGGACCCCCGGGACTGGATCCCCCGCGCCGAGGCCCACCGGATGCGCGCCGACGCCCTGACCGCCGCGCACCGCGAGCGGGCCGCCCGCGGCGAGTCGCATCCGGTATGGGACTTCCTGTTCAGCTACTACAGCCTGCGGCCGCGCCGGCTGCGGGTGTGGCACCCGGGCTTCGGGATCACGCTGGCCGGACCGCAGGCCGCCGGGTACCTGAGCCGCACCGGCTACGTCGAAACCCCCGACGGGGTGACGGCCGGCCCGGATTATCTGCGCGCCCGGCTGTCCACCGTGGACTTCGTCGCCGCGCTGCTGCGCTCGACGGCCGCCCGGACCCCGCAGTTCAACTGCTTCGCGATGCATGAGTGGGCGATGGTCTACCGCGCCGGGGAACGTCGGCACGCCAAGGTGCCGCTGCGGCTGGGTCCGGCCGGCACCGACGCCGTCGTCGAGTCCGCGCCGCTGCGCTGCACCCATTTCGACGCCTACCGGTTCTTCACCGCTCCCGCCGTGCCGAGAAACCAGCAGCGGCTGACCCGGGCCGGCCAGGCCGATTCCGAACAGCCGGGTTGCCTGCACTCCAACATGGACCTCTATAAGTGGTGCTACAAACTCGGTTCACTGGTCGAGTCGGGTTTGCTGCTGGATTGTCTGGAACTGGCGCTGGCGGCCCGCCGGCTGGACATGCGGGCCAGCCCCTACGACCTGCGCGATTACGGGCTCGCCCCGATCACAGTCGAGGAACCGGTCGGCCGAGCCGAGTACGCGCGCCGCCAGGCCGTCATCGCCGAGCGGGCAGCGCCACTGCGGGCTGTGCTGCTCGAGCGTTGCGAGCGGCTACTCGCCGCCACGGCGACGTCGGCGGCGGTACCGACCGATAGGATCGAAGCACTTTCAGCCATGGAGGAACAGTGAGCAACGATCGGGTGGCTGTCGGCAATCTGCGGGTCGACCGCGGGCTGTACGACTTCATCACTAACGAGGCGATTCCCGGCACCGGGATCGACCCCGACAGCTTCTGGGCCGGGGTCGACAAGGTCGTCGCCGACCTGAGCCCGCGCAACGATGAGCTGCTGGCCCGACGAGACCAGTTGCAGGCCCAGATCGACAAGTACCACCGGGCACGCGTCGTCGGAGGGTTCGAACCGGCCGAGTACAAGCAGTTCCTCATCGACATCGGTTACCTGCTGCCCGAGCCGGCCGACTTCACCATCCGGACCTCCGGCGTCGACACCGAGATCACCTCCACGTCCGGCCCCCAGCTGGTGGTGCCGATCCTCAACGCGCGCTTCGCCCTCAACGCGGCCAACGCCCGCTGGGGTTCGCTGTATGACGCGCTGTACGGCACCGACGTGCTCAGCGAGGACAACGGCGCCGAGAAGGGCAGCAGCTTCAATCCGGTGCGCGGCGCGAAGGTGATCGCCTACGCCCGCAAGTTCCTCGACGACACCGTTCCCCTGAGTTCGGGCAGCTACTCCGACGCCACCGCCCTGCGGGTGTCCGACGGCGCCTTCGTGGTGACCCTCGGAAACGGGAGCGACGTCGGCCTGGCCGACCCGGCCCAGTTCGTCGGCTATCTCGGCGACCCCGACTCCCCCACCTCGGTGCTGCTGGTCAACCACGGTCTGCACATCGAGATCCAGGTGGATCCGGAGTCCCCGATCGGATCGATGGACGGCGCCGGGATCAAGGACGTCTTCCTCGAGTCGGCGATCACCACGATCATGGACTTCGAGGATTCCGTGGCCGCCGTCGACGCCGACGACAAGATCCTCGGTTACCGAAACTGGTTGGGCCTCAACAGGGGTGATCTTGCCGAGGAGGTCTCCAAGGGCGCCAAGACCTTCACCCGCACACTCAACGCCGACCGCGTCTACAACGCGCCGAACGGGACGTCGTTCACGCTGCCCGGCCGCAGCCTGCTGTTCGTGCGCAACGTCGGTCACCTGATGACCAACGACGCGATCACCGACGCAGACGGCAACGAGATCCGCGAGGGCATTCAGGACGCACTGTTCACGTCCCTGATCGCCATGCACGGCCTCAACGGGCAGAACAGCCGGACCGGCTCCATCTACATCGTCAAGCCCAAGATGCACGGGCCCGACGAGGTCGCCTTCACCTGTGAACTGTTCAGCCGCGTGGAGGACGTTCTCGGACTGCCCGCCAACACCATCAAGGTCGGCATCATGGATGAGGAACGGCGCACCACGCTGAACCTCAAGGCCTGCGTCGAGGCGGCCGCCGATCGGGTGGTGTTCATCAACACCGGCTTCCTGGACCGCACCGGCGACGAGATCCACACCTCGATGGAAGCCGGACCGATGATCCGCAAGGGCGCGATGAAGACCCAGCCCTGGATCCTGGCCTACGAGGACCAGAACGTCGACGTCGGACTGGCCACCGGGTTCTCCGGCCGAGCCCAGATCGGCAAGGGCATGTGGGCCATGACCGACCTGATGGCCGACATGGTCGAGCAGAAGATCGCCCAGCCGCGGGCCGGCGCCACCACCGCCTGGGTGCCCTCACCCACCGCGGCCACCCTGCACGCCATGCACTATCACTACGTCGACGTCGAGGCGGTGCAGCGCGAACTCGCCGGCAAGCGGCGCGGCACGATCGACCAGCTGCTCACCGTGCCGCTGGCCCAGCACGACCTGGCCTGGTCGAACGACGAGATCCACGAGGAACTGGACAACAACTGCCAGTCGATCCTGGGCTACGTGGTGCGCTGGGTCGATGCCGGCGTCGGCTGTTCCAAGGTCCCCGACATCCACGACGTCGCCCTGATGGAGGACCGCGCCACCCTGCGGATCTCCAGCCAGCTCCTGGCCAACTGGCTGCGGCACGGCGTCATCACCGAGGACAACGTCAAGGAGAGCCTGCGCCGGATGGCGGCGGTGGTCGACGAGCAGAACGCCGGTGATCCCACCTACCGGCCGATGGCGCCGGATCCCGAGGGCAGCATCGCCTTCCAGGCGGCGAGCGAGCTGATCCTGTCCGGGGCGGCCCAGCCAAGCGGCTACACCGAGCCGATCCTGCACCGCCGCCGCCGGGAGCTCAAGGCCAGCCTCGGCTTGTGACGCCACGAGAGATGGGCAGCTGATGGGCAGGCACACCATGCCGGACGATTTCTCCGGCGCGCAGGACGAGGCCGGCGACGACCTAACCGCCACCGGTCGGCGACGCCGGGTGGACGCCGGCCGACGCGGCGTGAGCGTCGGAGTGATCGCCGCCCTGGTCGCGGTGGTGCTGCTCGTCGGCGGCGTCATCCTGTGGCGTTTCTTCGGCAACGCGCTGTCCCACCGGTCCGCCGAGGCGGCCAAGCAATGCCTGCAGGGCACCGCCACCATCTCGGTGGCCGCTGATCCCTCGATCGCCGAGTACGTCAAGACCTTCGCCGAGAGTTACAACGAGGACGCCTCTCCGGTCGGTGACACCTGCGTGAAAGTCGCGGTGACGCCGGCCGATTCCGCAACGGTGCTGACCGGACTGGCCGGCACCTGGCCCGCCGGTCTCGGTGAGCGCCCCGCGCTGTGGATCCCGGCGTCGTCGGCGCCCGCGACCCGGTTGCAGGCGGTGGCAGGCAAGCAGATCGTCAGTGACTTGCGCTCCCTGGTCACCTCACCGTTGGCGCTGGCGGTACGCCCGCAGCTCAAAAACGCCCTGGGACAACAGGGTTGGGCCGCACTGCCCGGATTGCAGACCAACCCGGCCGGCCTCGACGGATTGAACCTGCCCGGCTGGGGAGGGCTGCGACTGTCCGTGCCCACCGTCCGGGCGGGCGACGCCGGCTATCTGCTCGCCGAGGCCGTCGCGGTCGCCTCCGCTGCGCCCGGCGCCCCATCCACCGACGGTCTGGCCGCGGTGACCTCGCTGCTGGCCGCCCAGCCGCAGCTCGCCAACACCACCACCGACGCGGCATGGGACGCGCTCACCGCGCCGGGTGATCCGGCGGCAGCCCCGGTGCACGCGGTCGCGATCACCGAACAGCAGCTCTACCAACGGACTTCACCGCTGCCCGCGGAGCGGGGTGCCGTCGCGACCTGGATCGCCGATGGCCCGTCCGCGGTCGCCGACTATCCGACGGTGCTGCTGTCCGGCAAGTGGCTGTCCGAGGAACAGGTAAGCGGCGCCAGCGAGTTCGCCCGTTTCATGCGCAAGCCCGCCCAGCTCGACGCCCTGCTGCAAGCCGGTTTCCGGGTCGACGGCAAGGCCCGCGAAGGCAACGACTCGGTTGGTTTCGCCCCGCTGTCGGCGCCGATGCCGGCCGGCGACGACGCCCAACGCGCCGCGATCGCCGCCGCGGTCACCCCGGCCGGAGTCGCGACGACGACGGTTCTGCTCAACGAGGGACTCACCGGCGACGAAGGCGGGAAGCCGCGACTGCTCAACGTCACGGCGGCACTGCGGGACCGGATCAGCGCCCTGCCGGCTGATGCGTCCGTCGGGCTGTGGACCTTCAACAAGGTCGACAGCGGCGCTGCGGTCCAGACCGGCCCACTCGGCGAGCAACTGGGACCGCAGCCGCGGTCCGCAGCGCTGACCGGTGTGCTGAACTCGACGACGCCGACCAGTGGCGGCGGGGTCTCCTTCACCACGGTGCGGGCGGCACTTGCCGACGCGGTCGCCAACTACCGTCCGGGTCAACCCAATTCGATCCTGGTGATCACCCAGGGCCCGCACACCGATCAGACCCTCGACGCCCAGGGGCTTCAGGATGCCGTCAGGGGCGCTCTGGACCCGAACCGCCCGGTGGTGATCAACGTCATCGACTTCGGCGGCGATCCGGACAAGCCCACCTGGGAGGCCGTCGCCAAACTGTCCGGCGGCGGTTACCAGGAGATCGCGACGTCGGACTCCCCCGACCTGGCCGCGGCGATCACCCGATGGGTGCCCTAGTCCAGACCCGACAGCCGCAGTAGTTGCATTGCGGCCGCGGTGAATTCGTTCGGGACCTCGATCTGCGGGTAGTGGCCGATCCCCGGGAGTTCCATCACCTCCGCGGCCGGGCGAAGCTCACGCAGGCCCGCAAGGACCGAGGTGGTGGCCACCGGGTCCCCGGTCGCCCACAGGAAGCCCAGCGGCTTGGGCCAGTTCCGCACCGCACCGTGCCACCGCTGCGCGTAGGTCACCCGCTCGTTGAGGTACGCGCACAGCAGGTGCAGGATTCGGTTACCGTCCTCGCGGGCCAGCAGCGCCCACTGCGCCTGCGCCTCGGCGTCGGACAACGGATGCGCGACGCTGAACAGCTTGGCGAAACCGCGCAGGAAGCCGCGCTCATTGGTGAGCCGGGCGGCCAACGGCCCCAACGGACCCCGCAGGATCTTCTGGATCGGCCGCAGGCTCGCGCGTTCGATGATGACGCTGCCGTTGGTCAGCACTGCGCGTTCGATGGTGAACGGCAGCGTGCCGGCCACATCGCGGGCCAGCAGTTCGGTGGCCACCGAGGTGCCCATGTCATGGGCGAGCAGGACAACCGGTCCGGTACTGGTCGCGGCGACCACGTCCTCCACGATGTCGGCCTGCTCGAAAAGGCTGTAGCGGTGCGGCCGGGGTTTGTCCGACAGTCCGAATCCCAGGAAGTCCAGGGTCAGCCAGCTGTTGTCGCCGAGACGCTCGGTCACCGCACGGAAATCGTAGGAGCTGGACGGAAACCCGTGCAGCAGGAGCACCGTCGGCCCGATCCCGAGATGGGTGCGGACGAAGACCGATCCGGCCCGGGTGGCCACCATCCCGCCGCCGAGTTGCCACTGGCGCACCTCGGCCGGGAGGGCGTCGGTCACGCGAAGGCTTCCACCGGCGGGCAGGAGCACACCAGGTTGCGATCGCCGTAGGCGCCGTCGATCCGCCGCACCGGCGGCCACACCTTCGGCCGGAAGCCCTTGCCCAGCGGGTAGGCCGCCTGCTCCCGGGTATACGGGTGGTTCCAGTCCTCCACCAGCAGGCATTCCGCGGTGTGCGGGGAGTTGCACAACGGATTGTCATCGGCCGGCCATTCGCCGGCGCCCACCTGATCGATCTCGGCGCGGATGGCGATCATCGCCTCACAGAAGGCGTCCACCTCCGCCAGGCTCTCACTCTCGGTCGGCTCCACCATCAGTGTGCCCGCGACCGGGAAGCTCATCGTCGGCGCGTGGAAACCGTAGTCCGCCAATCGCTTTGCGACATCGTCGACGGTGACGCCGGTGGCCTTGGTGATCGGCCGCAGGTCCAGGATGCATTCGTGGGCGACCATGCCGTTCTCGCCGGTGTAGAGCACCGGGTAGTACTCGTCGAGGCGGCGTGCGATGTAGTTGGCCGAGGCGATCGCGGCCAGCGAGGCCTTGCGCAATCCGGCCGCGCCCATCAACCGGATGTAGGCCCAGGTGATCGGCAGGATGGAGGCCGACCCGTACGGAGCGGCCGACACCACATGGCCATGCGGAAGTTCGTCGGCCAGCGGATGGCCGGGCAGATAGGGCGCCAGGTGCGCACGGACCGCCACCGGCCCGACGCCCGGACCACCGCCGCCGTGCGGAATGCAGAACGTTTTGTGCAGGTTCAGGTGACTGACGTCCCCGCCGAACTTTCCGGGCCGGGCCAGACCCACCAGTGCGTTGAGGTTGGCGCCGTCGACGTAGACCTGCCCGCCGGCGTCGTGCACGGCCGCGCAGATCTCGGCGATGTCATGCTCGTAGACCCCGTGGGTGGACGGGTAGGTGATCATCAGCGCGGCGAGTTTGTCGGCGTTCTCGGCGACCTTGGCCCGCAGATCGTCGAGGTCCACGTCACCGTTCTCCCGGCAGCCGACCACGACCACCCGCATACCGGCCAGTGCGGCCGACGCCGCGTTGGTGCCGTGCGCACTCGACGGAATCAGGCAGATGTCGCGGTGCGACTCCCCCCGCCCGGCGTGATAGTCGTGGATGGCCAGCAGACCCGCGTACTCGCCCTGTGATCCGGCGTTGGGCTGCAACGAGATTGCGTCGTAACCGGTGATCCCGGTCAGCCACTCGGTCAGGTCGGCGATCAGCCGGCGCAGGCCGGGTGCGTCGTCGGCGGGAGCGAACGGATGCTGGCGGCCGAACTCCGGCCAGGTGATCGCCTCCATCTCGGTGGCGGCGTTGAGCTTCATGGTGCACGACCCCAGCGGGATCATCGTGCGGTCCAGCGCCAGGTCCTTATCGGCGAGCGTGCGCAGATAGCGCATCATCGACGTCTCGGTGCGGTACGCGGTGAACGCCGGGTGGGTCAGGAAATCCGTTGTGCGGGTTGCGATATCGGGCCCGGCGGACTCCCCTGCCCGGCCGGCCCCAAAGGCCGCCAGCACCCGGGTGACGTCCTCGTCGGTGGTGGCTTCGTCGCAGGAGACAGAGACGTGGTCATCGTCGACCCGCCAGATGTTGATCTCGTACTCCTTGGCCGCATCCTGAACGGCGGTTGCCCGCCCCGGGACACGGGCCAGCACGGTGTCGAAGAAGGCGTCGTGCACCACCTCGACACCGGCGGCCTGCAAGCCGCCGGCCACGGCGCAGGCATGCCCGTGCACCCGGCGCGCGATCTCGGTCAGGCCGTCGGCGCCGTGGTAGCTGGCGTACATCGCGGCCATCACCGCCAGCAGCACCTGGGCGGTGCAGATGTTCGAGGTCGCCTTGTCCCGGCGGATGTGCTGTTCACGGGTCTGCAGCGAGAGCCGGTAGGCCCGCGCCCCGTCGGCATCCTGGGACACACCGACCAGGCGGCCCGGCAACTGCCGGGCGTGACTGGTGTGCGCGGCCAGGTAGCCGGCGTGCGGCCCGCCGAATCCCATCGGCACGCCGAAACGCTGGGCACTGCCGAAAGCGACGTCGGCGCCGAACTCCCCCGGCGGGGCGATCAGCGTGAGCGCCAGCAGATCGGCGCCGACCGCCACCAGGGCCCCGCGCTCATGGGCCTGAGCGACCAATGCCGACCAGTCGGTCACCCTGCCACTGGCGCCGGGCAACTGGACGATGACACCGAAGAACTCGCCATCGGGCAGGCCGTTGCGCAGATCGGCGGTGACGATCTCGATGCCCAGCGGCTCGGCGCGGGTGGCCAGCACCGCGGCGGTCTGGGCGAACACGTCGGCGTCCACCGCGAGCCGGTTGGCCGAACCGCGCACCGCGCGGTGCATCAGGGTCATCGCCTCGGCGGCGGCGGTTGCCTCGTCCAGCATCGAGGCGTTGGCGATCTCCAGCCCGGTGAGGTCGCCGATCATGGTCTGGAAGTTCAGCAGCGCCTCCAGCCGGCCCTGGCTGATCTCCGGCTGGTACGGCGTGTAGGCGGTGTACCAGGCCGGGTTCTCCAGGATGTTGCGCAGCAGCACCGGTGGGGTCAGCGTGTCGTAATAGCCCTGGCCGATCATCGACACCGCAATGGTGTTGGCGTCGGCCAGCGCCCGCAATTCGGCCAAGGTCTGATGTTCGGTGGCCGGCGCCGGCAGCGTCTCCAGGCCGGGCGCCACACCTCGGCTGTTCAGCGCGTCGAGGATGCCGGCCGGCAGCGCCTTGGCGGCCATCTCGTCGAGCGAGGCGACGCCGATGACGCCCAGCATCTGAGTCAGCGCAGCGGGGTCGAGTCCGATGTGGCGGGCGGCGAAGGCGGATTCGTTGGACACTTCAAGCTTGGACACTCGACACTCCTGGGTAGGGCGGACGGCGGTGAAGCGTCCTCTCCCTCTGTCGTCGGTGCCTGAGAGATTCGGCCGGCGGCTACCGCCGTGAGCCTTTCCCCATGGGCGGGCGGCTCCACCCGAACCGGGCTGAGTCCGCCGCTTTCCAGAGGCATCGGATCCCGGTGCGGTCCGGGGGCCTGAGAGGTTGACGGAGAGGTATTGCTCCTTCGGCGTCCGCGGCTGGCTGCCGCGGAACTCTCCCGCACGAGGTCGATGCGCCCCCAACTCTAGCCGCGAGCAGACATAAAGTCGCATCGACGGGGGGTGTTTTGTGCGACTACGCGGCTGCTCGCCGCGGGGGCGGCAGGTGCGGCGGGGGTCAGCCGATCTTGCGGTCGCGGCTCTTGCGCCGGGAGGCCAGCTCGTCCTCCGGAGCGGCGATCGACTCGCCGCCATCGGCCCGCTCCCCGGGGAAGTCGGCGATCGCGCCGGTGAGTTCGCGCATCGCACCGCTGACCGCGATGCCGAACACCCCCTGGCCGCCCTGCAGCAGGTCGACCACCTCTTCAGCGGAAGTGCACTCGTAGACGGTGGTGCCGTCCGAGAACAGGGTGATGTTGGCGAGGTCCTGCACGCCGCGCTGACGCAGATGGTCGACGGCGACGCGGATGTTGTGCAGCGAGATGCCGGTGTCGAGGAGTCGCTTGACGATCTTCAGGACGAGGATGTCCTTGAAGGAGTACAAACGCTGGCTGCCGGATCCGGCGGCGCCGCGGATCGAGGGCACCACCAGCGAGGTACGTGCCCAATAGTCCAACTGGCGGTAGGTGATTCCGGCGATCTGGCAGGCGCTCGGGCCGCGGTAGCCGACGAGTTCATCCGGCACCGAGTCGTCGGGGAACAGGCCACCCTGCACCGGCGCGCTCACTGCCGCGACAGCCGGGGCGTCCGCCTCGAAGCGGGCGGGTGAGACAGCGAAGTCCAGCTGCTCCTGACGCGGCTCATCGCCCACGATGTTTCCTCTCGCCGTTCCGCCGCTGACCGCTCCGCCGACTGCGTCCCTCAAGTGTCATGAGCATACGCCTTGTCGACCGGGCCGGTCGTGCTCCCGCAGCAACCTAAGTTCGTATCGGAAGTATGGCCGCCGGGTGATGCGCTACCCGGCGCAACACGGCGTGTCGGATCACCACTGACCGATATGAGACGGATCCGTGATCTGGCGGTTTGGTTCAGCCGGCCTTGAAGTCGTCCGGGGAGATGCTGTCGAGGAATTCCTTGAACTTCTCGACCTCGTCCTCGCGGACGGCTCCGCCGGACTCCTCGTCGCCTTCGTCCGGGATCAGCAGGCCGGCCTCGTCGAGGACCGCGTCCTCCACGTAGATCGGCACACCCATCCGCAGTGCGATGGCCACCGAGTCCGACGGCCGCGCCGAGACCCGCACCTCGGAATCGAAGACCAGGTCGGCGTAGAAGGTGCCCTCCTGAAGATCGACGATGCGCACCTCCTTGAGCGAATGCCCAAGCGCGCCAATGACGTCGCGGAACAGATCGTGGGTCAGCGGCCGGACCGGCTCCACTCCCTGTTGTTCCAGGATGATGGCGTTGGCTTCGGTCTGCCCGATCCAGATCGGCAGGTAGCGGTCCCCCTCGGACTCACGCAGGAGCAGAACGGGCTGATTGGCCGGCTGCTCGACGCGAATGCCGACCACGCGAACCTCACCCATCAGCCACCTCACCTTCGCGTAGGAACACGCCGCCACATCTGGAGCAAAGTCTAGTCCCGACTACCCGACTTCTCCTCGGGACGTCCCGTCCCGCATCGTCGCCGGGAGGCCGTCAGCGGTCCAGTACGTCTCGCACCGCCGACTTGATCAACGAGGTGTGCAGCGTGATCGCCAGCGCGGCCACCTCGCGGGCCAGGTCGTCGGCGCGGTCACGGGCGCCGGTCGTGCCGGCCTTCCCGACCGGACCGGCGATCTGCGCGACCAGGTCGGACTGCCGTTCGGCAGCCGAACGGAAGGCGCGCAGGTGGCGGGGTTCGATGCCGTATTCGCCGAGAGCGCCGGCGCACTGGGCGATCACCACCGAGTGCTCGTCGAAGAGCCCGCCGGGCCCGGTGGTGATGATGCCTTCCTTGCGCAGCGCCGTGAGCAGTTCCGGGCTGACCCCGGAGCGTGCCAGCAGGTCCTCACGGGTCAGCCGGACCGGACTGCTCGCCACCGCTGCCCCGCGTGCGGGTGCCGCATCGGTGACGGGAACCAGGCGCGGAGCCGGGTAGGCCGAATTCCGCAGCGCTGAATTGCTCTGTGGCAGTTCACCGTCCGGCTGGGCGTCGAGTTGGCTCTTGATGACCTTCAGCGGCAGATACTGATCACGCTGCGCGGTCAGGATGAAACGCAGCCGGGCGCAGTCATACGCGGTGAAGCGCCGGTAGCCCGACGGACTGCGTTGCGGCGTGACGAGGCCTTCGGCCTCCAGAAATCGGATCTTGGAGATGCTGACGTCCGGGAAGTCCGGCCGCAGCAGGTCCAGTACCGCTCCGATGGATATCCCGGGTGGACCCGAGCTATCGGGAGCCGTCATCCCGCAGACTTGGGTCCGGTCAGGAAAACCAGGCGGAACTTGCCGATCTGCACCTCGTCGCCGTTGGCCAGCGTCGCCGAATCCACCGGCTCACGGTTGACGTAGGTGCCGTTGAGGCTGCCCACATCGACGACCTGGAACTCGGCGCCGTCGAGGCGGAACTCCGCGTGCCGACGGCTGACGGTGACATCGTCGAGGAAGATGTCGGAGTCCGGATGGCGACCGGCCGACGTGGTCGGCTGATCGAGCAGGAACCGGGAGCCCGCATTGGGGCCGCGCTTGACCACCAGCAGCGCCGCGCCGGCCGGCAGGCCCTCTACACCCGACACCGCCGACTCCCCGGCCGGACTGGCCGGCGCCTCGAGGTCGTTGAGGAAGTCAGCGCGGAAGACCGAGGTCGTCTCCACGGTGACCTCGTCAGAGGTGTCGTCGGCCCCGAATCGCCGATCGTTCTCCGTCACCCGAACTCCTCACTGGTTTGATTCGACCGTACCGCGGCGCGGTCGCTTTGTGCCCCGCACTCATCCGATGTGGCGCCAGCACGGCCGGATGCCCTGTTTGCAGGCACCCTAACAACCGGCGTCGGCGTCTCGGCTAGGCGAGGGTGCCCCGGTAGGCGTCCGGGTCGAGAAGCGCTGCCAAACCCTGATCGAGGGTATCGCTGTCGGCACGGAGCTCCAAGAGCCAGCCCTGCCCGTAGGGATCGGAGTTCACCAACTGCGGGTTGCCCTCCAGATCGGTGTTCACACCGACCACGGTCGCCGAGACCGGGGCATACAGGTCGGAGACCGACTTGGTGGACAACCCCTCGCCGAACGTCTCGCCGGCGCTGACCTCCGTGCCGACCGCCGGAAGCTGGACGTACACGACGTCACCGAGGGATGACTGCGCGAAGTCGGTGATGCCGACCCGAACGGTGTCCTCGCCGGTCCGGCGAACCCACTCATGCTCGGCGGTGTAGCGCAGTTCGGCGGGGATGTCGCTCACAGGGCTCCTTTGAGTGTCGCTGTCGTCGATGTCGCTATCTGGGCGCCGGCCGGCGCTTACTTGACGGGCTGAGCGTATTGGCGCGGTTTCGGTTGCCGCAAGGCGGTGACCTCCACCCGGTCGGATTGGGCGACCGTCATCGTCCCGCCGACCCGCTTGACGCTGTCCACCGCACCACCGGGAATGTTCATCGCAGCGGCCAGCGTGGGCGGATCACCAATGGCCACAATCGAATACGGGGCATGGAAGGTCTGCGAATCGATCACCAGGGCGCCCGGATCCCCCTCGAACCAGGTACCGACCCCGACCCGGACCGCTTGTCCACCGGATCGGATCTCCATGGTTTCAGCCCCGGCCGCCCGCAGTTCGTTGACGACGTCGAGCATCGTCTCCGGCGACACCCCGGGCCCCGGGTCTTCGATGGTGACCGTCACGCCGGGACCGTTCGCCGCGACGGTGCCGACCAGGATGGACAACGCCGCCAGCCGGTCCCGGGCGTTCGCGACGGCAGCCTGATCGCTGTTGCCGGCGGCCTGCATGGCGGCCAGATCGCGCTGCAGACCGGCCACCTCGGTGTTGAGCGCGGCTTCGCGTTGCTGCAGGGAGTCCAGCAGGGTCAGCAGATCGGCCGGCCGGGCGTTGCGCAGGGCATCGCCGGAATCGGTCTGCCGGACCTGGGCGGCGATGGCCACCCCGAGCAGCAGACACAACAGCGCGGCCAGCACCCCGAAGACCCGCCGTGACCTGGCCGGCGGGTCCGGCATCTCATGCCGGCCCGGCCCGGTCATGTGAGACATCCGGGCACTCACGCCCCCAGCAGCCGGCGCCGCAGTGCGGCGGCGTTGCCGAAGATCCGGATGCCGAGCACCACGATGATCGCCGTCGACAGCTGCGTGCCCACCCCCAACTGGTCGCCGACGTAGACGATCAGGGCCGCGACCAGGACGTTGAAGACGAAGGAGATGACGAACACCTTCGCGTCGAAGATCTTCTCCAAGTAGGCCCGCAGGCCGCCGAACACCGCATCCAGAGCCGCCACCACCGCGATCGGCAGGTACGGCCCGATGATGTCCGGCACGCTGGGCCGCAGGACCAGACCCAGCACGATGCCGACGACGAGTGCGACGATTCCGATCATCGGCTACCTTCCCGGTCCGTCTGGCAGGCCAAACCTAACCTCCCGGTTCGGGCTGGCGGGCAGGGTGAGCGTTTCTTCGGCGCTGACCGACACACCGACCCGGTAGGCCGTCTCGAGCAACCGCAGCCGCTGCAGCGCGGTGCTGGCGGCGAAGGACTCGGCCAGCCTGTCCGGCGCCCCGATGGCCAGCACGGTGTACGGGCCGGCGACGGGTTGGTTGTCCACCAGGATGGCTTCGCCGGCCTGCCTGATGGTGACCCCGGGCCCGATGCGCACCCCGCCGACGGAGATCGCCTCGGCACCGCCGGCCCACAGCGCGTTGACCACCAGCTGCAGATCGCGGTCCAGAATCACCTGCCGGGCGCCCGGGACCCGTTGCTTGGAGGCGTCGGTCAGGTCCGGTCCGGCCGCGGGTTCGGTCGCGGTGACCGCCAGCCCCGGCCCGGTCACGGACGTGGACGCCGCGCTGAGGCTGATGGCGTCGAGTTCGGCGAGCAGGCCGCGACCGGCGGCGTCGGCGGTCAGCGCGCGGCGTCGCACGGCATCGGACTGGGCGGCCAGTTCGTCACGGCGCTCGACGAGTTGCGCGGTGCGCTGCTGGGCGCCGCGGACACCGGAGGCAAGCCCCTGCTGGGCCGCGTTCACGCCCGGCGCGGTGGACCGGGCCTGGGCCACCGCCACCGCGAACACCGTGGCGATCAGCAGTGCGGCCAGCCCCTGCCACAGCAACTGTGGGCCCGCCGTCCGAGCCCGGCCGGCCGCGACGCGTGCGGCCGACGCAGCGGCGTACCCGGGATCGAGATGATCGGAGAGCAGCGAACGCAGCAGCGACGGCGCAGAGAAATCCTGTGTAGCGAAGACCGGCGCCGCCGGCGACTCACGCACGGTGGCGCACCCTCGGCAACCCGCGCACCACCATCCGCACCTGGATCAGGTACAGCACGGCCGACCACAGGTACATGCCGATCCCCCAGATGACGAAACCCCACCCGATTGCGCCAATCACCCTGCTCCACAACGCATCCCACTGACCCAGCAGCACCAGCGGGAGTCCTGACATCAGTGCGAAGGTGGCAGCCTTGCCGATGTAGGTGACCGGCAGCGCGTCCAGTCCACGGGCGCGTAGGACCGGAAGGGTGGCCGCCAGCACGAGGTCGCGGCCGAGCAGGATTCCCACCACCCACCACGGCAGTACGCCGGCGAACGCCAGTCCGATCGGGACGGTCACCATGTAGATCCGGTCGACCAGGGGGTCGAGCAACTCCCCCAGCCGCGATGACTGATTGGGCACCAGACGGGCGATCTTGCCGTCGGCCCAGTCCGAGGTGCCGCTGAACATCAGGATGGCGGTGGCCGGTCCCCAGGCGTGCCGCGCGAGCAGCAGGTAGAGGAACACCGGCAGCAGAGCCAGCCGGATGAAGCTGAGGATGTTCGGGATGGTCCACACCCGGCTCTCCATGGTGTTGAACCTAACCTGTGACTAGCGGAACACCCCGGGCAGACTCAACGCCGAGAGTGTGTCGTCGCGGAGCGGGTTGTCGTGGACCATGTAGGTCCACGTCGAGGTCGGCCGCGCCAGCTTGGACAGGTCCAGGCCGGGTTCCTCGGACAGCACGTTGGCCGTCTCGAAGGTCTGCTGGGACGCCTCGATGGCATCGGCGGCCAGGTTCGTGAAGGCGTCGACCGCCAACCGGTGGAACTCGTCGAGCGGGTTCTGCCGGCCCAATGCGCGCAGGTGGATGCTCTCCCGGATGTCGGAGAGGTAGGCCAGGTGATCGGCCCAGCCCCGGTCGAGGTGGAAGAGCATGATCTTGCGGCAGATACGCTCGAGGTCGTCCTCGGAAACGCTCTCCGCCAGTTCGTCGTAGCGCTCCGGTGAGAGTTCGCGGAGCTCCTCGCGGGCGGCGGGCGTGCTCAGCAGGGTGTTGCGCCGCTCCACGATGATCGTCCGCTGCTGGGCGATCAACTGGTTGTAGCGCCAGGTGTTGGCGTGCACGTCGAGTAGCCGGCCCTCGGCCACCCGCTGGGCGTGGTCGATGAGTTCGCCGGCCTTGGGGCTGGTGATCAGCCCGGTCTCGTCGCATTCCATCGGCAGCTTGGTTGATTCGAGGTGGGCGGCGACGACGTCGTCCTCCCAACTGGAGAAGAAGATCGTGGAGCCCGGATCGCCCTGCCGGCCGGCGCGACCGCGCAACTGGTTGTCCAGCCGTTCGGTGCGGTGCCGACCGGTGCCGATCACGTGCAGACCACCGAGGTCGGCCACCTTGGCATGGTCGGCCTCATCGGAGCCGCCGAGGCGGATGTCGGTGCCGCGCCCGGCCATCTGGGTCGAGACGGTGACCACGCCGAGCTTGCCCGCCTCGGCGATGACGGCCGCCTCCTCCTCGTCGTTCTTGGCGTTGAGCACCACCGCGGGCACCCCGCGGCGGACCAGCCGGGAGTGCAGGTCCTCGGACTCGGCCACGTCGTGGGTGCCGACCAGGATCGGCTGCCCGGTGGCATGCACCTCGATGATGTGGTCGATGATGCCGTCGTTCTTGGCCGCGGCGTTGATGTAGACCCGGTCCGCCTCGTCCACCCGGATGTTGGGGGCGTTGGACGGGATGGGCGAGACGCCGAGCTTGTAGAACTGGCGCAACTGCTCACCGGCGGCCAGCGCGGTGCCGGTCATCCCGCACACCGTCGGGTACCGGTTGATCAGGGCCTGCACCGTGATGGTGTCGAGCACCTCACCGGTCTCGGTGGTCTCGATGCCCTCCTTGGCCTCCACCGCCGCCTGCAGACCGTCGGGCCAGCGCTGCAGGGTGGCGATCCGCCCGCGGGAGGCGTTGATGAGCTGCACCGCCCCGTCGCGGACGATGTAGTGCACGTCGCGCTGCAACAGCACGTGGGCGTGCAGGGCGATGTTGACCTCGGTCAGCGTGGTGGTGACGTTCTCCTCGGAGTACAGGTCGATGCCGCCGAGCGCCTTCTCCAGCCGCTGGGCGCCGGCCTCGGTGAGGTGGACGTTGCGGCTGTCGTCGTCGGTGGCGAAGTACTGATCGGCCTCGGCCAGGCCTGCGCTGTCGGCGACGAGTTCGCCGACCAGGCGGACGATTTCGAGCTTCGGGGTCTCGCGGTGGGTGGTGCCGGCCAGCACCAGCGGAACCAGTGCCTCGTCGACCAGCACCGAGTCGGCCTCGTCGATCAGCGCCACGTCGGGGTTGGGCGACACCAGGTCCTCGACGTCGATGACCAGCTGGTCACGCAGCACGTCGAAGCCGATCTCGTTGACCGAGGCGTAGGTGACGTTGCACCGGTAGGCGGCGCGGCGTTCCTCGCGGGTCGAGTCCGCGGTGATCCAGCCGACGGTCAGTCCCATCGCCTCGATCACCGGGCCCATCCATTCCGCGTCACGGCGGGCCAGGTAGTCGTTGATGGTCACGACATGGACGTTGCGGCCGGCCAGCGCATACCCGGCGGCGGCGATCGCGCCGGAGAGCGTCTTGCCCTCACCGGTGGCCATCTCGACCACGTCGCCGGCCATCATCCGCAGCGCGCCGAGCAACTGGACGTCGAAGGGACGCAGCCCGATGGCCCGCTCGGAGGCCTCCCGGGCGATGGCGAGGAACTGCGGCATGTCGGGCGAGTCGGCGAGCTTGTCCAGGTTCAGCAACTGGGCGGCATCGGCGAGTTGCTCATCGTCGAGACCCCTGGCCTTGTCGTCGAACTCGGCCGACTTGTTCACCTCGGTCATCGACTGCGCTTTGACCTTTTCGGTGCTCGCGCCCAGCAGCCGCCAGAACCCCCGGCTCAGCCGGTTCTGGCCGGATCCGGTCTTCTTTGAACTCTTCGCCACGCGGTCAACGGTACCGGCGGGGCCGACGAACCCGGTTCAGGCCGGGTTCTGCGGTAGCTTCGCCGGGGAGATCCCCGCCGGGAGGAGAACGCGTTGGAGCCTTACGTACCGTCAATGGACTGGGGCAGTGAGCTGGTCCCGTCGCTGATCTGGATCCTGCGCGCCTGGGCGATCGCGGCGGTGATGACCGTGATCGTGCTCGTCCTGCTGTCGCGCCTCACCGTCTGGGGCCGGCAGTACTGGCGGGTCACCGGCGACTACTTCAAGGGCCGCGAGTCGGTCAAGGTCTGGATCTGGCTGGCCGTCCTACTGCTCTCGGTGATGATCTCGGTCCGGATCAGCGTGCTGTTGAGCTATTTCAGCAATGACCTCTACACCGCACTGCAGAAGGCCTTCGAGGCGTACGCCGCCCACGAGTCCGAGATTCAGGCCGAGGCGATTCACGGATTCTGGTTCGCACTCGTCATCTTCGCGATCCTGGCGACCATCTACATCACCCAGGTGATGCTCGACATCTACCTCACCCAGCGCTTCATCATCCGCTGGCGCACCTGGCTCACCGACCGCCTGACCGGCGACTGGCTCAGCGACCACGCCTACTACCGCAGCCGGTTCACCGACTCCAACACCGATAACCCCGATCAGCGCATCCAGCAGGACGTCGACGTGTTCACCACCGGTGCCGGCGCGTCCCCCAACACCCCGACGGTCGGCACCGGTTCGATGTTGGTGTTCGGCGCCATCTCGTCGGTGTCCACCGTGGTGGCGTTCGTCCCGATCCTGTGGCGGTTATCCGGTCCGGTCACGGTGTTCGGCTTCACCCTCGACCGCGCCCTGTTCTGGGTGGCCTTCGCGTACGTGATCATCGCGTCGGCGGTGGCCTTCTGGATCGGCAAGCCGCTGATCCGGCTCAGCTTCCGCAACGAGCTGACCAACGCCGCCTTCCGTTACGCGCTGGTCCGCCTTCGTGACGCCGCCGAGGCGGTCGGCTTCTACCGGGGCGAGAAGACCGAGCGCGGACTGCTCAAGAAGCGGTACGACACGATCATCACCAACTACCGAGGGTTCGTCCGCCGCACCCTCGGGTTCACCGGCTGGAACCTGGCGATGAGCCAGATCATCGTGCCGCTGCCGCTGATCGTGCAGGCGCCCCGGCTGTTCAGAGGAGAGATGGACTTCGGCGACGTGACGCAGTCCTCCAGCGCCTTCTCCAACGTCAACGACTCGCTGTCCTTCTTCCGCAACGCCTACGACCAGTTCGCCGCCTATCGCGCGGTGATCATCCGTCTGCACGGACTGGTCGAGGCCAACCAGTTGGCCCGCGAGATGCCGAGCCTGGAGACGGTGGCCAGCGCCGACGGATCGGTGCAACTCGATCGGGTCGAGGTGCGCTCACCGTCGGGCAGTCAACTGGTGGATCCGCTGGATCTGCGACTGGAGCCGGGTGACGCCCTGGTGGTGACCGGCCGGTCCGGGTCCGGCAAGACCACACTGCTGCGCAGCATCGCCCAGATGTGGCCCTACACCTCCGGCACGGTGCGCCGGCCGGTCGACGGACACCAGACCATGTTCCTGTCCCAGATGCCCTACGTACCGCTGGGCGATCTGCGCACCGTGGTGTCCTATCCGGCCGAGTCCGGTGCCGTCTCCGACGAGGAGATCCAGAGCGTGTTGACGAAAGTCGCTCTGCCTCATCTGACTTCGCGTCTCAATGAGGAGGAGGACTGGGCCAAGGTGCTCTCCCCTGGTGAGCAGCAACGGGTGGCGTTCGCCCGCATCCTGCTCACCAAGCCCAAGGCGGTATTCCTCGACGAGGCCACCTCCGCCCTGGACGAGGGCTTGGAGTTCACCGTCTACGACCTGGTCCGCACGGAGTTGCCGGACACCATCCTGGTCAGCGTCAGCCACCGGCCGTCCGTTGAACAGCATCACGACCGGCACCTGGAACTGCGTGGCGAAGGCGAGTGGCACCTCGGCCCGGTCGAGGGAGGCCCGATCGAGGGCGGCCGGATCCAGGGCGGGGAGCCGGTTCCGGTCTGATCATGGAGCCCTACAAGCCGTCCCTGGACTGGGCAGGAGAGATCCCGCACTCACTGCTGTGGGCGGCCAAGGCGTGGGCGATCACGGCAGTCGTCGCCGTCATCGTCCTCATGCTGCTGACCCGCTACACCACCTGGGGGCGCCAGTTCTGGAGGGTCACCGGCGACTATTTCCGCGGTCGCAGCAGCCTGCGGGTCTGGGCCTGGCTGGGCGTGCTGCTGTTCTCGACGCTGATCGCGGTGCGACTCAACGTGCTGCTGAGCTACCAGAGCAATGACCTGTACTCGTCGCTTCAGGTCGCCTTCGAGGGCGCCGGCGGCGGTGATCAGGCGGTCCGCGACTCCGGTGTGCACGGCTTCTGGATGGCGATCCTCACTTTCGCGCTGATCGCCACGGTCTACGTCAGCCGCGAGCTGATCGACATCTATCTGACTCAGCGCTTCATCATCCGCTGGCGAGTGTGGCTGACGGACCGGCTCAGCGCCGACTGGGTCGACCAGGAGTCGTTCTACCGGGGCCGGTTCCTCGACCATCCGATCGACAACCCCGATCAGCGCATCCAGCTCGACATCGACGCGTTCACCGCCTGCACGGGCACCGGGCCCAACACGCCGACGGCCGGGACGACGACCACACTGCTGTTCGGCGCCATCAACGCGATGGTCTCGGTGGTCGCCTTCACGCCCATCCTGTGGAACCTGTCCGGGCAGCTGAGCTTCTTCGGCGTGACGGTCGAACACGCGCTGTTCTGGATCGCGCTGATCTACGTGTTCGCCACCACCGTGGTCGCGTTCTGGATCGGCCGGCCACTGATCCGTTTCAGCTTCCGCAACGAACTCACCAACGCCGCCTTCCGCTACGCCCTGGTGAGAATGCGCGACGCCGCCGAGTCGATCAGCTTCTACCGAGGCGAAGGCGCCGAGAAGTCCATCCTGCGGACACGTTTCGCGGCGATCATCTCGAACTACCGCGGGTACGTCGCCCGCACGCTGGCCCTACTGGGTTGGAATCAGTCGATCAACCAGATCATCAACCCACTGCCCCTTGCCATTCAGGCTCCGCGGCTGTTCGCCGGCCAGATCACGTTCGGCGACGTTACCCAGTCTGCGACAGCATTCTTCAACGTTCACGACTCGCTGTCGTTCTTCCGCGCGGTGTACGACTCGTTCGCGGCCTACCGGGCCACGATCATCCGTCTCGAAGGACTGGTCGATTCCAATGAAAGGGCCAGAGCGCTGCCGCGGTTGCACGCCGAGGAGAGTCCCGACGGGTCAATCGAGTTGCGGGACTTGGAGGTTCGCAATCCCGACGGCGAGGTGCTGCTGCATGGACTGAATCTGCGCCTGGAACCCGGCGACTCGCTGGTGATCACGGGACCGTCGGGATGCGGGCGCACCACGCTGCTGCGCAGCATCGCCCGGTTGTGGCCCTATTCCAGCGGAACGATGCTGCGCCCCGATGGTGACGGCGACGCGATGTTCCTGTCGCAGGTGCCTTATCTGCCACTGGGCGATCTGCGTGCCGTGCTGTCCTACCCCAGCAGGGAATGCACCATCGACGACGACGAGTTGCGCGCCGCGCTGGATGCCGTGTCACTCGGCCATCTCTGCGGCCGGCTCAACGAGGCGCCGGACTGGTCCAAGGAGCTGTCGCCGGGCGAGCAGCAACGCATCGCGTTCGCGCGGGTGCTGCTGCAGAAGCCGTCGGTGATCTTCCTCGATGAGTCGACCTCGGCGATCGACGAGGGACAGGAGTTTTCCATCTACCGGCTGCTGCGCACCCGCCTGCCGAACAGCATCATCGTCTCCGTCACCCACCGCGGCACGGTCAAACAGCATCACGAGCATCATCTGCAGCTGCGCGGTGACGGCACCTGGGAGTTGGACCGCACCGCCGAACCTGTCGAGGCCTGACGGGCGGGCGCTAGTGAACTGCGGCGTGCCGGCCCGCACGCCGGCCGAAGAAGGATCCCGAACCCAGTTGCGTCCCACTGGAATAGCCCTTGCCGTCCTGGGCGATGTTCGAGGCCGTCGCACCGGCCGCGTACAGCCCGGGAATGGCTGTGCCGTCGCCGCGCAGCACCCGGCCGTCGACGTCGGTGGCCAGACCACCGACGGTGAAGCCGGAGTACATCGCCTTACCGAGTGACAGGTCGAACGCCGCCCAGGGGCCTTTGTCCTGGGGGGCAAGGAATTCCGGCTGCTTGTGAAAGTCGGGGTCCTCGCCCTTGGCGGCGAACTCGTTGTAGCGGTTCAGCGTGGCGACCAGATTGCCCTTCGGAATGCCCAGCGACGCCTCCATCTCCTCGACCGTCTCCCACCCGTCGATGAAGGTGATCAGTGGGAAGGCCGGGCGTTGCAGGTGATCCTCGTCGACGATCAGGAAGGCGGCGCTGTCCGGTTGATCCATCACGAAACCCGCTGTGCGGGAATGGTATGAATCCTCGGTGACGAACCGCTGACCGAGCTTGTTGACGATGATGCCGGTCAACAGAATCGACGGCGGGTAGACCGGCGCGGTGATGAAGGCCTGGTCCATGTGCTTGGTGGCCGCGCCGGCCGAGACTCCCATCCGGATGCCCAGACCGTCGTCGTAACTGTTGCCCAGCACGAACGGCTTCTCGGCGAGCTTGGGGGTGTAGCGGGCCACCATGTCCTTGTTCATCACGAACCCGCCGGCGGCGAGCACCACCGCGCCGGCCCGGATGGTGCCGGTCTCAGCGAAGCGCCGCCAGGCCACCCCGACCACTGCCCCGTCATCGAGCACGAGGTTGGTCGCACCGGTCTCGTAGCGGATCTGCACGCCGAGGTCGGCGGCCCGCTTGAGCAGCAGGTCGATCACCATCTTCGCGCCCTGGGTGTCACCGGGCACCGGAACCTTGTGTCCGCGCGGAGCCGGGGTGGCCATGTCCTGGAAGGGCCACACCTTCTCGTTCCCGGTGTACATCAGCCCCTCGGTATTGGGCTGGATCACCGCCTTCTCCGGGTAGTAGCTGCGCTCGAATCCGATACCCAGGTCCTCAAGCCAGTTGAAATGCTCGACGCTGCCCTCGCAATAGGCGCGGATCTTGTCGTGCTCGGGCTCCCGGGACATCGCGACGAGGTACTTGTACATCTCCTCGGCACTGTCCGGATGCCCGGTCGCCTGCTGCACGGCGGTCCCACCGCCGAGATAGAAATGGCCGCCGGCCATCGCCGTCGTGCCGCCGGCCGCGGCGGCGCGTTCCAGGACCAGCACCCGGGCACCGGCGGCCGCCGCACTCACCGCCGCACAGCCGCCGGCGATCCCGAAACCGACGACCACCACGTCGACGTCATCGGACCAGTCGGTCACGGTGGATGCGTCAACGGTGTCGGGAATGTCCAGCCCACTCATGGCCAGAGACTATCGTCGGGACGGGCGAATTCCTAGAACGTGTTCTAGTTCTTGGCGGCGACGTTGACGATCGCCATGCCGGTGTCGGCCAGCAGCTGCTGACCGGTGGCCTGCCAGGAGACGGCCGCGGGCAGTGCGCCCCAGGTGCTGTTGAACAGGCCGACCATGATGGCCTTGCCGTTGGCGGTCGGGGTGTAGACCGGACCGCCGGAATCACCCTTCTGGCTGACCACGCCGTTCTCCATGGTGAACCAGCCGTTGTTGACCCGCTCGATGGTGCCGCAGCTCTCGCCGGTGACGACGCCGAAGTGGCAGACCTGCTGGCCGACGGCCAGCGGCGCGATGCCGTCGGCCAGCAGCGTCCGGCCGCCGGGAAGGATGCTGTTGATCGTGACGTCGGAGGCCAGGCTGATGGTCTCGTAATCGGAGATGACCTGGTCGGTGCGGACGACGGTGCCGTCCGGGGTGTTGTCCTTGGCCGCGGTCACGACGCCGATGAACCGGCCGTTGCGGTCGGTGACCGGGCCGCTGGCGTTGCAGTGGCCGGCCGAGAAGGCGATCCGGGCAACCGGATCGACGAAGCCGAGGGTGCACATGACGCCGCTCTGGCGGATCTCCATGCCGGGCGAGACCACCGGTCCGGCGTCGGCGGAAGCGATCGGTGCCAGCGCAGCGGAAACGACGGCGGCAGAGATAACGAGGGCGGCGGGGATCAGGCCGGCTCCGGCCGCTGCGGCGAGAACGACGTTTCGCAGAAAACAGGCCACCATACACCTCGATCGGTCGGCGGCCCGATAACGACGCGGCCGCAATAACGTGTCGAGGTGTGTATCGGTGTCGCTGCTGAAGCGTTACACACCCGTTATTGCGGCCGCGCCGTCGGTGCTTTGTCCCTGATCAGGAGTTATCCGCGATCAGGGGGCTATCCCTGATCAGGGGATATTGATGACCTGACCGACCTCGATGTGATCGGGGTTGGCGATGCCGTTGTGCTGGGCCAGCTCGGTGTAGCGGTTGCCGTCGCCCAGGTACTCCTTGGCGATGTTGAACAGCGTGTCACCGGCGACCACGGTGTGCGTCCGGACCTCGACGGCGACCGGAGCCACCTCGATGACCTCGACCTTCTCGGCCGGCGGCGGAGCGTCGGTCTCGGTACGCGAGTTCCACGCGGCGCCGTCGGCGGCGTAGAGCACGACATTGCGGTCGTCCTGCACGACGAGCTTGACGTCCTTCTTGCCCTTGGTGTCGGTGTGCCAGATCGGCTTGTCACCGGCGTACAGCACGAAGTTGCCGTCCCCCTGGACCTCGGCGCGATCGCCGCCCTGCCCGTTGGTGCCGGTCGCCCATACGGACTCGCCGCGCGCGGCCAGGACCAGATTGCCGTCCTCCTGCAGGGTCAGGGTGTACGCCCCGTTGTTCGAGGTGAGCGAGTCGCCCTTCCCCAGCTTCTGTCCTGCGGTGAGTGTGTCTCCCACGACTTGTGTTACCTCCTGTAGGGCCGCCGTCTACTCGGCGGACGACCGCGAGCCTACTGGAAAAATCTGCACCGAAGCTGTGCGGGGGCAAACACTTCCTCAGGAATCGAAGCCCAGTCCCAGCCGGTCCAGGGTGCGCAGCAGGATGTTGCGCTTTCCGGCGTTGTGATCAGCGCGATCCAATGACCACCGGGTGGCCTGGATGCCGGCGCTGGCGATCGGTTCGGGCGGGAACGGCAGGGGCTTCGAGCGAACCATCTCAAGTTCGGTGCGTTCGGTCGGCCGCCCGTCGAGCAGGTCCAGGCAGACGTCGGCGGCGAACCGGGTGGCTCCGACGCCCAACCCGGTGAATCCGTTGACGTAGGCGATCCGGCCGCGGGCGGCTCGGCCCCAGTGCGCGCAGAACCGGGTGTTGGTGTCGATCGGCCCGGCCCAGCGATGGCCGAACCGGACGTCCTCGAGTTGAGGGAAGGTGATGAAGAAGTGCGCCGCCAGCTTCCGGAACGAATCCGGCCGGTCCTCATAGCGGGAATCGACGCGTCGTCCGTAGTGGTACATCGCGTCGTAACCGCCCCACAGGATCCGGTTGTCCTTGGACAGCCGGTAGTAGTGGAACTGGTTTCCCGGATCGGTCATCCCCTGCCGATCCCGCCAGCCCACCCGGGCCAGTTGTTCCGCGGTCAGCGGTTCGGTGCCCAGCACGTGGTCGTAGACCGGAATGGTGTGCAGCCGGTTGCGCCGCAACAGGCTCGGAAAGACGTTGGTGGCCAACACGGCCCGCTTCGCGGCGATGGTCCCGGACCCGGTGGTGACCGTCACCCCGTGCGAGTCCCAGTCGATCGCGGTGGCGGCGGTGTGCTCATAGATCTGCACACCGTTCTCGGCGCATACCCGCCCCAGTTCGACCACCAGTCGGGCCGGGTCGACGATCGCGCAACTCTCCGACGAGAACAGTCCCGCCAGATAGGTCGGTGAGTCCACCTCTGCGCGCACGGCGGTCTGATCCAGGAACCGGCCCTCGCCGGCCTGCGCCGCATCCCGCAGCCACGGCACCTGATGGGGTTCGACGGCGACGGTCAGCATGCCGGTGCGTTCCCAGTCCACCTTCATGCCGTAGGTCGCGATGTCGGACTCCATGCCGGCCAGGTTGATCGCGCCGAGGCGCTCCAGTTCGTCGAATTCATCCGGCCAGCGGGACTTCCCGTTCTCCGCACCGTGGGTGAGGCTGGCGTCGACAAACCCTCCGTTGCGTCCGGATGCCGCCCAGCCGAGCTGTTCGGCTTCGATCAGCACGATCCGCGATCCGGAGTAACGCTGCGCGGCGTGCAGTGCTGTCCACAGCCCGGTGTAGCCGCCGCCGACGACCAGTAGGTCGCAGTCCGTCGACCCAGGCAGTCGGGGGTATTCGGGGCGCGGCCCGAGGCTGGCCGGGTCGAGCCACATCGACCCGAACACCGCCGCCGCCAGCGAACGTTCGATCAGGCGGGGGTCGACATCACGATCGAAGACGGTGCGCATTCCTGCATGGTGCCACGGCACCACACCCGGCTCGGTGCCACGGCACCACACCCGGCTCGGTGCCACGGCACCACACCCGGCTCGGTGCCACGGCACCACACCCGGCTCGGTGCCACGGCACCACGGGTCACTTCGCGAAGCGGGCGAGGATCGGACCGACGATGGCCAACAGGAAAACGTACGGGGTGGCCACCGCCGCCAGCGGCCCGACGCCGGCCCCCACCAGACCGATGATGACCAGGGAGAACTCCCCGCGAGCAATCAGCGCGGTCCCGGCCCGGAGCTGCCCGCGCCGTGCTGCTCCCTCACGCCGGGCCGCGTAGATACCGGTGAGCACCTTGGTCACCGCCGTCACCGCCGCCAGGGCCAGCGCCACCGGCAGTTTGGGCAGCAGATCGGCCGGGGCCACCGCGAAGCCGATCGCCAGGAAGAACGCCGCCGCGAACAGGTCGCGCAGCGGCGCCAGCACGGTACGGGCCCGGTCGGCGGTCTTGCCGGTCAGCGTCAGTCCGACCAGGAAAGCCCCGACCGCGGCCGAGGCGCGCAGTTCCTCGGCGACCGCGGCGACGATCAGGGTCAGTCCCAGAATGCGCAGCAGTAGTTGCTCGTCCTCGGGGTGGGACAGCACCCGGCCGACGTGATCGCCCCAGCGGTAGGAGATCAGGAATGCCAGCCCGAGGGCGCCCAGTGAAACACCCATCCACAGCATCGCCTCACCGGCGCTGCCGCCGGCGGCGAGCACCGTCAGCAGCGGCAGGTAGACGGCCATCGAGAAGTCCTCGAGCACCAGTACCGACAGCACCGCCGGAGTCTCCCGGTTGCCGAGCCGGCCCAGGTCCCCGAGCAGGCGGGCGATGATGCCCGACGACGAGATGTAGGTGACGCCGGCCATCGCGAGAATGCCCGCACCGTCGAATCCGAGCAACCAACCGGCCACCGCGCCGGGGATCCCGTTGAGCAGCAGATCCACCGCGGCGGACGGGAGATGCCGCCGCAGGCTCGCGGTGAATTCGACGACCGAGAACTCCAGTCCGAGGGTGAGCAGCAGCAGCACCACGCCGATGGACGCACCGGTGGAGACGAAGTCGGCGGCATCGGGCACCGGCGCGATACCGCCGTTACCGAGGAACAACCCGGCCAATAGGTACAGCGGGATCGGCGAGAGGCCGAAGCGGCGGGCTGCCGAACCGAGGACGGTCAGTGTCAGCAGGATCAGGCCGAGTTCGAGCAGCAGTGACGCCGAGACCGCCACCGGCTCAGCCCTGGTCGACGAGGCTGCGCACCGCATCGATGCCGTCGTCGGTGCCGATGACCACCAGGACGTCGTGCGCCCGCAACTGTTCGTCGGGCCCCGGCGAGGCCAGCACCTGCTCGCCGCGGACGACAGCCACGATCGAGGCGCCGGTGCGGGTGCGCGCCCGGGTCTCGCCGAGTGGCCTTCCGGCGTAAGGGGATTCGGCCGGGACCGGAATCTGACCCGAATGCAGGCCCGGGATCTCCTTGGTCAGATCGGCGTAGCTCTCCACCATCCGCGGCGCACCCAGGATCTGGGCGAGCGCCTCGGCCTCCTGTGCGGTCAGCCGGAACACCCGCCGGCCCCGGTCGGGATCGGCGCCGGCGTAGACGAAGACCTCGAATTCACCGCCGCGCTGGGCGATCACCCCGATGCGGTCACCGTCGGCGTTGTTGAATTCGTAGCGCAATCCCACCCCGGGCAGCCGGGTCTCGCGGATGTCCATGACCGCTATCCTGCCGTGCGGACGGGCGCCGCCTCACCGGTACCGGCAGGCTCCCAGCCGGGCGGGCCGAAGATGTAGCCGAGTTTGTCGCGCCATCGGGACGCCGACCGGACGTCGCGCGCGATCGCCACGTACTCGAAGGTCTCCAGCTTCCAGATGTTGAAGGTGTCGACCGGTTTGGTCAGGCCGTAGTGCGGCCGAAACATCTCGGGCTGGAAACTGCCGAACAGCCGGTCCCAGATGATCAGGATGCCGCCGTAGTTCTTGTCGAGGTAGACCTGATCCATGCCGTGATGCACCCGGTGATGCGAGGGGGTGTTGAACACGAACTCGATCGGACCAGGCAGCCGGTCGATGCGTTCGGTGTGGATCCAGAACTGATAGATCAGGCTCACCGAGAAACTGGTGAACACCATCCACGGGGGCACCCCGAGCATCGGCAGGGGCGCCCAGAACAGCAGTTCACCGCTGTTGTTCCACTTCTGCCGCAGCGCGGTGGCGAAGTTGAAGTAGCGGCTGGAGTGGTGGGCCTGATGGGTCGCCCACACGATCCGGACCCGGTGGGCGACCCGGTGATAGAAGTAGAACAGCAGGTCCACCCCGACCAGGGCGATCACCCAGGTGTACCAGTCCCGCGCCGAGAGGTGCCAGGGCGCGACGTAGGCGTACAGCGCCGCGTAACCGATAAGCCCGAGGAACTTCCAGAAACCCATCGTCGCGACCGACACCAGGCCCATGGACACCGAGGCGCGGGCGTCGCGGGCGAAATAGGAGCCACGGGCGGGCCGCCCGGATTCGGCATCGACATCCTTTTTGAGCTTGCGCGCCGCGGTCCACTCGATGGTCAGCAGCAGCACGAAGAACGGCACCGCGAAGAGCACCGGATCCCGCATCGGCGGCGGCAGAACGGACAGCATGTCCGCGATTCGCTCCACCGGAGGAAGTCTAATGTGCTGGTGATGACCGAGGTTCGCGCGATGCATAGGTGGGCGCTGCTGCTGGGCGCCATCGCAACCGAAGTCACCGCCACCCTGTCGTTGCGCGCGTCACAGGACCACATGGCCTGGTTGCTACTGGTGACCGCCGGCTACGGGGCGTCCTTCGCGCTGCTCACCGGCGTGCTGCGCGCCGGCATGCCGGTGGGTGTGGCCTACGGCATCTGGGGCGCGCTGGGCACCGCGATCACCGCCGTCGCGGCTGCCGTGATCTTCGGCGACCCCTTCACTGTGCCGATCGTGGCCGGGATCGTCCTGATCATCGCCGGGGTGCTGCTGGTCGAGTTCGGCTCTCACCGGGCAGAACAGGCATGAACAGTTGGCTGGCACTGTTCGCCGGGATCGTCGTCGAGGTGTTCTCCACCCTCGGGTTGCGCGCCTCGGACGGGTTCCGGGACAAACGCTGGATCGCACCGGTGCTGCTGGGGTACGTCGGGTCGTTCAGCCTGATCTGGCTTTCCCTGCACCTGGGCATGCCGGTCGGGATCGCCTACGGCGTGTGGTCGGCGTGCGGGGTGGCCCTGGTGGCGCTGCTGGCCCGGGTGATCTTCGGCGAGCGCCTCACCCCGCTGATGCTGGCCGGCATCGGCCTGATCATCGCCGGAGTGCTGGTCATCGAACTCTCCGGCGCCGCCTGACTCCGATAACCGGCGGCACCGCCGCCCGTCGAGCAAGATGGCACCCATGACAGCACCGTCGTTGCGCACCTTGGCTGAACGCATGGGCGTGGCCGCCGCCTATCACGACTGGGCCGGCAACTTCGTGACGGTCGACGACGCGACGATCACCGCGGTGCTTGCCGCGCTCGGAGTGCGCGCCGAAACCGAAGAAGACTGTGCCGCAGCACATCTCGAGCAGGACAGGCTGCACTGGTCCCGGCCTCTGCCGCCGACGGTGGTGGCCCGATCGGGCAGCGAGTGCCCGTTCTGGGTGCATGTCCCGCACGGAGCCCCTGCGCACGTCTGGATCCGGCTCGAGGACGGCACCGAGCACACCGGAATCCGTCAGGCCGAGAACTTCACCCCGCCCTTCGACCTCGACGGCGCGCTGGTGGGCGAGGCGACCTTCGTCCTGCCGGGTGACCTGCCACTGGGTTACCACCGGCTGCACCTGCGCTCCGGGGACCGGGAAGACGACGTACCGCTGATCGTCACCCCGTCCTGGCTGGGGCTGCCCGACCGGATGGGCGCCCGGCGCGGCTGGGGCCTGGCCACCCAGCTCTACAGCGTGCAGTCCGAGGGATCCTGGGGGGTCGGCGACCTGACCGATCTGACCGACCTGGCGGTGTGGGCCGGCTCCCGCCATCACGCCGACTTCGTCCTGGTGAACCCGCTGCATGCGGCCGCGCCGACCGCGCCGATGGAGCCCTCCCCGTACCTGCCGACCTCGCGACGCTTCGTCAGCCCGCTCTACCTGCGCGTCGAGGCGATCCCGGAGTTCGCCTTCCTGCCCAAGCGTGGCCGGGTTGCCAAGCTCCGCAAGGCGGTGCGGGCAGCCGAACGCAAATCGAAGATCATCGACCGGGACGGCGTCTGGGCCGCCAAACGCGCCGCGCTGAAACTGGTCTACCGGGTGCCCCGCGCCGACGGCCGGGAGTTGGCCTACCAGGCCTACCGGGAGCGGGAGGGGGCCGCACTCGACGACTTCGCCACCTGGTGCGCGCTGGCCGAGAAGCACGGCAGTGACTGGCGGCGCTGGCCGGTCGGGCTGCAGCACCCCGCCAGCATGGACGTCGCCGAGTTCGCCCAACAGCATCCGCGTGCGGTGGACTTCCACCGCTGGCTGCAGTGGCAACTCGACGAGCAACTCGCCGACGCCCAGTCCCGGGCCGTCCAGAACGGAATGGCGCTCGGGATCATGCATGACCTTGCGGTCGGCGTGCACCCGAGCGGAGCCGACGCCTGGGCGCTGCAGGAGGTGCTGGCGCTCGGGGTGACAGTCGGCGCCCCCCCGGACGAGTTCAACCAACTGGGCCAGGACTGGTCCCAACCCCCGTGGCGGCCGGATCAGCTGGAATCCCTTGGCTACCAACCGTTCCGGGCGCTGATCGGGGCGATCCTGCGGCATGCCGGCGGTGTGCGCATCGACCACATCATCGGGCTGTTCCGGCTGTGGTGGATCCCCGAGGGCGCTCCCCCGACCAAGGGCACCTATGTCCGCTACAACTTCGACGCCATGATCGGCATCATCGCCCTGGAGGCGCACCGGGCCGGTGCGGTGGTGGTCGGCGAGGATCTCGGCACCGTCGAACCGTGGGTGCGCGACTATCTGCGCGAGCGCGGACTGCTCGGCACCTCGATCCTGTGGTTCGAGGTCGACACCCTGGGCCGGGGTCCGCTGCAGGCGCAGTGGTGGCGGGAACTGTGCCTGTCGTCGGTGACCACCCATGATCTGCCGCCGACCGCGGGCTATCTGGCCGGTGATCACGTCCGGTTACGGGACGACCTGGGACTGCTGACCCGCCCGGTCGAGGAGGAACTCGCCGACGACCGGGCGGCGCGAGAGGCCTGGATGGCGGAGTTGCGCCGGGTCGGACTGCTCAGTCCCGACAGCGATGAGCAGGCCGCAGACTCCGCCGGCAATGAGGAGGAGATCATCACCGCCCTCTACCGGTACCTGGCCCGGACGCCCTCGCGACTGCTCGCACTGGCGCTGACCGACGCGGTCGGCGAGAAGCGCACCCAGAACCAGCCGGGCACCACCGACGAGTACCCGAACTGGCGGGTGCCACTGGCCGGGCCGGACGGGGCGCCGATGTCGCTGGAGGACGTCTTCACCGACCCGCGGGCACAGCGTCTCGCCGAGACACTGCGGGCCGCCACCCAACCGGACTGACATGCCCGCCCTGAGTGCCGGAGTGCTGCTGCACCGGGTTCACGACGACGGGCGTGCCGGCGCAGAGATCGAGGTTCTTATCGGCCATCCCGGCGGCCCGTACTGGGCACGCAAGGACGACGGCGCGTGGTCGGTCCCCAAGGGCGAGTACGACTCCGGCGACGATCCCTGGCAGTCCGCGAAACGTGAATTCCTCGAGGAACTCGGCCTTGCGGTGCCGACGGGTCAGCGCCGGGAACTGGGCACGGTCAAACAGCCGAGCGGCAAGTTGCTGACCGTCTTCGCGGTGGCCGCCGATCTCGACATCGGCGAGTTCCGCAGCAACACCTTCACACTGGAGTGGCCGAGAGGTTCGGGGCGCCTTCGCGAGTTCCCGGAGTTGGACCGGGTCACCTGGCTGCCGGTCGAGGAGGCACGGGTCAAAATCCTGAAGGGCCAGCAGGTGTTCCTGGACCGGCTGCTCGAGCAGACCGCTTAGCGGACGCCCTGTTCGGCCTCGGCTAGCGCTTCGCGCGCAGCCCTGCGACGCAACTCGATGGTGTCGCCGATCTGCCGGGCGAGCCGATGGTCCTGTTGGACAACGGTATTCATCGCTTCACGCGACACCGCCACGATGGTGGTGTCGGTCAGGGCGATCACCCCGGTGATCATCCTCTGACGGGTCAGCGAGGTCGCCCCGATGTAGTCGCCGACCTCCAACGCACCCAGCGAGAGTCGCCGGCCGTCCGCAGCGGTGACGAAGGTCCCGACCTCGCCCTCGGTGATGAAGCCGACCGCCTTCGGAACGCTGTTGACCGGCTGAATGATCTCGCCCTCGGCGAAAGGCAGCAGCCGGGCTCCGGCGAGCAGGGTCGCGGCGGCCTCCGGTCCCAGGCCCATGGTCGCGGCGATGCTCTGGATCCGCTCGGCGATGTAGGCGCCCTTCTCCTTGCGGCGGGACTTGACCGCGTCCAGGTGCAGACCGGCCCGCTGGGCGGCGTACCAGGCCCGATGAGCGAGCAGATTGGCGGTGCCGCCGTCGTCCCCCGGGGAGGCGATCGGCACCGTGACTCGGTAGGCGCCGGCCCCCACTGCGGTCACCGCGGCCGGCACTCCGGTGAGCTTGGCCGGCAGCGATTCCGCCACCGTCAACAGCGTCACCTTCACCTGGCCGGGTGGATCCTCGGGCGCGAACGTCAGAGTGGCCTTGGCCTTGAAGTACGGCGCGGTGGTACGGCTCAGATTGACGAAGGCGTCGCCGGCCAGGGCGGCGTTCGGGACGATCTGCACGCCGTTCTCGGTGTCGATGTGCACTGCCCGCCAGTTCACCTCGACCACGCGGCCCTTGCCGAATTTGGTGTCGAGCCAGTCGCCGATCCGGAACGGCTGTTCGAAGAGCAGCAGCAGACCCGAGATGACCGGGCCCACCGCGTTCTGCACGGCGAGGCCGATCACGATCGAGGTCACCCCGACGGCGGTGATCAGGCCACCGATGTTGGCGCCCCACACCCACGACAGCAGCAGGGCGATCCCGATGATGATCAGGATCAGCCGGCCGAGATCGACGAAGATTCCAGGTAGCCGGTCACGCCAACTGCCGGTGCGAGCCTCACCGAACAGCGCGGCATTGGCGCCGGACAGCAGCACCAGCATGATTAGGAAGCCGAACACGGTGGCGGCGATCTTCGCCCAGGTGGCGTGCACCCCGATCCGCTCTCCGTTGTTGAACTGGTCGATAAGCAGATAGACCGCCCCGGCGGGCAACAGCCAGTTGCGCAGCAGTGCAACCGGTTTGACATAGGCACTGTTGCGCCGGGTCAGGACACCCTGCAGTTCGTTCAGGATTAGCAGCGCCAGCGGCAGTCCGATGACGACCGCGAGCGCCGGCCAGAACCACGGCTGGTCCGTCAGGCCGGTCATACCGACTGCCGCGTTCCGACGTCGAGCCGCCAGACCTTCTCGATTCCGGCAGAACCGCTGATGCTGCCGGCCTCGGTGAACGGGTAGATGCCGACCACCGAGTCGTGCACGCGGTCACTGACGAAGATTCCGGCCGAATGCGTCGCCTCACGCACCCGGTGGGCCAAGTCGACCGCCTCGCCCCACAGCGCGTAGACGGTGGAGCGCTCGCCCACCAGACCGCTGGTGACCGGGCCGCTGTCGATACCCACACGCATCGACAGATGCGCACTGTGCTGATCGTTGAAGCGTTCCAGGATCTCGGTGAGTTCCTTGGCGAAGGCGATGGTTCGGCTGGCGTGGTCCACTCGTGGCACCACCAGGCCACAGGTGGCGAGTAGGCCGTTGTCCTGCATGCTGCGGACCCGCTCGACGCCGTGCCGTTCGGCGGCGCCGTCGAAGGCCTCGACCAGGGAGTTGAGCATCGTCACCGATTCGTCGGCGCTCAGCGTCCGCGTGATGTCGTCGAAGCCTACGAGTTGGGCGTATATGACTGACACGTCCCGGTGCTCGGTGCTGATCTTCTCCTCGCCGTCCCGGTAGCGGCGGGCCACCGGCTCGGGCATCAGGCTGGTGAGCAACTCGTCGTTCTCCCGGCGCTGTTCGTCGATGAGCTGCTGCTTGGTTTGAAGGCTTGTGCTCATATCGTTGAACGACGAAGCCAGTTCGCCGAATTCGTCGCGTGAGGTCACCGGCACCGTGATCCCCAGTTCGCCGCCGCTGACCCGTTGCACCGCGGCGACGAGATCCTTGACGGGACGGGTGAGGATCCGGCTGAACAGCAGCGCAAGCAGGCACACCACCAAGACGATCGCCCCGGTGGACAGGGCGATGTTGCGGGCGAATGCGTTGACCGGCGCCAACGCCTCAGACTTGTCGATCTTGGCGACGATCACCCAATCCAGACCGGGAATCTTCAACGGCGCGTAGGCGTTCAGCGTCGAAGGGCCGAGGTAGCTCGGCGCAGTCACGACGCCCGACTTGCCCATCAGCGCCTGGCTCACGGCTTCGGTGTCGACCCGCTGCAACAGAATGCTGTCGCCGGAGGCGACCTCACGCTGGGCGACATCCACCGGTGTGCCGTTGGCGACCACGTCGCGCTCGAAGCGCTCGGGGTCGACCAGCAGTTCGCGCGAGACCGAGCGCATCAGCTTGTCGCGTCCGGCCAGGTAGGTCTCGCCGGACTGGCCGAGCCCCTCTGCCTCCCACTGGCGGTTGCCGGTCATAATGGCGTTGATCTCCTCGGGGCGCAGCTGAAGGGCCAACGCCCCGTGGATGCCCTTCTCGTCACCGATGGGAGTGAGAACCCACGGTGTGGGCACGCCGTAGGCCGGTGCGTACGGCTCGAAATCGGCGACGATCACCTCGTCGACAGAGGTGGCCTGCATCGCCTGGCGATAGGCGTCGGCCAGTTTGCTGGTCCGGTACGGACCGGTCAGGACGTTCGCACCGAGATCGACGCCCTTGGCCACTGTGTAGACCATGGTGCCGTTGGTGTCGATGAGCATGACGTCGTCGAATCCGAACCGCTCGGCGAAGTCGGCGAAGAATCCCTGATACCGCGCGTTGTGCGCAGACCACTGGCTCAGATCGCCCGCCGTCCGAACCTTCATCGCCGCGTCGAAGTCGCCATTGGCCGGCACGGTGTAGAGCGCCTGAAGATAGGTCTGTGCATTGGAGGTCGGCGCGAACAAGGTGGGATCGGCCTTCTCGCCGCTGCGCTTCTCCAATTCGGCGCCGAACACCGTCGAGTAGTACTTGGAGACGGCGGCGGGTGCTCCCGGTGGCAATGGAACCTTCTGCAGTTCATTGAAGGCGGTGCTGAAATCCTGCATGGCAGTGATCGTCGAGGAACTGTGGGTGAGGATCGCGGCAGAATCGGTGATGCTCTTCAGGCCGTCGGTGATCTCCCGCGCGCGGGATTCGCGCAACTGGGTCAGCCGCTGATACTCCGCGGCTCGCAGCGAATTGGTTCCAGACAGGTACCCGATGGCGCCGGCGATGAGCACCGACAGCACGCTGACCGCCAGCAGCATGATCAGCAGCTTGGATTGAAAGCCCAACGAGCGCAGGCCTCGCGCAGGCGCGAATCGGACCACGGGCGTTCCCCCACATCTCAGGCGTCACAGCTGAATGGCCGGATCGTAGCGTAGGTCGCAGACCCCCTGATCCGCCCCCGAACACCAGTAACATCACAGCCGTGACGGCGCACGAGACCCCGCTGTGGTTGTTCGCCGACCAGCTCGGCCCGCGCATGTACGGCGGCGAGCATGCGAACCGCCCGGTCCTGCTCATCGAGGCCGACTCCGCGTTGCGCCGCCGGCCGTTCCATCGCCAGAAGCTGCACCTGGTGCTCTCGGCACTGAGGCACGCCGAGCGGGACCTCGGTGACCGGGCCACCCGGGTCCGAGCCGGCACCTATACCGAGGCTCTGCGCGCCTACGGCCGTCCGGTGCTCGTTCACGAACCGACGTCGTTCGCCGCCGAACAGTTCGTTCATCGGCTCCGGGCCGACGGGCTGGTGGCCGAGGTCCTGCCCACCCCGGCCTTCGCCCTTTCGCGCATCGAGTTCGGCGCGTGGGCCGGTGACCGCACCCGGTTCCGGCTCGAGGACTTCTATCGCGAGCAGCGCCGTCGGTTCGGCGTACTGATGGACGGTGACCAGCCGGTGGGCGGGAAGTGGAACTTCGACGCCGACAACCGGGAGCCACCCCCGAAAGGGCAGCCGGCCCTCGACATCACCCCGCCCCTGCTGCCCACCGAGGACGACATCGACGAGTGCGTGCGCCGCGATCTGGATCAGATGGATGTGCCCACCGTCGGCGTGGACGGACCCCGGCTGTTCGCCGTCACTCCGGCCGAGGCGGCCTCCGTGCTGAGCCAGTTCATCGCCCAGCGGCTGGGACTGTTCGGCCGCTACGAGGACGCCATGATGAGCGCGGATTGGGCGATGGCGCACTCGCTGCTGTCCGTGCCGCTGAATCTGGGCGTACTGCATCCCCTCGACGTGGTGCATGCCGCCGAGCAGGCGTATCGGGACGGTTCGGCTCCGCTGTCCGCCGTGGAGGGGTTCATCCGCCAGATCCTGGGCTGGCGCGAGTACGTCTGGCAGCTGTACTGGCACTTCGGGCCGCATTACCGGGACAACAATGCGCTGGAGGCGCACACCCCGCTGCCGGACTGGTGGAGCGACCTGGACGCCGGGGCGGTCGACGCCGAATGCCTGCGCCAGGCCCTGGCCGGGGTCCGTGACCGGGGCTGGGTCCACCACATCCAACGGCTGATGGTGCTGGGCAACCATGCCCTGCAGCGCGGCTACCGGCCGGATGACCTCAACGACTGGTTCGCCAGCGCCTTCGTCGACGGTTTCGCCTGGGTGATGCCGGCCAACGTGATCGGGATGAGCCAGCACGCCGACGGCGGGCGGATGGCCACCAAGCCCTACACGTCCGGCGGCGCCTACATCTCCAAGATGAGCGACCACTGCCGCAGCTGCCGGTTCGACCCCAAGAAACGCCTCGGCGACGACGCCTGCCCGTTCACCGCCGGGTACTGGGCCTTCGTCGACCGCCACCAGGATCTGCTGGCCGCCAACATGCGGACAGCCAGGGCCGTGTCGTCAATGAAACGCCTGGCAGACCTCGACGCCGTGATCGAGCAGGAGCGGCACCGCGACACCTTCTGAACCGCCCCTGAACCGTCCCTTGAACCGCCCCTGAAACGCCGGAGCCCCCCTGCGGCGATAGAGCAGTGGAAGGGCTCCCCGGGCCGTGCTGCGCTATCTTCGAACTGACAGAAGGGTCTCGCCTTGAGAAAGCTCATCCTCGCGATCGCGGGCACGGTGGCGTCGGGTTCGGCCCTGGCCGCCCTGTCGATGGTGCCCGGCGCGATGGTGTCCGGTAACGCCGATCCGGGGGACGGCAACCTTCTCAACGTGGTCGGCGAGCCCTACGCCAAGGCGGTGGCCATCCTCCGTGCCCAGGGCGTGCCGAGTTCCTTCGGCGGTTCGGTGGGCAGCGACGTCCCGCAGGCGCAGTGCATCGTCGCCAGCCAGAAGGTGCTCAGCACCCGCAAGATGCAGCTGATGCTCGACTGCACCGCGGCCGCCCAGCCGCAGGCGCCGTCGGGTCCGTCCACCTCGTCGGGCACCTCGGGCTCGTCGGGCGCCTCCGGCACCTCGGGTGCGCCCAGTACGGCCACCGACGGCGGCGGCCGTCCGACCCCCGGTGCCCCCGGCGTCGTCACGGTCGTCCCGACCCGGGTGGGCTGATGCGCTTGCGTCGCTCACCTGAGATCGACCCCGGGCCCGTCCAGATCCAGGCCCGGAAGGTGAGCTTCGACGCTTCCGACACCCCGCTGCACTGGATTCCTGGCCATCCGGTCGCCTCGCATATGGCCAGCCTGCTCAATGTCGTGCTGCCGTCCGCCGAACGCTGGTTCGTCGAGACCTTCAACGAAGCCCTCCCGCAGGTGCACGACGTCCGACTGGCCGAGGACATGCGCGGCTTCATCGGCCAGGAAGCGGTCCACGCGGGCACCCACGACATGATGCTCAACGAGTTCATGATCGAGCGCGGTGTGGACCCGCAGCCGATCCTCGGCCAGGTCGAGTACATGTTCACCAAGATGCTCGCCCCCAGCACCTCGGCAGACCCCCGGCGCCGGTTCAATCACCTGTGCGAACGACTCTGGCTGATCGCCGCCATCGAGCACTACACCGCCGTGCTCGGCGATTTCGCCCTCAACTCGGCCTGGGACGATTTCGGCGCCGACCCGACGATGGTCGACCTGTTCCGCTGGCATGGCAGCGAGGAGGTCGAGCACCGGTGCGTGGCACACGATGTGGCCACCTACTTCCACGACAGCTACCTCGCCAGGATCCGCGCGATGACCGTGGCGGCGACCGCGATGTTCACCTTCTTCGAGCGCGGCCTGTGGTACCTGTGCCGCACCGATCCCGAACTGGACCTGACCTGGCCGCAGATGCAGCGGATGCGGGTCACCGATTCCGGACTCCGGCTGCTTCCGACCTACACCAGGATGTTCGGCGGCAACACCCTGGCCTACTTCCGCCCCGGCTACTCGCCGGCGGGATTCGGCTCCACCGCACAGGCGGTCGCCTATCTGGCCACTTCCCCCGCCGCGCGGGCCGCACACCTCTGACCAATGCTGCTGCACCGCCTGCGTAATGAACTGCCTGGCAAGGGATTCGGGCGTATCCGCTATTCCGGCCTGCTCGGGCTCGCCGATCTGGCGGTCACCGGACTGTGGGCCGCCACCGGGCGACTGCGCCGCCCGGTCAGCCCGGAACCGCGCGAGCGCACCTTCACCCTGACTGTCACCGACCGGCGGATCGTCGCCCACGATCAGCATGTCGTCGCGCTCACCCTGGCGGCCCCCGACGGATCTGTGCTGCCGTCCTGGCATCCCGGCGCTCACCTCGACATCGGACTGCCCAGCGGCCGGGTGCGGCAGTACTCGCTGTGCGGCGATCCGGGGCAGCGGAGCACCTACCGGGTGGCGGTACGCCGCATCCCCGACGGCGGCGGTGGTTCCACCGAAATCCACGACGCCCTCGCGGTCGGTGCGACGGTGACCACCGGCGGGCCGCGAAACGCCTTCCCGTTCAGCGTCCCGGGCTACGGATCGCCGGCCCGGCGGATTCGGTTCGTCGCCGGAGGCATCGGCATCACTCCAATCCTGCCGATGTTGGCCCTGGCCGACCGTCTCGGGGTGGACTGGTCGATGATCTACGTCGGCCGCAGCGTCGACAGCATCCCATTCCTCGACGAGGTCCGGGTGTTCGGCGACCGGGTCGAGATCCGCACCGACGACGTCGACGGTCTGCCGACGGCTGACGAATTGCTCGGCGAATGCCCGGACGGGACAACGGTTTACGCCTGCGGTCCGGCCGAGATGCTGACCGTGATCCGCCGGCGCTTGGCCGGCCGCGACGACGTCGAATTGCACTTCGAACGGTTCGCCGCCGCACCCGTGCTCAACGGCGAGGCGTTCACCGTCACCGTCGGTTCAACCGGGCAGCAGATCGCCGTCGACGCCGAGCAGACCCTGCTCTCCGCGTTGCGTAATGCCGGTGTCGATACCGTCTACTCCTGCCAACAGGGCTTCTGCGGAACCTGCCGCACCCGCGTGCTGGAAGGCGTTGTGCAGCATCGGGATACGCTGCTCACCGACCCTGAGCGGGATTGCGGCATGATGCTGACCTGTGTTTCGCGGGCGGGCGCCGGACAAAATCTGCGACTGGATCTCTAGTCGCTAGTTGTCCTGGTCCCACGCTGCGGAGATCTGACCCGCGACGTCGATGATCTTGGCCTGCTGCGAGTCCGGGCTGTCGATCTCAGCAGCCACATGGGCCGCGACAAAGCGGCGGATCTCCCCGTCGACATTGCCGATGATCCTGACGATCTCACCGCGCAGCGAGTTCGACGTCACGTGCACGGCGATATCCGAGGGCCGTGGCCGCGCGATGTCGATGACGATCATCAGTGGGTCGGCAGCCCGGGCGGTGGCCCGCAATGCGATTTCACCGTCGACCACGAAACGGGGCTTGTCCAGCCAGAGGTCGATGGTCAATTCGATGACCAGTGGTATCCGCACGGCGAAGGTGATGGCCTCCCCCAGCGTCCGGCGGGCGGTGGGTTGCTGGACCTGCACCCGGGCGCTGACCTTGGCCAGCCCGCCCGGCCCCTGGGACATCGGTCCCATCTCGAAGGAGTCGCCGGCGATGTCGGCGAACGCCGCCGCGACACGTTCTTCGGTCACCGCGAACTCGAAGAACCGGCGACCGAATTCCTCGTAGGTGACGAAGTTGTGTTCGTGCATAAGGCTCTACAGTCTGACGCTTCGAGGTGGACGGCTGGGCGCGGTGCGGTAACGAATCGGGACTGCTCACAACTCCAGCAGCACCGTCACCGGCCCGTCGTTGACCAGGCTCACTTGCATGTCGGCCCCGAAAACGCCGGTCGCCACCTCTGCACCGAGTGCCGTGAGGGCCTCGGTGAACACACCCACCAGCGGTTCGGCGACCGTGGCGGGGGCCGCGGAGTTCCACGACGGCCGGCGCCCCTTGACCGTATTGGCATAGAGGGTGAACTGACTGATCACCAGGATCGGGGCGCCGACATCGGAGGCCGACTGCTCGTCATCGAGAATCCTCAGCTGCCAAAGCTTTTCGGCCATCCGGGTGGCGATGGCCGGATCGTCGGAATGAGTGACGCCCACCAGGGCCAGCAAGCCCTGCCCAGTCGGCTCGATCAAGCCGACCACGTCACCGCCGACCGACACCGATGCCGAGGTGACCCGTTGCACCAGAACGCGCATCGATCGCCGATCAGCCGGCGTCGCCGGCCCCGTAACCAACGATGCCCTTGGTCTCGAGGAACTCGTGGAAGCCGAATTCGCCCCATTCCCGGCCGTTTCCGCTCTGCTTGTAACCGCCGAACGGGGCGGCGATGTCGAGTGCGTGGTTGATCGACACCGTCCCAGCCCGGATCCGCCTGGCCAGCGCGCGGGCCTCGTCGAGATCGGCGCCGGAGACGTATCCGTACAACCCGTACTCGGTGTCGTTGCCGATCTGCACCGCCTGCTCGAGATCGTTGTAACCCAGGATGCACAGCACCGGGCCGAAGATCTCCTCGCGGGCGATGGTCATGTCGTTGTCGACGTCGGCGAACACCGTCGGCCTGACGTAGTAACCGACGTCGAGACCCTCCGGTCGGCCCGGACCGCCCGCGATCACCTGCGCCCCTTCGTCGATACCGGTCTGGATGAGACGCTGGATCTTGTCGAACTGGGCGCGCGAGGCCACCGGCCCGAGGGCGGTCTGGTCATCGGGATCGCCCACCGTGACCTTCTCCGCGGCCGCACGGGCCACCTCGACGGCTTCGGCCATCCGTGACTGCGGGACCAGCATCCTGGACGGGGCGTTGCAGCTCTGACCGGAATTGAGCATCATCGCCGTCACACCGCCGGCCACGCTCTGCGCGAAGGCGTCGTCGTCGAGCACGATGTTCGGACTCTTGCCGCCCAGCTCCTGAGTCACCCGTTTGACGGTGGGGGCGGCGTTGCGCGCCACCTCGATGCCGGCGCGGGTCGATCCGGTGAACGACATCATGTCGATGCCCGGGTGGCTCGACAGCGCGGCGCCCACACCCGGACCATCGCCGTGCACCATGTTGTAGACGCCGGCCGGCGTGCCCGCGGCCTCGACGATCTCGGTGAAGATCTGGCCGGAGAAGGGCGCCACCTCCGACGGTTTGAGCACCATGGTGCAGCCAGCGGCCAGCGCCGGAAACACCTTGCAGGCGATCTGGTTGAGCGGCCAGTTCCATGGGGTGATCAGCCCGCAGACCCCGATCGGCTCGCGGACCACCAGGGTGGTTCCGCGCTGCTCCTCGAAGGAGAAGTTCTTCAGGACGTCGAGGGCGGTCATCAGGTGCCCCAGCCCCAACTGCACCTGCGGGCCCGCCGCCAGCGCAGGCGGGGCGCCCATCTCCTCGGTGACCGCCTCGGCGAGGTCGTCCGCCCGGCGCTGGTACTCGGCGAGCAGGGCACCGAGCAGATCCAGCCGTTCCTCCTTACTGGTCTGTGACCAGCTGACGAAGGCCCGTTGTGCGGCTTTGACCGCGTTGTCCACATCAGCTGAGGCGCCGATGGCGATCCGGCCGCACACCCCCTCGGTGGCGGGGTTCTCCACATCCAGGATCCGCAGTTCGGCCGGGTCAACCCACTGGCCGTCGATGAAAAACTTGAGGTATTCGCGCATGACCTCATACTGCCTGATCAGAGCGATATTGATAAGGGGAATTCCGCAACCCGCCGAAAACCGGCGTTGCGTTGGTCACACCCCAGTGGAGATGTGCCGGGAATCACCGAATGTGGTTGATTTGCATAACAAGTCGGAAATTACTTCGGGAATTCCGCTGGTAATCAACGTATTCCCAGATTTCGAGTTGTACACGGTTCTTTATTCACTTGAGACACAACAACGTTGAACAGGCAATATGCAGTTCAATTTCGAAACGCGCTACAGCACAGCGATTTTGAATTAATGACACGGCTGTTGTTACCGTCGAATTCATGTATGCAATCGCGGCCTTGATGGCGCTTATCGGACAGGTATCAGGAACGCCCTACATCCCCGGTGGCGATACGCCGGCCGGAACGGATTGTTCGGGCTTGGCCTCCTGGGTGGCCAATGTGGCCTCCGGCAGACCTGCTTTCGGTAGCCGCTTCAACACCGGCAATATCGAAGGCGCGTTGCTGTCGCGTGGATTCCATTACGGGACGGCCCCCAATTCGGTGGTCATCGGCTGGAACGGCGGCCACGCCGCAGTCACACTCCCCGACGGCACCCCGGTGTCCAGTGGCGAGAGCAACTCGGGCGTTCGGGTCGGCGGCGGCGGGGCGTATCAGTCCCAGTTCAACCACCACATGTATCTGCCGGTGGAGGCAGAGACCATGCGCACCGACACGATCCCGCAGTCGGCCTCCGGTGCCGACGGCACCGCAACCGCGACCGAGGTGACCGTCACCGAGATCGCGAACACCACCAACACCGATGTCGCCAACACCGACATCGTCAACGCCGACATCGCCGACATCGGCGCCGTTCATGCCGGCGCCGGGGCCCCGGCAGTCGGACCCGCCGACGCGGCACCGGCCGCCGACGGCGACACCTCCACCGCAATCTGACGACGGTCAGCGGTCGGCCGGTAGTCCACTCTGCGCAAGCAGTTTGGCGCCGGCCGACCGTGCCGCCGCCGGACGGGCGAGCGCGGCGGCCACGACAATCCCCAGCACCGCGATCGCCACACCCGGACCCCACTGTGCCGTTCCCTGCGGCAACGGCACCACGTTGCGGAACACCGTGTAGCCCAGCAGTGCCAGGCCGAGAACCGGGATCGCCACTTCCCACTTGGACAGGGCTGATCCCTGGGCTGATCCCTGGGTCTGGACGAACAGTCGCAGCGCCCCGAGACAGGCCATGGCGTAGGCCACCAGCAGGATCAGGGTTCCGGCCGCACCGGCGATGGTGAACACGTCGAACGGCCGGGCATGCAGCACCGCCCAGCCGAGCAGTTGCACCACCGCCACCGTCACCGCGCACGCGGTGGCCGCGGCGTGCGGGACGGCGCGCACCGGGTGCACCCCGGCCAACGCCGCCGGACCCATACCGTCCCGGCTGAGGGCGAAGACCAGCCTGCTGGCGCCCACCAGGCTGGCCAGGCAGCAGGCCGCCGCACTGAACGCCGCACCGATCACGATCAGGTCCGCAACCCAGGCGGCCACGTAACGCTGGGCCAGGTCACCGATCAGCGCCTCGGAGTGGGTGAACGCACTCACCCCGGCCGCATCGCTGCCGAAGGCCATCATGGCGATCGCCGACACCGCGACGAAGAACACCCCGCCGAGCACCGCGGTGGCCAGGATCGCGCGCGGGATGTCGCGGTGCGGATGGGCGGTCTCCTCGCCGAGGGTCGCCGCGGCCTCGAAGCCGGCGAAGGACAAGAAGCCGAAGACCACGCCAAGGAAGAGGTTGGCGACGCTGGTTCCCGGGGCGACGCTGAACACCGACAGGTCGAATCGATGCCCTGCGGTGCCGGTGATCAGATTTTCCCCGGCTATCAGTTTGGTCAGCGTCACGCCGGCGACCACCAGGATGAGCAGGATGGTGAGGCCCTCGGTCACCAGCAGCACCGTGGTGCCGCCGCGGACGTCGCGGGTGGCCAGCGCCCACATGCCGAACAGCACGACCCAGGCCAGCGGGAAGGCAGCCCAATTCGGTAAATCGTTCGGCGCCAGAACTTTTCGGGCCAGATCGGTGAGGAAGATTGCCGCCGCCGTCGATGTCACGACACCGAACAGCACGTAGGTGCAGGCGTTGAGCCAGCCGGCCACCACGCCACTGCGCGGCCCCAACGTCACCCCGACGAAGGCGTACACGCTGCCGGAGTGACTGAATCGCTGCGACAACCGGACGAAGGTGTGGGCGATCAGCAGAACGCCGATGGTCGCGAGCAGGAATGCCACCGGCACCGCACGACCGGTCACCGCCGAACTGGCCTGCGGGTTGATGTTGATCGCCATTGACGGCGCCATCAACGCGATGGACACACCCACTGCGGACCAGACCGTGAGTCGCCGCGCCAGTTGCGGCCCCGCCCCTGTCACGCCGCCGCCATCACGCCATCGACGTCCCGCACCGCCCCGCCTTTCCCACTTCCGTCTCCCCCACACAGGGTTACGGGTTGATGGTGTTCTCGCCGACCTGCCGGCCCCACACGTACTCGGTCAGGATGGGTTGACCCAGTTCGAAATGGTTGTACGGAGCCAAAGACGCCCCGTCGTCGACCACCAGGGTCGGCGCGGGCCAGAAGTCCCTGGTCACCTTCTGCCAGCAACCGGGCGCGCCGCCGGGGCCGCCGCGACCGTTCACCCGCGGCAGGTTGTCCGGGTAGACGTACGGGTTCGGGGCCCCGATCAACTGCGCGTGATCGCGCAGTGAGTACCCGTTGCCCCCGAACGCATCAAGCGCATCGGGGACCAGTTCGGCGGTCTGCCGGATGGCACAGGTGATCGCCGGGCTGTAGGTGTCGAGCAGTTTCGAGGTCGGCAGCAGGTCGGCGATGGCCCGGATCAGGTACGGGGCGCCACGCTCGAACGTATCCGCCGCGGAGCCCGCGAAGCCCGCCGACGCCAGCAGAACGGCGTCGAGGTCGTTGCGTTGCGCGTTCAGGGTGCCGACGGTGGTCAGCGAGTTGTCGACGGCATCCAGCAGTTGTGGGCCGGCCCCGGTGTAGATCTCGGCCAGCTCGGCCACTCGCTGCAGGTCCCGCCGCAGGTTCGGGAGTCGCCGGTTGGCATCGTCGAGGATGTCGTTTCCGTCGGCCAGGGAGCGGCCGAATTTCGTGCCCAACCCGGTCAGCGCCTCCGCCATCGCCGAGAGGGTCAGGTTGAGCTGGACCGCGTCGACCTTCTCGGCGATCCCGGTGATGGTCTCGAACAACGTCTGGAACTCGGTTGTGACAGTCGCCGCGGTGATGACGTCGTCGCGCGAAATGCGTTGCGCCGAAGGGCTGTCCGGCGAGGAGAAGGCCAGATATTTGTTGCCGAAGATCGTCGATGCGCTGACGTCGGCCCGCACGTTGGCGGGGATGGTGTGCAGAAACCGCGAGCCGACCTCGGCTGTCAGCCGCGCCTGGGCCGTCCCGCCGTCGTGGCTGACCTGGATGTCGCTGACCCGTCCGATGGCCACACCGTTGTAGGTGACCTTGGCCCCGCGATCGAGCACCAGCCCGGATCGCCCCGACATCACAATCAGCCGGGTGGTGTCGGAAAACCCGCCGCGGAAGGCGATGTAGACGATCCCCGCGAGCACCGCGGTGATGGCGATGAGCAGCAATCCGAGCCTCTTGCGAGGTTCGTCGTCGTAGAAGTTCGGGGCCCGCGACGGGCTGAGACGCCAACGGGCGGTCATCCGCGCCCCCTTCGCCCGCGCCATCGTTCGACGATATGCGCACAGTAACCAGTGCGGTGAAAACCGACACGGCGCCACGGTGCACCCGGGATAATGACAGCATTGGGGGTAGGGCGACGCCCGCAGCCCTGAACTGCTGATATCCCGGCTCGATGAGGAGCGTAAAACCATGACCAGCACCGGAGTCGACCGCGAGGTTGCAGAAACTCAGAAGTATCTCGACAGCCCGCGGTTCGAAGGCATCACCCGGCTCTACACCGCACGTCAGGTGGTCGAGCAGCGCGGCACGATCCCGGTCGACTACACCGTGGCACGCGACGCCGCCGGCGCCTTCTTCACCCGCCTGCGCGAACTGTTCGGGCAGAAGAAGTCCATCACCACCTTCGGGCCGTACTCGCCCGGCCAGGCGGTGACCATGAAGCGATGCGGAATCGAGGGCATCTACCTCGGCGGCTGGGCCACCTCCGCCAAGGGGTCGCTGGCCGAGGATCCGGGTCCCGACCTCGCCAGCTACCCGCTGAGCCAGGTTCCGGACGAGGCCGCCGGCCTGGTGCGGGCATTGCTGACCGCCGACCGCAACCAGCACTTCCTGCGCCTGCAGATGACCGATGAGCAACGCGCAACGACTCCCGCGGTCGACTACCGGCCGTTCATCATCGCCGACGCCGATACCGGCCACGGCGGAGATGCGCACGTGCGCAACCTGATCCGTCGTTTCGTCGAGGCCGGTGTCACCGGTTACCACATCGAGGATCAGCGGCCCGGCACCAAGAAGTGCGGGCATCAGGGCGGCAAGGTCCTGGTCCCCTCCGATGAGCAGATCAAGCGTCTCAACGCCGCCCGCTTCCAACTCGACATCATGAAGGTCCCGGGCATCATCGTGGCCCGGACCGACGCGGAGGCTGCGAACCTGCTCGACGGCCGCGCTGACGAACGCGACCACCCGTTCCTGCTCGGCGTCACCAACCTCGACGTCCCGCCGTACAAGTCCTGCTTCCTGGCGATGATGCGCCGCTTCTACGAACAGGGCGTCACCGAACTCAACGGACACCTGCTCTACGCCCTGCCCGAGGGCGAATACGCCGTCGCCGACGCCTGGCTGGCGAGCCACGGCGTCACCAAGGCGATCGACGACGCCGCCGCAGCATGGAAGAGGGACCGCAGCGGATCACTCGATGCGCTCTTCGACCGGGTCGAGTCGCAGTTCGTCGACGCCTGGCAGGAGGACGCCGGCCTGGACACCTACGGCAACGCCGTCGCCGAGGTGCTGCGGTTCAAGGAGAGCGAAGGCGAAGCGCTGGCGATGAAGCCGGCCGAGTGGCTGGAGTTCGCCGCCACCTCGTCGCTGTACGCCGCCGAGAACAAGGCGCGCGAACTCGGCGTCGACGTCTCCTGGGACTGCGAGCGGGCCAAGACATCCGAGGGCTACTACCAGGTGCGCGGCGGCGTCCCCTATGCGATCGCGAAATCCCTTGCCGCAGCGCCGTTCGCCGACATTCTGTGGATGGAGACCAAGACCGCCGATCTCGCCGAGGCCCGCGAGTTCGCCGAGGCCATCCACGCGGTGTACCCCGACAAGATGATGGCCTACAACCTGTCCCCCTCGTTCAACTGGGACACCACCGGCATGAGCGACGACGAGATGCGAGCCTTCCCCGAGGAGATCGGCAAGATGGGCTTCGTCTTCAACTTCATGACCTACGGCGGTCACCAGATCGACGGCGTGGCCGCCGAGGAGTTCGCCACCGCGCTGCGCCAGGACGGCATGCTGGCACTGGCCCGGCTGCAGCGCAAGATGCGGCTCATCGAGTCGCCGTACCGCACGCCGCAGACCCTGGTCGGTGGCCCGCGCAGCGACGCCGCACTGGCGGCCTCATCGGGACGCACCGCGACCACCAAGGCGATGGGCAAGGGTTCCACCCAGGTCCAGCACCTGGTGCAGACCGAGGTGCCCAAGAAGCTGCTCGAGGACTGGCTGGCGCTGTGGAGCGAGCACTACCAGCTCGGCGAGCGGCTGCGCGCGCAGCTGCGTCCGCACCGGGCCGGTTCGGATCTGCTGGAGCTGGCGATCTTCGGAGACAAGGACGGCGAGAAACTGGCCGACGTGGTCTTCGATCCGATCAAGGACCGTCACGGCCGCAGCATCCTGACGGTGCGCGACCAGAACACCTACTCGGCCAAGATGCGCCAGAAGCGCCTCATGACGCTCATCCATCTGTGGCTGGTGCACCGGTTCAAGGCCGACGCGGTGTACTACGTGACGCCGACCGAGGACAACAAGTACCAGACCGAGAAGATGAAGGCACACGGCATCTTCAGCGGGGTCAACAAGGACGTCGGCGAGATCATCGTGGCCGATGTGAATCAGGACCGCATCGCCGAACTGCTCGGCGCGGACCGCACGGCCCTGCAGCGTCTGATCCGCAAGGAGGACTAGCGGGGCCAGCGCCTCAGCGCACGACGACGCTGCTCGGTTCCCTCGGTGCACCGAGCATGTCGCGGTGTGACGGCGGCCGGCGTCCGCCGTCGTCGGTGATCCCGTAGCGCTGTGCCAGTTCCGCGCCGATCACGGTGCGGCCGGACAACTCGGCCAATTCGGGGTCCCAGTACAGGGCGTCGATCAGACGCCCGGTGAACTGGGGTGTCTCGGCATGCTCGGCGAAGGACGCCAGGGCTTCGTCGTTCCCGGCGAATGCGCGGCGCATCCGTTCGGTGAGCAGGATGCCCATCCAGATCGAGACGGTCGACACTTCGGTGCCACCGAAGTCGACGGCCATGTCGGCGGCCATCTTGTCCACCCCGGCCTTCTGCGCCCCGTAGGCGGCGCCGTGCATGTAACACACCGAGCCCGGCGACGAGGTGAACGCGATCAGTCCGCGGTCGGCACGCAACAGCAGCGGCGCGGCATACCAGGACGCCACGTAGGCCGAGCGCAGTCCGACCGTGAGCACATCGGCCAACTCCAGGGGCTTCTCCCAGAACGGCGCCGGATCGGTCAGCCGGTCGCTGATGACGGCGGCGTTGTTGACCAGCAGCGAAAGCCGCCCGTCGTTCTCCTCTGCCACCCGGGCGAACAGGGCTGCAACGGCGCCGTCGTCGGAGTGGTCGGTCGGCACGGCGACACCCTCGCCACCGAGTGCGGTCACCTCGCCGGCGTCGGGTTCCCCGACGGTCCGGCCGGTCAGGTACACCCGCCAGCCGGCGGCGCCGAGGGCCTGCGCGATACCGCGGCCGGCGCCCCGGCTGGCTCCGGTCACCACCGCCACGGGTCGCTTCGGTGGTTGCGGGCGTGTCGTCATCTCAGCGACGCTAGCCGGTTCGGCCCGTCTTGTCGGTGCCCCGTCTTGTCTGTGCCCGGACTTGTCGGTGCCCGGCCATAGCATCGCCGTCATGGGTACCGGGGGGTGGATGTTGGCGGTCGTCGTGCTGGCGGCCGGCATGTTCTTCGGCGGCTGGGCGCTGTCGTCGCGGATGCGCGAGGACGCGGCACAGCAGCAGGAGCGGGACAGTGAGTTGCGATCGCGTGCCGACCAGCAGCACAGCTGGGCCGCGCGGGGCGACATGCGCGGCGTGTACGGGGCCGAGGGTGCGGAGTTGATGCGCGCTGTCGCACCGAAGCCGACGATCCTTCCACCGGGCGACACGATCGAGGTCGGCACCGTCGTGCGCACGGCCGGCGAACTGGCCGCGATGCTGGAGAAGAAGCCGCCGTGCTGGCGTTACGCCGCGTTCGTCTCGGTGCTGGTTCAGCGCCGCGCCGCGGTGGCGGGCCGAGTCCGTGACGTGCGGATGGGTTTCGCACGCCCGAGCGGGGAGGCACTACGGACCGAGTTCGAGGCCGGCCTGTTCTTCACCGATCGGCTCTCGGATCTCTCGGAGTTGATCGGCCAGGTCGACGGCTTCATGCTCAGCCCGGCGTTCCAGCAGGTCTTCGGCGACCCGCATGACGAGAACTCCGCCGACGCCGACGGCATCGTGCACGCCGCCAACCGGCTGATGGACTACCACGACAGCCTGCTGACGCTCTCGGAACGATCACGCGGGGTGCGGGTGCCGCATGCGTGCAGCGATCTTCAGCGTGACTTCGGGTTGCTGACCGTGCTGCCGATCGACGGTTTCAGCACCTTCATCGAGGACTTCACCGAACGGGTCGCCGAGATGGGTGACGTGGCCCGCTATGCCACCGGCGACGTCCAGTTGGATGCCGTCGAACTCGGCGTGAAGTCCGACGGGGAACTGCTGAGCCGGATCTCCGAACGACTGCAGCAGCTGGCGCACGCCGGCTAGCAGTGCGCCAGGACGTCTGCCATCGCTTTCTTCTCCTTGGCTGACAACCACAGCCCGTAGGCGCTCTTCACGTCGATCTGGCGCGCGACGAAGTCGCAGCGGAACGCCGCATTCGGCGGCAGCCAGGACGCAGCATCGCGAAATGCCTTGTCGAAGTTGGCCTTCGGGCTTACCGCCAGCAGATTGCGAGGATCGTTGGCGAAGTCGAGCCGACGCTGCGGATCCCAGGCCCGGGCACCCTTGTACCAGGCGTCGGCCAGGGCGACGACGTGGTCGATCTCGATGGCGTTCGAACTCTCCGGCCCACGAACGAAGTTGATGGTGGTGCCGGTGTAAGGGTCGATCAGCGTGCCACTCTGCGCGAAGCAGGTGAAGGGCCGCACCACAAGATCTTTCAGGTCGCGGCGCAGGATGTCGTCGCGGGTGTTGCAGCCGTTGTGGCCGAACTCGACGTTGACGTCGTCACTCCAGGCCTCGCCGAACTGGTAGCGACGGAAGTCCGACGTGCGATCCCAGCCGCGGACCTGCAGCGCCTTGAGTTGCTGGCGGGCGATGTCGTACCGCGGGGTGGGTCCGCCCGGTGGGGGCGGCTGCTGCGAGGTCGCCGGGGGTCCAATCGAGGCCGGTTCAGCCCGCCAGGTCGGCGATGGGCTGGCGACGTGGTTGGCCTTCTCCTGCCAGATGAGGACGCCGGCCACCGCGCCGATGACGAGAACTGCCAAGACGGTTGCCAGGGCACGGCGCCGCCAGCGGGGTTGGGCGGTCTTGGCTTTGGCCACCCCAAGGTTCTAGCACGGGGTCAGGCGGTTCTACCTACGACGGAACCGCTGCGCGGGTCGTCCGCGTCCGCCACTCGGTTCCGGCGATCCGACCGGCTCCAGATGGGCTTCCATCGCACGGCGGAAGTTGTCGCGCTGAATCTCGCGACCTGCAATCGACTCATGCACCCGGCGGAGCTCACGAAGGGTGAATGTCGCTCCCAGCAGATGGTCCGGATCGGGCCTGACGTCGTAGCCGGATCGGACGTCGGCAACCGCGAGCTCGATGATCCTGCGGTGGTCGTAGATGAGGCGACCGGGGCGGTTGGCCGGGACCAACCGGGTTTCTCCCGGAAATCGTTCGCTCAGCTGCTCTGCCGTCACCACCGCGACATGAGCGACCGACAGCACCCAGCCGCGATCATCACGCGTCAGCCCGTCGAAGACATGGAGCTGCCGGGGGTGTACGCCCCGCACATTCGCCTTTTCAAGCAGGGATCGTTCGACCGCGTCCGCCAGCACTTCACCTTCATGCAGGAACGTTCCGGGCAGGGCCCACAGATTCCCGCTGGGACGCCGGACTTCGAGAACCACCAGCCCGAGGTCCGGATCGAGGCCGAGGACCGCGGTGTCGACGGCGACTGACGGCCGCTTGTAATCGCCAAGGGTCTTGCCCTTGCTGTCGCGGAACAGAATCGCCATGTCAGAGCATTAGTGTACGGTATCTGAATATGAGCGCAATCGCGCAAATTTAAAAACGACGACAGGGGGGTCAGTCAGATGGGATCAATTCACGACAGGCAGGAAGGCGTGCTTCTCGGCACTGCGGCAGGCGACGCGCTGGGGGCGCCGTTCGAGTTCGGCGGCCCACTCGGCCCGGAGATCGAGGTCTCGATGAGCGGCGGCGGAGTGTGGGGGCCCGGTGAATGGACGGACGACACCGCGATGATGGTCGCCATCGCGGAGGCGGCCGCCGACGGTCTCGATCTGCGGGGCCAGGTTGCGCAGGATCGGATCGTCGAGCGCTGGCGGCAGTGGTCGCGCAACACCAAGGACATCGGCATCCAGACGTCCGAGGTGCTCCGGAACGCGACCTCTGACGGGACGGTCACCGCGGCACGGGCGCGGACGCAGTCGGAGCGACTCCACCGGAACACCGGTCGCACCGCGGGCAACGGCTCGCTGATGCGCACCGCGCCGGTGGCGCTGGCCTACCTCGATGACGAGGCGGCCATGGTCGAAGCCGCGCGGGTGATCAGCGAGCTGACCCACTGGGATCCGCTGGCCGGTGACGCCTGCGTGCTGTGGTGCAGCGCGATCCGGCATGCCGTGCTCACCGGTCAGATCGACGTCCGCGTCGGCCTGCGCCACCTGCCGGCCGATCGCCGTGCGGACTGGGCGGGCCATCTCGATCTGGCCGAAGCCTTGCAGCCGTCCGACTTTCCGCACAACGGATTCGTGGTGCAGGCGCTGCAGGGCGCCTGGTCGGCGATCCACCACACCCCGGAACCGGTGGACGATCCCTCGACGGGACGGTTCAGGGCCGACCGACTGCGGCTCGCGCTGGAGGCGGCGGTACGAGGTGGCCGGGACACCGACACCGTGGCGGCGATCGCCGGCGGTCTGCTCGGGGCGGCCTACGGCGCGTCGGCCGTCCCGCTGGATTGGAAGCGGAAGCTCAACGGCTGGCCGGATGCCAACGCCCGCTACCTGATTGAGCTGGCGTCGGCCATCGAGCGCAAGGGCGCGCCGGACACCTTCGACTACACCTACCCGGACTCCCCCGTCGACACGATGGTCCGCCATCCGTACGACGACAAGGTGGTCCTCGGAGCCGTCGGTGTGTTGCGCAACCTGCCCGAGGATGTCAGCGCGATGGGCGCCGACGAAGTCATTCGCGATGTGTGCGCGGTGCTACCGGGCACCAACCCGAACAAGGCGTTCCGAGCCGCACTCAAGCGTCTGCAGGACGGCGGTCACCATGCGAATGCGTGAGGGCACCGCCGAGTTCACCTTCAACGGTGTGCTCGATCCGTTCCAGTTGTTCAGCGGTGTGGCCGAAGCCCGTCACCGGCTGGCGAATGCGGCGCGGGCCGGGGACTGGCCGGCGGTGTTCGCGCTACTCGACGAGCCCGGCGCGATGGTGGACGTCAACAGCTGGCGGGCCGGGGGGACCGCCTGGTTCACGCCGTTGCACCAAGCCGCCTGGCACGGTGCGCCGGTCAGCGTGGCCGCAGAGCTGGTAGCGAGGGGTGCTCTGCGCACGCTGACCGACGCCCGTGGGCGCACCGCCCACGATGTGCGGCTGGCCCGGGACGCCAAGGAACGCAAGGCGAAAAACCATTCTGCCGAAAGCCATCTGGCGCTGCGCAGCTTCCTCTCCCCGCCGCCTTCTCCGCTGGATCCCGGCCGCCTGCAGATTCTGCAGCGCAATCTCGACGCAGTGATCGACGGCAGAATCCGGGGCGTGCTCTACAACGGCCGGGATCCGCGCACGGTGCTGCGCTATCCGCCGGTCGGCATCCTGCACGAGGTTCCCGGCAACCGGCTGTGGTTTCCGGTGCCGCAGATGCACGGCGGCTTCGACATCGCACTGCACGCGGGATACCTCGAGGTGCGCAGCTGGTGTCGGATCGTCGGCGGCTCCGGGCAGTCCCACGTGATCACCGCTGACGGCGCAACGCTCGTCGACAGCGGTTTCGTCTGATTCGCTGCCGCAAAAGCCGTACGGCACGCGGGTGTCATTGCTAGTTTGCCCTGCATGTCAGAGGTGAAGAAAACCCCGCTAGTGGGTGAATGCTCGGCCGAGTTCTTCGGAACGATGATCCTGATCCTGTTCGGATGCGGGGTGGTCGCACAGGTTGTCACCGGCGGCAGCAAACTTGGGACAGACCCCGGGGCCACCGGCGATTACAACTCGATCGCCTGGGGCTGGGGCCTCGGCGTGACCATGGGGGTCTACGTCGCGGGGCGCCTCAGCGGCGCGCACCTCAATCCCGCGGTGACCGTTGCGCTGGCGGCCTTCAAGGGCTTCCCGGCCCACAAGATCGCGCCCTACATCGCCGCCCAGGTGGCCGGCGCCTTCGTCGCCGCACTGTTGGTCCGGTTCAATTACAGCGACCTCATCCACAACCTCGACCCGGACCACACCAAGGCCACCCAGGGGATCTTCTCCACCTCGCCGGACGCCAACGTGTCGATGTTCACCGCGTTCACCGACCAGATGATCGGCACCGCGATCCTGGTGGCTGTCATCTTCGCGCTGACCAGCGCGGTCAACAACCCGCCCCTGGCCAACATGGGTCCGCTGGTCATCGGTTTCCTGGTCGTCGCCATCGGTCTGGGCTGGGGCGCCAACGCCGGCTACGCCATCAACCCGGCCCGCGACTTCGGCCCGCGACTGGCCTCCTTCATCACCGGCTACCACGACGCCTGGTTCTCCGCGAACGGTCCGCAGTTGTACTTCTGGGTGCCGATCGTCGCGCCGATCATCGGCGGCCTGATCGGTGGCGGTCTGTTCGTCTTCCTCATCGAGAGGTTCCTGCCGGCCGCCGTCGTGAACCCGGCTGAGATCGGTGTCGTGGAACCCACCCCTCTAAAGTGATTCAGTGGCCTGGCAGCAGATCCAGCCGTTCCTCGTAGCGCTGGCTATCGGCCTGCTGCTGGGCCTGGAACGCGAACGCGGGCACTCCGGAAAGCTCCCCGCCGGATCCCGCTCGTTCGCGCTGCTGTCGCTGGCCGGGGCGGTCGCCGCCACCTTCGGCATGTGGGCCGTGGTGGTGGGACTCGGCGCGGTCGCAGTCCTCATGGCGGTGGCCTACTTCCGAACCAGCGGCGAGGATCCCGGGACCACCACCGAGATCGCCGCCATCGTGGCCTATCTCCTTGGCGCACTGGCGGTTTCACGGCCGGCGGCCGCGGGCGCGCTCGCGGTGATCGTTGCACTGCTGTTGGTCTCCAAGGACCGCATCCACCGGTTCGCCCGCGAAATCGTCAGTGCGATCGAACTGGAAGATGCCATCAAGTTCTTCGTGGTGGCATTCGTCGTTCTGCCACTGCTCCCCGACCGGCCGTTCGGCCCCTACGGTGTGCTCAACCCCGCGAAGATCTGGTTGCTGGTCGTCCTGCTCACCGGGATCGGCTGGATCGGTTACATCGGGGTGCGCGCCCTGGGACCGCGGCGGGGCCTTCTCGTCACCGGTCTGGCCGGCGGATTCGTCTCGGCCTCAGCGACGACGGCATCAATGGGCAGGCTGAGTCGAACTGCAGGAGTGCGAGCGCCACTGGCGGGTGCGCTGCTGGCCAGCGTCGCAACCTTCGTCCAACTGCTCCTCGTCATAGGAATCGTCGATGCCGAAGTCCTGCGCAGGCTGTGGCCGGCAGCCGCCGGCGGTGCCGTGACCCTGACTGCCGTCGCCCTCGCCGTCTATCGCAGCGTGGACGTGACCGACTCGACGCCCCACGAACCGGACACCGGCGAAACCGCCTCCGCAAGCAGACCTTTCGCGCTGAAACCGGCACTCATCCTGGCCGCGGTGTTGACGCTGGCACTGCTCGTGGGCCGTTGGGGGGCGGATGTCCTGGGACCCCGGGGCGCGGTGCTGGCCGCATTCGGCGCGGGTCTGGCCGACGCGCACGCCGGTTCCATCGCTGCCGCCAGCCTGGCGGCTCAGGGAGATATCACCGTCGTCACCGCCCTGCTGGCGATTGCGGCGGCACTCGGCTCAAACCTGATCGTCAAGTGCGTACTGGCTTTCGCGGCGGGGGGCCGGCGTTTCCTGCTCGGCTTCATCGCCGGAATGGCGGTGCCGACACTGGTGTTCGCCATCGTCATCACGGTCGCCGTGATGAGGACTTAAAGTTCCACACGTGAACCGCCTCGACCGCTTCTTCGACATCACCGCGCGCGGATCCACAACGGGCGCCGAGGTGCGCGGCGGACTGGTCACGTTCATCGCGATGGCTTACATCCTGGTGCTGAACCCGATCATCCTGTCGGGCTCCAAGGATGTTGCCGGACACCAGTTGCCGTTCGGACAGGTCTCGGCGGTCACCGCGCTGACGGCCGGGGTGATGACCATCCTGTTCGGCGTCATCGCCCGGATGCCTTTCGCGTTCGCCGCCGGACTGGGCATCAACTCGTTCCTGGCGTCCTCGATAGTCGGCACAGTCACCTGGCCCGAGGCGATGGGCCTGGTCGTGATCAACGGCCTGATCATCGTCGCACTGGCGGCGTCGGGCCTGCGGAAGCTGATCTTCGACGCAGTGCCCATGCAACTGAAGATCGCGATCACGGCCGGAATCGGTCTGTTCATCCTGTTCATCGGACTGGTCGACGCCGGGTTCGTCTCCTCCACCGGACGGCCCGCGCCTCCGGTCGGCCTGGGCTCCGGCGGGAACGGATCGATCACCACCATCCCCACCCTGATCTTCGTCGTGACGCTGCTGCTGACCGGCATTCTGCTGGCCAAGCGCGTTCGCGGCGGCATCCTGATCGGCTTGGTCACCGGCACCGTGCTGGCGGTCATCGCCGAGGCGGTGTGGCATCTGGGCTCCGCGGTCGATAACCCGGGCGGTTGGACATTGGCGGTTCCGAAGCTGTCCGGATCGCCGTTCGCCATGCCGGACCTCTCCCTGGTGGGCGCGTTCAGCTTCGGCAGTTTCGGGCGGATCGGCGCCCTGGCCGCGACCGTGCTGGTGTTCACCCTGGTGTTCGCCAACTTCTTCGATGCGCTGGGCACCTTCACCGGGCTGTCCCGGGAGGCCGGCCTGGCCGACGCCGGCGGTACGTTCCCGCGTCTGCCCGCGGCGCTGGTCGTGGAGGGTGTCGGTGCAGTGGCCGGCGGTGCCACGTCGTCGTCGTCGAACACGGTGTTCATCGAGTCCGGGTCCGGCATCGGCGAGGGCGCCCGGACCGGCCTGGCCAACCTGGTCACCGGGGCGTTGTTCCTGGCCGCCATGTTCGTCGGACCGCTGGCCTCGATCGTGCCTACCGAGGTCGCCGCGGCTGCCCTGGTGATCGTCGGGGCGATGATGATGTCGCACCTTCGCCACATCGACCTCACCGATTTCTCAGTGACGCTGCCCGTCGTGCTCACCGTGGCCGTCATGCCGATGACCTATTCGATCGCCAACGGCATCGGCGCGGGCTTCGTCACGTGGGTGGTGCTGCGTACCGCGGCCGGCAAGGCCCGGGAGATCAGTCCACTGCTGGGGGTCGTCGCCGGCGGGTTCCTGCTCTATTTCGCTCGTGGCGGAATCGAGTCACTGCTGGGTCTGTGACGACGGCCGAGCCGGGAACCGGCACAATGTCGCCATGAGCGAATCCAAGGTCATCATCACCGCACTCACCGACGGCCCCCTTGAGGTCGCCGGCGATGTGAAAATCCTCGCCGCCGACGGATCGGTGATCAAGGAGACCGACAAGAGCTACCTGTGCCGGTGCGGCCACTCCGCCAAGAAGCCGTTCTGCGACGGCGCTCACAAGAAGGAAGGCTTCACCGCGCCCTGACCACGGTGGCCGGGACTACAATTGGGGCGAATGGCCTGAATATCCGGCCTCCAAACTCGCATAGACGGGGAATGCAATGAATTCAGTACGGTTGGCTCGTCAGGTCACGCTCATGCTCGGCGGTTCGGCGATTGTCGTGATGGGCGCACTTGCAGGGTGTAGCTCTACCAGTACCAAGGAAGAGCCGAAGACCACTTCCACGCCGTCGTCGTCGGCCTCCAGTGCGCCCGAGGTCTCCCCGACCGAGAAGTCTGTCGGCGGCGGACCCAGCTCGTTCTCCCCCACCATCAAGCCCCCGAACCCCAGCCTCGCCTGTGTGCGCGTCGTCAACGGTGTGTGCCAGCACGGGTAACGCGCCTCACACACGTTCGACGGGTGTCAATTCGGAGCGTAAAATGAGGGGCATGTCGAAACTCGAACGTTTTGTCGCAATCACCGCCGCTGTGGCCGCTCTCGGTATGGGTGGCAGCGCCATCGCCGCCGCCGACCCGACGTCCTCGGGCGGCTCCGGCGGCTACGTCGATTCCGACGGCACCCAGGGCGAGATGAAGCCGGCCGGCCAGGGCGTCCCCGACGACGACGGCTACCAGGGCGCGTATTCGAAGGGCTCGACCTACGTCTGGCCGCAGTACCGCTAGTGCGCGCAGTTCCACTTCGGTCGCCGGCCGTCGTAGCCGCCTCGGCGGTTGCGGCGGCCTGCGTGTTGTGGGCCCCGTCGGCCTCGGCCGATCCGGCGCCCAACTGGAACGGCTGGTACAAGATCACGTTCCAGACCGACCAGAAGTCGGGTACCAGCGTCGCGGCCAAGCAATCCGAGCAGCCCTACACCGCCTGGTACAAGTTCGGGACGGACTGCTCCTCGGGTTCCTGTGTGGCCTCGGTCCTCGACGGCCCGACCCCCAAGCAGAACGCTTCCCAGAAGACCACGTTCGAGTGGACCGGGTCGCAGTGGTCGCGCACCAACGGCTGGCGGTGGGACTGCCCGCTCGGTGACGGCACCATCACCTTCGATGCAGCCAGTTCGGTGACCACCTACACCCCGCAGCCGGATGGCTCGCTGAAGGGATCCTTCGCGACCAACATCGGTAGCGGCGCCTGCCAGGGCACCGTCTACATCCCGCTTCTCGCGGTCCCCGCCACGCCTTAGATCGGCATCCGGTAGCCGTAGAACTCCTGGTCTTCGTTGTAGCCGCCCTGGCCCGCGCCGAGACCCTCGAAGGACTCGACGAATTCGATCGCCTCGATCCACTTGACCTGTTTGAAGCCGAGTTCGACCTCGTTGCGCAGCCGGATCGGGGCCCCGTGGGACTCGTTGAGTGGGGCGCCGTTCATCTCATAAGCCAGGATCGTCAGGTCGTGGTACATGCTCGCGATCGGATGGCAGTCGTAGTACCGCCCGCCCACCGGGCCGTCGGCGAACGAATAGAACACCACCCACTTGGCGTTGGCCGCGGGCCGGACCAGATCGCAGATCTCCTGCATCGGCACACCCGCCCACTTGGCGATGCCGGACCAGCCCTGGATACAGAAGTGCTGCGTGATCTGCTCCTGGCGCGGCATCTCAAGCAACTGCTGATAGGTGATTTCCACCGGGTTCTCGACCAGACCGTCGACCCGCAGGGCGTAATCGGCCCAACCGCCGGCCTTGAGTTGTGCGTAGGCCTCGGAGAGTGGCCGCTCGCCGTTCGGCCAGAAATACGGTGAGATGTCGGACTCGTCGTAGGTCGCGGTCGGGTTGGTGTTCTCCAGAAGTCCCTTGAGCCAACCGACGGTGAACCGGCCCGCCTTCTGCACCGCGCGCGGATGCCTGGTGGTCAACGGCGAAGCGGCGAGCCAGAATACGACGACGACGACCATCCAGGCGACATACAGGGCGACTCCGGTCCAGGACCGGGTGTCGGTGCCCAGCGTGATGTGGTTGACGTTTCCGACGAAGCCGGTCGCGAAGATCATCAGCGTGTGCACGGCGATGAAGATCAGCATCCAGACCAGGACGCCGAAGTGGATCGTCCGCGCCACCTGACGGTTCAGCAGGCCCGCCCCGGTTCCGAACCTCCCGGCGATCGACGGCGCCTGCAGCAGACCGGTCACCAGAGCCACTGGAGCGGCGATGAACACGGTGATGAAGTAGGCCAGCAGTTGCAGGGCGTTATAGGAGCTGAAGCCGGCGTTCTGCGGCAACTCCAGCGACAGATACTGCAAGGCCGTCGACAGCGCGTTCGGGAAGACGTCAAATGAGTTGGGCACCAGGCGCTTCCACTCCCCTGTGCTGAACAGCAGGACGTAGAACACCACACCGTTGATCAGCCAGAGCAGGCCGAAGCTGAAGTGCCACCAGCGGGCCAGCCCGATCGAGTGCCGGAATCCTGGCAGCCCAAGGTGTTTCGGCAGTGTCACCGAGTCCTCCTTGGCCGTCCACACCGCGTCGGCGTCGTTGCAGTCACGCCGATCGGTCGGGACCGGTCCGCGCAGTCGCAGCCACTCGGTGTCCGGCTTGCTGCCGGCGTTGAGGTAAAGCCGCGGATGGTCGGCCAGGATCTGCAGGCCCGCCCGGATGATGAACATCATGAACAGCAGGTTCAGGAAGTGCTGCCAGCGCAGCCACCATGGAAAGCCTCCGGTGACCGGCGCGACGTACTGCGCCGACGTGCCCGGATAGCGGGTGATGAAGTCACGGAACCAGTCCTGGGTCGCCATTTCCCGGACCACCGCGATGGACAGCACCAGAGCGACGATGCCCAACGGGATCAGCCAGAGGCTGGAAAACCACCGGCGGCCCAGTCGCACCGAGGGCAGTTGCGCCCGGATCGGAGCAATACCCCCGGCCCAGTCCTCAACGATGATCGGGCCTTCATGGGTGCCCTGGTTGGAGTACGGCAGCAGCGACTTCTCCAGCGGTTCGGGCCTTCCGGGATCCATCGTCCGCCCTCCGTGTGTGCTGCCGATCATGCTAGGCCAGGCGACTCTGCGCTGATCGTGGGCCGCATGCACATTTTCGGCCAGGTTTGCGTACGCGACCCCCACGGCGGGCCTCGGATCCACTCACTGCGCGAAGCCGCCCATACCCCCGCGGTTTTCGGCCACCCGCAACCTCCGCCGGTGCTACGTTGGCGCGACCAATAGCAGCCGGGAGGTCGGGAATCGGATGTCGGACGTGGACTGGGAGCTACTGCGCAGGCAGGCGATTGCAGCGGCGGAGCATTCCTACTCCCCCTATTCCAACTTCCCGGTCGGGGTCGCCGGATTCGTCGACGACGGACGGGTGGTCTGGGGCGCGAACGTCGAGAACGCCTCGTACGGCCTGACGTTGTGTGCCGAATGCTCGATGGTGTCCTCGCTTTATGCCACCGGCGGCGGCCGTCTGCTGGCCGCCTTCTGCGTCGACGGCAAAGGTGATCCGCTGATGCCCTGTGGTCGTTGCCGCCAACTGCTCTATGAGCATGGCGGACCGGACCTGCTGATCATGACCCCGGAGGGCGTCCAGACGATGGCCCAGATCCTGCCGCAGGCCTTCGGCCCGTGGGACCTGGAAGAGAGGAAAACCAAGTGACCAACGCACTGCCCGCCCAGAAGGCCAGCAAGGCGGCGTGGGCGATCCTCGCCGCGATGGGCTTCGGCGCCCTGATCGCCCAGATGTTCTCCACGGTCATCGGTCCGGCGCTGCCCACCATCAAGGAGGACCTCGGCCTGGGCCTGTCGGCGCAGACCTGGACGATCACCGCCTACAGCCTGGCGTTCGGGGCCGCGCTGGTGGCCGGCGGCCGGATGGGCGATCTGGTCGGCGAGGTCAAGATGATCGTCATAGGCTTCCTCATCTTCGGCGGAGGACTGTTGATGTCCGCCATCGCCATCGGCGGGCCGTTGATGATCAGTGGCCGGGCCATCCAGGGCATCGGCATCGGCATCTCCGCGCCCGCGACCCTATCCATCGTCGTCAACTCATTCCCGTTGAAGCAACGCGGACTTGCCGTCGGTGTCTGGGGATTCGCGCACGGGTTCGGCCTGCTGCTCGGGCCGTTGTTCGCCGCCTGGATGATGGACATCGCCAGCTGGCGCTGGGTGTTCTGGGTTGCGCTGCCGCTCACCGGTCTGGTCATCGCGGTGACGATCGCGGCCACCCGCGGATACAAGAGCGTCATCGCGACCGGCAAATATGACTGGATCGGCCTGATACTCGGGGCGACGGGCATCACCCTGCTCACCTACGGGTTACAGAATTCGTCGGTGAGTTGGACCGCCACCGGCACCTGGGGATCAATCGTGGCGGGAATCGCACTCCTGGCGGTCTTCGCCGTCGTGGAGACCCGAATCACCTACCCGCTGGTCGATTTCGGCCTGTGGAAGGAGCGACTGTTCTCCGGCGGTTTCTTCGCCGAGAGCGCGGTCGGATTCGTCTACATCCCGTTCCTGGTTTTCGTCGGATCGCTGTACTTCATCAATGTGCTGGGCTACTCCCCCGGCAAGGCCGCCAACGTCATCCTCATCACCACCGGCATCTGCATGGTCTTCGAGCCACCGGCCGGACGCTGGGTGGACAAGGTCGGCCCGGGCCTGCCGATCACAGTGGCGTTGCTGATGCAGGCGGTCGCGCTGGCCTGGATGGGGTTGTTCTTCTCGCCGGAGACCACGCTCGGGCAGATGGTGTTTCCGTTGCTGCTCATGGGAATCGGCGTCGGTATCTCACTGCCGGCCTGCAACACCGCAGGCATGTCGGCCGTCGACCCCGAACGGGCCGGCATGGGCTCTGGCCTGATGCAGATGACCTTCAACATCCCGGCCGCACTCGGTGTCGGCCTGGTGACCTCGATCATCGGCACCCTCACCGCGTCGAAGGTCGGCTCCGGACTGGGCACCCGCACCGAACTGCGCGACGTCGCGGCGCAGTACGCCGACGCGGTTCAGGACGGCGACATGAAGCGGGCCGACGAGTTCCTGGCCGGGTTGCCCCAGGATTCGGTGGACGCCGTCAAGCACGCCGTGACCAATGCCGCATCGGGAGCCATCACGCTGTCCATGCTGGTGCTCTCCGCGGTGGCACTGGCCGGCGCGATCTTCGCGTGGGTGGTCATCGGCCGTCGGCGCACTCCCGATCACATCGAGATGACCCACGCCGCCCAGGTCTAGAGGTTCGGCCGTTTACAGTGCCAGCGCCTCGGCAACACTGGCGCGTACAGCCTCGAGTTCGGATTGCGCTGTGGCGCGGGCCTTTTCGATGTCGCCGTCGACCGGAACCGTGACCTGCAGGTAGCACTTGAGCTTCGGTTCGGTACCACTCGGCCGAATGATCACCCGCGCGTCCTTGAGGGTGAAGCGCAGGCCGTCGGTGGGCGGCAGTCCGTCGGCGCCCTTCTCGAGGTCGTCCATCCGCAGCACGTCCCGCCCTCCCAGCGAGGTGGGCGGGTCGGCCCGCAACCGGGCCATTGCATCAGAGATCAGTGAGAGATCCGAAACCCGCACCGACAGTTGGCTTGTGGCGTACAGCCCGAACTTGCGGGCCAGATCGTCGAGGACATCCTGGATACCCCGGCCCTCGGCCTTCAGTGCCGCCACCATCTCCAGCATCAGCAGCGAGGCGGTGATGCCGTCCTTGTCCTTCACCGCCACCGGATCGCAGCAGTAACCCAGCGCCTCCTCGTATCCGAACCTCAGGTCCGGAACCTTGGAGATCCATTTGAACCCGGTCAGGGTGGTGGCGTAGCCGAGACCGGCGTCGGCGGCGATGCGCTCCAGCAGCGTCCCGGACACGATCGACTGCGCGTACACACCGTGGGCCGGTGACCCGTCGCGTCGCCCCCGTTCGGCGATCCACCACGCCAGCAGTGCGCCCACCTCGTCACCGGTGAGCATCCGGTAGTCGTCGGCGGTCCGGATGCCGGCCGCACTGCGGTCGGCATCGGGGTCGTTGGCGATGATCACGTCGGCGCCCTGGGCGCGGGCGTCGGCCAGGGCCAGGTCCATCGCCCCGGGTTCCTCCGGGTTGGGGAAGCTGACCGTCGGGAACCGGCCGTCCGGGGCGAACTGGGCGGCCACCTTCGTCGGCGCCGCGAAACCTGCGCCGGCGACCGCGCGCATGAACACCTCCCCGCCGACCCCGTGCATCGCGGTGTAAACCGCGGACACCTCGCGGGGACCGTCGCCGAGCAGTGAAACCGCCCGTGCGACATAGGCGTCCAGCACCGCGCCGTCGAGCACGGTGAAATCATCCGAGCGCGGGATCGACGACAGCGCGCCCACCGCGGCGATACACGCCGAGATCTCGGCGTCGGCCGGCGGCACGATCTGGCTGCCGTCGCCCAGGTACACCTTGTACCCGTTGTCATCCGGCGGGTTGTGCGAGGCGGTGACCATCACCCCGGCGTCACAGCCGAGGTGCCGGATGGCGAAAGCGAGCACCGGTGTCGGCAACGCGTCCGGGAGCACCATCGCGGCGATCCCGGCACCGACCATGATGGCGGCGGTGTCGCGGGCGAACACATCGGAGTTGCGCCGGGCGTCGTAACCGATCACAACAGCCTTGCCGCCGTTGACTTTCAGATAGGCGGCCAATCCGGCGGCCGCGCGGGCGACGACGACCCGGTTCATCCGGTTGCTGCCCGGCCCCAGCCGTCCGCGGAGTCCGGCGGTGCCGAACTGCAGCGTGCCGTCGAACGCATCGGTGAGTTCCGCGGTGGCCTCGTCCTCCCCCGCTTCGGACCTGGCGATCAGCTCCGACAGTTCCGCGGCGGTGGCCGCATCGGGATCTTCGGCCAGCCAGGCGCGGGCGGTGTCCAGGAGTGCCATGGTTCAGTACCCGCCGGCTCCGGCGTCCCCGCCGCCGATGATGGCGATCGAGGCCGAGGCGCCGATCCGGTCGGCACCGGCGTGCAGCACCTTCTCGGCGTCGCGGTGGTTGCGGACCGCGCCGGATGCCTTGACGCCCAACCGATCCCCGACCATATGCCGCATCAGGGCGATGTCCTCGGGTGTGGCACCGCCGCCACCGAAGCCGGTGGAGGTCTTGACATAGGCCGCGCCGGTGCGTGCCGCGATCAGGCAGGCGATGGCCTTCTGCTCATCGGTGAGCATGCTGGTCTCCAGGATCACCTTGACCGGCACCGGCCGGGCCGCGCCCACCACGCCGAGGATGTCGTCGTAGACCGCGGCCAGATCGCCGGAGAGCAGACCGCCGACGTCGAGCACCATGTCGACCTCGTCGGCGCCTTCGGCGACGGTGATGCGAGCCTCCTCGGCCTTGGCCAGCCGGGTCATCGCACCGAGCGGGAAGCCCACCACCGTGCACACCATCACGCCGGATCCGGCCAGCCGCTCGGCGGCGGTCGGCACCCAGCGGGTGTTGACGCAGACCGAGGCGAAGCCGTGCTCTTTGGCTTCGTCGCAGAGGGTTTCGATGGCCGACAGGGTGGCGTCGGCCTTGAGCAGCGTGTGGTCGATGCGGCCGGCGAGGGTTTTCGAGGTGCGCAGCACCTTCGGGATGTCCACCTCGTCGGGCACCGCCCCGAGTGCGGCCGTCACGGCGTCGCTGGCGCGATGGAACAGTTCGGCGTGGTTGGTCACGAGTCGTCCTCCTGGGGTGTCGGGGTATCGGTTCAGGCGCCGAGCAGGCTGGCGGCGAGGTAGTTGAACAGAGCCACGCCGGAATCCTCGCTGAACTTATGCAGTTGCTCGGGAGCAGCGGTCACCTGGTCGCCGTCGAGCCGGTTGAGCAGCGTGCAGCAGATCATCGCGAATTGCGAGAAGCCCCAGTGGTTGAGGTAGCCGGCGATCATGGCGCCCTCCATCTCGATATTGGCCACCCCGTTGGCGTGGAGCCAGGTCAGCCACCCCATCTTGGTCTCCGGGGTCTCCAGGCAGATCGCGCCGTCCAGGCGGAACTGCTCGAGGAAGAACTCGTTGCCGGCCACCGTCTTTCCCGCCACGATGTCGAAATCGGTGTGCTCGTTGGCGGCGATGATCGCGTTGTAGGTCGCGGCCGGGAAGTGTCCGTCGAACCAGTACTCGCCGGTGCCGCCGTTGAGCAGGCGGTAGGGCTTGAGGTCGGCCATCAGTCCTTCGGAGGAGACGACGACGGTGCCGCCGGGCAGGCCGACACCGCCGCTGGTGCCGACCCGGCACCAGAACACCTCATCCATGGCGTCCAGGTCGCCGCGCTTGAGGAAGAACACCAGGCGCATGAGTTCCTGCACGGCGATGGAGGCGCTCGGCATGCCCATCCCGTGCGAGGCGAACAGCACTCCGGCGGTGTACCGGGTGACGAACCGGTCCTCCTTGGGGAAGGCGACGATCTCCGAGCCACCGTTGAGTTCGCTCCAGCGCTCGGCGAATTCCTTGATCCGGCCGCCCGAACCGGCCATGATCACGGCCTTCACGTCGCGCAACTTGGCCAGCATCGGGTCGCCGGACGCCACTCCGAAGTGGTAGTAGACGTCCTCGTGACTGCCGTCGAGCACGCCGTCGAGAAATGCGTGGTTGATGTTCTCGGTCTTCACGGGGAAAACCTACGCGCAGAGTGGCCGCAAAGTTGGTTAAACCGGGGGTGCTTACACCGGGTCGAACCCGGACACCAGCCAGCGTCCGTCCACCTTGTCGAGGGTCACCCGGATACTCGAGGCGGTGGTGGCCGGCGCCTGGCCGGCCGCCGCGATGGTCTGGTCGATGAACACCAGTGCCACCGCGTGCGAGGGGTCGGCGGACACCGAGGCCAACGCGGGAACCTGCGCGGCCGCCGAGATCTGCTTCTCCTTGGCGCCCGGGATCACCTGGGTGTTGATCAGCTTGGTGTATTCGTTCAGGAACGGCGCGGTCAGCTTGGAGCGGGCGGCGTTGAGGTCCGAATCGACGGTGGCCGCCTTGTAGCTCAGCATCGCCACGGTCGCCTCGCGGGCGGCCTGCAACGACTCCGCGCGGGCGGCGGCAGCGCTGCTGTGCGACACGGTGAGCCACTTCGCCACTCCGGTCCCGACGGCGAGCAGCGCCGCCACGGCGGGCAGCAGGACGAAGGCCGTCCACCGGTACCAATCGCCCTGCGGCTTAACCAGGTTGATGATCTTGTTCGGTTTGCTCATCGGACGAAATCCACCTTCGCGACCTTTGCCTGGCCACTCGCGTTGTCGCCGTCCTTGGTGACGGTCAGCCGCATCCGCCAGTAGCGCGGCTGCGCGTCGTCGACGCCGCGGGTGCGGGTCTTGACCTCGACCGCCACCAGAACCTGACCGGACTTGCCGTCGACCGATTCCACCGCGGCCTCGGTGACGGTGCCGAAGGATTTCGACTCCGCCTTCTTGACCACGTCGATCATGGCGGCCGAGCGGGTCTTGAAGTCGGCGCGGAACGCCCCGGTCGAGGTGTCCAGGACACGTTGCACGTCGGCCTCGGCACGGACGTAGTCGATGGTGGTGAGGTTGACCGCGCCCTGCTTGCCGGCCTCCAGGAACTCCCGGCGCAGCGTGTCGGCGCTGTGATCCCGGTAGGCCTGCTGGCCGAACCAGCCGAACAGGACGGCCAGACCCACCACCGCGGCGATACCACCGGTCAGGGCGCGACGGACCGTGGACGGCCGCGCGTTTGCGCCGATCTCCCCGCTGCCCTCAGACTGCGCGTCCTCGGCCGGTGCAGTCGGTTCCTGCTCAGAAAGCCCCTCTTCGGGCATGTCCACTCCTCGGGTCAACGGCTCAGGTTACCGGCCTCAACCAGGATCAGCGGGTCAGCAGCAGGACACCGACCAACGGCGCCACATTGAGCAGCAGGGTGCCGATCTTGTAGGCCGCCATCCCGCCGTAGTGGATCGCGTCGAAACTCTCCAGGGAGAGTTTGAACCAGCGGGTGTGCAGCCGGTAGACCCAATCGTGGGCCAGGGTGATCGCGGCGAACCAGACCAGCAGGACCACGTAGTTGACCACCAGGGACCAGATCAGGATCTGGCGCACGGCGTTCAGGTCGATATCCATGGTCACGCACTCCCCTCTGGGCGACCGCCCTCGTGAATAGCGGGCTGGCGGCGGCTGTGACAATTCCATCATGGGACCCGAGTTGCTCGAGGCGATCGCCTCCGCCCCGATGTTCGACGGTCTGGATCGGGTCCACGCCGAGTCGCTCGCGGCCGCGAGTCGGGCGATCTTCATTCCGGGCGGGCAGGTGCTCTTCCGCCGGGGCACCCCGTCGACCGGTTTCTACGTCGTCCGGAACGGGCGGATGCAGCTGTCGGTGTCCAATTCCGAGGGCATGGTCCGGGTGCTCGAGATCATCAGTCCCGGCGGCGCATTCGGGCACGGCGTGATGTTCGTCCGCGAGCCCTACCCGGTGGATGCCACCGCGTTGGTCGACACCGACCTGGTCTTCGTGCCGGCCACCGCCGTCGATGCGATTCTCGACGAGGATCCGGCGATGGCCCGACTGATGCTGTCCTCGATCTCCAAGCGACTGCAGGGCAAGATCCAGGACATCGCCATGCTGTCGCTGCAGTCCGCGACACAGCGCATCGTCGCCTATGTGCTCGGCGCCGTTCCGGAGGACGCGGCAGCGCACGGGCGGCCCACCGACGTCGCGTTGCCCGCCCGCAAGCAGGTGCTGGCCTCCAGCCTCGGGATGACCCCCGAGACGTTCTCCAGAGCGATGCGCACCCTGGCCGACAAGGGGCTGATCACCGTGGACGGTTCGGTGCTGCGCATTCCCGACGTCGCCGCACTGGACGCCTTCGCGCGCAGCGCGGCCGTGCTGTGACCGGGGACACACCGTCGTCTTGATTTAGGTCAATGGCCTCCGCCGAAGGCGTTCGTAGCGTGAACGCGAACACCGAACCGAGGAGACCCATGTTTTGCTACCAGTGCGAGCAGACCGACCGCACCCCCCAGTCCGAGCGCCCCAACCTGCTGTCCTTCGGCTGCTCGACGGCGAAGGGCAACTGCGGCAAGGACGCCACCACTGCCGCACTTCAGGACGTGCTGGTCGAGGTGGACCTCGGTATCGGGCAGTACGCGCAGAAACTGCGTGAACTCGGGGCGCCGGACTCGAAGTACGCCGCGCACGCCAGCTTCGACCTGTTCACCACGCTGACCAACGTGAACTTCAACGCCACCCGCTTCATGGCGCTGATCGCCGAGGCCGTGGGCGTTCGCGAGCAGGCCAAGGAGGCCTACGAGGCTGCCGCCCGCGCTGCCGGCGTCGAGCCCGAAACCCTCACCGGCGCAGCGCAGTTCGTGCCGGCGAACAAGATCTCCGAGGTCGTGGAGCAGGCCAAGAAAATCGGCGTCGACGCCGATATCGAGAGGCTGGGCGCCGATATCGTCGGCCTGCGCAACCTGAACCTCTACGGCCTCAAGGGTGTGTGCGCCTACGCCCACCACGCCCACGCGCTGGGATACCGCAGCGATGAGACCGACGCCGGCATCGAGAACGGTCTGGCGTTCCTGGGCGCCGGCCCGACCGAAGCCGACGCACTGCTCGGCCAGGCCCTCGAACTGGGCAACGTCAACTACCAGGTGATGGCGATGCTGGACGCCGCCAACACCGGCAGTTTCGGCGATCCGGTGCCCACCCCGGTCCGGGTCACCCCGGTTGCCGGCAAGGCCATCCTGGTCTCCGGCCACGACCTGCATGACCTCAACAAGATCCTGGAGGCGACCGCGGGCACCGGCATCAACGTCTACACCCACGGTGAGCTGCTTCCCGCGCACGGCTATCCGGAGTTGCACAAGCACAGCCACCTGGCCGGCAACTACGGCGGCGCCTGGCAGGACCAGCAGCGCGACTTCACCGCGTTCCCCGGCCCGATCGTCATGACCTCGAACTGCCTGATCGAGCCGCAGCCAGCCTACCGCAACCGGATCTTCACCCTCGGCCCGGTCGGCTGGCCCGGCATCCGGCATCTGGACACCGACGATCTGTCGCTGCTGGTCAAGGCCGCCGAGTCGCTGCCCGGCTTCACCGAGGACGTCCCCGCCGAGACGGTCACCACCGGCTTCGCCCACGGCGCGGTGCTCTCGGTGGCCGACAAGGTGATCGAGGCCGTCAAGGCCGGCGACATCTCGCGGTTCCTGCTCATCGGCGGCTGCGACGGTGCGGCCCCGGGCCGCAACTACTACACCGACGTGGCCGAGCACGCCCCGAAGGACACCGTCGTGATGACGTTGGGCTGCAACAAGTACCGGTTCAACACCCACGACTTCGGCGAGATCGGCGGCATCCCGCGCCTGCTCGACGTCGGACAGTGCAACGACAGCTACTCGGCGATCCAGATCGCCCTGGCCCTGGCCGGAGCCTTCGACTGCGGCGTCAACGATCTGCCGTTGAGCCTGTTCGTGTCCTGGTTCGAGCAGAAGGCCGCCGCCGTGCTGCTGACCCTGCTGTCGCTGGGCATCCGCAACATCCGCCTCGGGCCGACCCTGCCCGCGTTCCTCACCCCGGCGGTGGTCGACATCCTGGTCGACAAGTTCGCGCTCAAGCCGATCGGCGATCCGGCGGAGGATCTGGCCGCCGCCATGGCGGGTGCCTAGATGACCGACTCGGTCCAGACGAAGGTGGGCTACGACGTCACGCTCGTCACCACCGACGGCCAGGAGTCCACGGTGGTCTGCGACTCGCAGACCACCGTGCTGGCCGCCGCCGAGCAGGCCGGCAAGATCCTGAAGTCGTCGTGTCAGGCCGGCGGTTGCGGCGCCTGCTCGGCGGTGGTCTCCGGCGGCGACATCGAGATGGGCGACCACGATCCGGCGGTCATCGAGGTGCCGGAGGAGCAGGGCGGAGTCCTGTTGTGCCGCACCTTCCCCCGCGGAGACTGCCGCATCGAGTTGCCCTATGACAGCAGCAAGATCGTCACCGCGCCACCGACCAGGCACGAGGCGGAGATCACCCTCCTCGAGCAGGTGGCCGATGGAGTCATGCACGTGGTGCTGACCCTGCGCGACGGCTCCGCTGCGGACTTCGAATCCGGCCGGTTCGTGCGGATGATGGTTCCTGGAACCGATGCGCGGCGTGCCTACTCTCCGGCCAACGTCGCCAACTGGGACGGGCAGTTGGAGTTCTACATCCGGCTGCTGCCCGGCGGAGCGATGTCGGACTATCTGTCCAACCGCGCCGCACTCGGCGACATGCTGACGGTGACCAGTCCGGACGGCGAGTTCGGCCTGGTGGAGAACGGGCTTCGGCCGCGCTGGTTCATCGCCGGCGGCACCGGTCTCTCACCCCTGTTGTCGATGCTGCGTCGGATGGCCGAGTGGGGTGACCCGCAGTCGGCCCGGTTGTTCTTCGGGGTCACCCGCCACGGCGAGGTGTACGCGCAGGACGAGTTGGCGATGCTCGCCGATCTGCTGCCGGACTTTGCGGCCGAGACCGTGGTGTGGCACCCGGACCCGCAGTGGACCGGCGCCACCGGGAACCCGGTCGATCTGGCCGCCGCCGAGATCGCCATGCTGGACGAGATGCCGGACGTCTACCTCTGCGGGCCGCCGCCGATGATCGACGCCGCCTATGCGGCGCTGACCGCGGCCGGAGTGCCCGAGGACCAGATTCACGCCGAGCGGTTCTCCGCAGTCACCTAGTCGGGCAGTCACCTAGTCCGGCCGCCAGTGGCCTAGCCTCCGAGGAATTCCGAAAGGGTTTGCGGGCCTTCGGGATCCGATTGCACGCGGCGGCCTTCCAGATCGGCTCGACCCCGCTCGACGGACTCGACGATGGAGGCCTCGGCGTCCGCACCGAACAGGGCGATGAGGCGTTCCCCGGCGGCGATCGCCTCCGGGAGTCGCCCACATTGCGCGAGGTGATCGGCGAGGTTGACCATCGCCCCTGACACCGCCGCCCGGACGCCGGGAGTCTGATCGGCGCCGAATCGGTCGACGAGTCGTTGGCCCGTTTCGATCGCTCCGGGCAGATCCTGGTCGGCCGCCTGGTCGATGGCCAGGTTCCGCTGCCCCCGGGCCACTGCGTCGCGGATCTCCGGATCGCTGTCCTCGCCATGCCTGGCCCACAACAACCGACCCGCGTTGATGGCCCCGGAGAGATCACCGGCCTCGGCGCGATGCAGTGCCAGATTGTGCAGTCCGCGGGCCAGATCGACCCGCACCACCGGATCGCTCTCGTGCGGGAAGGCCGTCGCGAGGCGTTCGTCGACGCGCACCGCGAACGCCGGTTCGCCGGCGGTGGACAGGGCGATAGCAACGTCGACGAACCCGGACGAGACGGCACGGCGCACCCGCTCGTCGGCATCCCTGGCATACGGGTCGGCGGCCAGACGTTCCATCGCCGCGAGGGCGCCGTCGTGATCGCCGATCTCCACGCGATCGTTGGCCAGGGTGACGAAACACCGCACCGCGTCGAGCAATTCGTTCTCCGTCATCCGATCAGGACTCCGCCGCTGCCATTTCCTCCCGTTTGGCCAGCGCCAACTCACGGATCCTGGCGAGGTCTTCGTCGGTGTAGACCCCGTTGACACCGGAGATCGCGGCGAGCTTCATGCCGTGCTTCAGCCCGAGCCGGTAGATCTCCTTGACCTTCTCCCATTCGATGTTGCGCCCGACGGTGAACGTCTCATAGCGGCCCTCGAGTGCCAGCACGATGGTCTCGGCCAGGCACGCGTAGGCGACGCCCTTGGGCAGGCCGATTCCCTTCATCTGCGGATCGCCGGGCAGTTCGATCTCGCCGGACTCGATGACCAGCACATCGGGCCGCTTGGCGACATCCTCTGCGGAAAGGTCCAACGGCCGCGCGACGTCGGTGATCACCGCTCCCGGCTTCACCTTCATGATGTCGAGGACCTTCTTGCCGGCCCCCGAGGTGGCGGTGACGATCACGTCCATGTCGGCGATGTGCTCGTCGGCACTGGCGCCCACGTGGACCTTCGCCCGCGGGTTCTCCCGCTCGATATCCTCCTTGAGCGCCAGCAACTTGGCCGGTTCGATGGAGACCAGCCACAGCTCGTCGGCGGCCATCGCCAACAGTCGGGCGCACACCGAGCCGATCGCGCCGGTCGCGCCGACCACCATCGCCTTGCCCTTGATGTGTCCCTTCTTGTCGACTTTCGCGATGCCGAGCCGGCGGACCGCGTCATGGGCCGCCCACAGCGCGCCCGAGGCGCTGTAGGAGTTGCCCGTGGTGATGGGAAGCGATGCGCGCTTGGCCACCGTGACCCCGGCGTCGCCGACGACCTTGGTGAACGCACCGAGGCCCATGATCTGGGCGCCCATCTTCTGTGCCATGTCGGCCGCCGCGAGGAGCCGGGAGTAGGTGAACTCCGGATCGTGCGACATCAATTCCTTGGGGGTGCCGCCGACGGTGATGAGCCAGCCTTCGGCCTCAGCACCCGTCGGCGACGTGATACCGGTGACGTGGCTGTAGACGAACGGCGGCACGTGTGCCATCAGCTTCTCCACGCCATCCATGAAGATCCCCGGCGCCACGTCGGCGACGGCATCTAGTGCCTTCACATTGCGGAAGTACTCCTGGGACAGCGGGTGGATCACGAAGGCGAAGCGGGACTTCCGTTTGAAGCCGCTCGGGTAGAGGATTCGCGGCCGCAGCCCGGCTGACTGGATCATGTCGAGCAGATCGTCGTCGGACAGACGTGACTCCTCGGCTTGGCCGGCCACCAGCATCAGCGCCTCGAGGGTGGGTTCATTGACCACCACATCGTCGAACGGCTGCGGAACATCGTCGAGGATGAGGTCGACTCCACGCTCCCGCAGGCTGTTCAGCCGCTCGGATCCGATGGACGTCGAGATGAGGGTCTTGCCCTTGAGGTCGTCCAACTCGAACTGGGCGAGTTCCGGGAAGGTGGCCACCACGACGTCGCAGTTCTGCAGGGCCTCGCGAACCTGGGTCTCGATGATCTTGCGGGCCGGGGCGGTGGCAGCCGAGACCACCGCGGAGGGGAGCTTCTCCAGAAGCCAGCCCGAGGCGGACACCACGCGCTCGAACACCTCGAACGGGGTATGGATGTCGGACAGGCCGTACTCCACCGCAGGGTCGGCGAAGTGCATGTTCTGCGTGCTCTCCGACAGCACCCGGGTGGTGCGGTAGTGGTTGCGTCCGCCGAGCACGACCACTCGCGCATTGGAGAAATAGCCCGGCATCTCGCCGGCCAGGTGCCGAATGGTCCACTCCTGCAACACGTTGCGCAACCGATGGCCATCGGTGACAACCGTCTCGGCGGACTCCTCAGCGGCCTTCCGAAGCTTGCCCGGATCGCCCTTCAGCGTTCCGGCGACCTCAGCGTCGTGGACTCCGCTGATCCCGATGGCCGCGGCCTGCCCGGACCACGTGTGCAGTTCTTCGATTGCCCGCTTGACGTTTCCGCCGGTGCCCATCCGGATGATGCGGAAGGATCCGCCCAGGAATTCCACCGAGTGGTCGTAGTCCCGTTCGGGACCGCTGAGGCTGATGTTGACGATCAGCGATTGCTTGCGCTCAGTCATGGGATCCCTCTAGACCATTGCCTGCGAGTCGAACTCCGGGTGGGCCGCCATGAAGTCGAGCAGTTTGTCGGCGTAATCGCGGAAATGGGGGCATGAGACGCCGGTGCCTTCGAGATCGGCCACGGTGTCCGCCGTGCCGTAGGTGGTGGGGAACGCGAAGTAGTCCAGGGTCTCCGCGGGCAGACCGGTGAGCAGTTCCATCCCGGGGACCGTGTCGAGCAGTCCGCGCACGGCCGACACCGGGATGGGCAGCCAGACCAGTTTCCGGTGAAGGTGATGGCCGAAGATCTCGGCCACCTCGCGGGCGGACGGCGGATTGGGGTCGGTCAACTGGTAGGTCTTGCCCTCGGATTTGTCCAGAACGCTCAGCGCGTCCATGGCCGCAATGACGTAGTCCCGCGGAACCAGCGAGGCCATGACGTCCTTGTCGACGTTCGGCAGGAACGTCACGGCGGGCAGCCGCTTCATGTAGGTGGCGACGAAGTAGGGCCCGTCGTATTTCTGGGTCTCGCCGGTGCGTGAGTCCCCCACCACGATGCCGGGTCGGTAGATGGTCGCCGGCAGCCCTTCGGCCATCGCCGCGCGAACCAGCCGCTCGGCCTCGTATTTGGTTTCCTCGTAATGGTTTTGGAACTTCTGGCCCTCTTCGAGCATCTCCTCGGTGAACTCGCCGTCGTAGGCGCCGGAGACGTAACAGGTGCTCACGTACTGCAGCCGACGGAAATTCGACCGCTCGCGGCAGAACTGCAGGACGTTGTCGGTGCCGACGATGTTGACCAGCTTGGCGATGTCCTCGGGTACGGAAAGGTCGTACACGGCCGCCAGGTGCCAGACCTCGTTGACGTCATCCACCGCGACAGAACCGG
>Ga0208195_1000035_pt1 | contig 175263 bp, 142 predicted proteins | sample AD_UKC077_MetaG_FD_184441 | JGI IMG/M metagenome (GOLD analysis project Ga0208195, IMG submission 184441) | Active sludge microbial communities of municipal wastewater-treating anaerobic digesters from USA - AD_UKC077_MetaG (SPAdes) (version 2) | ecosystem: Engineered > Bioreactor > Anaerobic...
AGGCTTGACCGATGCGGGATTGCCCGTCGGCATGCAACTGGTCGGACCGCGCTTCTCGGAGGGGACGCTCTATCGCTTGGCTGCCGCCTATGAAGACGCACACGGTTTATTACCGTTACCCGGGGAGGTGAATGCATGAGCATCACGGATTACGAAAGTGTCATCGGCCTCGAGGTTCACGTCGAGCTCAACACGACGCACAAAGCTTTCTGCGAATGCTCGACAACGTTTGGAGCGCCGCCCAACTCGCAAGTCTGCCCCGTCTGTCTCGCCATGCCCGGCGCACTCCCCGTCCTGAATCGTGAAGTAGTCGATTTCGCCATTAAGGCGGGCATCGCGACACACTGCACGATCGAGCCTGTATCGCGTTTCGACCGCAAAAACTATTTTTACCCCGACCTGCCGAAGGCATTTCAAACAACGCAGAACGATTTCCCGATCTGTACGAACGGCTACGTGGACGTAGCGAGCGGTGACGGCATTCGCAGGATTCGGATTTCACAAATTCACATGGAGGAAGACGCGGGCAAATTGATGCACCACAGCGAGGGCACGGAGATCGACTGCAACCGTTGCGGCGTACCGCTCCTCGAGATCGTCTCGGAGCCTGACGCGCGGTCGGCGAAAGAGGCAGTCGCCTACCTTCGTAAGTTGAGAGCCATCGTCCGCTACACGGGCATTTCCGACGGCAAAATGAACGAGGGGTCTCTCCGTTGCGATGTCAACTTGTCCGTTCGAAAAAAGGGCGAAGAAGCTTACGGAACGCGCGTCGAGATCAAGAACATCAACTCCTTCAACTTCGTGGCTCGCGCGATCGAGAGCGAATTCAAGCGCCAAGTCGAGCTCCTCGAAAGCGGCGGCACGATCGTCCAAGAAACGCGCCGTTTCGACGAGAAAACAGGACAGACGTATTCGATGCGATCCAAGGAAGACGCCGCCGACTACCGGTACTTCCCCGATCCCGATCTCGTCCCTGTCCGCGTGACTAAAGAAGAAGTGGAAGCCATAAGGAAGACCATCCCGCGCATGGCGGACGAGCGCAAAGCGTCGTACATGGCGACGTATAACCTCACACCGTACGAAGCAGAGAGACTGACGGAAGACAAGGAGATGAGCGACTTCTTCGAAGATGCCGTCGCACATACAAGCTACCCGAAAATACTTGTCAACTTGATTCTCGCTGATATCTCGCCGCTCTTTACGGAAGACACGGTTGAGTATCCCGTGAACCCGGTAAGCTTAGGCGCGCTGTCGGATCTCCTCGGAGAAGACGAGATCAACAGCAACACTGGCCGACGCATCTTAAAATCCTTGCTGGAGAATGACTTCGATCCGAAAGCGTACGTCGAAGAGCACCAGCTCGCGCAGATCAATGACCGCTCCGTCCTGAAGCCAATCGTCCAAGCCGCTATCGCGACCAACAAGCGCGCTGTCAAAGACTACCTCGGCGGCAAAGAAACGGCCCTCCGCGCCGTCATCGGCTTCGTCATGAAAGAGACGAAGGGAAGGGGCAATCCCCTGCTCGTGGAGGAGATGATTCGCGAAGCGATTGTCGAATAATCACAACGCACTACACATATTCAACCGTAAGAAGGGGCTGTCTCAAAACCGCTAAAGAGTAGTGGTATTGGTATGCTCCCTTTTGCTTTATTACTGGAGTTCGTGTAATTATTCGTCATATGTATGATAATATTACACTAATGACGAAGTACAGATATCCCCCGAACATAAGATTATAGGGGGGGTGATAGTCTTGAAGAAACTATATTACTGTCTGTTAATTATTGCGCTTTACTTTCTTATTCAGCCCGCACATTTTTACATGCACGCAGTGGCCGGTGACGATATCTTCTTTTCGTTTCGGCACGATCCCCCCGAGAGTTATCAATTCTTGAGCGCTCCGTTCATCGAGGATCAAGAAGGAGTCACCAAATCGGTCGTCGATAGAGCCTTAGCCGAGCGCATCACGGTTGAGTTCTTTCCGTATGACTCGGCGTCCCTCGGCCTATCGCCAAGCCGAGGAGAGTATGCGATACTCTTTACCACCGGACATCAAGAACGCCTGCATGAACTCCCTTTTGCAAAGACGCCTTCTGTCGAGGCTTTTCAAAATGAAACGCGATTTTACTCCTCGCAGCGCTCCTATCCCGATTCGGCGGGATTTTTACTCGCTCTCACAAGTAAAGTTTCTTACTTTATTGGAAACCTTGAACATTTCCCGATAAATTTCCAGTACGGTCGTTTCATCATCATGGATTCCAGCCCCGATCAGACGGAGCGATTCCTTGCCGGCGTGGAAGAAGACACCGGCATCAGATTGGATAAGATGCCGGCGGAGGATTTTTCCCTTTCGGGCAGCATTTTTCAGAAACCGGTCGACAGGTATCTCGAGATTGTAAAACTCAGTTTCCGCACGCCTCAGATTCTCATGCTCTCAACGGTCGCGATCGGTATGGTGCTCATCTATCTGCAGGAGAAAAAGCAATGGGCGATTCGTCGCATGATGGGGTACCGGCTCTCCGACCTCTTCTTTCTGATCGCCTATAAAATGATCGCCCCGACCGTGGTTGTCGCTCTTATTACGTTCATCCCATTTAGTCTGATGTACGGTTTCCTTTTCAACCGCCTTCTTCTTCGCGTGTTCGTCGCCTACCTGCCGCTCATCGCGGCGCTATCGCTGGTGCAGATGTTTGTCGTGTTGTGGATGATCGTTGACTTAAAGATGTTCTCCCCGCTCGCGACACTCAACCGGGAGAAGCATAACGTCGGCATGGCCGTTTTCGCGGTCGCCTTTAAAGTGTTGACGCTCGTCCTGATTATCCCTCTGCTTGCCTTTCACCTCTTGCGAACAGACGGATTGCTCGCATTCTTCCGCTTCCAGGCGGAAGCTCGCAAACAATACGAAGATGTCTGGTTCTTATCCTTGACACCGGGCGCGGTCTCTGTCGACATCCTCGATTATGAAGGCCGTGAGCTGGATTACACTCAACCGGACAACATGAAAATCTCTTGGACAAAATATTTTTACGATACGATCCGCGATCGATATCCCGTCGTGTTCGTCTATATGTCGAATCCCGACGACCCGACGAAGTACCGGCGCGACGAAATGCTCGTGAACGGCAATTTCATCCGCCTGATGCAGATACGTGACGAGAACGGCAAACTGCTCGAGCCGGACAACGATGAGAAAATGGCCATCGCCACAGAGGAGCGTTACGAAACGGCTCATGCCTACATTACCGGTGCGAGGGGGATCTCAGACTATCTATCCGTAAAGACGACCGCCTTTGAGCCGGCAGGAATACTCGAGCCGGATCAGGTGAAGATGATCAAAGTGCTGCGCCCCTTGAAGGGGACAAAAGTCAGGACGTTCCAAAGCGACTTTTACACAGAAGAGGCCCAGCACCCCATTTGGCTCGATCACTTCACCATCGTGGTCAACGCCAGAGTCCCCAACAGCGTGAATGATCTCCGCTTTATCGGCATCAGTGAGGCGGAACGGGGTCAGCTCCTTAAGGACGTGGCGCATTTGCCTTATGCGGACAGGTTGGAATGGCAAAGTTTTCGAGAGCACCAAGAGATCGCCAATGAATCTAAAATGGAGACGGCCATACTCGCAATCCAGGAACTCGGCATGGCGCTCTTCTGCCTCGCGCTCTTTTCATTCTTCATTTACCGCCTGATCTTCGCGTGGCTGTCGCAGCGCATGGCCGTTGAATATTTGTTCGGGGCGAGCTACTTCACGACGACGGCGCCGATACTGCTCGGACTCCTGTCGCTTGACGGCGCCTTTTTCCTGTTGCTCCGCCGGAGAGTATTCGACGATATCTATGCATACCAAAAGACACACCTTGTGTGGCGCGCGGTGTTCATCATCGTTGCCTTTGAACTGATCGCTTACGCCATCGCCCATATTGTATACAGTCGTCAGACATTGAAAAATTTGAGAGTGAGGGAATGAATATGACACTCATCACGTTGCAAAACATCCACCAATCATTCGGTGACCAAGTCGTTCTGAAAGATTTCTCTCTCGACATCAAGGAGAAAGAGATGCTGGCCATCACCGGCCCCAGCGGATCGGGGAAAAGCACCATATTGAATATTATCGGTCTTCTCCTCAAACCGACCAAAGGAGAACGCACGCACTTCGGAAAGAAGAACGTCAGGATCAACAGTGGCAAGGCGATCTCGCTTTTGCGGACGGAAATCGGCTACCTCTTTCAGAACTTCGCCCTGATCGACAACGAAAGCGTCATGAGAAACATGTTGATCGCGGCGCGCTACGCCGAGCGATCGGGAAAGAAGGAACGCATCAGGGAAGCGCTTGAAGAAGTGGGACTCTCAGGCAAGGAGAAACAGAAGGTCTTCACGCTCAGCGGAGGTGAACAGCAACGGCTCGCAATGGCGAGGCTTATGGTGAAACCGTGCCGCGTCATCCTGGCTGACGAACCGACGGGCAACCTCGATCACGACAACCAGGATCGCATCATGGACTTGTTGACCAAACTCTCAGAGACGGGCAAGAGCATTGTCATGGTGACGCACGAGAGGAGGTTGCTTGACCGCTTCGACCGTGTTGTCACGCTTGACTCGTAGGATTGTATAAAGTAAAGCAAAAGATGTCAGGGCACGATTTCCCCGCACATCGATATCAGACAATCAATGGAGGAAATGATAATGAAAAAGAGAATAATGCTTTCAGCGCTTGCATTTGTCCTCGTGATCGCTATGGCTTCGGCGATCGCCTGCACCAAGAGTAACGGAAAGAATGGTATCGATCCGTCCTATAACATCGACGCGCCGATCCCAAGCCAGGAGATCATCGAGAGCGGTTTTGAGAAAAAGGGAATTGTGTCCGCCGAAACAAAATTAAAAATCGGAACGTACGCACTTGACGAGAAACCGCGTGGCATAGATAAACCGGACATCAATATGAAGCTCGGCGAGAAAATCGTCTGCGGAGATCCTCATGCGCCGACATCGCTCATTCCGGGCATTCCGCTTTTCTTCAGAGGATATTTAACAACCTACGAATTCAAATTATCGGTCGATTATGGAACTCTCAATCGTTGGGATGTAGGTGCGCCGGATAGTATTCTCCAAAGCTTGGGAAAGGAATACTTCACTAGAAGCAAAAACGGCATGATCCTCTGGGCTCCGGAAGATGAACCGCCTGCCGAGCCGATGACAACGCCTTTCCGCGTCATTGTTTACAGTGATGAGAGCTATAAACAGATTGTCGGAGCCGCGCTTATCATGCTCAGCTACGATGAGGGCGGATGGAGTATGAAGTGGGTGAAAGGCGTTGAGTTTCCGAAAGTCGATGGAGCATTCCAGAAAATCTACGAGACAGACCTTATGGATTTCTTCAAACCGTAGAACTCAACATGGTCGCCTCTAAACAGATATCGCCTGACATCAAAACAGGAGTGCAATGCTCATGAAGAAGCTGTACTACTGTTTGCTCGTTATCGCGCTATACTTTCTGATCCAGCCTGCGCATGTCTACATAGGCTCGGTGGAGGGTCAGGATTTCATTTTTTCGTTTATGAACGATCCTCCCGAGAGTTATCAGTTCTTGAGCTCACCGTTCATTGAGGATGAGGAAGGGTTCACCCAATCGGTTGTCGAGAGAGCCTTGGCCGAGCACATCACAGTTGAGTTCTATCCACATGACCCGGCATCCATCGGACTTTCTCCGAGCCGTGGAGAATACCCTGTTCTCTTGGCGACCGAACATCAAGGGCGGCTTGATAAGCTCCCGTTTGTCAAGCCGCCGTCCGTCGAGTCTTTTCGAAAGGAAACGAGGTTTTACTCCTCAGAGCGGTCTTATCCGGAATCGGCGGGGCTTCTGCTCTCTTACAAAAGTAATCTTCCCCGCCTCGTCGGCAACCTCGCATATTATCCGCTAAACTTCCAAAACGGTTTTTTGATGGTCATGGATTCCAGCCCCGGTCAAACGGAGCGTTTCCTCGCGGGGGTGGAAGAAGATACCGGAATTAGAATAGATAAGGTTCCCACGGAGGATTTCTTCCTCGCAAGCTTATTCCTGCAAAACCCTGCTGAAAGGTATCTCAACATTGTCAAAACGAGTTTTCGCGCACCTCAGGTTCTCATGCTTTCAACGGTCGCGATCGGTATGGTGCTCATCTATTTACAGGAGAAAAAGCAATGGGCGATTCGCCGCATGATAGGATACCGGCTTTCCGACCTCTTCTTCCTGATCGCTTATAAGATGATCACCCCGACTCTTGTTATCGCTCTAATTACGTTCATCCCGTTCAGCTTAATGCGCGATTTCCTCTTCAACCGTTTGCTCCTTCGGGCGTTCGTCGCCTATCTGCCGCTCATCGCGGCGCTGTCGCTCGTGCAGATGTTGGTCGTATTGTGGATGATCGTCGATTTATGGATGTTCTCTCCGCTCGCGACACTCAACCGGGAGAAACATAACGTCGGCATGGCTGTGTTCGCGGTCGCTTTCAAGGCGTTGACGCTCGTCCTGATCATCCCGCTGCTCGCCTTTCACCTCTTGCGAACAGACGGTCTGCTCGCATTCTTCCGCTTTCAGGCGGAAACGCGCAAACATTACGAGGATGTCTGGATTTTATACATGCCTTTGAGCGCGATCTCAACGGAGATTCTCGATTACGAGGGTCGCGAGCTGACTTACACCGGAGAAGATAAAATCTCATGGACAAAATATCTTTACGATACGATCCGCGATCGATACCCCGTCGTGTTCGTCTATATGTCGAATCCCGACGACCCGACGAAGTACCGGCGTGACGAAATGCTCGTCAACGGCAATTTCATTCGCCTGATGCAGATACGCGACGAGAACGGTAAACTGCTCGAACCGGACAACGATGAGAAAATGGCCATCGCCACAGAGGAGCGTTACGAAACTGCTCATGCCTACATTACCGGTGCGAGGGGGATATCGGACTATCTGACTCTCAAGACGACCGCCTTTGAGCAGGAAGGAAGACTCGAGCCGGATCAGGTGAAAATGATCGAGGTGCTGCGCCCATTGAAAGGAACAAAAGTCCGGACGTTCCAAAACGACTTTTACACGGAAGACGCCCAACACCCTATTTGGCTCGATCACTTCACCATCGTGGTCAACGCCAGAGTACCCTTCAGTGTGAACGATCTTCGATTCATCGGCATCAGCGAAGCGGAACGGGCTCAGCTCCTTAAGGACGTGGCGCATTTGCCTTATGCGGACAGGTTGGAATGGCTGAGTTTCAGAGAGTACCAAAAGATCGCCAATGAATCTTACACTGAGACGGCCATGATCGCGATCCAGGAGCTCGGCATGGCGCTCTTCTGCCTCGCGCTCTTTTCATTCTTCATTTACCGCCTGATCTTCGCGTGGCTGTCACAGCGCATGGCCGTTGAATATTTGTTCGGGGCGAGCTACTTCACGACGACGGCGCCGATACTGTTCGGACTCCTGTCGCTTGACGGCGCCTTTTTCCTATTGCTCCGCCAGCGAGCATTCGACGATATCTACGCCTACCAAAGGACGCACCTTGTGTGGCGCGCGGTGTTCATCATCGTCAGCTTTGAATTGATCGCTTACGCCATCGCCCATCTTATATACAGTCGTCAGACATTGAAGAATTTGAGGGTGAGGGAATGACGATGCGAAGAACTCAATATGATATGGTAGCCTCTAAACAGATATCGACTGACATCAAAACAGGAGTGCAATGCTCATGAAGAAGCTGTACTACTGTTTGCTCGTTATCGCGCTATACTTTCTGATCCAGCCTGTACATGCCCACATAGCCACCGTAGAAAGTCGAAATTTCGGTTATACGTTTTTGGACGATCCTCCTGAGAGTTATCAGTTCTTGAGCTCTCCGTTTATTGAGGACGAGGAAGCTTTCACTAAATCGGTCGTCACGAGAGCCTTGGACGAGCACATTACGGTCGAGTTCTATGCGTTTGACTCGGGATCCCTCGGCCTATCTCCGAGCCGCGGAGAACGTGCAGTTCTCTTGGCGACCGAACATCAAGGGCGGCTCGATAAGCTCCCGTTTGTCAAGGCGCCGTCCGTTGAGTCTTTTCGGAAGGAAACGAGATTTTACTCCTCAGAGCGCTCTTATCCTGATTCGGCGGGGCGTCTGCTCTCTTGCAAAAGAAATTTTTCCCGTTTCATCGGCAATCTCGAATATTATCCGGTTAACTTCCAAAACGGTTTTTTTGTCATCATGGATTCCAGCCCCGCTCAAACGGAGCGTTTCCTCGCCGGGGTGGAAGATGACACAGGCATCAGAATCGACGCCATTCCTACGGAGGACGCCCTGCCGAGCTCCTTTATACAAAAATCGGTCGACAGGTATCTCGAGTTTGTGCAACTCAGTTTTCGCGCGCCTCAGATTCTCATGCTTTCAACGGTCGCGATCGGTATGGTGCTCATCTATCTGCAGGAGAAAAAGCAATGGGCGATTCGCCGCATGATGGGGTATCGGCTCTCCGACCTCTTCTTCCTGATCGTCTATAAAATGATCACCCCGACCTTTGTCCTCGCTCTTATGACGTTCATCCCGTTCAGCCTCATGCGCGGTTTCCTCTTCAACCGCTTCCTCCTTCGCGCGTTCATCGCTTACCTGCCACTCATCGTGGCGCTGTCGCTGGTGCAAATAGTGGTTGTGTTGTGGATGATCGTTGACTTAAAGATGTTTTCTCCTCTGGCTACACTCAACCGGGAGAAGCATAACGTCGGCATGGCCGTGTTCGCGGTCGCTTTCAAGGCGTTGACGCTCGTCCTGATCATCCCTCTGCTTGCCTTTCACCTCTTGCGAACAGACGGTCTGCTCGCATTCTTCCGCTTTCAGGCGGACGTACGTAAACACTACGAAGATGTCTGGTTCTTATGCATGCCGCCGGGCGCGCTCTCGGTCGAACTCCTCGATTATGAAGGCCATGAGCTGGATTACAGTCATCCGGAAAAAATGAAAACCTCATGGACAAAATATCTTTACGATACGATCCGCGATCGATACCCCGTCGTGTTCGTCTACATGTCGAATCCTGACGACCCGACGAAGTACCGGCGCGACGAAATGCTCGTCAACGGCAATTTCATCCGCCTGATGCAGATACGCGACGAGAACGGCAAACTGCTCGAACCGGACAACGATGAGAAAATGGCCATCGCCACAGAGGAACGTTACGAAACGGCACATGCCTACATTACCGGCGCGAGGGGATTATCGGACTATCTGACTCTCAAGACGACCGCTTTTGAACCGGAAGGAAGACTCGAGCCGGATCAGGTGAAAATGATCGAGGTGCTGCGCCCATTGAAGGGGACAAAAGTTCGGACGTTCCAAAACGACTTTTACACAGAAGACGCTCAACACCCCATTTGGCTCGATCACTTCACCATCGTGGTCAATGCAAGAGTCCCCTTTAGCATTAGGGATCTGCGCTTCGTCGGCATCAGCGAGGCAGAACGGGCTCAGCTCCTTAAGGACGTGGCGCATTTGCCTTACGCGGACAGGTTGGAATGGCAGAGTTTCCGAGAGCACCAAAAGATCGCCAATGCAACTCATACTGAGACGGCCTTGATCGCGATCCAGGAACTCGGCATGGCGCTCTTCTGCCTCGCGCTCTTTTCATTCTTCATCTACCGCCTGATCTTTGCGTGGCTGTCACAGCGCATGGCCGTTGAATACTTGTTCGGGGCGAGCTACTTCACGACGACGGCGCCGATACTGCTCGGACTCCTGTCGCTTGACGGCGCCTTTTTCCTATTGCTCCGCCAGCGAGCATTCGACGATATCTACGCCTACCAAAGGACGCACCTCGTGTGGCGCGCGGTGTTCATCATCGTCGGCTTTGAACTGATCGCTTACGCCATCGCCCATCTTGTATACAGTCGTCAGACATTGAAGAATTTGAGAGTGAGGGAATAATGCGAAGAAGCGATTTCCTCGCGCACCGATATCAAAGGGCCGATGGAGGAAAGGAAATTGTGTTCGCCGAGGTAAAATTAAAAATCGGAACGTACGCACTTGACCGGAAACACCATGCCATAGAAAAGCCTGACATCAGAAAAGAAGGTTAATGCCCATGAAGAAACTGTACTACTGTTTGATCGTTATCGCATTATTCTTTCTCATTCAACCTGCCCATGGCTACATAGAGTCGGTGGAGGGTCAGGATTTCATTTTTTCGTTTATGAACGATCCTCCAGAGAGTTATCAGTTCTTGAGCTCACCGTTCATTGAGGATGAGGAAGTTTTCACCCAATCGCTTGTCAAGAGAGCTATGGCCGAGCACATCACGGTTGAGTTCTATTCACATGACCCGGCATCCATCGGACTTTCTCCGAGCCGTGGTGAATACCCTGTTCTCTTGGCGACCGAACATCAAGAGCGGCTCGACAAGCTCCCGTTTGTCAAGCCGCCATCCGTCGAGTCTTTTCGGAAGGAAACGAGGTTTTACTCCTCAGAGCGCTCCTATCCCGATTCGGCGGGGCTCTTGCTCTCTTACAAAAGTAATCTTCCCCGACTCGTCGGCAACCTCGCATATTATCCGGTTAACTTCCAAAACGGTTTTTTGATGGTCATGGATTCCAGCCCAGGTCAAACGGAGCGTTTCCTCGCCGGTGTGGAAGAAGATACCGGTATTAGAATAGATAAAATTCCCACGGAAGATTTCTATCTCGCAAGCTTATTCCTGCAAAACCCTGTCGAAAGGTATCTCAACATTGTCAAAACGAGTTTTCGCGCACCTCAGATCCTCATGCTCTCCACGGTCGCGATCGGTATGGTGCTCATCTATCTGCAGGAGAAAAAGCAATGGGCGATTCGGCGCATGATGGGGTACCGGCTCTCCGATCTCTTTTTCCTGATCGCCTATAAGATGATCACCCCGACCTATATCATCGCTCTGATTACGTTCATCCCGTTCAGCTTAATGCGCGATTTCCTCTTCAATCGTTTGCTCCTTCGGGCGTTCATCGCTTTCCTGCCGCTCATCGCGGCGCTGTCACTCGTGCAGATGTTGGTCGTATTGTGGATGATCGTCGATTTATGGATGTTCTCTCCGCTCGCGACACTCAACCGGGAGAAACATAACGTCGGCATGGCCGTTTTCGCGGTCGCTTTCAAGGCGTTGACGCTCGTCCTGATTATCCCTCTGCTTGCCGTCCATTTATTTTTTACAGACGGTTTGCTCGCATTCTTTCGCTTCCAGGCGGAAGCTCGCAAACAATACGAAGATGTCTGGTTCTTATCTATGCCGCCGGGCGCGATCTCAACAGAGATTCTCGATTACGAGGGTCGCGAGCTGGATTACAGTCAACCGGACAGCATGAAAATCTCATGGACAAAATATCTTTACGATACGATCCGTGATCGATACCCCGTCGTGTTCGTCAACATGTCGAATCCCGACGACCCGACGAAGTACCGGCGCGACGAACTGCTCGTCAACGGCAATTTCATCCGCCTGATGCAGATACGCGACGAAAACGGCAAACTGCTCGAGCCGGACAACGATGAAAAAATGGCCATCGCCACAGAGGAGCGTTACGAAACGGCACATACCTACCTTACGGGCGAGAGAGGGATATCGGACTATCTGTCCGTAAAGACGACCGCCTTTGAGCCGGAAGGAAGATATGAGCCGGATCAGGTGAAAATGATCGAGGTACTGCGCCCATTGGAGGGGACAAAAGTTCTGACCTTCCAAGACCAATTCTATACAAAGGATATCCAACACCCTTTTTGGCTCGATCACTTCACCATCGTGGTCAACGTAAGAGTTCCCTTTAGCATTAACGATCTGCGCTTCGTCGGTATAAGCGAAGCGGAACGGGCTCAGCTCCTTAAGGACGTGGCGCATTTGCCTTATGCGGACAGGTTGGAATGGCAGAGTTTCCGGGAGCACCAAAGGATCGCCAATGAATCTAAAACTGAGACGGCTATATTCGCGATCAAAGATCTTGGCATGGCGCTCTTCTGTCTCGCGCTCTTTTCCTTCTTCATTTACCGCCTGATCTTCGCGTGGCTGTCGCAACGCATGGCCGTTGAATACTTGTTCGGGACGAGCTACTTCACGACGACGGCACCGATACTGCTCGGACTCCTGTCGCTTGACGGCGCCTTTTTCCTGTTGCTCCGCCAGCGAGTATTCGACGATATCTATGCCTACCAAAGGGCGCACCTCGTGTGGCGCGCGGTGTTCATCATCGTCGGTTTTGAGCTGATCGCTTACGCCATCGCCCATCTTGTATACAGTCGTCAGACATTGAAGAATTTGAGAGTGAGGGAATAACAATGCGAGGGAATGATTTCCCCGCACATCGATATCAGACAATCAATGGAAGATAGAACGACGGAGCAATCATTCGCCGCCGACTCGTAAAACAACGATCATTTTGACAGCTACAAACGCGCCTCGATGCCGTAGCGGTACAGGGGCGCGTGTTCATGTAAACAGTTATTTCTAGTAAACCAACTTTTTCAGCGTCGACTCGTCGAACGAGCGCAAGAGTTCCGTCGCTAGGGCGACGGCCGCTTCGACGTCGCAAAGTTTCGCCCAACCGTAATGTGTGTGGATGTATCGGACGGGAATGCCGACGACGATGGTCGGAATCCCCGCGCCCTCCGTATGGATCGGTGCGCCGTTCGTTCCGCCGCCTCTCCTAACACCTTCCTGCACCGGAATGTTGTGTTTGCGCGCCAGTTCGAGCGCGTACTTCTGGAATCCCGGGTGCGTGATCATCGTGCGATCGATATGGCGCAACATCGCCCCTTTCCCCAGAGCCGTCTGCGTCTGATCGGGGTGTGCGAAGTAGTCGTCGGCAGGCGTCCCCTCGAAGACGATCGCGAGATCGGCTTCAACTTGGCGCGCAGTCACGATCGCCCCGCGTCCGCCAATTTCTTCCTGCGAGGAGTAAGCGGCGACAACGTCGCAAGTGAGCTCCTCTCCGTCAAGGCGTCTCAACGTCTCCGTAAGGGCGGCGCATCCGATTCTGCAGTCGAAGGCCTTCCCGAACAGGAGATCATTTTTCTCGTCATACGCAAAGGTGACATCCGGCGCGACGGGCGCGGCGATATACACACCGAAAGCTTCTTCCGCTTCAACTCTGTTCCTTGCGCCGGCATCGAGCTCGATTTCTTCAATCGTGATGCCGTGATGCTTTTCATTTTCGGACATATAGTGAGGAGGCGTACTCACGGAAATAGCGCGAATCCAATGACCGTCGAGCGTCCTCACGCGAAACGCGTGTGCCGGTATGCGCTCGGGAACCCAGCTCCCCAGCGTCATGATCCGCAACATGCCGTCTTCACAGATTGAGTGAACGATCAGGCCTATCTCGTCAAGGTGCGCATCAAGTTGGACGCGTAGCCTGTCACCCTTGAACCCCTCTCTTTTGACATACACGTTCTGCATGCAATCGACAGAGCTTTCTCCGTACGGTCCGGCAAGCTCAAGAGTCAATGCCGCCACCTCATGCTCAAAACCGGACGGCCCGTATGCATCTGAAAGCCTCTGAATATAACTCAACAACTCCTTTTTTCCCACACGATTAGATAATTCCACTTTCTGCCCCTTTCTCCTACGACAAGGATATTTCACTCGAATACCTCACTTCACGTCGGGATTAACAACAATCCAAAACGAGTAGCATCCGAAATGAATATGATTTTCAAACAGGAGATTAATACTCTTTTACAATCGCCTGTTGCCCCAAAATCATACCATGTCCGACCGCAGGATACGAGTATCATTGAGCCTATTATCCCCTGTAATGACCTGATACCAGTGCTTATAGCAGTTTGTCCAGTTGACGAACATTGTTCGCTCGGGAAGCGCTTTTTGACAGAATGACAAAAAATACGTGATATCGCCTGCATGTTTAATACATTTGCACAGACAGTTCTCGTTCCAACTGACAATGATAGCGATTGGGTAAAGCGAATAAATGGGTTATTTTGACGTTTGAAACGTTTCTCGATCTTTAAGATACTAAGACCATCCAAAAAACTCCCCCGTACTATGCAATCAGATTTTTTTAATTGTTTTTGTTTTGCATATGGGGAAATAGCCGGAATATGACATTTTGGCATGAAAAGTTAGTAACGTGGGGCAAATCATCTAACTCGGTTGTTTTGATTTAGCCGGCGAAGCTAACAACTTAAAGAAGGATTAATTAATGAAACATACAAAGAAAAGAATTGCCGTTACAGCGGCGAGCGCCGTGATGGCTGTCATCGCATTGGCTGTGCCGATTTCGACTTCGGTGCTGCATGCGCGTGGCGGCATCCCGGCACATAGAGAGACAACAACGGAACCGAGCGATGAAGTGCCGCCGATACGATTTGACGAGGGGGTAGAACTCTTTGTTTTCGACTATGAAGGGTTCGATCGCCATCTGCTCGTCATCGAGGATGAAGAAGCTCGTCAGCACGAGCGACTGCCATCAGGCAACATGCCTTTAACGTGGGAATTATCATTTACACCCACACAAGATATCGACGTTCAGGACATATCCGTCGAAAATCTCAATTCAAATCATTCCCAATTTACCGAGATTCTGATTGAACTCCCCGCACGCGAGGAGAATAAAAATGACACGCTTGAGCTACGCAGTGAAATCGAACGCCCGGGAACCGAGCAAAAGAGAACGCTCGGAGAGGCTGAAGAGAAACAGGGCGAGGCGACTATCGGATACGTTCAAGAGGGCGGACCGTTCCTCATTGAGATTAAAAATCCCGACAAAAATTACGTCGGCAGACCCTTGAAAGTCAAGGACCGCCAAATATTGGAAGGACTTGTGATGGGCGAATTCGGCAACGATTACCTTGGAGCCGTCTTAGTTGCACAGTGCATCCGCGACTCGATGGTCAAGTCGGGCACGAACAGCGCCGCAGTTATTAAGCGCATGTACGGATACACGGCGCCCGTTCGAAAGTATGTCTCTCAAAATGTGAAAAAGGCAGTCGCTTTCGTCTTCGATGAGGGAGGAAGCGGCGTACAGCATCCGATTTACTATTTCTACGCGAGCAATCTTGTCAGGGGAAGCTGGCATGAAACACAGAAATTTGTCGTCCAGCGTCACGCCGTCCGTTTCTTCAGTAGACGCACACGATAAAGATAAATAAGACGCACGATAGAAAATAACGCCTCGCGGGTCGACACCTCGAGGCGTTTTATTTTCAAATACAACAGCCATCGAGTTACGCCTCTCAATACACGATTTTTCAAGCACTCACATGAAGAAGGTTACAAAAAGCGACACGCTATGTGAAATGAAGATAGATTTGCTGTACTATAATAGGAAAAGCCCTAATAGTTTTTAGATGAGGAATTGAATGAGGGAGAATCGTATTGATTTTAAATTCAATCTTCGAAAGCTCGTTTGTTCAACCTTCCTTCATGTGATCTAACGGATGGAGGATTTCTATGGAAGTCGGTAAATGTCACAAACGCGTTGATGCATTCGATAAGGTAACGGGGCGTGCCAAATATACGGATGATATGTGTCCGAAACATGCCTATGTTACCCGCATCTTGCACTCAACGATCGCACATGGGCGTGTCGTTAGCATTGATACGTCGGAAGCGGAAAAAATCGAGGGTGTCGTCAAAGTCCTAACATGTTTCGACGTCCCCGATAGACCGTTCCCGACAGCGGGACACCCTTGGACCAATGTTCCGGAACACCGAGATATCGCTGACAGAAAACTTCTCAACGAGCACGTCAGGCACTATGGTGACGAAGTCGCCGCTGTCGTCGCAGAAGATTATGTCGCCGCCGATCGTGCGATTCGAGCATTGAAAGTTGAGTACGAAGAATACCCCTTCGTGATCGATCCCATAGAAGCGGCCAAAGAGGGAGCGCCGCTTATTCATCCCGAGCTTCAGGACAATAACATCCTGGCGCACTCGGACATCAGGATCGGCAACTACCAAGAAGCGATCAAGGAACCCGGACTTATCAAAGTGGAAGGTTGGTATTACACGCCGACCGTGCAACACGCGCACATCGAAAACCACATCTGCTACGCCTATCAGGAGCAGGGCGGGCGCATGACGGTCGTCACGTCTACGCAGATCCCCCATATCGTAAGGCGTGTTGTGGCACAGGCGCTCGGTTGGCCATGGGGCAAGGTGCGTATCATCAAGCCTTACATCGGTGGAGGATTCGGCAACAAACAGGATGCGTTGTACGAACCGCTTTGCGCGTGGTTATCATTGCAAGTCGGCGGGCATCCCGTGAAACTTGATGTCAGCCGCGAGGAGACATTCGTCAATAATCGCGTGCGTCATGCGATGCCTTGTCACATCATCTCTTGGCTGCGACCGGACGGGACGTTCGCCGCGAGGAAATTCGAGTTATGGTCCGACCAAGGCGCGTATGCGTCACACGGCCATTCCGTTGCCGGAAAAGCGCTTGGCTCATTCCCACAGCTTTACCCGTGCGATAACATCGAGGCCGACGCTTGGACCGTCTATACGAACAAACCGACAGCCGGAGCGATGCGCGCATACGGAATGCCGCAGGCAACGTTCTTCGACGAAAGCCACGTCGAGGAGATTGTCATGAAACTGAATCTCGATCCGGTGGAATTCAGAAGGAAAAACTCTATGCCCGTCGGTTATGTCGATGGTTTCTCAAAGAATGAGCTCTATCACGACAGCTATAACGATTGTTTGGATAAGGCGATGGAACTCATCGATTACGACAGAAAATTTGAGCTTTACAAGAATCAAACCGGACCTGTTCGCCGCGGTATCGGAACGTCACTTTTCTGGTATAACACAGCAGTATGGCCGATCAGCATTGAGACCTCGTCGTGCCGCATGATCTTGAACCAAGACGGTTCCATGCAGTTGATGACCGGTGAAACGGAAATCGGACAAGGTTGCGACACCGTCTTCGCACAAATGGCTGCCGACACCGTCGGTCTAAAAGTCGAGGACGTACACGTCTTTACGAATCAAGATACGGACGTCACTCCTTACGGTGCCGGCGCGTACGCGTCGCGTCAAACATACGTCGGTGGCTTCGCGATCAAGCAGACGGGTGAGTTATTGAAAAAGAAGATCTTGGGGCACGCTCACACCCTGACCCGTATGCCGGTCGATATTCTTGACATCGTCAAGGGAAACATCGTCAGAAAGACCGACAACAGAATTCTCATGCCACTCGGCGAACTGGCGACAAGAATTCTCTATGACTTCGAATTGAGCGAGCACATGGCCGCGGAGAGCACATATTCCGTCAAAAGCAACGCCTATTCCTTCGGAGTTTCGATCGCGGAAGTCGAGGTCGACATCCCCCTCTGTAAAGTAAAACTTCTCAACATCGTCAATGTCCACGATTGCGGCAATCTGATCAACCCCCCGCTCGCGGAAGCTCAAGTGCACGGCGGCATGAGTATGGGCATCGGATTCGGACTTTACGAAGAGCTGTTGGTCGATAAAAAGACGGGGCGTATACTCAACGACAATTTGCTCGATTACAAACTCTGCACAACGATGGACCACCCCGACCTCATGGTCGACTTTGCTGAGAACCCGGAACCGACGAGCCCCTTCGGAACGAAAGCGCTCGGCGAACCGCCAGCCTGTTCTCCGGCACCCGCCATCAGGAACGCTATTCTCCATGCGACAGGCGTCGCCATCAATTCGCTGCCGATCAATCCGCATAAACTGTTTGCCGCGTTTACGGAAGCCGGGCTTTTCGAAACGCTTTAGAGATTGGGAAAGAGACGATCACCGGAAGATTCCAGTCTACCGGGCGAACGGCACTTATTGTAGAAAGAAAGGATAAGCCCCCGAGTTGCCATCAGGCTGAAGGGAGTAGTGAGGAACTTATGTACGATATAAACCACATTTACGAAGCAAAGTCCGTAGAGGATGCCGTCAGGCTTCGAATGGAGCAACCGCAGGCGATAATCATCGCCGGCGGCTCCGATCTCCTGATCTCGATCAGAGCCGGCGACCTCGCCGGGTGCGACCTCATCAGCATCTATATGATCGATGAGCTCCGAGGCGTCTCTCTCGATGATGACGAGACAATTCGCATCGGCTCTCTAACGAGTTTTGCCGCGCTCACGAAGGACGAGATCATTCAAAAGCGTATGCGCGTTCTCGGCGAAGCGGCCGATAAAGTCGGAGGTCCGCAAATCAGAAACATCGGCACCATCGGAGGCAACACGTGTAACGGCGTGACATCAGCCGACACGGCTTCCACCTTAATGGCGTACGACGCGTTTATCGAGCTCACAGGCTCGGAGGGCAAGCGTCTCGTGCCGATTGAGGAATTCTATCTCGGCGCCAAAAGAGTCGACTTGCGTCCCGATGAGATTCAGACGGCAATACTCATCCGACCCGAAAGCTATCAAGGGTACGAAGGGTACTACTACAAATACGCCATGCGCAGTGCGATGGACATCGCGACGAGCGGATGCTCCGTCAACGTCAAGTTGAGCGAAGACAAGAAAACGATCGTCGATGCTCGCATCTGTTACGGCGTGGCGGGCCCGATTCCGATGCGTACGAGAAGCGCCGAACAGGCGGTCAAAGGACTGCCCGTTTCGAAGGAAACGGTTGAGGCATTCGCCGCGGGTGCGTTGCAAGATGTCAATCCTCGAACGAGTTGGCGGGCGACAAAAGAATTCCGCCTTCATATTCAGGGCGAATTGGCGCGTCGCTGCCTGACTGAATCAATCAATCGCGCAGGAGGAATCTGGTCATGATCGAAAAACAATTCAAGACGATTAATTTCACACTGAACGGAAAACGAGTCAGCACATCCGTCGATGTGCGCGAATCGCTCTCCGATATGTTGCGCGACGATTTCGGTCTTACATCCGTCAAAAAGGGATGTGAAGTCGGAGAATGCGGCGCCTGTACCGTACTCGTCAACGGCGAGGTGTTTGCGTCCTGCATCTTCTTGGCGATCTGGGTAGACGGAAAAGACGTACTGACAGTTGAAGGGCTCGTCGATGTCGACGGCAACATTTCCGATATCCAACAGGCATTCATCGATGAGACTGCCGTGCAATGCGGTTTTTGCACGCCGGGCTTCATCATGTCGGCCGAGCACCTGCTACGAACGGGCAAACGTTATACACGCGATGAATTGCGCAAGGAGCTCGCGGGTAATATGTGTCGCTGCACCGGCTATCAAAACATTATCAACGCCGTGGAAAAAGCGATGAACGCCCGTTTGGCCAAAGCGGGGAAATAATAACAACCGGTCGGCATCCCGGAGCGCCGACACTACGGAAACGAGTTCTTCCGCCGTCACTTTACAACTTATTACGAATAACGCGCACGGGGCGGTATCGTCGCTCCGTGCGCGTTTTTTGTACGTTACTTCTAATTCAAAATTGAGTCTTTTTTCTAGATAATCGTTCTATGCTCTGCTATGCGGTCGTTCTTTTCTTTCGCAGAAGATCAATTTCCCGTGCATAGCCGTCGAGCTCGTTTGGTGTCTCGAGGTTGAACGGCAGCGCTCTGAGTTTCGGATGATTGACAATCCGGACAATGGCATCAAGACCGAGCGTGCCCTCACCGAGTTTGGCATGGCGATCTTTGCCGCTTGCGAACGGGTTCATGCTGTCATTGAGGTGGAACGCCTTGACGCGGTCAAGACCGACGAGACGATCGAATTCTTCCAACACGCCGTCAAGATCATTGACGACATCGTAGCCGGCGTCGTGCATATGGCAACTGTCCATGCAGACGCCGATCTTGTCTTTCAAGGTCACACCGTCAATGATGCGCGCAAGCTCCTCAAAGGAGCGTCCGATTTCACTTCCCTTTCCTGCCATCGTCTCAAGCAGAATCGGTGTCTTGATCTCCTCTGTGAGCACGGCGTTGAGCGCGTCGATGATAATCTCGATCCCAAGATCGACGCCTTGTCCCACATGACTGCCGGGATGGAAGTTGTACACGACGTTGTCGACATGTTGTAATCGCTCCAGATCGTCTCGCATCGTATTTCTGGCGAACTCGCGCACATCCGGTTTTGCCGAACAGAGATTCATCGTGTAAGGCGCATGCGCCACAATCGTTCCGAAGGCATGATCCGTTGCGTACGCATTAAAAAAAGCGATATCGTCGAGGTCGAGCGTTCGCGCGGCACCGCCGCGAGGATTGCGCGTGAAATATTGAAACGTGTTAGCGTTGATGGAAACAGCCGTCTCACCCATCGCAAGATAACCGCCGCTTGAAGATAGGTGGCACCCTAAATAAAACATATAGAGATTCCTTTTCTAAATTGATTCGATTCTAGTCTATCTGAATGATAATATCGCCGGGACGCAACATGCCGAGGTAGTCACGTGCGATACGCTCGATATAATCGCGAGTATTGATGATTTCATTTAAGCTGCGCAAGTCCTCATATTTCTCGAACAACTGATTGCGTTCGCGTTCCAACTGTCGACGCTCCGCCTGCAAACGGTCGAACTCCCGTTTTTGCGAAATGAATGAGGAAATACAAAATGCCAAGACAATAACCGTCACAACACCCGCGAACAAGCGCAAAAAGAAAGTCTGCGTTGCAGCTCTCCGATTGAAACGCTTTTTATCAACGTAACTTGTACGCATAAGGTGCACCTGTCGACCTGACATCCTGTTGATGTATAGTCATACTAATCTAGTTTGTTTGGTTTTGCAACTCCTTCGCTTTCGAGCACTTCGTAGAGCGATTCAGCCTCCTCTTTTCGCACGTGCTCACGCACGTCAAGGATTATTACCTTAACCCGGCTTTTTCCGTATCCGATATCAAGCACGTCGCCAACTTTTACCGTCGTACCCGGCTTCCCCGGGCGACCGTTCACTTCGACTCGCCCCGCTGAGCACATGTCGTTCGCAACCGTTCTTCTCTTTACAATTCGGGAAACTTTCAGAAATTTATCTAGTCGCATGGTTTTTCTCTCTCATTTTCCTTCACTTTGTTCCACAGCTGGTCCATCTCATCAAGCGACATCTCTTCAAGAGTCTGATTATTTTCTCGTGCCAATTCGTCCATCATGACAAAACGTCGAATAAATTTCTCCGATGTCGCGTTCAGCGCAGACTCGGGGTCGATCTCAAGCATACGGAGCACATTCACCACCGCGAAGAGGAGATCACCCCCTTCGTTGAAAATGCGCTCCCGCTCGAAGGTTTCGGATGAGTCCCCCTCCGAACCGACACCGAAGGAGTCATCGCGCATCGCCTTGTTCACCTCATCGAACAGCTCGTTCGTCTCCTCTGCTATTTTCTCGCGAGCACCATCGATCGTCGGCCAATCGAAGCCTAAACGCGCGGCACGCTTCTGCAGTTTGAACGAACGCATGAGCGCCGGAAAGGAAATCGGCACATCCTGCAATTCCTGAACGATGCTGTCGTGACCCTTTTCCTCCCTCTTGTTCTTCTCCCACGTATCGAGAACGTCGTGAGGCGTCGTCGCCTCATCATCGCCGAATAGATGCGAATGGCGCGAGATCAACTTGTGACAGATACCCGATACGACATCCGCAAAGGTGAAATTCCCTGCCTCTTTCGCGATCTGCGCGTGAAAGACGACCTGCATCATCACGTCACCGAGCTCCTCGCAAAGCTTGTCGGCATCCTTTTGTCGTATCGCATCGACGGCTTCGTACGCTTCCTCAATGAAATTACCTTTGATGCTCTCGTGTGTTTGAATACGATCCCATGGACACCCCTCGTCGCTACGCAAAAAAGCCATGATCGCGAGAAGCTCATCCACGGTATAGTGTTCTTTTAGCGAAAAAGCGTCAGATGAAGAGCGCTCGTATCCGCACTTTTCAAGATCGTGACAATCGTCTGCATAGATGCGGTCATGCTTCAGGTAATGCTCGAACGCATTAAGAAAAATAGCTCGATCTTTATCAAAAGTCAGAAGTCGAACAGCATCGACGGCGCGCATCCAATGTACAGCGCAGACTTCACCTTCCTGTGGACGAACGGTACCCCCAAAACGATTCCCAATAAAAAAGGCGACCGTCTTGCTGACGCCATTGCGAGGCGAGTATGTCGATTCGCCGCGGAAGTTCGACGCGATCTCAATCTCGACGCCCGTCTCTTCTCGTACTTCGCGGATCGCCGTCTCATGCTCGCTTTCTCCTTTTTCCATATGGCCTTTCGGAAAAGACCAGTGACCTGCCCTATGTTGGATCATCAAGACGTGAAGCGCGCCTTCCATTTCCTCAAAAACGATCGCCCCGCAGGAACGTTCATGAGTTCTCGCCTGCTGGAAGACTACTGATTTGTCACTACGCGCGCACTTTTCATCGGATGCCATCCCTTTAGGACGCCCGCCCTTATCCCAATGCGCTCTCATAAAAATACTTTTCATCGCAATGAGTTCACTCCCGTCGCTTTCTGATGACATGATAGCATCGATTTACTCTCGGACCTTTTCAATCGCATTATTTCTCGTTAAAATTGAGATCGTGTAACCGATCCGAAACTCAACACAAACAAAGACAACGGAACGAGCGATTACATCGCATATTGAAATAGAGATGACTTAGATATGGCATACAACAATAAAGATAAAAAACCGCTTCTCATCCTCACGACCGATCTCACCAATCCATGGAACAATTTAGCGCTTGAAGAATATCTCATGGGTCTTTGCGAAAGTGATCTGACAGAGGAGGGCGAGCGTTCCTACGGTGCCGTTCTCTTTTTGTGGCAGAATCGGCACACCGTCGTCATCGGTCGCAATCAAAACGCGTGGGCGGAGTGCAAAACGGGGCTGCTTGAGGACGAGGGCGGATTTCTCGCGCGGCGCGGCACCGGCGGCGGAGCCGTTTACCACGATCTCGGGAATTTGAACTTTTCTATCATTCTCCCGCGCGCGAAATTCGATCTCGGCGAAAGCTTCAGGGTCATTCTCGACGCCGTTCAGTCGCTGGGACTCGATGCGGTTCGCTCGGGTAGAAACGATATCCTGCTCGACGGAAGGAAATTTTCCGGCAACGCGTTCCGGTACATGAGGGGCGTCGGCCTCCATCATGGTACGCTGATGGTCGACACCGACGTTGATCCGATGATGCGATACCTCACCGTAGCTGACTCAAAGTTGAAGTCGCGCGCTATCAAGTCCGTGAAGTCGCGCGTGATCAATCTTCGAGAAGCCAAACACGGTTTGACGATTGCCGAACTGATGGATGCCGTCGGAAACTCTTTCGTGGAGCAATACGGTCAAGGACGTGCCGTTATCAAAAAAACCGTCGACAAATTCCACAGAGATGAAAAATTGGCTGAGTTGGAAGCCCTTTATGCGTCTTGGGAATGGAGATACGGACGAGTGATCGATTTTGACGCACAAGTCGAGTCAGATCGCTTCACATGGGGACAGGCAGATATTCGCTTTAAGGTGGCTCAGGGAATCATCGCCGATACCGTTATTTTCAGCGATGCGCTCGACAGCGATTTTATCGACTGTATCGCACAATCGCTCATCGGCGTTCCCTTCACGTCCCGTGACATGGCTGAGCGCGTCAAATCTCTCGGAAGTGCGAAAGACACGGTCGGAGACATCTCGCAGACTGTCATCGCGCACGATATTGCACGAACCTTGCTGGATGAAGCGTTCTAATTCTCTCGTCTTACAGAGTTGATTCGGTCAGAACTTTCTTCTCGTATAGCCGAATCACGGGAATCGACAACGGAATCGCCAAAAGTCCATAGACGATGCCGCCGGGGATATCGAGCACGACGTGCTGTTTCGTCGTGACGGTCGAGATGGCGATGAAGCCGAAATAGATCGTCACTAGAAGTTTCACCCACAGTTTCGCCTCGCGGAAAAACCAGATCATGACCATGGTGATGACGCAGTTAATCACATGGATGGAAGGAAAACCGCAGTAGTGGTTATCGACGCGATAGACGATAGCAAGCATCTTTGAAAAGATATCGGTCCCCGCAAAAACTTCTTCGTAAGGGCGTGGGATCATTGTCTGGAAAAACGGAAAGGTCACATTGGCCATCAACTGACCGATGCCCAACGTGATTAAGTAACGCCGCATCAGGTGGCGATCGTACAGGAAGTAAACGACGGCAAGCGCAATAATCAGCGGCGCCCACGACATATAGATGACAATCGTCCAGGGCATGAGCGGGATGACCTGATCGAAAGGAATCGATAGATCACGCACCGTTCCAAAAGGACGATTCATAAGCTCCATCACCCACATAGAGGCAAAAAAGACGGCAATCAACACGGCATCTCGCCAGAAATGGCGACAATAACGAAGGTAGGAACCTTTATCCTTTAACGAAGGGGTCGAGGGTTTTTCCACTCTTCTCATCTCCTGCATATCATTTTCCTTGCTTTCACTGTTTTATAAAAAGTCGTCAATCGCATCTGAATACTTTAGGGCTTCCATGCGATCGATTTAACGTTGTCGCGTAGTCGAACCAACCTCGTACGCTTGGCAGCGACAGGGTCACTTAGCGCGACGAACGGAACAATCTAGAGCGCATCAGGCGGCGTGCGTTTGTTTTCTCGCGCATACTTTGTTCAAGAATCGACCGAACGCGTACAGGAGTAAAATCAAGAGCTCGTACCCGATTAACATAATCAGGTAGTAGAGAAAAGGCGGGAATGACAGCACGAAATCCTTAAGCGATCCGGGCGGGAACAGCAAGTATCCGTAGTTGAACTTAAGCTCGGCATGTGCGATAAACGTTCCGTTAAACGCCGCATTGAACAGAATCAGAAAGACATTGTATACGAACGTGACGATCAGTGCGAGTTTCAATCCTTTCTTCTCAAACTGATAGCCCAAGACGAATATTACGTAGCAGATGGCCCATCCGAGCAGCAGGTGAACGATAAAGAATTGGAAGTTCGTGTAATGCGGAAAGTCGAATCGGTAGAGATCCATAAAGATCATTGAGAAGATCGTCCCGAGCGCTCCCCAAAAAATCCAAATCGGACGCAAAACCTTAACGCCGAAGACGAGATCGAGGATGAGAAGCGGCACAGCGATGCGACAATGGTAGAGGGGCAGGCTCAGTTCAAGATTAAAATAACCGGATATAAACTGCCAACTGTAGAGCACTACCTGATCGACTAGGAGAATCACGCCCATAGCTTTCGCGATGCGGTCGGGATTGCGCAATTTCGACAGACGATCGCGCGACAGAAAAAGGAACACCATCACGGCGAGCCATAAGGCATACAATCCGATTTTTAACGGAAGCGAAATGATGACGGGTTGCGCCCGCTCAATACCACTAAAAAAACTTAAAACGAAATTCATTCTCTCTCCTCACCGAAAGCGGCATCCAATGTCTCGGCGAGCGAGAAAAACTGTTCAGCCGTTGTCCAACAAGCCTCTCTTACATTGATCCGTACTTTCAAATATACATCGACATTATACGCAAAATGCGGCAGCATTCATACCCTATTCAGCCCTCCCGGAAGGAGGGGTTGTAAGCTGAAGCGCACAGAGCAAACCGGACCGCGAGAGGCAAAAGAAATTCCCGGTCTCTCACCGTCCGAAAACGTACGTACCTGAGACCGGGAACTCGTTCCCTCAGTGAGTTTTCAATTTGCTAAGGCATGTTCACCTATCGATGTGACAGGCTTATGTTATTTCCCGTTACGAGCGCGGTTTCTGCCTTGGTTTTCTGCGCGGCGCTGTTCTCTCGTTTCGTAATTCGGGCAAGTCTCGTCACAGTTCTCTCCGCCCTGTCCGTCACAAATACGGTTCTGCACGACGCTCTTCCCTTGTTTCGTAGTATGGGCAAGTACCATCACAGTTCTCTCCGCCGCTTCTATTGCGAGCGCGACCTTCGGTCTCAACTCGATTCTGTTCGCGGCGCTCTTCTCTCGTTTCGTAGAATGGGCAGGTACCATCGCAGTTCTCTCCCTCGCTTCCGTCACGTGCGCGAATTCTCATCCCGCTTGCATCCGCATTACCTTTTCCCGCTCCCTCGCCTTTGGCGAAGCGGTTTCTCTTTTGAACACCGATTCCGTTTGTCTGTGCGACGGTCTCATCCACCGGTGTTTCAGGTTCCGCGACATCACTTGAACCTTCCGCCATGCGCGCCTGCTGTTCGACCGACTCTCTTATCTGCGCTGCGGCTGAAACGCTCACCGCATTGAAACTGCCCCAAATCACACCGGTAACCACGAGCATCGCCAAACCGATCAGCAGAATAGATTTCATTCGTTTCGTTTTCATTAGAAATTACCTCCTGTTAGGGAATAAGTATGACTTAGTTCATCATTCCCTAATCACATTAAACACAGGCCGTTTGTTTGTTCAGAGGCAGTTATGTGTTTTTTGTGTGTTTTTTTGCCAATTAGCGAAAAATCTGACTCTTCGATCATCGCGGGCTGTCATAAGAGAAAGAGTAGTGCTGAAATGTGCCATATCGAGTACTCCCTTACGTTATTCGATGTCGATCGTCCGGTGGAAAGGTGAGGGTGAAAGTCGATCCTTCGCCTTCACGCGAGACGACATCAATCTCGACGTTATGACGATCCGCGATACTCTTTGCGATGGACAATCCGAGACCGGTACTGTCGGTACCCGCCTTGCCTGTCGTATAGAAACGATCGAAGAGATGACGAATCGTTTCTTCACTCATGCCGATGCCCTCGTCGCGAATACTGATCACGGCATCGGCGCGTTGAGAGGCGTAGGCGGCGCCTTTGAGGCGGTAATCGACAAAAACGCGCGATCCCGACGGTGTAAACTTAACGGCATTGTTGAGTATGTTGACGAGCATCTGCCTAAGACGACCGTAATCACCGTAAAATTCATCGTGTTCGTCGGAGACATTGAACTCGATCTTGACTCCTTTTTGTGAAGCGATTTGACGGATCTGGCGGACGGCATCTTCGACAACGTCTTGCAGATTGACTTTCTCCATATCGAGCGTAAACTCGGGATTATCCAGTCTCGTCAATTCCAGTAGATCGCTGATAAGCCTATCGAGAGAGGCTGCCGAGTCACTCATGGTCGCATAGTATTCCCTTACATCGTCTTCCTTGACGATTCCGTCACGCAACGCTTCGAGTGACCCGCGAATAACCGTAACCGGCGTACGGAGTTCGTGTGAAATCTCCGACAAAAATTTGCGCCTCGACGCATCGGTGAAATGGCGCTCACTTTCAGCCTCTTCTAGTCGTTCCGCAAGCATATCGATTTCGTCGCCTAGCTGACCGATCTCGTCTTGCATGTCGAGATTCGTCCTAGCGCGATAATCTCCATCCGCAAGTTTGGCGGTTGTCCGTTGCAGCCTCTTTAGAGGGTCAATGAAATGACGCGACAGCAAGATCGCTAGAAGTACAACGATGATGAGTGCAATCACAAGCGAAAGGAGTAGCCCCTGCCACGCAGCCGTTAATCCGCTCGTCGCTTCCTCAACGGACGTATGTAGGAACAATGCCGAGTCGATCTCGCCTTGCTCATCGCGGATCGGAAGCGCCACGGTCATGGACGGTGTCCCGAACAACGTGCCGAAATCTTCCGAGTAGACCGATTCGCCGGTAAGCACCCTCGCGAGCAGAGTGTCAATACTCTCCGGAAGTTCCGATGTGGAAACGCTCTTATCGGTAGCCGTCAAGACGGTTTCCGTTTCCTTGTCGATCAGCCATAGTTCCCCCGCTTCAATTTGACTCAGCCAGGTCAGGAAGCGATCCGTTCTGAAACGGTATTCACGAACGCCGCGCCTTTCCTGCTTACCTTTACCCGGTGACGACACGTTGCCCGTACCCTGACCCTGTGAGGTGGTCGCATTGCCTTTCCCCGCTCCATCTCCCCATCTTCCTCTGGAAGGTCTCGGGCTTGAATCTTCGGCAGTCGCGGGATCCGTCTCATCGGGACAGAAATCGATATCGGAATCGTCGAACGACCAATTCACCAATAAGTGCGCAATCCGATCGCCGCGATCAAAGAGATTTTCTCTCGCCTCCGACATTACTGCTCTTCGAAAAATCAAAATGTATATACCCGCCGTCAACAACGCAAAGATGAGAAGAACTGCGACGAAATATGCGATCAGTCTTCGAGTGATGGAACGGCTCATAGCAATTCCTCCATATCGGTTGCGTCGTGCGAAAGTGGGCTGCGAATGACGTTAAAGCTCATGGCGACTCCTTGGACACGACGAACTGGTAGCCGCGCCCGCGCACCGTGTTGATATCCCATGTGGGGTGCGGATAAACCAGTTTGGCGCGTAGCCGTTTGATGTGCGAGTCGACCGTCCGCGCGTCGCCGACGTAATCGAATCCCCAGAGAAGATCAAGGAGTTGGTCACGCGTGAAGACGCGCTCGGGATTCGATGCGAGCAAGTGGAGAAGATCGACCTCGGTTCTCGTCAGCACAATACGATTGCCGTCGATGATGGCCATATTCTCAAGGGGAATAATCTCGAGATTTTCGATCGTCAACCGTTTGTCAGCCTCTTCTTGCACCTTGTTCACACGTCGCTTAACAGCTCGAACGCGCGCCATCACCTCGCTCGGAGAAAAGGGTTTGACAATGTAATCGTCGGCTCCGTAATCGAGTCCCATAATCCGCTCAAAATCATCGCCGCGCGCGGTAATCATGATGATGGGAACCGTAGATGTGCGGCGTATTGTCCGGCAGACCTCAAAGCCGTCTTTCTTCGGCATCATGACGTCGAGCAACACTTGATCGACCTGATGCTTTTCAAATAGACGCAAGGCTTCTTCGCCGTCATGCGCGACCAGAACGTGATACCCCTCGTTCTTGGCGTAATCGGCAAGAATCCTCGTGATATCGGCATGATCGTCCGCGATAAGTATAGTGGCCATGCTTTACCTCATAATATCTAAAAGCAACGTGGTGTTTGGCTGATTATCTCACGCAAAGGAGCAACAACTCCGTGTCAAAGGACACTGAGCGGAATTCTCGCGATGTTGCATACGACTGTTATTCCGGCAACCACACAACGAGAAAAGCATTGACAACGACATCGCGCTTCAGGGGACGAACGGTCGTCGTATCAATGTCGCTGACGGCAGTCTCGTAACGCTCACTCGCCGCTTCGAGTTCTTTTTTCATTTCATCTTCAAGCAAGACGAGCTGTTGTTCGATACGTCCGTACGACTCTTCCGCTCGTCCGACCTGACTCTCCGCCTTTTGTGCGCGTGAGGCGCTTTTCGCCGCCGTCGTCGAACGATAAATCGTCGACTGATTGATGAGCGACCTTCCGAGAAGCGAACCGAGAACGGCGGAACCGAAGGAAATGGCAGTCTGGCGTTTTGCGTCTCTTGCCTGATCCTTGACGCGTTCTACGCGCTCTCCGGCCTTGGCAAGCCTCTCTTCAATCGTAAGGCGTTTCTTCTCGTACTTGTCCTCTATATCGTCGAGTTCTTTGTCGCGAAGTTCGCGCGCCGCCAATTGTACACGAGCGACGAAATCGCGCTCACTTTCATCGGGTTGCGCGAGAAGACCGAGCTTCTTGTGTCTACGCAACGTCAACTCCGAACCGCGCCATACGGTATCGACGAGCGCACGCTGCCATGCAGTAAAGCTCGTCTTGTTCTTGGCTTCAGGTGGAAGTGCAGCGTAAAGAGCGCCGACGGGCGGATCAGACACGAGGTCGTCGAGCTCGACGTCAAGCTCGAGCGCGTCCCGCCAATCGACCGGGACGACCGATCCGCCTAGAGGAGTGAAGCGCGATACTTGCTCAGTATGCGAAATGCCTTTTTTGTCGTCGTGGTAATAGACGGTAAGGAATCCCGCGAGAACAGGCTTGTAGAACTGACCGGGCGAACCCGGTATGTAGCTCATCGCAATGCCGGAGGGCACTTGAGGCGCAACCTTCACGACGCCTTCCTCGAGTCCCGTAAGCATACCAAGACCCGATCCGCTGTCAGATTCTTGAGACATCGGCATCACTCCAGCCATCGTTTCAGTCGCTGACACGCCTCCGGGTGAAGGAATGCGAGGGCGAACGACTGAAGGGGTAACCCGCGAAGTTGCGGCACCGCCGTAAGAATCATAACCGTGCATGACGCCGGGCGACGACACGGTATCTCCGTCGTAAGTGCCTGCACTCCTCTGCTCTTTGACGAGTCGCCTGATCTGATCTCTCGTCAAGGGTCCCGCCAGATACGACATGCAGAATCGCGTCCGGAACAACACGGGGGACCCGCCCTTGGCAGGGCGCATCACGAATTGGCGCTGTTTCAACCCGGCAATGAGATTTCCGAGTTCCGATTTCGACGCGCCCTCAATCGCCTCGTCGGCAATGCCCTCAAGGAGTCTCATCCGATCACGTTCCGTCGTCAGTCGCCCGACAAACCACGTGCCGACGTTCGACAACCCTTTGTAATCGATATCGCCAGGATTCTGCGTCGATAAAACAATGCCGAGCCCATAGGCACGCGCTGTTTTCAACAATGTCAGAAGAGGTCTCTTCGACGGAGGCTCGGCGACAGGCGGAAAATACCCGAACACTTCGTCCATATAGAAAAGCGCGCGGAGCGACTGCGTCCCCTGCTGTGAACGCATCCATGTGACGATGCGATTGAGGAGCAACGCCACGAAGAACATCCTCTCCGCGTCGGCAAGGTGTGACAGCGTAAGAATCGAAATTCTCGGTTTCCCCTGAGGAGTGTAAAGGAGCGATTGTATGTCGAACGGCTCGCCCTCCATGAAAGCGGCGAACGCGGGAGAGGCGAGCAAGTTGTTGAAACGCAACGCCAAGGCGAACCGGTCTTTCTCCGGGATATAAGTTTCGATGTCCATGACACCGACAGTCGCAATGGGCGGCTTGCTAATCCAGTGAATAAGAGAAGCGAGCGAGAAACCGTGTCCTTCAAGCCATGCTTTACGGATGAGAAGCGAAAGGAGAACGTGTTCTCGACTCGAGACGGGGTCTGCGGCAATACCGACAAGGTGCAATAGGCTCGTCGCCGTCGTGGAGACGATTTCCTGAAACAATTCGGGATCGCCGATGACGGCGGGTGACGGTTGTTGGAACAGGCCTTCCAATGAAAGCGGACGTCCGAACTGCCCGCCAGGCGTGTAGAGTGCGAAATCCGCGTTTTGTTTCATCGCACGGATGCGCTCGCCGTCCTGATCGGAATCGGCGAGACCTTTACGCCAGATCGCCGCCTTTTGCTCGGCAAGTTCGGCAAGACTCAGGCCTTCCGCCTCCGCTTCATCCGGATGAAGCCAAGGCTCAAAATCGGACGCGAGCAGATCAGGGAACGTGAGCAGCAAATTGCCCATATCGCCCTTAGGATCGACGACGATCGCGGGAATCCCATCCATTGCGGCTTCCTCGAGAAGACAGATGCCTAACCCTGTCTTGCCGCTGCCGGTCATTCCAACGCACATCGCATGTGTAACAAGGTCGCGCGAGTTCAACAACATGTAGTTGTTCCGTTCTTCGGTTCCGACTTCTCCGCCCTCAGTGCCTACGTAAAAGACACCGAGCTTTTCATAATGCGCCATATACACCCCCCGTTTCCGTCCGAGCACGATGAGAAATGAGAGGGACTCCTCACGCTACTGGTGAGAAAATCCCTCTTGTATATTAATTATTTTATATTATTTTACCGTTTTGAGGTTGCTTTACACTTTGTTCAGTCTAGCAATCAAATCTGTGCGATCGAGCTCTTCGAGGTCGGGATGACAGCGGATCGGCTCACCTGCCGCACGAAGCGCGTTGACGACATCTTTCAGTCCGCTTCCCGTCACGAGACACGTCACCGATTCGCCGGGTTTGACGATTCCCTGCTCAAGCGCGCGCTTGACACCGGCAAAGGACGTCACGCCGGCCGGCTCACCAAATACGCCTTCGACCGTTCCCATGACGCGCATCGCGTCCAGAATATCTTCGTCGGGAACGGCAATCCAAGCGCCGTTCGAGGCGGAGACGGCACGAAGAGCCTTAACAGGATTTCTTGGAACACCGACGGAGATAGAGTCGGCAAGAGTATTTTCGGGAGTCGGCTTGAGCGGTACGCCGTCGCGCGCGGCATCGACAAAGGGGCTGCAACCTGTCGACTGAACGCCGAGAATCTTCGGAATGCGGTCAATCATGCCGAGCGCAAACAAATCACGGAATCCGAGATAGACGCCTCCGATCGTGCATCCGTCGCCGACGGAAACGGCAACCCAATCCGTCGGTGCGAAATTAAGCTGTTCGGCGATCTCAAATGAGACGGTTTTTTTACCTTCAGCCATAACGGGATTGATGCCGGCGTTTCTGTTGTACCATCCGTACTTATCGATCGCGGCTTTCGACAGGTTGAACGTCTCGCGATAATCGCCGATGACGGAGACGACTTGAGCGCCAAACACGAGCATCTGTGCCAGCTTGCCTTGCGGGGCGCGCTCCGGAACGAAAATGACGGTTTTAAGACCCTCGCGGGCGGCGTTGCCGGCACATGAGGATGCCGCGTTCCCCGTCGACGAGCAGGAGATAGTGTCATAACCGAGTTCAAGCGCCTTTGCGACGGCGACCGCGCTCGCGCGATCCTTCAGTGACGCTGTCGGATTGAGACCGTCGTCCTTGACATAAAGTGCTTTCAGACCGAGCTCATCGCCGAGCCTCAGCGAACGGTAAAGAGGCGTCCAACCGACACGGAGTGACGCGGAGTAGTCTCTCTCTTCCAACGGTAGAAAAGCCTTGTATCGCCACATGCTGTTCGTGTAATCCTTTCGGAGACTTTCACGGCTCACATGCTGTGAAATGACGTCGTAATCGTAATCAATATCGAGGATCGCCGTATCTCCGCAATCGGGACACGTCAACAACTCTTCTTCGTACGGGTAATGACGATGACAGATAGTGCATGTATATCCAATAAGGTGAGGAATATTCGCTTTTCTCTTTCTCGGGATAGTGGTCATCAGATAATCTCCTTCGTGGCGTAAAGTGCCATTATTTGTGTACAGCTTACCATAACAGGGACTAATGATCGTTTCACTTTAACAACGGTTTACTTGTTATTAACGCGCGACTTATGGTATCATCCATAGTATAGAATGCCTAATTGGAGGAAAAACTATGCAACATTTCAAAAAACTGTTGGTCATTCTGCTCTGCGCACTGTTTGTCTTTACAGTCGTAGCGTGTGGCCCAAAAGATCCGGACAAGACCGAGCCGGTTGATCCGTCAAAGTCAGAAGGTCCTGTCGACCCCGGCAAAATCACTCTTGCTAACATCAAGATCGGCTTTGTCCACGTAACGGACCCGAATGACATGGGTTATACGTATAACCATGACCTCGGGACACAGAAGATGGTAAAAGAACTTGGACTGAAAGATGATCAGATCATCAATAAGTTCAATACATCGGAAGACCAGGCGTGTGAGAACGCTCTTCGCGAACTCGCCCAGCAGGGATGCCACATCATCTTTGCGACAAGCTTCGGTTTTGAACCTCACGTGATTAAAGTCGCCAAGGATTACCCCGACATCGAGTTCTGCCACGCCACAGGCTTCAGAGCCCAAGGAGCTTGGGACGAAGGTCAGAAAAACGTGCACAACTATTTCGGCAACATCTATCAGGCCCGCTACCTTTCCGGTATCGCCGCCGGTCTTAAGACCAAGACGAACAAGATCGGCTACGTCGGCGCATTCCACTTCCCCGAAGTTATTTCAGGATTCACGGGGTTCTATCTCGGTGCCAAGAGCGTTAACCCCGACGTCACCATGGTCGTGAAATACACGGGCTCATGGCATGACCCGACGCTTGAGGCCCAGCTGGCAGCAGCACTCATTGACGAAGGCTGCGATGTTCTGGGACAACACTGCGACTCGACGGCTCCCGCGACAGCGGCTGAAGCGGCCGGTGTTTACCACGTCGGATACAACTCCGACATGCGTGGTGCGGCTCCCAAGGCTTCACTGACCTCCGCCATTTGGGACTGGTCACGCTACCTCATCTTTGCCGTTAACAAGTTTGTCGCCGGTGAAGAGATCCCCGCCGATTGGCATGGTGGAATTGCGGACGGTGTCTGCGACATCTCACCGCTGAACGATGACATTGTCGCTCCCGGAACGGCAGACAAGATCAAAGAAGCCCGCGACAAGATTGTTTCAGGCGACTGGGACGTCTTCACGGGTCCGCTCGTCGACATTACCGGCAAGGTCGTTGTTGCCGAAGGCGAAACCTTTATCGAACCGCAATCAGCTCCTTCATGGGGCTACGTCCTCGAAGGCATTACCGTGCCGCCGGAAGTGTTAGAAGGATAATACCTGTCTAGAAGCATACGTGAAGAGCACACCGTTTGACGCGGTGTGCTCTCCGACACGTCATCGCCGAAACGCAATTCGAGTTCCCACGATTGATGGGAGGACATAAAACTCAATAAGCGTTTCGGCGATTTTTTGAACTCCGGTCAGCCTTTTCATATTTCAAACAATCATTAAAGAAACACTGATCGGTCGGAGGAATGTCATGCTAGATACGAAACCGATAACCGTCGATAATGTCGTTGAGATGCATCACATCTGCAAAAGTTTCGGTACAGTCCAAGCTCTTTCGGATGTCCATTTTGAACTGAGACGCGGTGAGATTCTCTCGCTGCTCGGTGAAAACGGCAGCGGTAAGACAACACTCATGAACATACTCTCGGGCATATACTTCCCCGATGCCGGAGAAATTTACGTTAACGGCAATCTTGTTACCATTCGCCAACCAAAAGATGCATTCGACCTCAAGATCGGCATGGTCCACCAACATTTTAAACTGGTCGATGTGTTCTCGGCGGCGGAAAACATTGTTTTGGGACTCCCCGGGGGAAGAACGATCAATCGGCGTGCTCTCACAAGACACGTCCGAGAAATTGCCGATCAGTATGGATTTGAAATCGATCCTGATAAAAAGGTCTACGATATGTCCGTCTCGGAGAAACAGACGGTTGAGATTATTAAAGCGCTCTATCGAGGTGCCGACATTCTCGTTCTAGATGAACCGACTGCCGTACTGACACCTCAAGAGACTGACAAGCTTTTCGATATCATGCGCGCCATGAAAAAGGATAATAAGTCGATTATCCTTATCACCCATAAGTTAAACGAGGTGCTCGCCGTCTCCGACCGCGTCACCGTCCTTCGCAAGGGTGAATACATCGACACCGTTCTAACGAAGGATGCGACCATTCAGTCGCTGACCGACATGATGGTCGGTCGCTCCGTTTCGCTCGAGATCGATTGCCCTGTTCCGCAAAACGTCGAACCGATCCTTAAGGTTCAATCATTGACAGTACTCAATCAGGACGGCGGCAAGGCGCTTGATGATGTGACTTTCGGTGTAAACGGAGGAGAAATACTTGGCATCGCGGGTATTTCGGGAAGCGGCCAGCGTGAGCTTTGCGAAGCGATCGCCGGGCTCTATCCCGTTACGGGCGGCTCCATCCTTTATAGGAATGTGGTCGACGGTCATGAAGTCGATGAGAACGTCGTTGGGCTTAACCCGAACGATATCGTGAAAAAAGGCATCGCGCTCGCTTTTGTTCCCGAAGATCGTCTCGGCATGGGGCTTGTCCCATCTCTCAACATGGTCGACAACATCATGCTGAAGCACTACCGAAAGAAGAAAGGCTTCCTCGTCGACCGCAGAACATCACGCGAGATAGCCGAGCGCCTCGTAGATGAGTTGCAGATTGTCACGCCGGACGTCTTCACGCCTATTCGGAAACTGTCCGGAGGTAACGTTCAGAAAGTTCTCGTCGGAAGAGAAATCGACACCCACCCGCGGCTTTTGATGGTCGCTTATCCAGTTCGCGGACTCGATATCAATTCTTCCTACACGATTTACAATCTGTTGAATGAACAAAAGGAAAAAGGTGTCGCCGTCATCTTCATCGGTGAGGATCTCGATGTATTAATGGAGATTTCCGACAGACTGCTCGTCCTTAGCGGCGGTCGCGTAACCGGTATCGTCGACCCGCGTTGCACCTCAAAACAAGATATCGGGCTCCTTATGCTCGGACAGTCGATCGACAATGAGAAAGGAGCTGATGCCGTATGACAGATCAAAAGATCAACAACGTAAACGTGCAGGAGCAGCCCAAAACGCCTTGTCCGCCCGCACAAGATTTACTCCCTCAAGTGAAAGAACCGTTAGTGCGCATGACGAAGCGTGGCATTATCACGACGAAACAGAGAGTGATTGTCTATGTTGTCGGTTTCATTTTGGCGTTGGTCGTCGGCGCGCTGATGCTGTTAGCCATCGGCAAAAACCCGTTCTTTGCCTACCGCGACATGGTCGTCGGGTCATTCGGCACGGCGATTGCCTCAGCTGAAACTATTCGGATCGCGGTTCCCTTGCTGATCGCCAGTGTCGCTGTCGGTTTCGCCTTTAAGATGAAGTTCTGGAACATCGGAGCGGAGGGACAGATTCTCGCGGGAGCCACCCTATGCTCTTACATTGTTGTCCATTCAATCAACAACAAAAACTACATCTCCGGGGTTCCCCTTCATCTCATCATGATCGTTCTCGCAATGATCGGCGGCGCACTGTTCGGATTTCTCCCCGCATTCTTCAAGACTAAGTGGGGGACAAACGAGACACTGTTCACCTTGATGCTCAACTACATCGCCATTCAGTACGTAATCTATTTGCAATCGCTTCGCACGTGGCAAGATCCGATGAGCACCTATCCGAAGATTATTGACTTTGCGGTCTTTACAAAGGGATCGGTTGAACTTCCTCGAATGTTCGGCGTGCATATCGGGTGGATCTTCGCCCTCATCATCGCTGTCATCGCCTACTTCTATTTGACGAGGACAAAGCACGGATACGAGATTTCCGTCGTCGGCGACTCGCTGAATACGGCACGATACGCTGGCATGAATACGCGCTGGATTCAGATTCGCACACTCCTCATTTCGGGAGCACTTTGCGGATTCGCCGGCTACCTGCAAGTGGCGGGCGCAAACCATACGTTGACGGAGACAACAGCGGGTGGCGTGGGATTTACCGCGATTACGGTCGCATGGCTGGCGAAGCTTAATCCGTTCGTCATGATTCCGATTGCTATTTTTATCGCTATGCTCCAAAAAGGCTCGCTCTTCATTCAGTCGACGATGCGTATCCCCGCGGCCGCGGCAGATCTCTTGACGGGTTTGATCCTGTTCTTCATGTTGGGAAGCGAGTTCTTCATCGAATATAAACTAGTCTTCAGAAGTAAACGCAATGTCCCTCACCTCGAACAAAAGGAGGTCACCGCATGAAAACACTGATGATCATCATCAACTGGATCAACGCCGCCGTTTTGGCGGGCACGCCTCTTCTTCTCGCGACGAACGGGGAAATCCTGACAGAGAAGTCGGGTAACCTCAACCTCGGTGTCGAAGGACAGATGTATATGGGTGCCGTCACGGGACTTGCCGCCGCGTGGCTTACGGAGCGATGGTTCGGAGTCGGAGGCATTATTCCGCTCATCGCGGCAGTCGTCTTTGCCTTCCTTATGGGATGTATCAGCGGACTGATCTATTCCGTCTTGACCGTCACATTACGTGCCAATCAAAACGTCACGGGTCTGACGCTCGCCATCTTCGGCACTGGCTTCGGGCAGTTCTTCGGTGAAGTCCTCAGCAATGAAGCCGGCGGATACGTCACCGTGGGGGCAGAAACAAAACACGTCTTCGGCAACATTAATTTCGGAAGCTTGACGGAAATCCCTGTGATCGGAACGCTCTTTTTCCGATATAACTGGCTCGTCTATTTTGCCATCATCGTTGCGGTTATTTTAGGCTGGTTCTTAAATAAGACGCGCAAGGGTTTGTCGCTTCGCGCTGTGGGCGAGAGCCCGGCTACGGCTGACAGCGCAGGCATCAACGTCACTCGCTACAAGTACATCGCGACCACCATCGGCGGCGGACTTTGCGGGTTGGCAGGTATGTACATGTCTATGGTCAATCAGAAAGGCATCTGGGTCACCAACTGTGTCAGCGGCTACGGATGGCTGGCGATCGCGCTCGTCATCTTTTCCACATGGAGTCCGCTCCGCGCCATTTATTCGTCGATCATCTTCGGCGGATTGTCAGTGATGTACATGCGCGTTCCGATTCCCGGTATGCCGATGGCTATCTATATGATGTTCCCCTACATCGCTACGATACTCGTCCTCATCTTGACGAGCATCAGGCAGATCAAAGAACACGCTCAGCCCGCAAGTACGGGACTCAATTACTACCGTGAGGAGCGCTAGCCGTTTGTATAGACACAGCAACGCGCTTTCATCACACCCAACAACGTAGGGGCTTTCTCAAAAGAGAGAGCCCCTTAAACGTGGTGCCGGGTTTTATTTTTTGTGAACAATCCTTCGTAAATCGTGCGAAGCTAGGTGAAACGCTTAAACTGCATACCGATTCTGAGCGCAAAGTCCGGAAATTCGATATTAAGTGAAAAATTGTACGCCCGTTCCGAGCGTTCGGACAAATAGCATGACACAAAAGGGAAATTATCTTGTTATCGCATTTAATGAGCAGCGTTGAGACAGCCTCTGATTGATTTTGACAATGATTTGGCGCATCCTCGACGCTCATATACAATGGATACACATCAGAACTAATGATCTCTGAACGAAACTAATCATTTACCTAGGAGGTTTTAATGCATGTATGATCTCATGATAGTAGGCGCAGGACCTGGTGGATACGTCGCGGCGGAGAGAGCAGGGCGCGCGGGTTTGTCGGTCGTTTTGTTTGAAAAGGATTCGCTCGGAGGCGTTTGCCTCAATGTCGGCTGCATTCCTTCAAAGGCACTGCTCAACTCGGCAAAATTGTATCGCCACGCCGTGGACAGCAAGGCGTTCGGCATCACATCCGAGAATGTGTCTTTTAGCCAAGATACCGTTGTCAAACGCAAGAGAAAAGTCGTTCGCAAGCTCGTCGCGGGCGTTAGAAATCAAATGAAAGAAGCGAACGTTGAAGTCGTCATGGCGGAAGCGACGATCTTGCCTCGCGAGGAAGAATTGTTTCGCGTTCAAGCGGAAGATACCGTCTACGCAGGTAAACATCTCTTGATCGCGACAGGCTCCGTTCCCATTGTCCCGCCGATTACGGGGTTGGCAGACGCCATGGGCAAAACGGTGATTACAAATACGGAGATTCTCGATCTTACCGAAGTACCCGAGAAACTCGTCGTAATCGGCGGCGGTGTTATCGGTCTCGAAATGGCGTGCTATTACCAAAGTGTCGGATCAGAAGTCGTTGTCGTCGAGATGCTCGACCACATCGCCGGCAATGTCGATCCTGAAATCGGAAAACGCCTCCAGAATGTCTATGAGAAGCAGGGCATGGTGTTCCACCTGTCAGCACAAGTAACAGAAGTTTCCGACAACACCGTCAAGTTCGTGAAGGACGGTGAGACTCAAACGGTCGAAGGTGATTACATCCTCCTTGCCTGCGGTCGCAGACCAGCGACCGCGGGTTTCGGACTTGAGAACCTTTCGCTCGAGATGGAGCGCGGACGCATTCTGGTCAATGACAAGCTCGAAACGAGCGTTCCCGGCGTTTACGCCATCGGCGACGTCATCGGCGGCCACATGCTCGCACACGTGGCAAGCCGTGAAGGTGAGGTTGCCGTCAACCACATGCTCGGAATCGATGACAAGATGTCGTATGCCGCCATCCCCTCCGTCATCTACACGGATCCGGAAGTGGCAGCCGTCGGTTTCACGAAAGAGGAACTGCAAGAGAAAAATATCCCGTTCATCGAGGTCGAGCTTCCTATGGGTTGGGCAGGTCGCTACCAAGCAGAAACGGAACGCGGAACAGGCATATGTCGTGTTCTTTTCGATAAAGAAACCAAGCATATGCTCGGATGTCATCTCCTCACCCCATACGCCTCGGAGATGATCCTCGCCTTCGGTATCATGATCGAACAGAAAATGTCGATGGACGAGATGAAGAGAACGGTATTCCCTCACCCCGCAGTCTGTGAAATCGTCCGCGAAGCGCTCTTCCAGATTAACTAAACAGCACGGCGTCAATGTGGTAAACTGGTGGTCGGGGGTCGGAACGCGCAACAGAGGCTCCGACCTGACTGAGGAAAACAAGCATAGTGCGTCGGGGATGACGGCGAGTTTATCGCCCGGTAGAGCAGAGCATGCTCGCACACAGTAATTGAAGGAGTTCATCGTATGTCAAAAGAAGCCATCGAATCTGACTTAGCCCCGGCGGCGATAGGCCCGTATTCACAGGCTGTCGCCGCGAACGGTTTCCTGTTCGTTTCAGGGCAACTCGGAATCGACGCATCGACGGGCGAAATGCCCGACGGTGTCGTAGAACAGACAAAGCTGGCGTTAAAGAATCTTGACGCCATATTACGAGAGGCAGGCTGCGGGCCTGAATGCGTATTGAAGACAACTGTTCTTCTCGATGACATGGGCAACTTCGGCGTTGTCAACGAGCTATATGGTCAGTATTTCGTCAGACCATACCCCGCGCGCGCTTGCTTCGCCGTGAAGCAATTGCCGAAAAACGCGAAAGTTGAAATAGAGTGCATCGTCATGCTTGAATAAAGACCGGTTAATCATTCGCTCATAAGGGAGTCTGACCGGCAAACCGCGTCAGGCTCCTTTTTTGTTGAAATCAAGCAATGTGAGGGAGAGAAGGAGTGTTTCCTCTCACATTTAAAAGAATAAAGGAAAGAGAGGAATAAGGAAATGATCGTCGAAAAAATGAATGAAAAACAGCATATCGAATATTTGATGAGACTTTTGAGGGATCAAGATTATGCGAGACTCATCTATGAATTTCGTCACGACCATGAAGTCGATGTCGCTCTCTTTATGGAAACGCTTCCCGACGATGAGACGGCATTCGTCTTTCGGATGCTGCCGAAAGAGATGAGCGCGGAGGTCTTTGCTCACTTGGAACCGGAAACTCAGCTCCAAGTAATCGAAGCCTTCACGGATGAAGAAACGACGACGATGCTCGACGAATTATTCATTGATGACGCCGTCGACTTTATCGAAGAGATGCCCGCCAATATGGTTAACCGCATACTCCGCCTCGTCACTCCCGCGAAACGTCAGCTGATCAATCGCTATCTGCAATATCCGGAAGATTCCGCCGGAAGTATCATGACGGCTGAATATACGAGACTAAAAAAGGATATGACGGTCGCGGAGGCAATCGCCCATCTGCGCACCGTCGGCGAAGATCGCGAGACGATTTATACGCTCTATGTAACGGATGGGCAACGCAAACTCGAAGGAGTCACATCCATCAGGACTCTCCTGCTTTCAAAAGATGAAGAGCGTATCGGTGAGATCATGGAGCGAGATGTCATCTATGTAACAACCGATGATGACCGCGAAAAAGTAGCCAAACTCATCCAACGCTATGACTTCTTGTCTATTCCCGTTGTCGATCAGGAAAACAGACTCGTCGGTATCGTTACCATCGATGACGCGGTTGACGTCCTGCAGGATGAGACGACCGAGGACTTCGAGAAAATGGCCGCCATCTCTCCGTCGGAAAAGCCTTATCTCAAGACGAGCTTTCTTGAGCTTGGAAAACAGCGCATCACGTGGCTGCTCATCCTGTTGGTGTCGGGCATGGTCAACGGAGTTATCCTGCAGAAGAATGAAGCTGCATGGACGGCAATGCCCCTTCTCGTCTCCTTCATCCCCATGTTGACGGACACGGGCGGCAATGTCGGCTCGCAGTCGAGTACTCTGATGATTCGCGGTATGACTCTCGGTGAAATCAAGCTAAGCGATTTTTTCAAAGTCGTCGTCAAGGAGTCCGCGACAAGCATTCTCATCGGTGCGGTTCTTGGCGTGTTCAGCTTTATCCGTGTCATGATCTTCGACAAGGACATCATCGCTGCCGCCATCCTCGCCTTGGCGATGTTCGTCACCGTCGTCATGGCGGCCGTTATAGGAGGCATCCTGCCACTCATCGCACAAAAGCTGAAAATCGACCCTGCGCTCATGGCCGCACCGTTGATCACGACACTCGTCGATGCGGCGGCACTGGGTATCTACTTTGCCATCGCTACCGGTTTGATGGCTCTCGTGTAATGAGTGGAAACAAAGCGAGTCTCTTTCTCCCGGAGCCAACCGCCGATGACTCCGGGAGAAAGGGGCTTTTTCCCCCGCCAAACTTACAAATAGTTCACAAACTCCACCCTCGTTCAATGCATCGCACTAAAACTTCGCTGTGGTAAAATTGTTATGATGATTAGGCGACTGACTCTGCCCGTGTGTTCATGCAGGAGCCTGACCGGTAGATCGCGTCAGGCTCCTTTTTTATGAGACTTTGAATCATGATAAGGTTGGGGTTTCCTTCTCATTATTAAAATTTAAGAGAAAGCGAGGAGATAAGAAATGATCGAAGAAATCATGTACGATGAACAGCAAATAGAATACTTAACAGACCTCCTGGCAAATAAAAAATACGCACAACTCATCTACGAATTTCGTCACGACCATGAAGTAGACGTCGCCCGCTTTATGGAAACGCTCCCCGACGATGAAACGGCATTTGTCTTTCGCATGCTGCCGAAAGAGATGAGCGCGGAAGTCTTTGCTCATTTAGAATCGGAAACTCAACTCCAAGTCGTTGAAGCTTTCACAGACGAAGAAACGACAAATATGCTCAACCAGCTGTTCATCGACGACGCGGTCGACTTTATCGAAGAAATGCCCGCTAATATGGTCAACCGCATTCTCCGCCTCGTCTCTCCGGCGAAACGTCAGTTGATCAACCGCTACTTACAATATCCGGAAGACTCCGCCGGAAGCATCATGACGGCTGAGTACACGCGACTTAAGAAAGATATGACGGTCGCAGAAGCGATCGCTCATCTGCGAGCCGTAGGAGAGGATCGCGAGACCATTTATACTCTCTATGTAACCGATGAACAACGCAAACTGGAAGGCGTCACCTCGGTCCGAACCCTATTGCTTGCAAAGGATGACGAGCGTATCGAAGAGATCATGCAGCGAGATGTCATCTATGCGACGACCGATGTCGACCGCGAGGAAGTCGCCAAGCTTTTCCACCGCTACGACTTCCTATCAATTCCCATCGTCGACCAGGAAAACAGACTCGTCGGCATCGTCACCGTTGACGACGCGGTCGATGTCCTGCAAGACGAGACAACCGAGGACTTCGAGAAGATGGCGGCCATTTCTCCATCGGAAAAACCGTATCTCAAAACGAGCTTCCTTGAGCTTGGAAGAAATCGAATCATGTGGTTACTCATCCTGATGGGATCGGGGATGCTCAACGGCCTCATCCTACAGAAAAATGAGGTCGCATGGACCACCTTACCTCTCCTAGTTTCCTTCGTTCCGATGCTGACAGGCACGGGCGGCAATGTCGGCGCTCAATCAAGCACTCTGATGATCCGCGGCATGACGCTGGGCGAAATTAAGTTCAGCGATTTTTTCAAAGTTATCGCGAAAGAATCGGCAACGAGCCTTGTCATCGGTATCGTCCTCGCCGCCCTCAGCTTCCTGCGCATCATTATCTTCAACAAAGACATCGTCGCCGCCTCGATCCTCGCTCTGGCGATGATTTTCACCGTTGTCATGGCTGCCATTATCGGCGGAGTCCTCCCTCTCGTGGCGAAAAAGTTGAAGATCGACCCTGCACTCATGGCGGCTCCGCTCATCACGACGATCGTCGACGCGGCAGCTCTCGGCATCTATTTCGCCATCGCCACCGGAATAATGTCACTCGTTTATTAATACACAGAAACAACGTAACTAGAGGCAACCGTGCTGATGCGCGTTTGCCCATTTTGTTGCGCAATGTCAGGCATTATAGCATCGCTTACTTGAGCGCCTTGATTGTTTCATAGTGACCAAATTTCTAAACAATTAAAGAATGATCATTCACGATGGCGCATGAAATTACAGTCAACAATCACAAAAATAATGGCTTTGTTCACGTAACATTTAGACTATGATCGGGAGAGCTACCTAACCGCTTATGATACAATAGTCATGGGGAAAATGTTATGAATCTGATAAAAACGACAATCGTTCGAAAGAGAATGAAATATGGGGCTCTTAGGAAAAATTCGGTTCACGAATCGACTTCGGATGCCTATCTTTGCCCCCGCTGTCACAAACTTATCAGTTACGTGCCCGTTTTGTCGCTGAAACGTTGCGTGTATTGTAATCAGGAGCTTGACTGGTCTCTTCCCTACGTGCCGCCCCCTAAACTAACATCAATCGATGAAACTTAGAAGTTATAGCTTCTTTACCGAAAGTGGCTGTCTCAAAACCGCTCAAGAGTAGCGGGATACAGCCTCTTTTAATGTTATGGCTTTTCGCGCAACAAACAGTTAGTGCACTCGTTTTCTGCACAGATCTATGAAATTCTTGAACAGTTTCGCCATGCCGGGAATGGTTGAGGTAAGCTCTTCCGGATGCCATTGAACGCCTATGATCGGCGGCATATCAGGATTGTCCGACTCGATTCCCTCAATGAGACCGTCCCGACTCCGGGCAGTGACACGAAGCCCGGGCGCGAGATCTTTGATCGCTTGGTGATGCCATGAATTGACGAGACATGTCTTGCCGAGAGCATCCATCAGATAGGAGCCTGCTTCAATGTCAACATGATGTGTGACGGCTTGTCGACAGGCTTTCTGCAAATGTTGGATAGTAAACTCCGGCACGTCTTCTATGTTTTGGAACAGCGTCCCGCCAAGCGCGGCATTAATAAGCTGCATACCTCGACAGACGCCAAAGATCGGATAAGAGCGCGCGAGCGCTCTCCTGAACAAAAGCAATTCAAACTCGTCACGTTGCGGCGATAATTTTCCGAGACCTTTGATAGGCTCTTCTCCATAGACAAGAGGTGAGATATCGACGCCTCCGGTCAAAATAACGCCTCCGCAGATATCTAAAATGGAATCGATCACATCGCTGTCGTTCGTCACAGGTATGATCAAAGGAACGGCGCCCGCGGTATACACCGATTGAATGTACGCATCGTTCACGTAATGCCTGTTTGAACCTTCCCAATGCTTGTCCTGATCGGCAATCAACGCGCCTGAAAGTCCCACTCGAAACATAAATCCCCCCCAATCAATACATCAAAGAAGATAAGCACTCAAGATAGTGCGTGTCATCTCTTCTTCGACCCAATCGCTCATCGCCTCGATCGGTCATATAACACAAATCCATTATATACATAAATGGTCGCATGATGATTTGCTCGCGATCCACTTAATTGTTAACCGATAAAAAGGATGCCTCGCGGCGGAGTAACCGCGGGGCATCCTCTTACTACCGATACCTGTTTTAAAAGTAGAGTGTTTCTGTGCTAGAGATGTCCTTCGTGTGAACAGGTATCGGGCGGGCAAGTTTTTTAGCTGGTTCGGCTTTAACTATCTCCAGCCTTTCCAAACATCCGTTAAGTCTCCGTTCACCCTTACTCAAACGTGCCGGAGAGTATCTTATCTAATTGTGCGTCATCGACCTCAATGTTGTAGAAGAGTTTGAAGAAATCTTTTACTACTTGCTGCTGCGAGTCTCCGTAAATTTCAGGGTAGAATCCCGCGCCGATCATACGAACACCGAGATAACGATTGACTGACGGCGGGGACCCCATAAAGTTATACGGTACGGTGGGTACGATCCCACACATGCCATTCTTTACGGCATCAAGCACATGCCAGGCGGGGTCATTCTTCATCACTTCCGCCAACGCGTTGCCTTCGACTATAATAAAGTCGGGGTTCCATTGGATAATTTGCTCCATGGAAACTTCAGAGCCGCCACCCTTTGACGATGCTTCGACATCCGCCACATTAATAATAGGAACGTAGTCAAAAATCTCACTGTGGAACGAACCGGCGGCGTTCGTGTTTAGTCCAAGTTCACCCATCGCCCAATAAACCTCGGGGCGCTTATCTTGAGGAATCTCAGCTTTTGCCCTTTCACAGAGTGCAAGCGTCTCTTCACAGTATTGGGCGAGCATTTCAGTTCTCGTATTGTCTCCGAGCAATTCACCGAGATCACGATACGCCTTCGGCATGCCGGCAAACGTCGCCTCAATGAAGACGACGGGTATGTTAATCTGCGCCTGCATGTTGTCCATGTCTTCCTTGATGGTTTTTTTCGCTTCGCCGATGTCAATGATAACTTCCGCCCCTGCCGCAAGAACGGCTTCCAAGTTAAAGTCTCCACTCTTACCATAGAACTGGCCGAACGCCGGCAGATCGCCGTACTTCTTGTCGATCAGCTTGAGTTGCGTGTCTGTGAACGGTCTAGCCGTTCCGCAGAGCAAGTCGGGGGCCGCGGTGTAGAGCACAATCTGAGCCAACGGACCTGACGGCGCAATACGCGACAGTCTCATGGGGATCGTCACTTCACGACCGGCTGAATCGGTGAACACACGCATATTCGGATCCACGGCCGACGTATCCGACGGAGCAGGTTTAGATGTTTCCGGCGGAGCAGGTTCTGTCTTGTCGCTGGCGGCAGGTTGAGACGAGTCGGACGGATCGGGTTGCTTGGGTTCGCATCCCATGATCGTCATCGACAGTGCCAAGATCAACGCTAAAACGAGCGAGATCCATGTCAACTTTTTCTTGTTCATGTTTTCCTCCCTAACTAAGTGTTTTGGTTTAACCCTTTGGCGGTGCATCCATTCACCGCATTCATCGCGATATTTTCATCGCGTTCAACCCTTTGTGTCACCTACTCTTCCCATCACCCGAGAAACAGCACAATCATTGCGTCATAATGTGCGTTCGCATGCATGTTTGCAGTCTGTCTTTCTATCCGTCATATCGTGATTTCGCATTTTTTCAAAGTGGGGCAAAACGGTCACCATCTCCGTTCTCACGCTCTTCTCGAGCTGGATGGGCACGCGGTAGACGTGCGACAAGAGCGTTTCGGACAGAACGTCCTGCGGTTTTCCGAACGCTATGGCAGTTCCTCCGTCAATGAGCAAAACATCGTCGGCATATAAAAAGATGTGTTGCGGATTGTGCGTAGAAATAAGCACCAAGTAACCTCGATTGGCTAATTGGCGAATCTCCTCGAGGACGCGTATCTGGTTGCCGTAATCGAGACTCGCCGTCGGTTCGTCCATAATCAGGATCGGGGCGTCCTGCGCCACGGCGCGCGCGATCAGAACGAGTTGCTGCTCGCCGCCCGAAAGTTGATCAAAAAGACGGTCACTGAATTGTTCAATCTGCAAAAGCTTCATCGCCTCAGCCGCTTTTATGCGCTCACGTTTTCCCGGTTGCGAAAACATACTGAAGGAGGCGGTCGTCCCCATCAAAACCATTTCCGCAACGGTAAATTGAAATGTACCCCTCTGGGTCTGCGGTATGTATGCCATTTGCTTCGCGCGCTCGCGGTTCGATAACGTTTTGACACTTCGTCCATTGATCTTGATCTCGCCGCTCTGTAAAGGGAGCACGCCGAGAATCAATTTGAAGAGTGTCGATTTACCCGCGCCGTTCGCCCCGAGGATGCCGACGACGCGTCCGCGCGGAACGGAGAACGATAGGTTCTTCAACACTTCGCTCTGGCGGCGGTAGCTGAATGAAACATCCTGTATGTGCAGACCGTTTGTCATTGCAAGATCCGACTTCATCATCACGTCACTCCCTTTCTACCCTCACGAAGGATGAGGAATACGAAGAAAGGAGCGCCGATAAACGCCGTCAATATCCCGAGCGGAATGCCGGCAGTCGTCGCGCGCCGCGCAATGTTGTCGACGAACAGCAGAAAGCTCGCCCCAATAAGCGCAGATGCCGGTAAAGATACGCGATTATCGCTCCCGACCATCATGCGCGAGATGTGCGGTACGACGAGTCCGATCCAACCGATGACACCGCTCACGGAGACACATGTGGCGGTGATAAGCGTCGACGCCACCACCATGATTGTCCTGATCAGGCGCGTACGCACACCCATAGTCGATGCCGCTTCTTCTCCGAGAGCAAGCAAATTGAGTTGCCAGCGTAAGAGAAGGATTACGACTATCCCAAGCAGAATCGGCGCGGCGGCGAAGACGAGAGATTTCATTCGAGCCGAGTTTAAAGATCCCATAAGCCAATATGTGATAGCGGGTAGCTGATTCGTCGGATCGGCAGTATATTTTATCAGCGACAGCCCGGCGGAAAACAGTGAGCTGACGACGATACCTGTCAAGACAAGCGAAAGTAACTTATTTGCCTTGACAAAGGAAGCGATGAAGAGAACGAGAATAATGGAAAGCAACCCGAACACAAATGATATGAGCGTAATCCCCGTCGACGCGAATCCCGCTAAAATCGCCAATGCCGCACCGAAACTCGCCCCTGAAGATGCTCCCAGTACGTCTGGGGACACCATCGGATTCTGAAATACACCTTGAAACGTATGCCCCGCGACAGAAAGACCCGAACCGACGAGAATCGCCAACAAAATACGCGGCAAGCGAACATTGACGATGACAGTCGTGACCGCTTCCGCGAACACCTCCCCTGTCCCCCACAGTTGACTCCAAAAGTATCGAACAATCGTAATCGGATTGATCCAGTACCACCCGATAGCGAACGAAATAATGATCAGCATGATGAGAATCGCCCCCATAATGCCGAACCGTACAACGAGATGCCTCTTCTGTCCGCCCTCTATGAGCTCATCGGGAATCTCTTCCAACTCTTTCGTGATCGTGCCGTCGCTTTCGAGCATGACGCTTGTCAGGGAATCGTGCGCCAGAATGGCGCGACGTCTCTCTCTGAGTATGGCTTTATCGGATTCGGGAAGATAAGAATGCGAGAGCGTCTCTTCAAGCGATCGATCGTGTTTCCAGACGACGATGACAGGCGTTGTCTCGTTATCAAGTACTTGCATCACACGGTTGAAGATCTCATCGTCCACAAGTTCGACACCGCCTAGCTCATCAAGAACGATAACGTCACCATGCTTCTCGAGCAACGGGAACGCCTTGTCTGCAAATTGGCCGACATCAAACCGACTGTCCTCTCCCTCAACGATGAGGAAGCAGTCTTTCGGGAAAGTTGATCCGTTTTGGTGGCGGACGGTTAATAGACCCGTCTCACGCTGTATACCTGCCGGTATATGCGAAAAACCCATTATTTGGCTTTTTCTGCTGGTGTGGCGAATTGTCATATATCCCGAAGGATTCAATTCGGCATCTTCAAGGTATCGTTGCACGAAAGTAGATTTTCCGCTCCCGATCACACCCGTCACGAGCAAATGACCCTTGCGCGAGCCGTCCTCGTGGAACAGCGCCGACTGCGCGAACATCATGATACCGCGTTCGTTGGCAGGATACATGAATGTCTTTTCTTTTATGGCTGTCATAAGAATCCTTTCGGTTTCCTTTTCCACACCTTACAGACTTAGGCGTCCCGGTCGTTTCGGTTCAATCTTTCCCGAGCGTACGGCAATCAACTGCGCGGCGATGCTGATGGCAATTTCTTCCGGCGTCTCGCCACCGATATCGAGCCCGATGGGGGATATGGCACGGTTTACCGCTTCCTCGGAATGTCCGCGCTCCATGAGAATGGCGTCGACGGTTCGAACCTTATGCATGCTGCCGATCACGCCGATGTACCGTGCCGGCGTTTTCAACACTTGATCCTCCACATCGAGATCGTTCTTATGTCCACGCGTCATGATGCAGACGAAATCATCCGGTCCGATCGATACGCTCTTATCAATATGGTCGAGGTCACACATACGCACGTCGTACGCGCCGGGGAATAGGGCAGGATCAGTGAACTCCTCGCGGTCATCAAGGACGACGACGGCAAAATGCGTATGCGAGAGCACCGGAACAAGCGCTTGCGCGACGTGACCGCCTCCGAAGATATAAACAACGCCGGGGACTACAAGCTCCTCGACGTAAAATGTGTGATCGCATAAACTGACGGCATGCCCGCGTTGACACAGCATACGAGGATCGTCGAGCAGTGCGATCGTGCAGGGGTGATCTTCCGGGAAGCCCTTAAACGACCATCCCTCAACGGAAAAATCGGGGTTGGCGGGGTTCGTCCCCGCCGGCGCCGTAAAGAGTGCGAGTCCCAACTGATTCTCCTCGCTGATGTCGGTAACTAACCAGCTCGGACGGCGTTCTCGAATCGCGTCGCGCGCCTCCTTCACAATCTCAAGCAGTGCATCGTCATTACCGTACAAATGGAGATAATGCACCGTCGCACTGCCGCCGCAAATCATCCCGATGTCTTCAATCTGGTTTTTCGTCAGAATAAACTGGTGAATATTCGAACGTTTCTCTTCGATCGCCTCTTGTGCAATGATGATTGATTGGTATTCGACAGCTCCACCGCCTACCGTTCCTGCCAAGCGACCCGCCTTTCCGACCAACATGCGGGCGCCCGCGCCACGCGGTGTCGCACCCGAGCTTGCCGTCACGGTCGCGAGGACAGTATCCTCACCGCTTTCAAGCGCTTCTTGAAGTGCTTTAAGAATCTGATCCATAAAAACTCCTTTTCACACAATTAATTGATTAGAAACGCAGAAAGCACGAGCCGACACTTTTACATCAAAAAAGCACGACGCAAACACTCTGTGTTTCACATTGTAACCGACTTATTTTCAAAAAAACAATCGTTTTGGCGTATTTATTCACAAATGTGTATTGTCTAAATATTCTTCAGTCATAGGGATTGCCCCTCGCTGTAGAGCATGGCGGCTCCGATCACGCCGGCGTCATTGCCAAGACGACTAAGCTCAATCGGCGGAGGCGGCAGCACGTCGCCACTGACCGTTGTCAAGGCGACTCGCGCACGTAACGGTTCCAACAGAACGTCTCCCGCATGACTAATCCCGCCGCCGAGCAAAATCATATGCGGCCTATAGAGAACGACGAGATTTCGGATACCGAGCGCGAGATAGTGAACGAATCGCTCAACGATCTCGATCGCGACTTTGTCGCCTGCGGTTGCCGCTTCAAAGATGAGACGCGTATTGAAAGACGACTCCCCCAACGAAACGCAATGGCGTAAAATTGTCTCTTCATTGCGGAGCAACGCTTCCTCAGTCATGCGTTTCAGTCCGCGGATCGATACGTACGTTTCGAGACAATCCCACTGTCCGCAATTACACGCAATATGACCTCCCGCCTCTACCGCCATGTGTCCGGGCTCAATCCCGAACCCTGTTCCTCCGCGAAAGATTTTTTTGTCATAGACGAAACCGCCTCCGACACCGGTGCCAAGAGTCAGCATGAGCACGCTTTGATAATTATGTACGGCTCCGGCATGGTATTCACCGAAAACTGCGCAATCGGCATCGTTTGCGATAAAAACGGGAATGTCGGGAAATCTTATCTTCATGAGCGCAGGGAAATCGACATTTTTGAGAAATAAGTTCGTCGCGTGCAGCAACATACCCGTCTCCAAGTCGACAACTCCCGGAATACCGATCCCGATGGAACGAATGGTTGAAACGGAAAGACCTTGGCGCATTAACAATGTGTCGATGCACTGCGCCATTGTATCGACGAGGAACTCGGCCGGCCGCGGCGCCCTTGTTTTCGCGCGTTCGCGATCGATAATCTTGTAGGTATCATCGATGATTCCCACTACGATGTTAGTCCCTCCGAGATCAATCCCAATTGAGTACGCCATAACGATACCGCTTTCTGTAACAGTCATAGATAATTATACAAGAGTTAATCGATAGCAGCGAAAAGAACTCGCCTAGTCGCGCACGGGCATGCTTGGCGGAACTCGAAAGAAACAATAAAAGTTACGCTGTCTGTTTTCCGCAACGAATGGATAGACTCGGCGAAAGGCAGAAGGAGGTTGGAGAAGGCTTTTCGCTCGGGTACAATGAGGTTGTTAGAGATCCACGCCATTTTTGAGGGGAAGGTTCATCATGAAAAACGCTGAAATTGAGAAATACATGACGGTCAGGCTCGATGGTACGTTGCCTCCTTCGCCGTCATTTGTCGAGGGCATCCGCCGCGCGCCGCGTCGCGAGGCGAACTTGTCAGAAGGCGAGCGCGCGACGGCATTAAAAAACGCATTGCGCTACATTCCCGAAGTGTATCATAAACAACTTGCGCCGGAGTTTCTGCGCGAACTCGATGAGCACGGGAAGATTTACGGTTACCGTTATCGTCCCGAAGGTCGTATTTACGGAAAACCGATCGATGAGTACAAAGGAAATTGTGTCGAGGGCAAGGCATTCCAAGTCATGATTGACAACAATCTCGACTTCGAGGTCGCGCTCTATCCCTATGAGCTCATCACGTACGGCGAGACGGGTGCTGTTTGCCAGAACTGGATGCAATACCGCCTCATCATGAAATATTTGGAGCTTCTGACTGATACGCAGACTCTCGTCCTATTCTCAGGACACCCCGTCGGACTTTTCCACAGCCCCGTGTCCGCGCCGCGCGTCATCCTGACGAACGGTCTCATGATCGGTCAATACGACAATTTAACGGACTATAACCGCGCCTCCGCGATGGGCGTGTCAAGCTATGGACAAATGACAGCCGGCGGCTGGATGTACATCGGTCCGCAAGGCATTGTCCACGGTACATATAACACACTCCTCAACGCGGGAAGACAACACCTCGGCATCCCGAACGAAGGCAATCTCGCAGGACACCTGTTTGTCAGCTCGGGACTTGGCGGTATGTCGGGCGCGCAGGGGAAGGCTTGCAACATTGCCGGCGGCGTCTCGATTATCGCTGAGGTGGACGCGTCGCGTATCGCGACACGCCACAATCAGGGATGGGTCGACCGCGTCGTCGACACGTGCGAAGAGGCATTCCGCATCGCTCGAGAAGCCATGGAACAGAAAGTTCCGTTGGCGGTCGCCTACCACGGCAACATCGTCGATCTGCTCGAATACGCGCTCGCGCACGACATTCACATCGAACTTCTATCCGACCAAACATCGTGCCATGAACCGTACACGGGCGGCTACTGTCCTCAGGGATTAACATTTGAGGAACGCACCGCGATGCTCAATCATGACCCCGAAGAGTTCCGTATCCTCGTCGATAAGACGCTCGCGAAACACTTCCACGCGATCAAGGAATTGACGGCGCGGGGAACGTATTTCTTCGATTACGGCAACTCCTTCATGAAGGCCATTTTCGACGCGGGCGTCAAAGAGATTTCGCGAAACGGTGATAACGACCGCGACGGTTTCATCTGGCCGTCCTACGTGGAAGATATCATGGGGCCGCTCCTTTTCGACTACGGTTACGGACCGTTCCGCTGGGTCTGCCTGTCCGGTAAGGATGAGGATCTGCGCGCGACCGATGAAGCGGCGATATCTTGCATTGACCCCGAACGGCGTTACCAAGACCGCGACAATTACAACTGGATTCGCGATGCCGAGAATAATAATCTCGTCGTCGGAACAAAAGCGCGTATTCTCTATAGCGACGCGTTCGGACGCATGTCGATCGCGCTCAAGATGAACGAGCTCGTCCGCGAAGGCGTGATCGGTCCCGTCATGATCGGACGCGATCACCACGACACGGGCGGAACGGATTCGCCATTCCGCGAGACCTCGAACATTCGCGACGGCAGCAACGTGACGGCGGATATGGCGACTTCCGTCTTCGCCGGCAACGCGGCACGCGGGATGAGCCTCTGCGCCCTGCATAACGGTGGCGGCGTCGGCATCGGCAAATCGATCAACGGAGGTTTCGGGTGCGTTCTCGACGGCTCGGAGCGCATCGACGAAGTTATCCGCAACGCCGTCCTTTGGGATGTCATGGCGGGCGTCGCAAGGCGCTCATGGGCGCGCAACGAACACGCGATTGAGACGGTGATGGAATACAATCGCGTGATGGACGGATCCGACAGACTGACACTTCCCTACATCGCCGACGACGCGCTGATTGAACGCGTGTTGCGGAGAGAGCAGTAAACAAACAATAGACTCCGCGAGTTTGGCACAGAGAACGACAGAAAATTCAAGAACAGTCATCAAAACGTATAAGACAAAAGAAGCGAAAGGGAACTCCTCATGACAGAAGTGAAAAAGATCGTTGAATGCGTCCCCAATTTTAGTGAAGGACGCGACCAAGAGAAAATCGAGCGCATCGTCGCACCGCTTAAAGAGCGTGAGGGCGTCCGCCTCGTCAACTACGAATGCGACAAAGACTACAACCGCCTCGTCGTCACGGTGCTTGGCGAGCCTCAAGCCGTCAAGGAAGCCGTCCTCGACGCCATCAGTGTCGCGACGGAACTCATCGACCTCAACGTCCACGAGGGCGAACACTCCCGTATGGGCGCCACCGACGTCGTGCCCTTCATCCCGATTCGCAACATGACGATGGACGAAGCCGTTGAACTTTCAAAAGAAACTGCCGAAGCCATTAACAAGCGCTATGATATCCCCGTTTTCCTCTATGAAAATTCCGCGACATCGCCCGACCGTGTCAACCTCGCGCGTATCCGCAAGGGTCAGTTCGAAGGCATGCCGGAAAAGCTTCTGGAACCGGAATGGGAACCCGACTACGGTGAGCGAAAAATCCACCCGACTGCCGGCGTCACCGCCGTCTGTGCGCGTTTTCCACTTATCGCATACAACATTGACCTTGACACGGACAATATCGACATCGCGAATAAGATCGCACGCGCCATCCGTCAATCGGGCGGCGGCTTCCAATACATCAAAGCGGGCGGAGTCGAACTGAAAGAGAAAGGCATCGTCCAAGTCACAATGAACATCACCGACTACCGCAAAAACCCGATTTACCGCGTCTTTGAGACGGTCAAAATGGAAGCGGCTCGTTACGGTGTCTCCGTTATTGGGAGCGAAATCGTCGGCCTTGCGCCGCTCGCCGCTTTGACCGAATCGCTCGAATACTACATCGGTCTTCACGATTTCACTGAAGAGAAGATCATCGAGCACTGGCTACTCGGCTGATATCGACCGAACGATATCCACGTGAGACGTTGCGGCGGCGCTCCACCTATCGAAGGCAAAGCACCACTCCGTCGCGCCGTCTTGAACGAAAGAACAAAGAGGCGACCATGGGCTTTTTAATGATTAAAAATGCGGCGGAACTCGTGACACCGATCGGACGATCGGCACGTGGCGGACGCGCTATGGGAGAACTTCGCATCGTCCAGAACGGCGCCGTGCTCTGCCGCGACGATAGGATACTCGCCGTCGGCACAACCGCCGAGGTAAAAAACACACTTGCGGAGCTGACAACGGATTTCTCCTCCATTGAGCAAATTGACGCCGAGGGTAAAACCGTTCTTCCGGGCTACATCGATCCGCACACGCACTTCATCTTCGGCGGGTACCGCCAAGATGAGTTCCAGATGAGACTTCAAGGCGCCACCTACATGGAGATCATGGAAGCGGGAGGCGGCATCGCGGCGACAAACAGAGCGACGCATGAGGCGACGGAAGAACAGCTTTACGAAGCAGGTCTCCTTCGTTTGAATCGCATGCTCGACCTCGGCATTACTACAGTCGAGGGCAAAACGGGATACGGCGATGACACCGAGACGGAAGACAAGATGTTGGCCGTCATGGAACGCCTCGACCGCGATCACCCCGTCGATATCGTACGCACATATATGGGCGCGCACTCCGTTCCTCCAGCCTTCAAGGGACGGACTGGAGACTACGTCGATTACCTCATTGCCGAGGGTTTGCCTATGGCGCGAGGGCGCGCCGATTTTTGCGATGTGTTCACGGAGAAAGGCGTTTTTGAATTGGAGGAATCGGAGAAATTGCTCCTCGCCGCGCGTGAACACGGCTTTAAGCTCAAAATGCACGCCGACGAGATCGCACCTCTCGGCGGCGCGGGCCTCGCCGCCAAACTCCGCGCCACAAGCGCCGATCATCTCCTCAAGGCGTCGGACGAGGATCTCCTCGCCATGCGAGACGCCGGCGTCGTGGCGACACTTCTGCCCTGCACGGCATTCAGTCTCCGCGAGCCGTATGCGCGCGGGCGTTTCATGATCGACAGCGGTTTGGCCGTCGCGCTCGGAACGGACCTCAACCCGGGAAGCTGCTACACGCAGTCGATTCCTCTCATGACAGCGCTCGCGACCATCTACATGCGGATGACGATTGAAGAGACCATCACCGCCCTCACTCTCAACGCCGCCGCCGCCATCGCTCGCGCCGATACCGTCGGATCACTCGAGCCGGGAAAGAAAGCCGACATCATCATCCTCGACTGTCCCGACTACCGACATCTCTCCTACCACTTCGCGATGAACCTCGTCGAGACTGTGATAAAATCGGGGAAAATAGTCAGAAAACCTTGAGGCAGGCATGCGCGCGACGCGTTTTTTGTTCGGCAAGATTTGGCAATACGATAAGCGGATGATCGGTATGATCGTTCTCTTTAGCGTGCTGTCCGCCGTCTATCCATTTATCTGGGTCTACGTGCCGACCGCCATCATTCGATTAGCCGGCCAGGCGACCATCGCCGTGGCCGATGCGCGAAACGAGCTCTTTCTTTTGCTCGGGGGCGCCGCCGTGTTGGCCATAGCATGTACCTCAGCGCTCGCCTACCTCCGCGGCAACTACCGCATGCGCATGAATAACATTCGCTATCGACTCATACGAGAACTGATCCGATACGGCATGACCATGCCATACGAAAACACGCTCAACCGTGAAAAGCTCGATGAAATCCAAAGAGCTTACGAGGCGGTTTACGCCCCGTGGCAAGGTGCCGGCGGCATCATGTTGACGCTCCTTCAGGTCTTTGGAACGGCAATCGCGGTTGTCGGGTTCGTCGGCGTCTTCCTCTCTCTTTCCCTTTGGATGATGCTTTTGATCCTCGTCGTCATTGCGCTGAATTTGTTGTTCAATCATAACCTCAGCAATCTTGTACATCGCGAATGGGACGAGATGAGACCGACTTACCGAAAGATTGAATCGCTGTTCCGTGAGCAACAGGATCCCTTGGCAAGAAAAGACTTTCTTTCTTACAGCTTACACGGGCTCTTTAAATCGTACACAAGCCGTTACATCCTCGACATGCGCTTTATTCTCGAATCCGTCCTGAAAAGGAAAGTCGGCTGGCAGACTGCCCTCGCACTTGTCGACCTTGTAAAGGACGCCGTCGTTTACGGTTGGCTGATCAGCATGTATTTGCGCGGAGACATCGATATAGCGCTTTTCTTTTTCTACAGCTCGGGCGTGATCACATTCGTCGCGCTCGCCCAACAACTCATGTTCGATCTCACGAGCATCCGACGCGACGCCGGCAAGCTGTCTTCTTTTATCGAGCTGAGCCGGAGCGTATCGCTAACCGATTCTCCGCAACGAGAGTCTACAGCAACACTCTCTCAATTGTCTTTCCCTACGAGGAAGGATACCGACCATGGGATAACCGTCGACATTCGACATGTCTCTTTTCGTTACCCCGACACTGAGCGCTGGGTGCTTCGCGACGTCAATCTTTCCATCAAGGCCGGCGAAAAGATCGCGCTTGTCGGCGAGAACGGCTCAGGCAAAACGACCCTGGTCATGTTGTTGTCCCGTCTCTACCGACCGAGCGAGGGCGAGATCCTCTTCAACGGCGTCAACATCTGGGATTACGACGAAGACGACTTCCGTGCGCTGTTAGGCGTCGTCTTTCAGGACGCGATCATTCTCCCCTTCTCTATAAGCGAGAACATCACCCTGTCGTCCAACCCTGATGAGGCCCGACTGCAGAAAGCTATCGACCGCGCTGCCTTTACATCAACCGTCTCCCTGCAGAAAAACGGACTTGACACAACACTCCTTCGCATCCTTGACGATGAGGGCGTCGACCTCTCAGGCGGTCAAAGGCAGAAACTGTTTCTTTCGCGCGCGCTTTACAAAGACACGAGCCGCATCCTCTTGCTTGACGAGCCGACAGCGGCCCTTGACGCGCTCGCGGAACAGGAGCTCTATCAGCATTATCACGAGCTCACAGAGGGTCAGACGAGCGTCTTTGTCTCCCATCGCCTTGCGAGCACACAGTTTTGTGACCGCGTCGCTTTTCTGTCGGACGGTAAAATCGCTGAACTCGGCTCACATGAAGAGCTTTTCGCAAGGGGAGGTCTCTACCACGACATGTACGAGATACAGGCGAAAAACTATCGAATGGAGGGCGGCGGATGAGATATCTCTTAAAAATCATGCGCCTCCTCTGCCGACAACAGCCGGGATATGCGTGGAGACTCGTGGCGGTCTCCATCGTCACGGGCGTCGCGCCGCTCATCAATATCTTCATCCCTCGCCTGATTATCGATGAACTCTTGGGCGCGCAGAGAACCGCGTGGCTTCTCTCCCTCACGCTCGGTCTCGCCATCGGAAACCTCGTGATGATGATGCTCGACAGTCTGCTTACCAACAGGATCGCACTTATGATGAATATCGCGGATGCTCACGCAAAAGAAATCCTCGCCGAAAAAGCGCTCCGCATTCCGCTTTCGGAAAGCGAGAGAAAGACAAATCTTGACCTCCTCGAGCGCGCTCGCTTCGGCATCTATCACCTGAATAATCTCGATGCTACCATGAAGAAGCTGGGCGGATCGCTCGTCAGCCTGCTCTCCGTTCTCGTCATCGTTCTGATGGGAAGTCCGCTCTTAGCGTTCCTGATCCTCGCGATCAATTTCCCCACTCTTTACTGCCTAAAAAAGATTAAATATCTTGAAGCGGACAACGCCGAACGCAGCGCGCCTGAAAACAGGGCATTTAGTTATTTCACACATCTAGCGATCGACTACCGATACGCAAAAGATTTGAAGCTTTACGACGGCATCTCTCTCATGATGGAGAAAGCGCAAACGAACATGGACCGCATTCTAAAAATTAACCACGCGTACTTCACAAAGATCGGTTTTTGGAACGGAATCGTCGGAAGTCTCGTCGAACTCCAATCCGTCATCATATTCGCGGTACTCGGCATTCGGCTTCTGCTCAGACAAATCACAGTCGGGACTTTTACGATGCTGTATAGCGCCGGACGGCAGATGGGGAGAGCGCTTAACAATATCCTGCAAAGCACCAATGAGCTGATGACGGTCAATCTGCACATCAAACCGCTCGTCGAATACCTTGAGCTTCCCGAAAGCGATGACGACCTTCCGCCGCAAGCCGTCGTCCATAATGACAAATCGAAGGATGAAGAAAATCGGACAGCGCTTGACGAGGACATAAGGCGCTGTATTGAACAGATTGAAGACGGCGTTCACGAATGGCGCATAGAACACCTCTCGTTTAAGTATCCGACAGGTGATGAACTCGTTCTTGATGACTGTTCGTTTGAAATCCGTTCAGGAGAACGCATCGCCCTTGTCGGAACGAACGGCGCGGGCAAGACGACGCTCGTGAAATTGCTGTGCCGCTATTACGAACAGCAATCAGGCAGCATCACGCTCAACGGTGTCGATATCAGGCGTATCCCGCTGCACTTGTACAACGCGATCCTTTCCCCGACCTTTCAGGATTTTCGCCTCTTTGCGTTCCAAATAGCTGAGAATATTTCGTGTAAAGCCTTCGACAAGATGACGTCCGACGATGAGCAGAGAACGGTGGATGCCGTCGACAAACTCGGCTTGAAGGAATGGGTGTCGGGACTCCCGTATGGCGTGAACACGTATCATTCCTCTACTCTTTCAGATGATGGTGTACTGCCCTCCGGCGGTCAGGCTCAGAAGATCGCTCTCGCGCGTTCCCTTGCGCATGCCGGGCCTTTCGTGATCATGGACGAACCAACGGCGGCCCTTGACCCGAAGAGCGAGGAAGAGATATTCCATCAGATGTTGACTCTCAGCGAACATACGACATCACTCTTCATTTCGCATCGCCTCTCAAGTACACGCTATGCCGATCGCATCCTCGTACTCGATCGGGGACGCATCGTCGAACAGGGAAGTCACCGCGAGCTGCTCGCCAATGGCAGACTCTATGCGCGCATGTACGAGGCGCAGGCAGCACTCTATCGCTGACAATCCTTTTCCCTTTACGTGCAAACGCACATGATTCTTTGGTTTTTCATTATCAGCATCTCTAGGGATCGGGCGTTTTTGTCGTCTTGCGCACCACACACTCGTACGAGTCTTCATCTATAATGTCATCAAAGAATAATGAAGTGAGGAGTGTTTGCCATGATCCAAGTCAATGCCGTAGGCGACGCCTGTCCATTGCCCGTGATTAAAGTTAGAAAAGCGCTTGAACAGATGACTTCAGGTGAACTCGAAGTTCTCGTCGACAACGATGTCGCCGTACAGAATATTGAGCGATTCGCCAAGTCCAGAAACTGCGCTTTCAGCTATGAGGGAGGAGACGGCACGTATACAATCCGAATCGTCAAGCCTGATGACTCTGCAGCGGAAGACATACATGCGCAAGAAGACGTCGTACGGGAGTATTCCTCTCGTGCCGCCAAGAATGTAGTTGCGATCGCGTCGGACAAGATGGGACGTGGGGACGATGTTTTGGGCGACATCTTGATGAAGAGCTTCTTCTTTACGCTGACGCAACTCGACGAATCGCCGCACACGCTTTTGCTCTACAATGCGGGCGCGAAGCTATCTATTCACGGAAGCCCCGTGCTGAAAGATCTCATTGCTTTGGATCAGGCAGGTGTCAGAATCATGACATGCGGGACGTGTCTAAACCATTTCGGCATCGCGGATCAGCTCGCTGTCGGTGAGATTACGAACATGTACGACATCGTCGACCAGCTGCGGACAGCGACGCACATCATCAGACCCTAACTCGATTAGCCCGCAAAGGCAACGCGCATGAGAGAGCGAGCGCCAAAACTCGTCATCACATTCCGGTCGACGACCGACGCCATAATGATGGAGAAAAAATGCCCCGAAGGGACAGGAAGGCTTATCCCCGTCCCACGCGAAATCAGCCGAGGGTGCGGTTTGGCGTGGGCAGCGGAGCCCGATCAGGAAGAATATCTCCTCGGCATCATGCGCGAGAACGACATCCCTTGGCTCGAGAAGAAAATCATCGAGTTTTACGATTTTTAATTCACTGCAAAACATGAAGCGGTCTGCACTTATCACCGCGCAGACCGCTATTTTTCACTACGTTTGAAAATATAATAACCGAGAGCGATTAGCCTGCGTTTTTCATAACTTCTGTTCGCGCTCTCTTTGAATATGGAGCTTGATCGCCTCGACAGCGACGCGAATGCCGCGCATCGTATCATGGCTTTCCGAATCGTCCATCCCTCTGGCGCGCCGTTCCTGATTCCAAATGGTATTCAGAATGCACGCGGCTTTCGCACCGAGCGATTGGCAGACGATGTAGAGCGCAGCGCTCTCCATCTCCGAGGCAAGCGTCCCGCCTCTGAGCCAAGCCTCCCATTTTTGTTCCAGATCGTAGCTCACGGGCATGCGACCGGGCGAATGCTGGCCGTAGAAAGAGTCCTTACACTGGACAACGCCGGTATGGTACCGGTAGCCGCCCTCGCGCGCGGCATCGACGAGACAGCCCGTCAATTCAAAATCGGCGACAGCCGGGAACTCGATCGGCAGATACTCGCGCGTCGTCCCTTCCATCCTGATGGCGCCTGTCGCGATCACGAGATCGCCGCCCATCACGGGTAGCGCCATGCCGCCGCACGTGCCCACGCGTATGAAGTTGCGGACGCCCGTCATGAACAATTCCTCTATGCCGATCGCGGTCGACGGACCGCCCATCCCCGTTGACATAACGAGAATCGGTTCGCCGAGGAGTGTCCCCAGCCACGTTGTATACTCGCGATTTCTGCCAATGAAATGCGGATCGTCCAACAGCATGGCAATCTTCTCCACGCGCCCGGGATCTCCCGGAAGCAGAGCGTACTTCGCACCGTGTGAATCATCAAGTTGAATGTGATAAAGCTTTTCCATATGATCCTCCCACTCAAGCAAACGCATCTTTTACGTATGTACGACCGCAATAGGCGGCAGCGATCTTCGCCGCGACATAAGCGTTGTTCAGAACGAGCGCGATGTTTGCCGCGAGACTCTCGCCGCCTGTTTCCGCGACAATGTTCTCAAGAAGGAACGGCGAGACATCCTTGCCCGTGATCCCTTGTTCATCGGCCTTGGAGACGGCATCGGCGATGGCGCGGTCGATTTTCTCTTTCTCCATCGCATCCTTCTCGGGAATCGGGTTGGCGATGACCATGCCGCCCGGGAAACCGAGAGACCGTGAAATGCGGTAAATCGCCGCCGCTTCCTCCGGCGTGTCAACTCGCATCGGCAATTTATATCCGCTCTCTCTCGTATAGAATGCCGGCATCTCATCCGTCCCGTACCCGATGACCGGAACACCTCCCGTCTCGAGGTATTCGAGTGTCCGACCGATGTCGAGAATCGATTTTGCGCCCGCGCAAATGACGACAACAGGAGTGTTCGAAAGTTCTTCCAAATCGGCGGAGATGTCCATGGTATCTTCACCATGTCGATGGACACCGCCGATTCCGCCCGTCGCAAAAAAAGGAATGCCGGCAAGATGAGACGCGATCATCGTCCCGCTTACTGTTAATGAACCCGTCAATCCTTTAGAGAGCACATAAGCAAAATCACGCCGCGATGTTTTCGTTGCGCTCAACCCCTCCATGCCGAACCGCTCTATCTCTGCGGGCGTCAATCCAACGCGAATTTTGCCGTCAAGAATACCGATCGTTGCCGGCAACGCACCGCTGCGGTACACTTCCTGCTCCACGGCGAACGCCGTTTCCACGTTCTTGGGGAACGGCATTCCGTGCGAAATGATCGTTGTCTCAAGAGAGACGATCGGCATGCCTTTACATAGTGCCTCCGATACTTCTCTCGATAAATGGATGTATTCGTTTAGTGATTCCATACTCTTGTCTCCGACGAATAATCGTTTAAATAGCTGTTTCATTGTTCGCCTTTCAGATAACCTGAACCGTTAGTCTCGGTGAGGCGGCTCGCCGTTCGAGCGCCTCGATCGTCATCGCTTCATTGACGGCGCCCGGTGATTCAAGTGCGAGCGACGCGGCAGCCTGAGAAAGGCGCGCCGCACCGTCAAGCGCGTGACCCGATATCGTCGCCCATGCAAAGACGGCACACATCGCGTCACCCGCTCCCGTCGTATTAATAATACTGGTCGTTTTCACAATACGTCCATCTACCTCTTTCTCGATCACGCAATCGTATTGCGTCGCGACGGTCTGCCGCCCATCGGCAAACAGAGCGCCTTCCGCACCGAGTGAAAGGCAAATTCTTTCAATCCCGCTCGCAAGCAATTGATGGATCGCTTTGACGGCATTTTCAATGCTCGCAATCCGATGTCCAGTTAAGCGCTCTGCCTCAACACGATTGAGTTTCAGACCTGCGAGTCGATGGAAAACCGGCTTCAGCCGATCGACTTTTGCCTGAGAGACGGCATCCACAAAGATCGGAATCCCCCATTCATTCGCTAAATGGACGATCACATCCTCCGGAAGATTCGCATCAATTACCGCAGCACAAGGATGCATCGGTCGTGAATCAACTTCACGGCATGGAGCGGAGGCAAGCATGCACCAGCTTTCGACGTCACAAGGTTCGAGCGACTCCATGGCCGTCATATCGTTGATGGCGGCAACCATGTCGCCCGTTTCATCGTTGATGGCGATATAGCGTGAAGTCGAAAGGTCAGTTCTCACGAGCACATGATCGAGCTCCAGGTTCGACTCGCGACCGATCGAGTCCAAAGCCAGACCGACCGCGTCGTCACCTCTCACAGACAAAAAGTAGACGGGGCGCGTGAGTAATGCGAGGTTGCGCGCGATGTTGAACGCGACGCCACCCGCACGCTCCACAACATCACCGGGCGTCGAGTCGCTTAAATGAAAAGGTTGCCGAGCCGTCGCGATGAGGTCAATATTTTGACCTCCCGCGACGAGCCAAATTGCATCCGACATTTATTACTGTCCTTTAAAGTAGGGCTGACCAATTGCTTTAGGCGGAGTTGAACGATCGACAAACACCATAAGAACGAGAAGTGTCAGCACATAAGGAAGCATCGCAAGAATCTGCGTCGGCAACCAAGGCGTGCCGGCAAGGATGACGGTGAGCGCCTGAGCAAAACCGAACAACAGACACGCGAGTGTCGCACCGATGGGTCTCCAGTTTCCGAAGATAACGGCTGCCAATGCGATAAATCCTTGACCGCTAATCACGCTCGGCGTAAACCTGCCGGCGATCGCAAGCGCTGTAACTCCGCCCCCGAGACCTGCCAGCACGCCTGAAAGCGTCGTGCAGACGTAGCGAATGAGAGTAACATTGACGCCGAGCGTATCGGCTGCGCCCGGATGTTCGCCGCATGCCCTGACACGCAATCCCGTCTTCGTTTTATAAAGAACGAACCACACGACCAACGCGATCACGAACGCTAAGATCACCGTGAGATCGATTTCTGCGGACTGTAGCAGGCGTGAATTCGATTTATCGACGCCCAATAGTTCCAAAACTTTCGGAATGCCTTTCGGAACGGTGTTCGACTGAGCGGCACCATTAAACAAACGGCGTGTAATGAATGTCGCCACACCGAGTCCGACGAGATTGAGCGCGATACCGGAAATGATCTGGTTACCCTTAGCAGTCACGGCGATAAAAGCATGAATCAAGGCCAAAAAGCCGCCGAAAACAGCACCCGTCAGGAGCCCAAGCCAAGGGTCCGCCGCGAAAAAGCCAACGATGGCCGCACCGCAAGCGCCGAACGCCATCATGCCCTCAAGTCCGATGTTGTCAACGCCGGAACGCTGTGTCAAAACGCCGCCGATCGCCGTAAAGATCAAAGGCGATGAGTACATGAGCGTGATGGAGATCGTCAGAACAATCGTGTTAAGAAATTCCATGGCGTTTACTCCTTCCTTTCAAGACGCTCAGCAAGCCTCGGCAACGCGGGTGCCAGCGCAATGCATAGGACAAGCGTACCGATCATGATGTTGATAATCTCTGTCGGCGCTCTCATTCTCGACTGAATTTCGAGACCTCCGAATTTCAGAGCCGCATAGAGAAGACCCGCAAAAACGCAACCGATCGGATGATTGCTGGCGATCAGGGCGACGGATATGCCGTCCCATCCGTATCCTTCCGTTGTGCCTAGCATCGTAATGTAGTAGGACGTTGACATGACGAGCATCGCGCCGCCGACGGCGGCCACACCGCCCGAGATGAACATGGACATCAGTGCGTTGCGTTTAACCGGCATGGCGGAAAATTCCGCGGCATAGCGATTGTAGCCTACGGCACGAAGCTCATACCCAAGGCGCGTGTATTTGAGAATGAGCCAAAGAAGGAGCGCCGTGATCAGCATAATGATGATCGCATACCCGGCATCTGTCCTGATAAACGGTCTCAGGAACGGCGAGCTCTCACTAAGCGCTTGTCCTTCTGCCGTTGTTCGGAAATCCCTGTGAAAGAAGTTGATCTTCGCCGTATCGAGGATTTCAGGTGAATGTTGTGAACCCGGCACTTTGACGCTCTTCATGTTCACGATAAAAATCATGAAATAGTAAGCGATCCAGTTCAACATAATCGTAGAAATGACCTCGTGGATATTGAACCGGTTCTTCAGCCACGCGGCAAAGCCGGCGTAAAGACCACCCACGGCAAAAGCGCATAGAATAATAAACAGGGGGTGAAGGATGGGTGGCATCGGAACGTAGAAGCCGATAACCGCCCCTGTGATTTGTCCGAGAATAAATTGACCTTCCGCACCGATGTTAAATAATCCCGTGCGTCCGGCAAATGCGACGGCGAGGCCGGTCATGGCGATCGGCACCGAGTCCACTATGACCTGCATGATGCGGTTTGTGCTGGAAAAGACGCCGGTAAACATATAAGAAAAACCTTTAACCGGATCATATCCCCCCAGCGCAAGCGCAAGCGTGCCGATAATAAACCCGATGATTAGCGCAAGAACAACCGCAGCCATCGGTCTCCTAAGAGCTTTGGCTAACCATGCCCTCATTGTCCACCTCCTGCCATCAGAAGCCCGATCGCCTGCTCATCCGTTTCCTCGGGATCGAGGTCTGCGACCATCGAACCGTTATAGATGACATTGATACGATCGGCAATATCGAGTACTTCATCGAGCTCAAACGAGACGAGAAGTACAGCCCTACCTTGGTCGCGCTGTTCAACGAGTGCGCTTCTCACAAATTCAATCGCACCGACATCGAGTCCGCGAGTCGGTTGGCACGCGATGAGGAGATCCGGCTCCTGTTCAACCGTGCGAGCGACAATGACTTTTTGCTGATTGCCTCCCGACAATTCCCTCACCGGTTGCATTGAACAATCTGCCGGACGAATATCGAATTCCTCAATCAGTCTTTCCGCATAATCATCGACTTTCTTCCAAGATATGAAAGGACCGTGACCGGAAAAACGCTTTTCCTTATAGGTCTCAAGGATGAAGTTTTCTCCGACGTTAAATTCGAGCACAAGCCCTCGCTTGTGGCGATCCTCGTGGATTGTTTTGATGCCCGCGTTGTGTGTATCAATCGGCATCCCGTTCGCAATATCGACACCGTTAACGAGGATCTCACCCGATTCGGATTTTCTAAGCCCCGTGATGGCTTCGATCAGCTCCGTCTGCCCATTTCCGTCAACGCCGGCAATGGCGAGGATCTCACCGCGCCGTACATGCATCGAAAGGTCTCTCACCTGCGGAATGCCTCGGGCATCTTTAACCGTGAGGTTGCGGATTTCCATGACTCTTTCGCCGGGTTTCGCTTTGTCTTTAGCCGTTGTCAACCTGACCTCGCGCCCAACCATCATGGAAGCGAGATCTCTTTCCGTGACATCACTGACACGGACAGTGCCTATTAATTCGCCTCGCCTGATGACCGTACAGTCATCGGCGGCGGCCATGATTTCTTTCAGTTTATGTGTAATGATGATGATCGTCTTGCCATCGGCGACGAGACTTCTCATCGTCACGATCAAACTATCGATTTCCTGCGGCGTAAGAACGGCCGTCGGTTCATCGAGAATCAGGATGTCAACGCCGCGGAACAACGCTTTTAATATTTCGACGCGTTGTTGTGTCGCGACAGAAACGTCCATGATGACTTCCTCGGGGTCAACCTCGAGTCCGTATTGTTTACCGAAGTCGCGAATCATGTCATTCATCATAGTACGATCAAGACGCCCGAATGATTTTGTCGGCTCGCTCCCGAGTACAATGTTCTCTGCGATGGTCATATTTTCCACTAGCATGAAATGCTGGTGCACCATACCGATTCCATGTGATATGGCCTGTTTCGGATTGCGAATGTCTACTGTCTCGCCGTCGATTTTAATCTCGCCGGCATCGCCCGAATACAGACCGTACAGGATTTTCATCAAGGTTGATTTTCCCGCGCCGTTCTCTCCGAGCAGCGCATGTATCGTACCCGTGTGAACCCTGAGATCAACGTTGTCGAGCGCCTTGAAATGACCGAATGATTTTGAGATGCCGATCATTTCGACGGCATACTCTGCTGAATCCTTCTTCATGTTGTTTCTCCATAGCGAACGCCCGGATGCCCATTACGGAGCACCCGGGCAAGCTTTCAGCGAATGATATCACTCATCCATGAACGACGTACTGATTAACCGAGATTCGCTTTCCAAGCTTCGAATTCTTCAGCCGAGATCGGGCATTTGATCTCGCCGGCGATGATTTTCTTCTCGATCTCTTTTGTTTTGTCGAGGAGCTCTTTCGGGACGTGCTTGTCAGACGACGGCGCGATGCCGACTCCGCCTTCCTTCAGCCCAAAATAGAATGTCTTACCCCCGACGTCCTCACCATCGAGAACTTTCTTCGACAGTTCATAGACGGCTTGGTCGACGTTCTTCAGCGCCGATGTCAGCACATGATCGGGAGCCAGAGCATTCTGGTCGAGGTCAACGCCGATAGCCCATTTATCAAGCTCTTTCGCCGCGGTAATCGCGCCGGAGCCAGCCTGACCGGCGGCATGGTAGACGATGTCCGCGCCGTCCGAGTACATCTTCGTGGCGGTCGCCTTACCCTTCGCCGTATCGCCGAACGTGTCGATCGTCACGGCATCGACACGGATCTCTTTCCCAAGCTCCCGTGCGGCATACTCAACACCGGCGAGATAACCGTACTGGAAGCGGAACATGACATCGCCTTCCATGCCGAGAATAAAGCCGACATGGTCAGTTTTCGTCATGTGACCGGCGATGTAGCCGACGAGGAACGACGATTCTTCAGAATGGAACATGGCGCCGACCGCGTTCGGAAGCTCACCTTCCTCGTAGCCTTGGTCGACGATCGCAAAGAGACGGTCGGGATGTGCCTTTGACGCATCGACAATCGCTTGAGCCATCATGAAGCCGATACCCCAAATGAGATCAGCCCCCTCTTCAGATTTGCGGTCAAGATTCGTCTTGTAGTCGGCTTCTTTCGTCGACTCAAGGAACGAAATTTCGACACCCTCTTTTTCCAGTCTCTCCATGCCGTTCCAAGCAGACTGGTTAAAAGATTCATCATTGATGCCGCCGATGTCAGTAATCATCGCGACTTTCTTTCCTTTGTACTTCCCTGCGTCTACGCCCGGGTCATCATCTTTCGGTCCACATCCGACCACGAAGGTCAGAACGAGAGCCACCACCAGAAGTAGGCAAAACAGTTTCCTTTTCATTTTTTCCTCCTATTTTAGCTGCTGCCGCTGCTTCCGTTCGACCGGCTTTGCAAGCGGTTCCACCTATTTTAAAGACTCCGCAATTGAGAGCCATTTAAACATTACAATCCACGCCGCCCCTATTCCAACAGATAACCGAGATCCTCGGGCCCGAACGAATGCGGCAAAAGCGCGTTCAAGCTCGACTCAAAGTATTCCGTAGGAGATGTTGCAACTAAGATAAGCAACTCGCCGGAAGGCGGTAAAAACTCGCGAAGAACCTGGCGACAAATCCCGCACGGGTACGCTAAATCGAGATGCTCCAAATCGGCATTTTCTTCAGCACCGACGACAGCGACGGCAACAAACGACTTGGAGCCCTCCGACACGGCTTTAACCGCCGCTGTTCGCTCCGCGCATATGGTCGCGCCATACGATGCATTCTCTATATTCGCTCCCCGGAAAATTCTGCCGTCAGTAGTCAAGATAGCTGCACCAACCTTAAAACGGGAATACGGGGCATAGCTATTCTCTCGTGCCAGAAAGGCCTCTTTGACTAGATATTGCTTCATATCTTCTTTAATCATCGTAAAGCAATCCTTTCTTCTTGACCGGAGAATGTGTTCGAAGGGCAAGGCGAATTCTTTTCGAAACGACCCGGCGCTTCCATATCATTCGTCTAATGAACGCCCTCATTTTACCATACTTTATAGGTTAATCCGACAAGTTGCGCCCTCTAACGCGCGAACAATTTCTGTTTCGACTTACCGTAACAAATTCTGAATTGCGCATAATGATTTTTTTGTTTTAGAGGGGCACAAAAGGTTTAGCTGACATTAAAAGTAAAGCACCATTTGAAAAGATGCATGGAAACAATCTTAAAGAACAGCTAGTAAAGATGCCTACCTCATCTCTAAGAGAAAGATACCAGGCTCTAAAGCAAAAGAAATTCCCGTATGGTCGCCTAATGGTCAATCATTTGAAGCAACATGTAAACTGCCGGTCGATTGATCTCAATCCACCCGTCATCGCCGTGCTGCTTTTCGAGCTTTTTTGCCTGATCCAGCCACGCATCAAAATATTCCTGCCCTGTTTCCGCTTCAAGTTTAAGCGCAGATTCCGGCGCCAGTTCATCCAAGATGATTCGCATGAGTTGGCCTTTAAGTCCCGTTTGATCGCCGTGTAAGAATTCCGAGAAGATGTGTTGAAGCGTACCGGCTTTGTCCGCCAACAATTGTTCATGTTCCTTCTTGTGTGCCTTCAAATAATCTCCCGGATTGGATGAGTCTTCAGGAGAAGACATAATGGTGTCAAACAATGCGCTGATCACGGTATCGTGGGGCAAGCATCGGGAAACAAAGAATGTGCACTCTTCAATATCCGAATCCAAGACCTCCGCGAGCACAAACAACCCCGCCATGTCGCAAGTGCCGGGGTAATAAGGATTGTTTGCCGGAACTACATCCATCATAAGGGTGGAGCCGTCAACGGTCACGTTCATAAGCTTAAACCTGTTAGAACCGCTGACTGTTGTCACGTAGACGACCAACACCGTATGGTTGGCAAAGAAATCGTCATTATACGCGGCGGTCACCTCATCGAACGATGGCACTTCATCATATCTGCCGCTAAACGACAGAACACCTTGGAACGTTGTCTTAAACTGTTCCAAGTCTGCCCTTGTATCAAACTTGTAGATCGGGTTATGCGGCGTCGAGTTGATTACAAATACGCCCGGATTCAAGCTCTCGGTCCAAATGCGGCGATCCTCCGTCCAACCGGCCCACGTCACATGTGAATTGGCCTCAATGAAGCGCGGTTCATTTTTCACGATTTTGATGGCATAGATCTTTTCCAACTGAGCGGGATAAGATTCCAGTATGCCGCCGTTGTACTCAATGACCACGGTATCGCCCACGCTCGGTACCGGGGATGCGGGCAGGAGCTCCATTGGAACGAAGAAGCTGTCAGACGACGCCAGTTCCGCGGAGCCTTCAATCGGTTTTACCAACATGTTGCCGTTGTCGATGTCTGTAATGATCGCCGTCAGTGTCTTCGTAACAGCGTTCACATCGGTACGCGCAGTCGGCAGTTCCCCCGAAGGACTTGACGGAGTCTTTTGGTTTGTTAAAAGGCATACTGCTATGATCACACAGGCGACTACGGCGACGGCTATGATCCAAAAGGTCGGTTTCTTATAGTTCAATACGCCCTTCACCCTCTCCTTTATTCCCATTTCACCAAAAGCGAGCGGGCAAGCGGTGATCCGCTTTTGCGGCAGGCTGCAATCGAGAAGCGCCTGGGAGTACCTGACCATGCTTTCTTTGTCCATTTCCCGGATGACCTTTTCATCGCAAGCCATCTCGATATCGCGGCAAAGCAGTATATAGGCGACCCAGCACAACGGATTAAACCAGTAGATCGCCAGCAGAAGAAATCCGAGCGGTTTCCACCAATGGTCACGGCGCCGAATGTGCGCGCGCTCGTGGCGAATCACGCAGTCAAGCGTTTTCCCGGTTAGCGAGGAAGGCACATAGATCATCGGCTTGAACACGCCGAGAATAAAGGGCGCATGGATTTCATCACAGATCTTGATGTGATTACCCAGAGGAATAGCCGCAGAAACCGTCCTTTTCAATCTTAAATAGCTCACCAAGGCATAGAGGAGTAAAACGACAATTCCTGCGACCCATATGCCGGCGACGATAGGCAAGGCGACCTGCAAGGGATTGCTGCTCACCACAGGAGCGGGAGTGGCTGAATCAGCAATGATCGGATTGACCGTATTCATGACCGTTGTGATGCCGGAATGGTCGGCGGGGAACTGTGACAGAACGAGATCGGCAGGGATGGTCTCACGGCTTGAGATCAAGCTGAAAGCGCTTTCAATGGTAAACGGACAGACAAGCCGAATGGCGACTAAAGCCCAAAGCAGACAGACTATCCATTTCGGCGCCTTCTTCAGCAGGGCGCGCGCCAGCACCACGGCGAGAATGAGCCAGCTTGCCGTAATACTCATATTCACGATCTTTAGAAATACTGCGCTCATGTTCATTCCTCCTTCTTGAAGGTATCGATCATTCTTTGAATCTCATCCGCCTCCTGAACCGTCAGGTCATTTCGGGAAATGAACGCTGAGACAAATGCGGGCAGAGAGCCTTGGTAGGAATCCTCGACAATCTGTTCGCTTTTCAGCGAATAGAATGCTTCACGGGAGATCAGGGCGGAAACGATGCCATCGACATTTTGGAGCAGCCCTTTTTCACAGAGCTTGCGAAGCACCGTGTAAGTCGTCGACTTTTTCCAGTTCAGCTTTTTCCTGCAAATCTTGACGAGTTCACCGGAACCAATCGGTTCATGCGCCCACACAATATCCGCGAACCGCTCCTGTACGGCTCCAAGTTCAATGTCGATCATCTGAAACGCTCCTCTCGAAGGTCTATTTCGATAAACCTCACCTTGAGTTTACTCGAATAAACCCAATCTGTCAAGGGCCTGAGCGATCAATCAAAAATCTTTCGTTGGCACCGTCAAATAAGGAATGTCATCGGCGCCAAAACCCGTATCATAAACCGTTTCTCTTATCGAAACCATTACACTCAATAAAAAGTTCGGTTAGTGGATTGTATAAAGCCCTTTCTGTTCAACAGTTCTGAAATATTCATCAAATGCCTACAACATCAAAGGTATGTGATTTCGTGAACTGCAAACAAAAAAGCACGACCGTTGATACAGGAAATTGCATCAACGGCTGTGCTTTATGTTGGTGCCCAGAGCAGGAATCGAACCAGCGACACACGGATTTTCAGTCCGTTGCTCTACCGACTGAGCTATCTGGGCTTAAACAATCGCCGGTTTTGAAACCGGCAACTGTTTGGCGACGCAGAAGGGACTCGAACCCTCGACCTCCAGCTTGACAGGCTGGCATTCTAACCGTCTGAACTACTGCGCCGTACACCTCGTTTTCGAACGCCATGCAAGGATAACAGATAAATGAAATGATTGTCAACCGGTCATAAAATGAACTCGAAACACGCTCGAAACGATTAACACGACGGTAGAATGATGGGTTAATCGGATTGCAAGTGACGCGGACAGTCCGACCAATTTCGGCACACCGCCTCCTCGATTTATTCAGGAAAAATCGCTCTACTCAGTCGGATGATTCATCCGCCACCATGGGAAGAGTAAAGCTGATGAAATACTCTCGATCATCAATCCTACTGACGTGACGTATGGGTGTCCGACCGAATAGGTAGTCGATGGAAACTTGGAAATATTCCGCGATTTTCATAAGCATATAGTAGTCAGGTTGGCGTTCGCCTCGTTCATATTTAGAGATTGTCTGCCTGCTAACATTGAGCTTCTCGGCAACGTCATCTTGCCGAAGTCTCCTCTCTTTCCGCAACTCTTTGAGACGATCCCCGAATATTTGGCGCTGCTCATCCATACGTATGTGAAGTATGAATTGAGACTGGAAAATGCTCAAGAAAACGCATTGAATATGCTACAAACTGGCGCATTTTGCGTCATTGGCGATAACTTGTCAAAAATCGTCAATTATGCAATCATTAAGCGTGCGGCGTCATCGAGCGACCTTCGACAATGCGGATTCCGCCATAAAGTTAGGGAATAAGACTCGCGTCAGTCGTCATGCACAAGTAGCTGACTGCCGCCACATGGGAGCATAGCTCAGCAGGGAGAGCACTTGCCTTACAAGCAAGGGGTCATCGGTTCGAGCCCGGTTGCTCCCACCAAATACCCTTGTAACGTAGCTGTTACAGGGGTATTGCTTTTTCTTGATACTAAAATGATACTATTTTTTATTATTTTTCTGATTTTTTCTCGTCTTCGATCACCTCTATCCCTACGTTCTATGTGTCACATAGTAGTTGCTTGCGCGAGCCAAGAGCCGGGATACGACTCATCGGTAGACGCGAAGAAAAACATGATTAAACATTTGTGTGTAATTGGGGTTTTAGGGGTGTCCCCTAACAAGCCCGGTTTAGCCGGGGGATGAAGGTATTCACGTCCGAATGGCCGTGGATATCCAAATCCGATGCTTGCGCGTTAGCGACCTAACATATTTGTATGCTAATAAACATATATATATTATATTTGTATGCTACTAACACTTATAGAGTATCTTACTTGTATGCTTATTGGCGTATTTAAGATACCTTATCTGTATGCTTAGTAGCGTATATAAGGTACCTTATCTTGTGTATGTAACATTATCTATACTATCTATATGTTTAATATCTTATATATAGTAGGCAACCATCTTTCTTTTGATTCCATGGCTCACAGATGATTTTGAATGAGTGAAAGACATACATAGCCACATGAGCGACTGATAGTAAGCAATGAGAGCCACCTTACTACTGATAATTCACTGAAAAATCGCTTTTTTGCGTCAAGTTATTATCTGTTCATTGCACGCTGGAAATCGGTATGATTCGATCCCCCAAGTGATACGATAGAGATACCGGAAAGGGTTGATAGAAATGTCGGAAGGAAAAGAAAAATTCTACTATGACCCAACATATAAAAATCTTGTGAAGGATGATGGGATTTGGTTTTTCGTTTATGAAAACGGAAACTGGGTTCGCAATCGATATTATGAAGGCATTCTCATGGGGGATTGTTGGTGTGATCTCATTACACGAGAAAGAGCTGAGGAGCTCATTAAAGAATATGAAGGTGGTCAAAATGCCGTTAGTAGATGAGCTTATTCGCAGAACACAGCTTGAGGGGCAAAGCACTGAAGACTGGATTAAGTTATACGATGAAATCACTGCTTTCTTGGAAGGTGACTACCCCGAGGCTGATAAAGAGAGGTTGAAAAAAGAAGGATGGATGGAAGCGATGGCCATGGTTGTCTTATGGGCGGGGCATATTGAATGAGGCATAGGACGTGATGTATTTGAGGCGGTTGAGAGGAGATTCTTCGTCAACACTCTTCAGTAAATTAATAATAAATGTTTCCAGAAAAATCCCATCCGTAGATTTCCGGCAACAGATCCTTACCCGCTTTTTCACAAGCTTCTATGTGCTGCTCAAGCGTTTCGTAGGTCTTTGAAAGGGGAATCAATTCCATCGGCAAGATTTGGCTGGTAACAGCTTTGTACCTGTTTTTTAAATCCTGAAATCTCATTGATTCAACATCGATCATCTGTACCGGCTCCTTAAGCAAGCTATCCCTTACACGCTATTAGACATCCACGGGTAAAGTATATCTAAGTCTATTAACTTAGGCCATGTTTGCTCTCTGTCTTTTTCTAACGCTCAAATATCCGATATGGATATCCGTTTGCCTTCCGAAAGCAATTAAAAAATGACGTATAGAGCATGGTAACTTGGCAACAAACAGTAAGTAAGAAGATGCGAGCAAAGGAAGGAGGATAAATTGAGATTGAAGTGGATGTTTTATTTAGCTGATCTTGTTAAGAGCAAGAAAAAAGGGGCTTGCCCTTTTTGCGGTGCTGATGCAGTGCATCATGATATTACGATCCTATGCGAAGAGCGTGGCGATGGGTTTATAGAGATTTGGTGTGATGCATGCAATAGGCGAGACGCTTATTCGATAAGAGGTTTTAAAGACAATTATCCTAGAGAAGCCTAGCTGGCCAAAGAGCATCACAACTTTTTAGCCGTTAACAAGTCGCTCTTTTGTCCCACATGCATCTCTATAACACTCTATGCTTTCAGATTTTCTTAAGGCCTGCGATATTTCGAGAACATATGCGTGTATCGTCTTTGACATTTACACGTATGTTACACGCTGTACGTTATAATGCGTGTATAGAAGGGAGCAGGCACATGGGCAAATTAGTGTTTTTGAAAAAATCAGACGTACAACCTACAGTTGAACAGTATTGTAACGCTCATTCTTATGACTCGTCTAAGTTGGATGGACTAATGTTTGACTCTGGTTCAGGGTCTGAAGTTTATTGCGCCTATTGCATTCCAAGCAACGTTGTGCCTAACGGTCTGATGAATGATTTAGCTACACAGCCAACGCCGATTTTGTTTGTTATTCAAAAAGGGAATAATCTTGTCGTAGAAGAGACTGAGTACACTAAATCCTTCTTTGCTGACTAAGGCAACTACAAGACATAGGTAGATGAGTATTATGCTTCACTTAAGCAAGATTGAGACAAATACGGCGACTATTTCAGCTTTCTATATGCCCGAAGGTGGAACGGTTGAGGGTTATCTTTGTCTTGATAGAAAAACAGGCAAAATACTTGAAGAAGTACAGTCTGATGCTTATGGTCGAATACACGCTGTTAAGGCATTGAGAAGGTTGGCAAATCTGCCTGAACAATCGATTCCGAAAGAAAAGCAAGTGTTGTGGTACTAATGCCCCATGGGTGTATTTAGGAAAACTCTAGAGCTTAGGTTTTCTTACGACTTCAAAAACTCAACATACCTTTTCTTTTTAAGGACTCCGATATCTCCTGCTACATTGTCCGTCGCGTGTAGCGTTGCACCCTCAGCATTGTGTGTTGCGCATTTTCTCTTTGCATCGTCTTTACAAGATCTCTTTGCGTGTAACGATTTAGCAACGCTTTTTCGGGCATTTCTCGATCTTTCACGGCTTCGAATTGTGGCATGTTTCTCGAGTTCAATCCTCGTGTTCGTGTTTTCCTCCTCATTTCGATTGCAAAAATATCTTTGATCATTCAGATTGAGGAATCAAATTATTCTGTTTGAAATTGTATAATCCCTGCCCTCTGAATCTTCCTTTTTAGGCAATAAAAAGCACCCCTGTCGGAGTGCTAAAAAAACAAGTCTCTCGGAGTCGAACCGAAATTTTCCTCAATCAAGGCGTTTTATACCGTTAAACTAGCCCTTGTTTTTTCTTATTATTCCAAAGCTGAAAAACTCTGTCAACCATAGTCTTATTCTTGCTTGATATACCTCCCAATTATTCTGGCATGGTAGTGTCCACCATGTGAATGCGGCCTCTTTTTATTACGGAAATGATCTAAGTCAATAGTTTTTCTGCATTTCCCCTTTCGCACTTCATTTTAATCAATTCTCTTGCCTCATCCTCAGTCCGTTTTGAAAACTCCCCTAGCTTCGTTCTAACTTCGATTCTTCTTATGGTTTCTGAAATATCCGTTTGCTCGAAACGCAAAACTGCCAACTGTGGTTAGGGAGCGGCCTTGCTAGCCTCCAGATTTTCGATAATGTAAACGTATTGTCCAATCGTTCATAGCAGAATCATTTTTGCACCTCACAAACGCTCCACTTGCAAGCTTAAGAAAAATTGATTACTCCCAAATGGTGATAGAATGTTTTTAAAGATTTGTGAATGGCTCAGGCTCGACGGTTTCGCCGAATTTCTCGTAGGAAATGGAGCAAAATAGACTAGGGTGCAAAATAAAGAAGTCCAGATGTCGCTAGTCTCTTAACGAGGTGAATACATGCTGACACAGGCACAACAGAGAAAAGCAGCAAGGGAATTTGCCAAAAGATGGGAAGGCAGAGGATACGAAAAAGGTGACTCAAATACCTTTTGGATAACTCTTTTAAACGAAGTTTATGGCGTAGAAAATCCTGCCGACTTTATCATATTCGAAGATAAAGTCATGCTGGATAACACGAGCTTCATCGACGGACGCATCCCCTCGACTCATGTCTTGATTGAACAAAAATCAATCGATAAAGACTTGACAAAACCAATCAAACAATCGGACGGTTCTCTTCTCACACCATTTCAGCAAGCAAAACGCTATGCGATTGAAATACCCTATTCTGACAGGCCGCGATGGATTGTTGTATCCAACTTCAAAGAGTTCCATATTTTCGATATGGAAAAGCCTGGCGGGTCGGCAGAGGTTGTTTTTCTAAAGGATCTGGAAGAAGACTACTACCGACTAAATTTCCTCGTGGACGAAGGCAACCATTACATAAAAAAGGCAACAGAAGTATCGATACAAGCAGGGGAACTCGTGGGGATTCTCTATGATGCATTGCTCAAACAATACAATGACCCAGACGATGAAGAGACATTAAAACACCTAAATATTCTCTGTGTCCGCTTAGTCTTTTGTTTTTATGCTGAAGATGCCGGTCTTTTCGGCCGCCACAATATGTTTCACGATTACTTGGCAAAACACAAAGATTCAAATTCTATGTTTAGAGAAGCTCTACTCAACCTTTTTAGAGTATTGGATCAAGAAGAGCATGAACGTGATCCTTATGCAGCTGAAGACTTGTTAGCCTTTCCTTATGTTAATGGTGGACTTTTTGAAAAAGATGATGTCGTTATACCAAGAATCAGTGAAGAAATCATTGAGATAATCTTAGACAAAGCTTCCGCTGGATTTAATTGGTCTAATATCAGCCCAACTGTTTTTGGCGGAGTTTTCGAGTCCACTCTTAATCCGGAGACAAGAAGAGCTGGAGGTATGCATTACACGTCCATCGAGAACATACACAAGGTGATTGATCCGCTCTTTATGGACGATCTCCGTGAAGAATATAAAGAAATCAAGGCTCTAAAAACACTTAAGATCAAGAAGAGGCGTTATGAAGAGTTGCAGGAAAAGATGGCTTCTTTGACGTTCTTGGATCCGGCAGCAGGGTCTCGTGTCATAATTATGACAACGGCGGATAGTAACGATGTATACTTTGTTTCAGAACACTCTGCAAAAAAATAAAAGGAGTATGATATGGATTTTCAAGAAATTGCAAAAATAGATGATGATTTAAAAAGGAATGAAGAGTTATATAAATTTTTTGATGAAGAAAAAAGGCTTTTTAGTAAATCAGGGCAAGTTGAAAAGATTACAACATTGAAAGAAATTTATAATCTCATTAATCAAGATTCAAAAATTCTGGATGTTGGAGCGGGGACTGGAGCTTATACTATTCCTTTATCTGAAAGAGTAAATGAAGTTGTCGCCTACGAACCTGCAACTAATAACTATAAACAATTAAAAGAAAAAATTAAAAATAACAAATTTCATAATGTTACAGTTGAAAATAAAAGTTCACTAGACATGGCTGAACTAAGGGATAACTATTTTGACTTGGTCCTGCTTTTTGGTCCGATGTATCACTTGTCTAAGGCAGAAGATAGAAAGCGAACAATTAAAGAAGCAAAGCGTGTCCTTAGGGATGGAGGTTATATCCTAGTATCCTTTATCAACCATGATATGATTCCAATGACGGAAATGGTTTATGAAGCAAATTATTTTGAAACAGAAGGATATAACCCTAACACACAAAGACTTATTAACAGACCTTTTATATTCTTTACCTTATCAGAATGTATAGAAATGCTTGAAATGGAAAACCTTACAATCATTAGAAAAATTGCTACCAGTGGATTTTCTGAATTGTTACAAAAACAGATTGATAATATGAGTGACCTATCGTATGAAAGATATATTGACTGGCACCTTGCTCATTGTGACAAAGAAGAATTATTAGGGGCAAGTAATCATTATCTATTTGTTTGTAAAATCAAGTGATAATACTTAAGATTTTTGTTGTGGAAGCGGAAATTTCCTGACTGAAACATACCTTTCACTTCGCAAGCTGGAAAATGAGATTCTGAAAGAGTTACTCGGAAAACAGGTATTGATCGGTGCTGTGAAAAACCCCATCAAAGTGTCCATCAGTCAGTTTTATGGGATCGAGATTAATGACTTTGCCGTACCGGTAGCCCGGACGGCTCTTTGGATTGCCGGATCGCAAATGATGAAGGAAACCGAAGACATCGTCAACATGGATCTTGATTTCTTGCCTTTAGAAACGTATCCGAATATTGTTGAAGGCAATGCTTTAAGAATGGACTGGGAAGATGTCGTACCTAAAAACGAATTGGATTTCATTATGGGTAATCCTCCGTTTGTGGGTGCACGAATGATGGCCCCCCCTCAAAAAGATGACATGTACGAGGTGTTTGGCAATATCAAAGGAGTAGGTAACCTTGATTTCGTTTCCGCTTGGTATATGAAAGCATGTGATTACATAAATCAAACCAACATACAATGTGCTTTTGTTTCTACGAACTCTATCGCTCAAGGAGAGCAGGTTGCAATACTTTGGCAACCTCTATTCGAAAAATACGGGATTGTGATTAACTTTGCTTACCAGAGTTTTGTATGGGACAGCGAAGCGAGCATGAAGGCTCATGTACATGTCGTAATCATAGGATTTTCACAAAAAGAAAGACACGAAAAATTTATTTACAGTTCCGGCTCAAGAAAGGAAAAAGCTAGTTAGGGGTCACTGAACGAATCAGCTGTCAGAATTTTATCCCACCGTTGCAACCAATATCAGCCGTCTTTTTGCGAAAAATCGCGTGGAAAAAAAGAAGATGAAAAGATCTCTCAGGATCTTCTGTAAATTCATCACCAAAAACGCAAGGTGAATCTGAGTTTCACTCGTTTCTTGAAGCCTCGTCTTCACAAGTCCCAAGCTGTAGCGTCGTTTGCCCTCACCGAATTTGCCTTCTATGGCATTCCGTTCACGCGAGTCTTCCCGTTCTAGGCGTAACTGTTTGTCGTAGATCGTTCTGTCCTTGGGCGGTCGACCGAGAGGTGGGCCGTTTAGATGAATGCCACGTGCTTGGCAATACCGGCGATTGTGTCGTGTGCGGAATATTTTGTCCGCCAGAATTCGGTGAGGGTAGTGACCATAACGTTCTTTGTAGGCTTCAGTTGCCTTGATCAAATCCTGAGACTCGTTGTACGCATCCCAAGACAGCGTCGTGACTTCCGCGTAACCGTCCACTAATGAGACCGTCAGCTTCGCGCCGAACTCTGTCTTCGCCGTTGCCTTGCCGCGAACGATCGGGCGAACATAGGGCTGGTGTAGGCTGACTATACGATCGGCACAACCATGCGTGCGACTGGCATACATGCTCCGCTGTTGCTCGTAAACACGTGTGACAATCTCAAGATCGCGGCGCTGACGATCACTTAAGACCACGGTGGAGTCTTGTTGCATCTCTGCGACAAGACGCAAATCTCGGGAAACATACTGCAGCTGCCGCCTCAAAACAGTGCGAATCTCTTTTCTCGTTGGACGGCGATTACGACAAAAACGCTTGTACTCCTTATTCGCACGCTGACGGTAGTTGCGCGGCTTTCTTTCCTCTCGTCCTGCCTGAAGTGTATCCATCATCCCTTCAAGCTTTTGACGTGCCTCATGCAAGAGGCGTGTGTCCGTCGGATACTGGATGTCCTGTGGTGCACAGCTTGCGTCGAGGATCAAAGTCCCGTGGTTCTCTGACTCAGGTACTGAGTCAACAGATGGTTCATCGGGCACGTTGCCGCCATGACCTCCCTCTTCATCGTCATTCTCTTCTTCTGACTCTTGGGCACGCGACGCGTCTACAACCCACCGATTCACTTGTGCGACCACATCCGCGGGAAAGCGTTTCCTGAAATATGTCAATAGCGATGGGTCAAGAGAGATGTCGTACCGGTATTCTGCATACCCCAAGAAATATTGGATGTACGGATGCTCACGGATCATCTGTACCGTCTCGCAGTCAGATAACTGCAGCTGTTCCTTTACAATGAGACAACCAAGTGCCAGACGAACTGACTTGGCGCGAGCTCCTCGATTCCCTCGAAAATTCTTCCGGTACGCTTCTTCGACTCGTGACCAAGGGATGACACCTGCCAACTTAACCCAGCGATTATCCGAATTCAGTGGAAGGCCTCCAAACAGAAAGGGTTCATCGTGAAAGGCAAATTGACGACTATCGTGCTCGTACATGACTAATCTCCAATTTCAAAGTGCAAGGGTTTCAGCGGTTTTAGGCTTTTCCCCTTGCACTTATTGTACCGAATATGACCCTGTAAGACACTAATATCAGGCGTTTGAGACTCGTTCAGTGGACCCTAGTTACATAAATGCTTATTTAGTTGACGCACCCAATATCTTTATTACATCTAGAAGAACACCGTTAACCGATGTGAGCAGAATGAGTTATGGAAGTTTCGCATTGGACGATGGTGCATTTACGATTAGTGAAGAAGAGTATAAAGAAATCTTAAAAAAGGAACCCTGTATAAGAAGTGTTTTGAAGCCTTTCATAGGAGCTAAGGAGTTTATCAATAAGATAAACCGATACTGTGTGTGGCTAGATTACGGTGATATTAATCTAATAAATAGGAGCAGGATATTAACGCAAAAAATCCAACATGTGAAAAATTGGAGAACCCAAAGCACTAGAAAGAACACTTTGGAGGCAGCTAATACGCCGATGAAATTTGCTGAAATAAGACAACCGGATTCAGATTATTTGGGAGTTCCGGTTGTTAGCTCAGAGAATAGAAAATATATTCCAATAGGATTTCTTTCAAAAGAGATTATTGCGAGCAATCAACTGTTCGTTGTTCCAGACGCTGAAATCTATCATTTTTCTATTATGTCCTCAAACGTTCATAATGCCTGGATGAGAATGGTTGCAGGTAGATTAGAAATGCGTTATCGCTATTCTGCGTCCATCGTTTACAACAATTTCCCATGGATTATCTTGACTGACGAACAAAAAGACGAACTAACTATGACAGGAAAAAGAATTCTCATAGCAAGGGAGTTGTACCCCGATTGGTCTCTATCCGATCTATATAATGAACTGACTATGCCGCCTGAATTGCGCAAAGCACATCAAGAAAACGATAAAGCTGTTATGAGTGCGTATGGTTTTAATTGGAGAGCGATGACCAGTGCAGAGTGTGTGGCAGAGCTCATGAAGATGTACCAAAATCTCGTGCAACAAACCTAAAACTACGATACAAGTAATTGCATGTCACTAGATTTAATAATACATAGAGAAACTCTTTGTCATTTCTAGTCTCTGAGTGCTTATTCTTTATGTTTTTACTCTAATTTTTTCAACATCGCTTTTACTTGAGGTATCAAACGATTTAACTCGCCTATAAACCAATCAGTGTTTTCTGCATTCGCATCAGCAAGTGGCCAGTACAGTTCTTTTACCATGAACTCTGTAGCATGCCTGTTTTCTTCAAGCATCTTTTCTTCGTTTTCATATAAAAAATCTTCTGCAGACATGGCAAAAACCGCAGTATCAATTGAATCGGGGTTGGATAAAAAATCCTCAAGCTTTTTCAGAAATTCATCGATAAGCACTTCTCTTTCATCCTCTAACAACTATGGTCAAATTTCCTGTTTTGTTTGGATTGCAGGTGGCATCCAACCTTTTAAGGAGATGGTTGCTCTTTTCCAGTTTGAGTGTCTCATATTTCTTTGCCTCATCATACTTCATTATGTCAGCAGTCCCCGTGGATGGATGAATTAATCGAGGTGTTTCATTTGTTTTATCTCCACTATCCTCATTATCTCTTCTTGGCTAATTAAATTGATCGGTATCAAAGCAAATACCAGCGTCTCGAGTCCGCCCTCACCTAGGAAGATTGCGCTTGATCCCAATGCAAAACCGCCCTTAGACGGTTTGATTAGTCTATGAAAGTTGAGTCTACCATTTATGGCAAGAAGCTAACAATAATTTTATCTTTCAGTGAGTCTAAGTTATCGCGTACTACATATGGAACCTCTGCTGTCTAACTCTAACAGAGCACGCTTTAGTCCAATTTTGTAGGCGTAATCCAAGTAACGCTGTTTCGATTTTTTGTGATCAAAAATTCTCTCATGTATCATTTTTTGATTGATAACAACCCCAAACTTAACAGCTGCATTCATTGAACGAAAGAGCTGTCCTTTATGCTTGTTCGATAATACACAAGCCTTTAGCTCACCCCGCAAGCCACACCTTCTGCGTATTGATTTCTCGACAGATAGATATTTTCTTGTTTCGATATCTCTCTTGGATTTGGATTGGAAAATTAAGCCACCAAACACAAAGAAATCGTTATTGATATGGTCAAAAACTCCCAATTCATCTGTGTAAATAAAGAGGTTCATTTATCTCCTAGAAAAAAGCCGCCTTACGGCGGCCCCCACGGCTGGCGACATTACATGTCGCTTAAACGTTAATTCAGTCCCGCGAGTGTACAGCATAGTTCCCCATCTGCAACTACATAGTATCAAGGCTGAATTGAAAAACCACACCAAAACGGACATTTTAGTTGAAAAATCACACATAAAAAGTGAGCGGGGTCGAGATAGCCCCTTTCCTTTTATGTGAAACCGAGAGCGTAAAGTCCATATTATCGATATTAATTGATAAACTGCACTCGGACGACGCCAAAATGCTTAGCCTCCTATGCTGTGCAAAATTTCAACTTAAATCGAATAATCGCTGCTATAAGTTGAAAAACCACACATCTATGGTGTTGGCACCGAGTGAAAAGTCCAAAAATCCGATATTAACTGCAAAATTGCACATCAGTTTCGCGAGTGAGGTCCGAAAAATCGATCTAATCTGCAAAACTCCACACTAGCTTCAGACCAAAATCCAGAAAATCGATATTAACTGCAAAACTGTACATCGGAAAAATTCTGGCGTTTGGATCAAGAGCGTAAACCAAAAGGAGGCTATCTCATCATCGCTCTTGATGAGCAAAAAGAGACCGCCCCTTTTCTATTTTGTAAATTGATGATTGCAGCTTGCGGTTTTTGCGTCACACATTAGCCGAACAGTGAGAATGCGAGGAAAATAGAAGCCATCAATGAAGCGAGCAACGAAACCACGGTAATTTGCGTATTGATGGAAGGTCCCGCAGTATCCTTGAACGGGTCGCCTACCGTATCGCCGACGACGGCCGCTTTATGGGCTTCAGAACCTTTACCTCCGCAGTTGCCCGCCTCCACATATTTTTTTGCGTTATCCCAGAGTCCGCCTGCATTCGACATGAAAAGCGAGAGCAAGAGACCGCTGACAATATTGCCGGTAAGGAAACCGCCAATGGCAGAAACGCCTCCGACAAAACCGACGATCAGCGTTGCCACGATGGCGAATAACCCAGCGGGAATGAGTTCTTTCAACGCGCCGTCGGTCGCGATGGCGATACATTTGCCATACTCGGGAACGACGCCTTCCACACCTTCTTTGAGACCTTCGATTTCGTCAAACTGGCGATGGATTTCCCCGACCATGCGCACGGCGTTCCTGTCCACGCCGCGCATCAACATGGCGGAAAAGACTGCCGGAACGGCTGCGCCGACAATCAATCCGAAAAAGACCAAGGGATCGATGATGTCAAAACCCTTCAAGAGAGTTTCTCCCGCCTTGATGATACCCTGCTCAATGGCCGCCCCATTGACCTCGGTCATGTAGGCGCCCAACATCGAGATAACAGTCAAGCCTGCCGCACCGATGGCAAAGCCTTTCGTGATCGCTTTGACCGTGTTGCCAGCGCTATCCAACTCATCCGTGATTTCCAACGCCTCCTCTCCCAAGTCCGCCATCTCGACCAAACCGCGCGCATTGTCGACGATGGGACCGTAGGCGTCATTCGAGACAATCATACCCACAATGGACAACATCCCGACCGCTGACATCGCGATGCCGTACATGGCATAGCCGGCTCCGAGCGGTTGACATAACAAGTAGGCCACCAAAGAGGCCACCGCAATTCCCACCATGGCGGGAAGCACGCTGAGGAATGAATAGGAGATACCGGAAAGAATGGTAAAAGCCGGACCCGACTTCGACATATTGGCAACGGCACGAACAGGTGGACGCTCATCATTAGTGAAATAATCGGTCGTCAGCCCGATGATCAGACCGACGGCGAGTCCGACAGCCGCGGCTCCCCATACTCTCCAGGAGAAATTAAGTAAAGCAGTCAGTCCCGCAGTCAAGGCTAGATAGACAGCCGTTGTCACATACGTGCTGAAGTTCAAGACGCGCGTGGGGTTCGCGCCTTCTTTCAAACGAGCCGTACCGACACCGATGATGGATGCCAACAATCCCACGGCAGCGTAGCAAAATACCGCCATGACATTGAGATTTCCGCCAGCCTGTTGGTCAAGCGATATCCCCATAACCAAGGCGGCAGCCATGGCGGCAACGTTGGAATCGAATAAGTCGGCACCCATGCCCGCTACATCACCGACGTTATCGCCGACATTGTCGGCAATGACGGCAGGATTGCGCGGATCGTCTTCCGGCAAGCCGAGCGTCACTTTGCCGACGAGGTCAGCACTGATATCCGCCGTCTTTGTAAAAATACCGCCGCCCGCCTTGGCAAACAGCGCCATGGTGCTGGCGCCGAAACTGAAACCCAACATGGTCAACGCATCGCCCGTAAGAGCATAAATTGCACAGACTCCCAAGAGGCTGGAGCCGACGACAGCCATACCCATTACGGCTCCCCCGCGGAAACCGCTGAGGAAAGACAGGCTCCTTCCATGCTTCGCTGCAGCCTCCGCTGCGCGCACATTGGCCCGCGTGGCGACAGCGATGCCGATTTTCCCCGCCAATCCGGAGAAAATGGTGCCGGTGATATAGGCCAAGACCATCCAGATGTTATCTAGGACACCTCCTTGCCAAATCGGCTTCGGCAGGAAAAGCAAAATCAGACAAGCGACTACAAAACAAAAATACGCCAAATAGCGGTATTCACGTTTAAGAAAGGTGTTGGATCCGTCACGAATCAACTCCGATAACTCAAGTGCTCTCTTGTTCTCAACCTTGATGCCTGTCAGCCAGCGGTAAAGCAACCAAGCGACAATGAATGCCAGTATGCTGACCGCAAACGAAACGACAAGAACAATATTCAATTGATCCATAAAAAACCTTCCTTTCAGGTTTTAATAATACCAAGCCAACACTTCATTGCATTTTTGGAAATGCAACGCGAAAAAACCCTCCCGGGAGACTCGTCCCGAGAGGAATCGTTCTCATGCTAGAGAACAGTGTATCAGAAGATGGCACAGTAGAAAATAATATCGGCTTAATCGGATAAGAAACCGGACGCTAAACCGGACGCTATTGCTATTTGCTTGGCGGGCGCTCACGCGTGAGCACAGGGAACGCGTAGAGTGTGTTAAGGGGCGCATCGGTATGCACGAACCTGCTCTCTAACGCAACCTCCTTATACCCCGCTCCTAACGGAATGAATAGCCATTCCCGGAGCAGCCATTCGGCAAGCGCTTGGTAGCGGGCAACGGTGTAGGAGCGAGAATGACCGTCGGGGAAAGCCTCGAGCACGTCTCGCGCACGGATGACATCGAACTCTTTTCCCGTGACAAGTTCGCCGTCTTTCCTACTCGGTATTGCGGCAATCCTTTCGATTGTCTCAACGAATGTCTCATTGACGGACGATTCCATGTAGGCGAGTTCGTAGTCTCCGCTCGTCAATGCGTTGCGCCACCTGTCCACCGTCAGAGGTCGTGTGTGAATCGTCAGCCCTTGCTCTTCCGCCATTTTTGCGTACTGAGAACAGGCAGAAGCGATGCGGTTCGAATACTCGGGATAGATCAGCGTCAAAGGTTCGATGGGTACGCCATCCATGCAAATTTGCCCGCCTGACTGACGCGTCAAGCCCGCTTCTTCAATCAATGCATCTAGGACATGTCCCGATACTTCACCGAGAATCGATTCCAACGCATTTCTGTCCAGTTTCTCCATCACGGACGGAATAGTAAGAACGTCTCTTCTCGCTATTTCGATCGGGTAGTCCGACCACAATTCGCCTGTAATGTCGGGATCCGCGATGGCGACGAGCAGATGACGGAAAGATCGTCGCCCGAGTTCCTGTCGGCTGCCATAATTGATCGCCAGTCCACCCAATGTTTGACCCGAATGAATGCAGAGCAGATCCGGGTTCTGTTGGCTTTCTGCCTTTCGATATTCTTCGGCAGCATTCACATCGCCCGCGCTATATTCAGCGATCAACAAATCAATCTCGGAATTCTCAATGGCATAGAACGCAAAAGGGGCTTGTGCGTACTTCAAGATTGTCAGGTATAAAGGCTTGGCGTCGCTTTCAACTGAATGCCTGATGAATGAAATCGATGCGGCATCTTCTTGGTAAAACTTCCAAGGTCCCGTACCGACGACGCGCGTCGATCGGTCGAGTAACGAATCCATATCGGATGCGCCGGCAACGGCATCTTCCCAAATATGCCGCGCGGCAATCACCATATGTGAAAGCGTATCAAGGATGTACCAACCGGCATTTTTTTCACTTTCTCGGAACGATATGTCAAGCGAGTGATCACTCTCCGCTACTATTTCGGTCACATAACGGGCGAACACTCTTCCCTTGTCCGTATTGAATTTCCGGTGAGCATCCATCGTAAATAAAACGTCTTGAGCCGTGAGAGAATAACCGTCGTGCCATAAAACATCTTCACGGAGCGCGATTTTGAGACTTCGGTCGCTCAATTCAAAAGATTCCGCCAGAACGGACCGGTACACGAGTTGAGTCGGTTCGAAAACAAACAATGTTTGAAAAACGGGCTGATAGAACCCGGACGGGTCGATGGGGAACAGCTGCGTACCAAGGGCAAACGGATTCAGGTTCAGACGATCAGGGTCATTAACCCCAACCATCAATCGATCTTTTCGATCGCCGGGCAAACCTCTCATATGAAAGGGATCGTTAGAAAACAAAGGGGCTGTAGCGGACGGCTCCGTTACCATTGTCGGATTCACGAGCTCCGATTCCGAAGGAACAGGGGGCATTTGAGGGGAACAGGCAAACAGCAGTGCGATCAAAAATACGCATGCCGTTGCAATCGATAAACGCCGAGATGTTTTATGTCGCTGACAACCTCTCATGAAAACCTCCGCCAGTTGGACAATTCACTGGGATTATTTTAACATGAGCCGGAGGGTAACATGAAACGACAGGGAATGCGAAAAGACCGGCCTTGGCTGCGAGCGATCATCCGCGTGATTGCCGTCATATTGGGGCTCATTCTTGCCGTATCGGGTTCCATTTTCTTCATTTATGTCTATATCTCGATCAAGGGGAACGCTCACACGTTCGAACTCCACGATCTACCTCAGGGTGTCGACTGCATTATCGTCCCGGGAGCTCAAATCATCGGAAACCGCACTCCCTCACCTATGTTGCAAGACCGCCTCGACGGTGCCGTCGAACTCTACCGCGCCGGTGTATCCAATCGCATCATCGTATCAGGAGATCACCGTGAGGACAATTACAATGAACCCCTCGTTATGTATAAGTATCTTCTCTCACAAGGTATCCCGGATGAAGCGATTTTTATGGATCACTTCGGGCTCGATACATACGATTCCATCTACCGCGCCATTCATGTTTTTAAGGTACAGTCGGCCATCATCGTAACACAGCGATTCCACTTACAACGAGCGCTGTACATCGGAGGCAAACTTGGGTTGGACTGTGTCGGGTATGCGACGAATCCGCGCTCTTATTTGTCGACTCCTTACTTTCTTGCCCGCGAGATAGGTGCCCGCCTGAAAGCCGTATACGAAACAAATACCAATGCGTCTCCGGAAAGGATGAGTCCGCCTTATCCGATTTCGGGTGACGGTCGGGGCACGCGAAAATCGTTCTGAGATTTTACCACCATGACCAGTTTCAGATGCAGAGCGTTTGCCGATCACACATCAAACCGTTCGGTTTTTATTTTGAGATGGAGTATTCGTATCGAATAATTGCCGCTAATTAACAGCGAATATAGCGCTTCGCTCCTTTGCGACGCGTACGGCGCGAACATTTGTGGCGAGAACGTTAACGGCAGTGAACAGTTCGACGCCGGCACTAACAGCCGTCTGGGTCTCCGCTAAAACAGACTGAGTGCTCGAACCATAAACGATCGCTAAATCGAGATCAAGGATCACACCGTATGGCTCTTTATGCACTTTCTGATCGACAACATCTTCCACGCCGTCAACTTTCAATGCGAGAACACTGACGAGATCTTTCATCGCCTGATCGGACATCGCGTAACTGCCAAGGGTTGAAAAGGTCGGGCGCACGACCGTGCGGTCATAGTCCGCGGGGTTTTGCGCACCTAACGGGTTGAAGACGCTGGCAAGATCGAACTTTTGCCATAGTCTTGCAAGTGGCTCCGTCAGGTAACCGGAAAACTCGTGTTTAATCTCCATGCTTGGAACGGGGATCGTATGTTTCCCTTCCGACAAGCGCGTTTGTTTTGCCTGATTTCGTTCACTTTCCGTCGAAACATCCTCGATTCTGATCTTGATCGACGGCTGGTTGAGCCAGAGATTTTCGCAAATGCGGGACAACATCGCATCCGACGTGCCGAGCACCATCAATGCGCTGGGAAGTCGCTCAACTAAAGTGCGCCTCATACTCTCCGCGCGCGCGGGATCGAGGAATAGTGCCTGTCTCACCGATTCCATTTTCGACTCCGCTCGTTTGGCGGAAGAACCGGCGATGATGGCGCCGCCGTGAATTAGGAGGCCGTCATCGATGATATAGTCGATCTTGTACTCGCGCGCGACACTGATGGCACGCGTCGATTTGCCCGTTCCGCTCGACCCGACGAATGAGATGACGGCAATGTTCCCGAGCGTTTCACGTATTTCGTTCTGTGTCTGTTCTTCATACGCGATATTGCGCTCGTTCATCTGCATGATAACGGCATCGGCCAATCTTCCGAACGGATTGAAAATCGGCTCAGGCACGTGCGATTCACGCTCTCGTCTGAGCTCCGTCGCGCGCTCTTTTTCGGATTTGCGCAAATCACGTCGTCGTTTGAGCCAACCGTATATCATCGCTATGCGTCATCCTCGCGAGCCCAATTATGGTAGACATCCTGCACATCGTCGTTATCTTCCAAGAGATCGATGAGCTTGGTCATGTTCGCTATCATTTCCTCATCTTCAAGCTCAATCCATGTAAGAGGAATAGGACCGAGCTCCTGTGCAGCGAATTCATACGTTGAGGCAAGCGCGTCGCGCACCGCGGCAAATTCAGTCGGAGGCGTCGTGATCTCGATAATGTCTTCCTGTTCGAGATCGACATCTTCTGCGCCCGCTTCAAGTGCGTCCATGAAGACTTGCTCGTCATCGAGTGCATCATGGCGCTCAATCACGAGCGTTCCTTTGCGCTCGAACTGAAAAGCGACACATCCGTCGGATCCGAGATTTCCACCGAATTTGTCGAAAATATGCCTCACTTCACCGGCCGTCCTGTTGCGATTGTCCGTCAGTGCGCGCACCATCACCGCCACGCCGCCGGGGCCGTACCCTTCGTATTGGATCTCCTCCATGACATCGGAAGAACTATCACCGGCCGCACGGCTGATGGAGCGTTGAATATTGTCGTTCGGCATATTGTATGACTTCGCTTTTGCGACGACGTCGCGGAGAACGGTGTTTTTCTCCGGATCAGGACCGCCCATGCGCACGGCAACCTGAATTTCACGCCCGATCTTGGAAAAAATCTTGGCGCGCTTTTCGTCGACAGCACCCTTGCGACGCTTGATGTTGCTCCACTTTGAATGACCAGCCATAAAGCCTCCGCTCAACCTGTGTTACGGTCAATACACGATAACAACGCGACAAACCGTCAACCATTGTTCATCCATTATACATGCTTCTAAAAAGCCTGCTATTTGTCAATCATCACGGAATACTGAAATAGGTAAATCGACGATCGCGAACATTGATTCAAACCGACCGCACTCAGGCACATCAGGGAGAGGGATCAATGACGAGCGACGATTCAAGCCACTGTTCACCTGCGGGTTCCCAAACGGCTTCACCGGAAGAATAATTCATAATCATCTCATGAAGCGAATCAACCCGGTCATCGGTCGCGCCGACGATCCAGCGAACGGAAGCTCCGAATTCAGGCGTCCGTTGAAAATACCCGCCCGCTTCGATTCGACCCGAAAGCTGGTGGTAAACGGAATAATCCGTCACGACGGAGAATGTCTGACAGCGGATGAATTCGATCGGTTGCGCTTCGAAGAGAGCGCCTCGCGCGCCGTGTGAATAAGCGCGAGTCAGACCGCCCGTTCCCAACTTAACGCCTCCGTAGTAGCGCACGACGACGATAGCCACGCGGTCGATTTCTTCCCTCAGAATCACCTCAAGCACTTGTCGACCTGCGGTGCCCTGCGGCTCTCCGTCATCGGAGAACCGCTGTAATTGTACAGGGCGATCAATACGCCATGCATAGACGTAGTGAGTCGCCTCAGGATATTGAACGCGTATGTCTTCTAGGAAAACGGTCGCATCCTCGGCCGATTGAATCGGTCGGCAAACGCCGATGAAACGCGAGCCACGTTCGAAAAACTCGAAGCAGCCTTCGCGCCGGACTGTCGTAAAACGATCAGACATTGCCCTCGGCAAGCGGGCGAATAATCTCTATGCCGTGCATCCACGGTCTCAAAACTTCCGGAACGACGATCGACCCGTCGGATTGCTGACACTGTTCAACGAGCGCAGGAATTATACGCGATGTCGCGAGCCCCGAACCATTCAATGTGTGACAGAAGTCAACCTTGCCCGTGTCCGCTCGCCTGTATCGAATATTGCCTCTTCTTGCCTGATAATCGCCCGCAGTCGAAACGGAACTGACTTCCTTGTAGATTTGCATGCTGGGAATCCAGATTTCAATGTCATACGTCTTGCGCATTCCCGCAGAGCAGTCTCCCGCCGCCAGACGGCTGACGCGATGCACAAGTCCCAGCCCTTCGACGAGTCGAGCGGCTTTTCGCACCAATTCCTCGAACGCTTCTTCGGAATCTTCGGGGCGCGTATACTGGAACATCTCCACTTTATTGAACTGATGACCGCGAATCATCCCGCGTTCTTCCGCGCGATACGAACCCGCTTCTTTACGGTAGCAGGGCGTGTAAGCGAAATACTTCTTCGGCAATTCCTCTTCCGATAGTATTTCGTCGGCATGGATATTCGTCAGAGCCGTTTCCGCCGTCGGAAGCAAGAATTGAAATTCATCGCCGCCGCCTCTGAGCTGAAAAACATCATCCTCAAACTTCGGGAATTGTCCGCCGACATAGCCGCAGGAATAATTCAAAATATGCGGAGGCAACATCATCTCGTACCCGTCGTTCAGGTGATCGTACACGAAATAGTTGAGAAGCGCCCATTCAAGTACGGCGCCGGCTCCGCGATAAATCCAATAACCGCTTCCTGAAAGCTTGACGCCTCTCTCGTAGTCGATCATACCGGTCGATTCAACAAGGTCAACATGATTTTTCACCGCGGCATCTACAGGCATGGGCTCGCCCCATACGGAGACGATTTCATTATTTTCTTTGCCGCCGGCAGGAATATCATCGGCTGGAATGTTTGGAATGCCTCTCAGAAATTCCTGTTGTTCCTCCGTCATCTTGTTGACCATGATATCGTTTTCCTTGATGCGGTCACTGAGTTGGCGGAGACTTTCCGTCCATTGTGAGATATCGCCGCCTTCTTTTTTGATCATCGGAATCTCGGCGGACTTCCTGTTGCGCTCGGCTTTCAGCTCTTCATTCTCATGCATCATGGCACGCCGCTTCGCATCGGCCTCAAGAAATTCCGTAAAGTCAATATCAAAACCGCGCCGCGCCAGCTTTTCGCTTACTTCCTGCGGGTTGTTCCTGATATAAACAATATCCAGCATTTATCTATCCTCCTCTTGTTGGCCATTAACATAATCTACACAATAGATGGCATCCATTCTAGCACGAGCTGCGATCAATCATCGTTGTTCCCGTGCAACGCTTCCTCTATAAAATGATCCATCAACCCTTTGTCGATCGATGCAGGTATCACGCCGATAAAAAAGCCTTCACGGTCGATCAAATACGTCGTCGGCAAGCCGGTAATCGCATACTCGGCAAAGATCTTTCCGTCTACATCAAAGAGCACGGGAAATGTCAGGTTTTTCTCATTTAGGAATAATTTCATTTCCTCGACGGTCATTTCTCTTATCTCATCGGACGGCGCACCCTCTGCCACCGGCTCGGACGGAAAAACAACACCGAGAACGGCGACTTCTCCCTGATTTTTCGCACGATCCCTGTAAAGTTGCTCGACATCAGGTAACTCCAATGAACAAGACTCGTACCACGTCGCCCAAAATGTCAAATAAACAATCTTGCCTCGATAATCCGACAATCTATGCACATTCCCAAATTGGTCCACCAATTCAAACTTGGGCGCCAAAGAATGACCGTGCGCATTTGTCTGCAAAGAGCTCGTCGCCTCAGGCTCGTTTTCATTGCTCTGACAAGCCGAGCATATGGATAGGAGAGAGATAATAAGTGCCGTCACGCACATCACCGTCAACATTGTCCGCTTCTTTTTAATAATGCTCATCTACGCCTCGTTTTCTACCAAAGAATGATTAAGATTCATCAATCGGCATAAAGCCTTCACCATAGACTTCATCATACGATGTCACGATCATCAGCGCATCAGGATCGATTCTTTTTACGATCCTTCTGACTTCTGGCACCTGTGACCGACTGCAAGCACACAGGATGACCGGTAGCTGATCACGCGAATAGGCTCCTGTGCCATGAAGAATCGTCGAGCCGCGATCGAGATCTTTGCCTATCAGTTCGGCAATTAAGTCGCCTTTCTCGGAAACGATCACCGCCATTTTCCCCGATACGAATCCGAACATAATTTTGTCAACCACAAGAATCATCGCGGCGCTGTAGATAAAGCCGTAAAGTACTGCATCGATTTGGCGAAAAACAAATCCGCCACACAGGACAATGACGCCGTCAACGAACATTGTAATCTGGCCGACCGACATATGGGGACGCAACTTTCGTAACGACATGATAACGAGGTCGGATCCGCCGGTACTGCTTTTATTCGAATAAATAATGGCAAGGCCAAGCCCTACGAGCGCGCCGGCAAACAGGGCGGCGAGCAGCGGTTCCCCCTGGTAGACAGGAAAATGCGGGCTGATCACATCAAGGAAAAACGTATTGATCAGGATCGTCTGAAAAGTACGCAGCAGATATTTCTTCCCGAGAATTTTGAGAGCGATAAGGATGATCGGAATGTTCAAAATGAGGGTCAACGCACCGATTGGCAAGTGCGTGTAATGTCTCACGATAAAAGCGATACCGGTGACTCCCCCGGGCGCGAAAGAGGCGTTCGCCGCAAAATTATAGATACCGATCGCAAAGAAAAAAGAACCCGCTACATCAAAGAGCAGATTGATTATGAAACGTCGAAGATTATTTCTTGTCATTATTCTCTTAAAAAAACCTGCGAGCACCTTTTACCCCTTGAAATGATGCGTGTCAAAATCAAACGCATTGCGTCGCGACTCCGGCAGAGCTCCAAATCTATTTACCTGTCAAAAAATTAACGAGCTTCGTATGAGTATTCGCCATCTTAAACGGCCAGACTTCCATCCCCCTCACGTACGTTTTCCACGTATCGCTCATGGCGGGCAATTGCAGTTGTCGACGCGTGTAAGAAAGATATTCCGTCGACACATACTGTCGGAGATTGAGATTTGTCCTTGTGTTGGCGAGAGCGACATTGACGGCGTTATAAATATCAACTCCACCGGAACTCATAGCGCTCAGCACGGAGTTCACGATGTTTCTTTGCCTCTGATTTCGCTGAAAATCGCTGTCAATCTTGCGAAGGCGCGCATACTGTAACGCCTGACTGCCATTGAGAAGCTGATAGCCTGGCTCAAACCCGAGATATTTGGCCTCGCGCTCCGTCAGCGTAATATGGACGCCACCCACGGCATTGATGATTTGCTTAAAGGCATTAAAATTGACCGCCACGTAACCCTTGATGGGAATTCCGAAGTTGCGTTCGATCGTGCGCACGGCAAGATTGGGGCCACCGTACGAATACGAAGCATTTAACATGCCCCACGGGTGTTTTGCTGTTCCGATTTTGACGTACATCGCTCTCATTAAAGAGACGAGATTGAGAGTTCTGTTGTTGTGATTAAGAGATATAAGCATGGTGACATCGGCACGTCCTCTAAAATTATCCGAGCGCGAGTCAACGCCGAACAGGACGATGTTTTCGATACCCTCCATCGACACGAGCTTGGGTGAGGTCTGAGCGGGAATGTGTTCATCGCCACGAGTCTTCTTGGGTGACGGATCGCTTTCCGAGACTTCGCTCGGATCAGAATCGGCCAACATGCTCTGAAATGAATCAAAGTCGTCATCCAACTGCTTTCTCTCGTCATCCCTCAAGCCGCCCAGCCATTCGTTGTCGGTCAGATCTTTCGCCAGAATGTTCTCGCTGAATGTCTCATCCGAAAACGTCACGCCCGACATCATGTCGGTAAAGATAATCAAAACACCCGTAAAAAGCGAAAAGATAAGGCCGGCAACGACCCCAAGCGCAATCAGTCGCGGCGAATGGAGACGCGCAAACAAAGTCCGCGCTTCGCGTTTATGCGAGCCAGCCTCAGAGCGCGCATTCACTTCATGACTGTTTATGTTCCCACGCGCGGCATCGCGCAATTTACCATTCTTTTCATTACGGCTATTCAATGTCCCATGTTCCTTTCGCGCATATCATACGTGTGATGATTGTCCACACAACATTTTAGTCTCTTCTCCGGGGAACGGATCGTACCCCGAGAGAAGAGATATAAAACAATTGAACTATAAAGGATGTTTATCGGTTCAAATTGCCCCTACCAACGTATACGCCAACCCCAATTCATGCCTACGGTGTAAATTGCCCCGACGATATACCACATGGCGATATACACGAAGATCAAGATAACAACTTTCAACCATGCCTTGGAATCGTGACGTGAAGGGGAAAGGCAGGTGAGAGCAGCGCCGAGCGAAAGCAGTCTCACGAATTGGAACATGACCGCAATTATGTGCGTCCCGAAAGTGAAAACCGGAACAATGATCCCCAAGATCATGGCGACGAAAACGATCGGAAGCGCAATATTATGGTAGGAAGAATACTCAGCAAAGACGGAGTCGGGAGTGGCCGATTCGTCTTTTTCCATGAATTTCTTGATAAGCCATACGGCGAGCGGCAATGCGGCGATGTACAAGACATTGAAGAACCCTGTCAAGAAGAATGCTCCGGCATGCCAACCCATCTGTGATGCAGTCCCCAAGGTAAAGAAGAATGTGATCACGAGCGGGACGATGGCGGCGAAAAGCAAATGGATCGGCTCTTTCGTTCCCAACAATCCCTTCTTAAGCCACGGGAAATAGTTTTTGGCTGCTAGGGCAAGTGCTGTAGGCTCTTGGGGAGGCGGAGCATAGCCCGGTGCACCCTGAGGTGGATAGTATCCTGCAGGCGGATACTGTGGCGGCGCTTCTTGTGGCGCGCCATATCCAGGTGGAGGATAGGCGGCGGGCGGCGCGGGCGCTACATATTCCGGTTCTTGTCGAGGTTCGGGCGGAGATTGTGCGAACACTTCAGCGTCAGCGGTAACTTGCGAATTCCCGCAATGACCGCAGAACGCCGCATCAGCAGCGATATCCGCTCCACAGAATAAACACTTTTTCATTTCTTATTTCTCCACTTTCTTCTCAATTCCTCCCGTGAAACATGTGTTTCAATTGGAAGGTGTGTCTGATGAATTGCATACATAGTCATTTTATCATAATAGAAACGACTTCTCATCTCACGAACACACACACCTAAAAGCTTTGCGGATTAATCATCAGTGAAACTGCAAAAATGATGGATAAAAGATAATCGAAGACCTGCGCACATCGACTTTCCGTGATACCATGAACCGGACAGATCATGTGTGAAAGGACTTATCCAATGAGAGCAGTGATACAGCGAGTTACCAAAGCTTCAGTCCAATGCGACGACGGCCATCGATCTTCCATCGGCAAGGGATATTTAATCTTGCTCGGCATTGGGCATGAAGATAATGAGGAGAATTGTGCCAAGCTTTGGCAAAAGATAAAGAAACTGCGCATCTTTCCCGATGCGGAAGGAAAAATCAACCTCGATCTTGCAACGGTCGACGGTGAAGTGTTGATCGTCTCTCAATTTACCCTCTTTGCCGATACGAGGAAGGGAAATCGCCCGAGCTTCATCAACGCCGCTCATCCTCAGCTCGGTGAGCGCTTGTATGAGTATTTTGTCGAATTGGCGCGGCGCGACGTACCGGTCGTCGGAACGGGTTCGTTCGGCGCCATGATGGATGTCAGTCTCGTCAACAGCGGTCCTTTTACGATTATTCTCGATACTGACAATATGTGATTGTTTCTCTAAAAAAGCTCAGATGTCGAATCGATTGTCGTCTTGATAAATCGGACATCGGGGAAGTACGAAACCATCGTTGTAAAAGCGATCTCACATGCGTCGTGATCGCTGAACAATGCAAAGCACGTCGGTCCGCTCCCCGACATCGAGATGACGGAAGCATGTGTCGATCTCAAAACGCCTAATAACTCTTCAACCTGTTCGAGCGCTCCGGCGATCACCGGAACGAAATCATTGTGAATGAGAGGATCTAGCGCCCGCAAAGACTGCCGGTCAATAGCCTCTTTCCATACCGTCACCGATTCACGACACGGTGAACCGGCTCGCGCATTGGAAGGCCCAGATGGCGCACCCTCTTGTGACCGGGTTTCGACCTGTACCGATTCCGCTCCGCCGTCGGTTTCCCGGAACTGATCGAGCATTTCAAACGCCGTCTTCGTCTTAACAAATTGCGCCGGAGTCGCCAACAGAACGGGGGCTGGGAAAAGAGGCGGAAGCGAAGTCATCATTTCTCCGACACCCTCACAAAACCGCATCCCTCCATAAAGACAAAATGGGACGTCGGCTCCACAACGAAGGGCGATCTGTTCCAATTCACTAAGTGACAAGGATGTTGCATCAAGGTCGAACCAACGGCACAGGCGTTCGCGATTCTGAAACAAAAATCGCAATACGGCGGCGGCATCAGCGCTTCCGCCCCCCAGACCCGCCGCATCCGGAATTCTTTTTTCGATGAAAATCGTTATGGATATCGAGAAAGGGTCAATCCCTATGTGTTCGAAAAACATTTCCGCAGCACGGAAACATATATTTGCTTCACCCGACGGAATCGATTGCACATCGGCATCAATGCGCCAAGGCGGTCGATCCGATTTTTGTCCAACAAAATGACTCGCATTATCACTCATCGGCAATTTGCATAGTTCAATGGAAAGTTTGTCCGCCAAAGAAAGCGTCGTCATGACCGTGGATAGTTCATGCATTCCGTCCGTCCGGCGACCTAGGACTCGGAGAGATAAATTCAGTTTTGCACGCGCCTCAAGGCACCCCCGGAAACTCGAATCGTTATCCAAAGCTTATCCGTCATCCTGTTGGAGCAACTGCTCCAATTCTTCATCCGTAAAAGCAATCTCCACGACTTTCGTAAGCAGATCAACATAGCTGAAACTGACATGCTCACTATATGACGGACTTACGGGACAACACACGGTAAATACGTTTGATGAACAATTCTCCAGAAAACCTTGGTGGATTACCGTACGACGACGCCCTCCGTTTGACTTAAGCATAATACGTTGCCCGAGATGAGCTTCCAGTTCAGCGCGACACGATGCGATATCGGATTTTACAATCAATTAATTCACCTCATATCTCGGCCATTCTACACGAATAGATATTCTCATAATTGGAGAGATATTATATCTTGTAAGACAGAATAATGCAATCGTACAGTTTAACGGTATCAAGCATTCAGCGCATTAGCGCATTAGCGCATTCGTCGTACTATACCCCCGCCGAGAACGCGATTCTCGAGATAAAAAACAACAGATTGACCAATTGATGTCAAACGGACTGGCGACTCGAAGCGAACGGACGCAGAACCGTCTACTTCGAGAACGACATGGGCGGGAAAGGGTTGCCCCTGCGAACGAAGCTGAACGGACGCATCGAACGTTGAGGGAAGCTGATCAATTGATGCGACATCACGAAGCTCGAGACTATCAATCATCGCTTCCTCCTCATCACCCAATACGACTATATTATTCGCGCTGTCTTTATGGAGAACTGTCATCCGTTCGCCCAGCGATATTCCCAACCCGCGTCGTTGCCCCTCCGAATAATGCCAACTCCCGCGGTGCTCACCCAGCACGGCGCCACGCGTGTCGACAAAATCACCCGGGATGTCTTCGAGACCCTGTTCGGAAAGAAACTGACTCAGCTTCATCGCTCCGAGAAAACAGATGTCTTGGCTGTCCGCTTTTTGCCCCAAGTGCACATCAAAGGAAGAGACGATTTCCCTGACCTGATCTTTCGTATAATTCCCCAACGGCAATAACGTGCGATCGAGTATCGCGCGCGGAAGCCGATAAAGAAAATAGCTCTGATCTCTTTTCCTGTCCTTCGCCCTCAGGAGATAGCGATACGGCAACTCACCGACCAACCGCGCGTAATGCCCCGTCGCAATGTAATCACATCCCAGACGATCGGCGGCCTCCGCCAAACGCCGAAACTTGAAATCGCGATTACAGAGAACGCATGGGTTAGGAGTCTCGCCTGAACGCCAAGACTCGACAAAAGGGACAATGACATCGCGATGAAAGTCGTCGACCGCATCGATTTTTATGTGTTCGATTGCGAGAGCACGCGCAACGTCGGCAGCACGTCGACCATTGCCGTTACTCACCGTCTGAAGAGTCAATGCCGTCACGCGGTAACCTGCCCGCATCAAAAGATGTGCCGCCGCCGCGCTGTCAACGCCTCCTGACATACCGAGCAAGACTCGGTTGCCCGAACAGTTTGGATGATGATTCTCTCGAAGGCTCGTATCCATACAGATACTATAGCCGAATCAATGTGAAAAAAGCACGTTTCAAGCTATTTATACCAGCATGGCACAGGGGTGCGGAAGTGCTCGTAGTCTTGCGATAACTTGTCGAATTCTTCCAGCATATTACGTTCCTGTGAAGAGCCGGGAGCACTTAACGCCAGTTTTTCAAGAATGGTGAATAGCTGATGGTGAGCGAATTGGGCGAAGAAATAAGAGGGTACATCTCGATCAAAATAGACATCGATCAGACATTTCAAATCTTGCGGATCTCGCGTCCGCAATTCGAATAAAATCCGACAAAGATCCGCATGCACCACGTCTTCACTGAGCAGAAACGGATAATCTACCAGAAGCGCCGAGCTTCGCGCGTAAGCAAAACAGGTCGGCGCATACACTCCCAAAGAAAGAACCAAGCTCCCCCCATGGGCGACGCTTTTCGCATTTTGCGTCACAAAGGAACTCCAGCGGGAAAATCTTGGCGTATGAGGTATACGCTCTTTGACCTGCTCGATCAGTCCGGCAGTCCGTTCCCCCAATGTATCGACAATTTTGTGGCTGTTTCTATCGGTGAAAACATTGTTTCCCATTTGAAGAAAGCGCAGAAATCCCGCCATTTGGACGATGTTTTCAAAACGAAAAAGATGATTTTTATCTTTTAGATACTCCAAAAAAGGCGTGTCGGAACGCCTTTCCGCAATCCCGAAGAAACCCTCTTCCGTTTTCAGCCATCTGACTGCAGGTAACATGGGACCTAGCGCTTGAAACAACGGCGAGACATCGAGCATCATTCGGTTTATGGAGTCAAGATGAACCCAAAGGTCGGAGACAAGTTGCCATTTTTGCCATGGACCGGTACAGAGCCAGTGTTCGCGTCGTTCCTTGTCAAAAGCCCTGAAGATAGATATTTTACTTGCATCATTCAGCACGATGCATTCACCCAATGTCCATCCGTTCATTCTGGAAATGCCATTGAGTCTCTTCTCGAGAACCAGCATTTCCGGCGGTCGAAATTTCAAGGAGCAAACGTCAGGTTCCCACCCATCCTCACACCGTTCAAAGCTAGGAACATGACAAGCTTTGTTCGTAAAGGATTTATTGTACATGGGATCAATTCTCGCCATCCGTAAACTATGTGGACTGTATGTGTAAAGCTTAGCTGATGGGGAAACGACTATGCGCTACGTTTTGGGGCATAATCGTTAAAGCAAGATAGCGTCGCGCCATAAACACGAAAAACCGCTTCGCGATCCGACAATGTCGGCGTTCGCAAAGCGGTTTCGATTCGTTAGTAAGACAACCGCGAGGCGACTTTTAACTTACGTGCGACCGGGATATGTTTTGAGAGCGATCTCAAGTATTCTCATGGCTTCAGCAAGATCGTCAGTATTCAATACATACGCAAGCCTCACTTCATCCATGCCCATGCCCGGCGTCTGATAGAAGTTCTCAACGGGCGCCACCATTACGGACTTGCTGTCAACTTGGAAGTCCGTCAACAGCCAGATGGCGAATTTCTCCGCATTGTCGACAGGGAGTTTCGCAATCGCGTAAAAGGCGCCGCCGGGGCGTTCACAGAGGACGCCGTCCATCTTCTGCAGAGCATCGATCATGATGTTGCGTCTAGCCTCGTAACGCTCACGGATCGGAGTAAAGTAATCGGGATCCAAATCGTACAGGGCCTTCGCGCCGATCATCTCGAGCGTCGGCACACAAAGTCGCGCCTGGCCCAACTTCAAAGCGGCCGTCATGATATCTCGATTCTTGGACGCCAACGAACCTATACGCGCACCGCAGGCGGAGAAACGCTTAGATACGCTGTCGACGATGATCACGCGATCGAGGATATCCGTCATTGAGCCGAAACTCGTCGCCTCTTTGCCGTCGTAACAAAATTCACGGTATACCTCGTCTGCGACAATAAACAGATTATGATCGCGCGCGATGTCCGACAACATACGAACTTGCTCTTTGGAATAAACGACGCCCGTGGGATTCCCCGGATTTGAGAGCGCGATGGCACGCGTCTTATCGGTAATCAGCGATTCAAGCACCTCTCTTCCCGGGAGTACGAATCCATCGTCGGGTTTTGTGGTGATCGGTTTGATCACGACATCGTACGGTGCGGCGAAACCGCGATAATTTGTATAGAAAGGCTCGGGAACGAGAATCTCCTCACCGGGATCGCATGTGAGAAGGAACGCCCATTGCAGCGCCTCGCTACCCCCGTTCGTGATGATGATATCTTCTACCTCATATGGCAGATTGATGCGCTTATAGTACTTCGAGATACTCTCGCGGAGAGGTTCCCAACCATTCGAGTCGGCATAAGCAAGCACTTCTACATCAGCCTTTTTAACGGCTTCCATGAAGACTTTCGGCGTCTCGATATCGGGTTGACCGATGTTGAGATGGTAGATCTTTATACCCCTCTTTTTTGCCTCATTTGCGTATGGAACTAGTTTGCGAATAGGCGATGCCTGTAGATCATAACTGCGTTTCGATGCTTTCATCCAATCATTACCCCCTTATCGAACAGCTAGATTTGAGCACGAGAAATGAGAGAACCCGTTTTTACAGGTTGTCTCTTTTGCCTATCATAACATATCGGCACCTGAATGATAGAATAAAAGCATGAAGAGACTTCTCAGTTTTCCCGATGTTCGTGATCGCATCGACTGGATCGGAACACCCGAACAACAGCGCCGGATGCTCCGGCGTTTTCACCTTGACGGCTTTGAAGTGATCTGGTGCGATCGGAAGGTAGAGGAACGCTTTCCGAGCGATGCCGTGACCGGGCTGCATCTCCCCTTTTATGCCGATTGGATGAATTATTGGCTTGAAGATTACGCCCGACTCGACGACGAGTTTGGCGATCGGGCGACTTGGACGAACTTCTATCAGGGCGAGTCGAAAGAAGCTTACATCGAATACCTCCGTAAAGCACTTGAATACGCGCATATACTCGATGTAGAGTATGTCGTCTTTCACGTCTCACAAGTCGCTGTCGACGAAGCGTATGACTATCGTTTCCAGTTCGACGACGCAACTGTCATAGAGGAGTCCGTGAAACTCGTAAACGCGCTCTTCGACACGAACGGTCGAGCGGAAGAAAAGGCAGCGCGCGGCAACCCTTATAAATTCAAATTCCTCATGGAAAACTTGTGGTGGCCCGGATTGAATTTTCGCGACGCTTCCCTGACGAAAACCTTGTTTAACGGTATTGAATACGAACAAAAGGGGTTTGCGCTCGATCTCGGACATTTGCTGAACGCCGACACGTCCATACGAACACCGGCGGACGCCGTCGCTTGGATTCATCGCGTCCTCGACGAGCATGAAGAGCTGCTGCCTCACATACGGGCGGTCCACCTTCATCAGTCGATGACGGGCGCCTTCGTCGAACAGTTTTGTGCTTCGGAGACGAGGACGTATGGAAAAGTGAATCGATCGTCTCTCGACTACTACGACCGTTTTCGGTTGAGCTACGAACACGTCGCAAAGATTGACGAACACGCCGTTTGGGTGATGCCTGGACTTCAGCCGATCCTCGACCGAATCAAGCCTGACTATCTCGTCTACGAATTTCACGCTGAGACAAAAGAGGAGTATTTTTTGAATCTGGAGCGACAGAACAGCTATTTCGGCTTATCAACTGACAACTCGAACAAAATGCCGCCCCGTGAATCATAAAAGCGGCAACGGTCGAATCTTTTCGTCGAAAAGTATTTTCTTCCCTAACTGGAAAAAAGTTCAACGTCGCCGCTTTAACTGTTTAAATGTTTTCCCTAGAACAGTCGATAGAATTCGTCGACCAGTTCTTCATAGTTTCCGAGAACGATCATATGGTGGTTCGCGATCGGTCTCGTCGTGAAATAATCGAGTCCTTTCGGGATTTCGAGTGAGATCTGCGTGCGACACAAGTTACCTTCATGCATGCTGGTGAGAATGCGCCCGTCAGCCGCGAAGTATGTCTCGAAATCCTCGCGACATTTGAACACCGTGCAGGCGTCAGCGGGAAGATCCGCCGCGACCGAAATACCGAGACCGCTCTCAAAGTGAGTCGTGAGTTTGTATTTCTCCGTCATATCGAGCGGAAGGATACAGTGCGCAAATACGATTTCTTTCTTGGCGTGATACAGTCTCGACGGGTTCGCCATGAAAACGGGCTGCCCAGTCAACTCGCCGATGACGACCATCGAAACAAGCGAACGGCTGTCGCCCTCGCACGCCGCCCAAATCCCTTCCGCGTTGAGTATACCGAGCGCGAGACATCCGGTAATGCACGCCGGCTCAAGCAAATCGAAACAGCGCAAAGTGATCGCGTCAAGCGCATAGCGATCAACAATTCTTCGACATGCGCCGTAAACATTGAGCGCTCTTTCCATCTCGTCCTTGTCGTATCCCATGCCTTTCAGGCGGAGTGTCCACTCATTGTCCTCATAGGTGTGCTTTTCCCACTCAGCAAAGATTTCCGACATCGGAACGTGAACAAGCTCCATCCCGCTCCGCTCGCGCAAAAGTTCCCCATCGACTGGAGCGCCGATGAGCCAATCGGACTCGCCGGTGACACCGAGACGCATGCCCTTCAGTTTCTCCTTCGTTTCGACGGCTCTCATCAGAATGCGAATACGGCGAGCGAGTTCATCTGGATCGCCGTGCAGGATTTCGCCGCTACGACCCTGCTCGCCGAGGAACGAGAGAATCTCCATCGAAGCGGCGAGCGAGTTGTGCGCCCGCTGCGTCAGAAGATAATACGGGCCTTCCACTTTGTCGTACACCGCACGGAACAGCATCTCTGAACCGCCTGAACCGATATAGAACAATCTCAGGGGTTGAGCGGCGAAGACATCGAAATCTTCCGTAAACTCAAGTTCACAACCGAGCTCTTTCTCAATTTTTTCGAGCTGATCCTTGCACATATTCGTCAAGTAAGGATCGCGATTGTCATCCGGTGCTTTGATAAGCCAAACATGCTTTTTCATAGTGAGTTCCTTCTTTTCTTTTATCAGTAAAGTGCCTTAGAAAGACGACGTCGAAGGCACTTCTATCGTCGTCACACCTGTTAACGACGATATATCCTTGAATTCCGCCTTAAACGCCAATTCATCGGCAACAAGGCGTTCTTCCACCTCTTCCAACTTCTCGCTAAGCATATGCAGCGCTTTCTTCCGCCTTTCGAGCTCATTGCGTCTCTTCTGCAGTTTGCGTCGAGCGCGCTCCATCTCTCTCCGTTCGGAACGCATATCCACGAGCATTTTTCGGTCTGCCGTTCGAAAAACCTTATCCTCCGCGGGCAACATACTGCCGCCGTGAACGTATTTTTCAATGAAACTGTCAATGTTCTGACCACGCAATGTCTGCCATGAAATCTTTGTCTTAGCGAACAATTCTTCAATTTTCTGCAGTTCAACGCCACGCCTCACTTTAAGCGTTGTCGTTTTAATCATATCTTTGAAACTATAGAAATAAGAGCGAACGCTTTTGAACGAGGGCAGATTTCGATTGACTTCATCGATAATCGATTTGATCGAACGTGCAACGTCTTCCTCCGTCACCTCTGCCCCTTGTAAATTGCGCCATTTATCCTCATCGATCACGATTTTCGCCGTGATAACAATATCTCCGGAAGCTCCCTCATGGCCGAAAACGAGAGAATCGCGAACGATCTCATGGCGATTGATCAACAGTTCCAGTTCTTCCGGGAACACCTTTTTCCCGCTCGCAAGAACGATCATCGACTTGCTCCGCCCAGTGATAATCAATCCATCTTTTCTTGTGAAATAACCGATATCAGCCGTATGAAGCCATCCGTCGCCGTCAATCGCCTCCGCGGTCGCCTCCGGATCGTTCAAATAACCTTTCATGATGATATCGGAGCGAACGAGAATCTCGCCGGGTTGACCGCGCTTACCGCCATTATCGATGGCGACTTCTACGCCTGACAGCGGCTGACCAACCGTGCCGAACGGGTTGACCTTCGTGTTGCCGCCACCGACAACCGGCGACGCTTCCGTCAACCCATAACCCGCCAAAACTTCTACGCCAATCGCGCGGAAAAACTCGAGCGTACTGCGTTCAACGGGAGCCGCCCCGCAGATCACCCACTTGAGATTGCCACCCAACTTGTCAAGGACATCCTTCATTAGAACGCGTCGCCTGTCGATGCCGAGCTTATAAAGCAAAGTGGACACGAACATACCGAACTGCAGTTTCTTCAATTGCCCGGTACGCCGTGCCTCATTGATTACGCGGCGATGAATTGCATCCAGAACAGCAGGTACGACAACCGTCAAGTGCACCTTATGTTCAGCAAAGTTGTTCCCGATGTACCGCAATCCATCAGAGATATGTATCGTTCCGCCAAACGACAACACGGTAAGAAAACCGCACGTATTCTCAAAAGCGTGGTGCAGGGGGAGAATGGAAAGCGATTTGAAATACTTGCCGAAATAGACGGAACCGCGAAGCGCGCGAATGTCGGCAGCGATTGATTTGTTCGTCAAAATGACCGCTTTGGAGGTCGCACTCGTCCCTGATGTGAAAAGAATCGCAGCATCGTCTTCTACGTCTTCGGGTTCGAGAAGATGTGTCGCCACCGTGCTGTCTTCCAAAGGTGTCTCGAGTGCGTCGTCAAGCAGCAAGAGCATCTCGTCTTCAGCCATGCACGCCCTGAATGCCCTGCTTTCATCGTCCGACATCAGTCCACGATCCATAGCTGCTCGGTACTTCAATAACGGAAAGTCATCGAGCATCGATTCCACGCGTTGATGCCAGGCATAGTCGTAAATCAGCATGACCGTCTGACTGCGTTGAATGCACGGAATAAGCTCCTGCGGCTGCAACAGTCGATCGAGAGGCACGATCACACCGAACCCTGAAGCCACAGCAAGCCAAGTCACCATCCACGCATAACTGTTGTCGCCTATTAAGGCGATACGACTGCCTCTTGGCAACCGCTCGCCGAGCCAAGCCTGAACACGCGCAACATCACGTGACAGTTCGCTGTAAGACTTCGTCACTATTTCATGATCACGCGGTCTGATACGCCAGCGAACGGCGGGTCTGTCGCCATATTGTTCGCTACCGCGAATGACAACATCGCGCAATGAAAAAATAGGCGGCGCATCATACCATGTCCTGCCGATAACAATTTGAAGCTTTCGATTTGTTTTCTTTGTTATCTCTCTCGTCATCGCCAAATTGCCCACAACGGCGCATTCACCTTTCTTAGCATCACCGCCCGGACGCGACAGGCGGGGTACACGGATAAACATTCCAAATCTTCGTTTCTACTCCACGAAAAATCCTTTAAATAACTGATCGAACAAATCGTTGACGTGCTGTTGCGTTTCGACCGAGAGTTGTTCATATCGCCGCAGCAGCTCGCGTCCTGTATCCGTCAAAGTGCTGCTACCGCCTTCTTGGCCGCCCGGTTTGCGGACAATCACATTCTCACCCAACTGTTCTTCGAGGAGATTCAGAATCTGCCACCCTTTACTGTAAGAGAGCTTCATCCGCTGACAAGCCATGCGCACCGATCCCGTCTCGTCAATCAGACGTAACAGCACGGCGGGGCCAGGGCCGAAAAAGATTTTCTCGCGCGCGAGACTGAGTTTGAAGCGCACGCGCATCGGCAACTTCATCGCATCTTCCAGACATGACTCGCAACCCTCGAAAAAATCCGTCGGTAGCGCCTCCGGCAAAACCCCTCGATCGTCGAACGCGATCCGCTCGACCGCCCCGGGAACGGCAGCGATGAGTTCCTCAAACGTATGACCTTTTTCCGCTCGGGCGAGCTGCTGGACGGTATCTTTACGAAAGACAATCGGCAAGCCGTTTTCCCCCTCGTAGACGGGAACGGTGACACTTGACGGTGAAGAGAGAAGGCGCGTCAATGTCGTTGTGTCGACGGACGGGATCATGGGTGTCATAAGAAAAATCTTCTCGCAGTCTCTACACGTTCTGTCGATGTAAGATAGCCCCTTGATCGCGTCATCAAACAAAGTCGTCCTGCTCCAATGATCATTATGGAGGCTGACGACGTTCATTCTGACAAGGTGTTTCTCCAAGTTGCCGCTCTTGAAACCGGTAATCACGACGATCGGAGCAATCCCTACCGTCTGCAGTCGGATGATCAAGCGCTCAATCAAGCTGATTCTGCCGATTCGGAGTAAAGCGGGCAGGACCTGTTGATCCTCCCCAAGAACTGTCACCGATTCGGGTCGCTCCAACGGTCGCGACGCGACGATTACGGCGGAGGCGCGCGGCAACTCTTCTCTCGGGACTGAACAATTATCCTTAGACGAATCCATTAAGCGCTCCTCCGTACAATTTAGACTCGGTTATTATTTCGCTTTGCGGTAGAACGTATCCTCCATGGGCAAGCTCTTCCTCATCTTGCCATCGAGTCTGTAATAAGCGTGCGCAACCGCCGGTGCAATCGGCACACAGGCGAGCTCTCCGACACCGCGTGCACCGAATGCGTGATCTACGTAGCCGGGACCTCGCACTATGCGGGTCTCGATCTCCGGGACGCGATTGGCACGGAACAGACCATATGTGCCGAGCTTGAAATTCGGAATTCCTCCCTCGTTGTCGAAGTATTCCGTCAAAGCGTAACCGAGACTCATCACACAGCCGCCTTCAATCTGGCCTTCAACAGCCTGAATGTTGATCGGCGTCCCGAGATCGTACGCTCCGACCATCTTCTCGAGTTTGCCCTTTTCATCGATGATCGCGACTTCACAACCGTAACTGTATCCGATATGGCTGACAGGGTTGTCTTTAGGTGAACCCATAGGGTCGGTCGGCGGACCGAATTCACCGAAGAACTCGCGTCCTTCTAATGCCGCCAATTCGCCGCCCGCCTCATCGAGCGCCTCCTTCAGATCGAGCGCCGCCCGACGCGTCGCCTCACCCGTAAACAAGGTCTGCCTAGATGCCGTACTCGTTCCTGCATCGGGCGTGCGATCAGTAAACGGCTTTTCAAAGACGGTATCCGAAGGACGACATCCGATCGTCTGACATGTGATCGTCGTCATCACTTGCGCGATCCCCTGACCGGTACACGCCGCGGATGTTCTGATGCGAATCTTTCCGTTTTCGACAGACAGAGTACAGCGTCCGAAGTCGGGCAAGCCGACACCGATGCCGCTATTCTTGAACCCGCATGCAATACCGGCATAAGGACTCGATTCGTATGCGTCGCGGACTGCTTCGAGACACTCCGCCAAGCCGCAACTTTCATCGACAATCTGTCCGTTCGGCAAAACATCGCCGGGGCGAACTACGTTCAGATAACGGAACTCCCACGGATCCATGCCCATTTTGTCGGCGAGCAAATTGAGGTTGCACTCAAACGCGTAGCAACTCTGAGTGACACCAAAACCGCGGAACGCGCCGGAAACGACGTTGTTCGTATAGACTGCCTTTCCTTTGATATCGATGTTTTGGAAATTGTAGGGTCCTCCGGCGTGTGTGCAGGCTCGCTGCGTAACGGGGCCGCCAAGCGAAGCGTAAGCACCCGTATCGGCGACGATGTCCGCAATAAGTGCCGTCAGTCGCCCGTTTTCATCGCAAGCCGTCGTCATCGTCATCGTCATCGGGTGGCGTTTAGTGTGGACGAGCGTACTCGTGTAGCGGTCGAGCTTCACGTTGACGTAACGCCCTGTCTTCCACGCGAGAAGAGCCGCATGGTGCTGGACGCTCATATCCTCACGACCGCCGAAAGCGCCGCCGACTAACCCCGATCTGACATGGACCTTACTCGGGTCTATCTTCAGCATATTCGAAATTTCACGCTGTTCGTCGTAGATCGACTGCGAAGCGGTGATCAAATTGACGCCGCCGTCATCGGAAGGCCAAGCGATGGCGCATTCCGTCTCGAGGAACGCATGCTCTTCCCATGAGACTTTGTACGTCTCCGTAACGGTGTATGCCGCTTCCGCGACAGCCTTATGCGCGTCACCGCGCACGAGGTGTTCATTCGACAGGATATTGCCTCCGGGATGAAGCTTCGGGGCATCGTCTTTCATCGCGTCGAACGGATCCAGCACAGGTGTCAGCACCGTGTACTCGACTTCGATCAAGTCGAGCACTTCCTGAAGGCTTTCACGCTTATTCGTCGCGACAAGAGCGATGGCATCACCGACAAAGCGCGTGACATCGCCTTCGCGGATCATGACGTCCCAATCCTGCACAATATGGCCGATCTTATTTTCCGGTACATCATCGGCTGTCAGTACGGTGACGCAATCGGGATGTTCCAACGCTTTCGAGATATCGATGCGGTCGATGCGGACACGCGGATATTTCGGACGTAGCGCCTGACCGTAGATCATACCTTCGAATCGGTAGTCGTCGGGAAACTTGCCCGTCCCGAGCACTTTCTCCGCGACGTCGATGCGATGCGACCTATCGCTGAGCGAAGCTTTATCAGGTAGCGCTTCGACGGGTTCTCCCGTCCTCAACAATCTTGCAGCGAGCTCGATCGCCTCGAAAATCTTCTTGTATCCCGTGCATCGACAGAGATTCCCGACGAGCGCTCTTTGGATCTCTTCGCGCGTAGGATCCGGGTTTTTGTCGAGTAGTACTTTGGCAGCGATCACCATGCCGGGCGTGCAGTAACCGCACTGTACGGCTCCCGCCTCGCCGAACGCGTAAACGTAGACTTCCTTCTCTCTCAGAGAAAGACCCTCCACCGTCGTGACGGAACAACCGTCAAATCTCGAGACTTTCTGGACACATGCCTTAACAAGTTTGCCATCCACAATGACGGAACATGTACCGCACGCGCCCTCGCTACAACCGTCTTTGACTGACATCAGGAGGAGATCGTCTCGCAAGAAATCGATCAGCCTTTTGTCCTCATTGACCGTATGTGTTTGGTTGTTAACCGTTAAAGTCCATGACATAACTCTCACCTCTTTTTTAGACCTTAATGATCGTATAGACTATTTTATCGGATCGCCGTATCCGGCAAACCTCTTCTCAAATACTGACCGTCGGCGTCCTTCACCGCAACGTTTCCGGATATGACTTTACGGTTGCCGCGCAGGAAGACATCTCGTACCTTTCCTTTGAGGGAGAATCCTTCATATGGCGTGTAGTCGCAGTTTTCATGCAAGATATCAGAAGTGACCGTCCATTCCATCTTCGGATCAAAAACGACGATATCGGCGTCGCTACCGATGTGCAAGATGCCTTTTCTCGGGAATATTCCGAAGTACTTGGCCGCGTTCGTCGATGTGACGACGGAGAAACGGTTGATATCCATACGTCCTCCGGCGACTCCATATGCATACATAAGATTCATGCGCAGTTCGATTCCCGGAGCACCGTTCGGAATCTTTGAGAAATCCCCGCGACCCATTTCTTTTTGGCCTTTGAAATTAAAGGAGCAATGATCCGTACCGACAAACTGGATATCTCCTGATGCCAACCCCTGCCACAGCGCTTCTTGGTCGCGACGCTCGCGGAGCGGCGGACTCATGATAAATTTTGCGGATTCAAAATTGTGCTCCTCCGGTGTCCCGTAACGTGAGCGGTCAAGCAAGAGATACTGCGGGCACGTCTCCACGATAACGTCATTGCCGCGCTCTCTGGCGCGGAGAACACTAGACAATCCTCGTGCCGTCGAAAGATGCACGACATAGTGATTGGTGTGGAGTAGCGAAACGACCGTCTCAAGGCGATCAATCGCCTCAGCCTCGAGTTCGGCAGGTCGTGTCATCTGATGGTAGTAAGGCGTGAGGTTGCCTGCCTCCTTGATCCGCTTGGTGAACAAGTCGATGAGCAGTCCGTTCTCACAATGGAACCCGATCGTCGCGCCCAACTTTCCCGCTTCCTCGAGCGCCTCGTAAATCTCGTCCTCCTGCACCATCATCCGTCCCTTGTACGCCATGTACATCTTGAAGGAGGTGATACCGTCGTCGACGATCGAAGCCATTTCGCTCTTCAAATCGTCATTCCACTCCGTCAACGCCATATGAAAGCCGTAATCGATCGCCGACCGTCCGTCAGCCTTCTCATGCCAGCGCTCAAGACCGCGCGCCATCGATTCGCCATGGAATTGCGTGGCAAAGTCAAGGACGGTCGTCGTGCCGCCCGCCAAGGCCGCCAATGTCCCGGTCTTGAAGTCGTCGGCGGTGACCGTTCCCATCGACTCTAAATCGAGATGCGTATGCGTCTCAATCCCCCCGGGAAGAAAATAGCAATCGGAACAGTCGATTATTTCCTCATGGTCGAGGGGGACGATGTCGCCCAAAGCCTCAATCACTTCGCCGCGGATGCGTATGCTGCCCTTGACGGTCTCGTCGGGCAGAACGATGTAACCGTCCTTCAGAAGCATGCTGTGTTTCATGTTATCTCCCACTCTTCACTTATTGTTTCGAAGCCGGATATTTGCTTCAGTGTCTCATGAAAGCGCAAACAAGACACCGCCCCCGCTCGCCGAGCGATTCTCGCGTCGCAAGCAGGGTGGTACTTCGCCTTATCACTTTAGATGGCGCGGAAACCGGAGTTCGGCTCCCGCGCCATATTAATATCAATTATAGGTTCTTCCAGACTTCTGCGGCGCGAGCTTCCGTGCGTGCGTTAATCTTCTCGACGTCGACCGTAAGAATGGTGCGATCCTTCATCACGACTTTACCGTTGATGATCACGTCGTTTGTCATGCGGCCGTAGCAACCGAACAAGATATGCCCTCTCCAATTGTTTGCGCCGAAAGGCGTAAACGGAGCGTAGTCTAGCGTAATAATGTCGGCGTAGGCTCCCGGTTTCAACATACCGAGCGGGCGCTTGAAGTGCTTCGCACAGATGGCGGGGTTGTTGTCAAACTGTAGCTGCAATGCTTGACCGAACCCGACTGTCGGATCGGAGAGTCTGTAAGACTGCAAGATCTTCGACACTTTGACCGATTCGAACATATCATGCGTGTAAGCGTCGGTACCCATGCCTAGGCGAATGCCGCGCGCCAACATACCGATCACCGGTGTCGCGCCGACAGCATTACCCATGTTGGACATCGGGTTGTGTACGACAGTCGTGTCCGTCTCCGCAAGAATATCAAGCTCGCGGCCATTGACATGGACAGCGTGAACGGCGATCGACTTCGGGCCGAGCATGTTCCAGCCGAGCAAACGCTCTACGACGCGGCAATCGTATTTTTTCAGGCTGTCGTACTGGTCTTCACGACCTTCACCTACGTGAACGTGGTAGCCGGCATCGATGCCTTCCATCGATTTGACGATTTTCTCCATCGTCTTGTCGGAGATCGTAAAGGAGGCGTGCATACCGAACATCCCTTTAATCATGTCCTGTTCGTCCGTATTCATCGCTTTGATGAAGTCGACATTCTCCTTGATCTCCGCATCCGTGATTTTTTCGCCATCGCGATCGGAGACTTCCATCGAGAATGAACCGCGGATACCGATCTCTCTCGCCGCTTCCGCCAGAGCGAAGAGAGAACCTTTGGCGGCATTAGGGCTCGCATGGTGGTCAAACAGCGTTGTCACGCCGTTTTGAATGCTTTCGATATACGTCGTGTACGCCGACAGCTCACAATCTTCCAGCGTCAGGCTACGGTCGAGCGCCCACCAAAGATTTTCCAGAATCTCCGGGAAATTGCGCGTCGGCTTCGATACGCCCATGCCGCGCGCGTAGGAGCTGTAGATGTGCGTATGCGCATTGATCATACCCGGCATGATAATGCGACCGCCGACGTCGAAGACTTCGTCATCGGGGAAACGCGCTTTTAAATCTTCGAAGTCGCCGACTTCTTCAATTAATTCACCGACGACGCGGACGGCGCCGTTTTTAAAATAAAGGTTGTCTTCACAGTTCGTAATTAATCTTCCGTTACCAATAATCATGTGGACCTCCTGATCCGTTTAGGATTCTTTTCATCGCCGTCCCCGCTCTTCAAAATGCGAGCGGGAGCGAGCGCACAATTTAATTATTTACATTTTTTAAAAGATGCCCCTTGCGACATTCCTGTCTCGAGGGGTATCACTTCAACTATTCACAACAAGCCTTATGGCACGCCGCGTTGTAAAGCCAGGGAGCCTTTTCGTTGACGGCTTCGATGACTATTGCCATACGCTTGTCAAGCTCATCGCCGTCCAGAGCCGTATCGAACACGCGACCGCGCTCGTCTCGAATTCTGTACTTATCGTCCGCGAGCTTGAGGAAACCGATGTTCTCCGAATCGACGAAATCTTCCTCACTCCAGAAGAGCGTCAGTTTGTCCTTGTAAGGTCTTCCGGCGTGCGGACAGAACGTCGCGCAGTTACCGCACTCGTTACACATACCGTCCACGTGGATGATCTGTTCCGCGATATCGAAACCGTCCACAAGAACCGCCACATTGGCACGGTTCGGACAGACTTCGGTACAGATGCGGCAGAGCTGATCGCAAAGGAGACAGCGTTCGCCTTCCTTTTCAGGTGTAGATTGCGTTTCGACCAAGACTCCGCGACGGTCGACGATGACGTCCTCGTCTTTCGCGACGAGAACGCGATCGAAGTTGTGCGCGAGGCCTTCTTTCGCAAGAATATCGATCGCCGCCTTCTTCGCGTCGCCCATCGCGGCAACGATCGTCGAAGGACCCTTGCGGCAATCACCGATGACATAGACTCCGTCGATAGAGGATTCCATCGCATCCGAGACGAACGGGCTGCCCCACTTGTCGCAGGAGAGCTTCCAGTCGTTGAAGAGCGATTGATCGACCCTCGCGCCCGTCGCTCCGATGACTGTGTCAAATTCCAGCGTTACCATCTCGCCCGTTCCGAGACACGCCCTGCGGCCCGATTCATCGAAACCGCCAAGATACTGCTTTTCACAGACGAGCTGTTTGCCATCGTAACTGACCGGGGCAAGGAGTTCGCGCCACTCGACGCCTTCCGACATCGCCTCGTCGAACTCGTCTTGGCTTGCCGGAGCGTACATTTCCGTACGGCGATAGACGATTGTCACTTCGGGCGATCCGGGCATACGCTTCGCAAGGCGCGCGCAGTCCATCGCGACGTCCCCCGCGCCGACAACGGCGACTTTTTTCCCGAGATCGCGCGGACCGTCTTTCTTGACGGACAACAGGAAATCGAGAGAATCCAAGACTTTCTCGCCGCCCTCGGTAACAGGTGAGCGACCCTTCGCCCATGCGCCGATTGCCAGCACAACATAGTCGTATTTGTCTTTGAGCGCGTCGAGCTTGACATTAGGATCGGCGTTGAAATGGAATTTTACGCCGGCCGCCTTCGCCAGTGCCAAGTCGCGGTCGATCTCTTCCTTTGAGATTCTGAACGAAGGAATCGCATAGCGAACGATACCGTGCGATTCGGCTCTTTTCTCGAAAACATCGACGGCTACACCGTTGCGCGCCAGATAATAGGCCGCCGCGACACCTCCGGGACCGGCGCCGATTACACAGACTTTCTTGTCGGTGCGCACCGGTCTAGGCCTGAACGCCGCATTGTAATTATCCTGCGCCTCGTCGGCAGCTTTTTTCTTGATATCGCGCATATGGAGCGAAACGTCGTAATCGATGCGTGTGCAGTGTTCACGACACGGTTGAGCACACAGTATACCGGTGATCGTCGGGCATGCATTGTCGATGGCGATCACGCGGAACGCCTCGTCGTAGTCACCGCGAGCGACAAGCGTGTTGTACTCGGGAATCTGCTGATTGATGGGACAGCCGCCGTCTTTACACGGCGCCTTGTAGCAGTCGTAAAGCGGGAGTTCCGAGTCGGTCTTACGCGACCAGACTTTCTCGCGCCAGCGTTTTTGTGTTCTCGGATCCTCGAGCAACGATTGTGCCAACGCTCTCAGCTTGGGAAGATCGATATCGCTGCTCTCGTTCCCTAGGTAAGGTTCAGACTCCTCCGCCATCTGTTTAAAGCGCGCATATCCGCCGGGTTTCAAGAGTGTCGTCGCGACGGTGACGGGACCGATTCCCGTCTCCAGGATGGCCGCCATATTCAATCCGTCAGCTCCTCCCGCAAATGAAACGGGGAGTTTGCCTTCGAACGCCTCCGACAATTTCAGCGCCAAGCTGATCGTCAGCGGCAAGAGAGAACGGCCGGACATGTACATCTCGTCCGATGGCACTTCGCCTCTCGTGACATCAACGGGACACGTATTCGTCAGCTTCACGCCGAACGCCAACCCCTGTTCCCGACTCACCTTTGTCATTCGCTCGAAGATGCCGAGGGCATCGCCGAATTGCAAATCTGCGAGGAAGTGTTTGTCGGGGAATACAATGTAGTCGTAGCCGAGATCGTCGAGCGTTTTTCTGACAAAGTCATAACCGAGCATGGTCGGATTGCATTTGACGAATGTATGACAATGTTTTTCCGTCAACAGGTAATGCGCAATGCGCTCAATCTCCGCCGGCGGACATCCGTGCAATGTGGACAGGGTTATCTGGTTGCAGAGACGCGGCGAAATCGCATCGACGACGGTTTCATCCACACGCTCGAAGAGGCCCATGTGACCTCTCAGGAAATCCATACACTCTTTGTAGATAGGTGTCTCGGACGCGTCTTTGATCCCTTCAATGAAAGCGTCCATCTTCGGCAACTTGATGCCCTCTAAGTCATATCCGACACTCATATTGTATGCGAAGTCATTGCCGTCCGAGATGCCGAATTCGACTGCCAGAATTTTCAGTGCGACCCACGCTTTGACGTACTCGTCAAATGCCTCTTGTACCGTCAACTCTGTCGACCATTCGCAGTTGTAGCATTCATCCTCCGCGTTGATACATGGCTTGGCTACGGCATGTCTAATCTCCTCACCGTCCATCTTCTGAACGGTCTTGAGCTCGATAAATCGAGCACCCGCGAGATACGAAACAATAATGTTCTGCGCAAGTTGTGAATGAGGACCGGCAGCGGGTCCGACAGGTGTCGCGATCTCGTCGCCGAACGGTGTGCGGAAGCGCTTATCACCTTTCGGAAAATAGAACTTGCTCTTGTCGAGTCCGAACACTCGACCATTTTCCTTGTACTCCCGGAGACTCCAATCGATGAGATTGGCGAAGCCGATTGGTCTCATAATGTCGCTCATATCGTCTATATCCTCTCCTTCTTAGTGTGGTGACATGGCATCCGCGGCAGCGAGGCAAGTCACCCGTCACGTTTAATCTCTTGATTACTATATTAACAGTAGATTGTGAATTATTATCCGTTTTTTTCTTGTTTTCACCAAATTTCACCGACAGAAAATACACAACACGCTTTTTTCTCATTCGGATGAAAAGAAGACCGGGCTTCTCCTGCGAGAACCCCGGTCTTGCGATCAGGTTATTTGTTTATGCGCCCTGAACGACACACGCATCGATTCCCGGCATGACGCCTTCGTCGGCATATGCGCTCAGATTAACCATTATCGGCCCAGCGAGGCGTCGTGCCCCTCCAGAGCTCATCCAGCTTAGCGCCGGGATTCTTGATCTTCTGCAGGAAGATCATCGCGGCGATGATGTAAGGTTTGTAACTCGCTTCTTTGTATAGGGGGACGCGGTAGCGATCGAAGACCGACTCGTCGACTTCACCTTCCTCGCAAGATACGCCTGTGATGTCTGCAGGCAGACAGTGCATGTACAACGCATTGCCGCCCTTTGTCAATTTCATCATGTCTTCGGAGCATGTCCAGTCCTTATGCAGCGCGTTCTCTGCGAGCAGTTCCTGCTCGAGCGCATCGATACCGGCTTGGTCGCCCTTGGCGTACAGATCTGTGCGGATCTCCATCGCCTTGAACGGTGCCCAGCTCTTCGGGTAAACGATATCGGCATCTTTGAATGCCTCTTCCATCGACTCGACGCGCGTGAACTTTCCGCCGTACTGCTCTTCGTTGTGCTTCGCGACACCTTCAATCTCGTCCATGATTTCGTATCCTTCCGGATGCGCGAGAACGACGTCCATGCCGAAGCGCGTCATCAAGCCGATCACGCCTTGCGGAACGGAAAGAGGCTTGCCGTACGAAGGTGAATACGCCCATGTCATGGCGACTTTCTTACCCTTAAGATTTTCGACGCCGCCGAGCTCGTGGATGATGTGGAGCGTGTCGGCCATCGTCTGTGTCGGGTGGTCAATGTCGCACTGCAGATTGACAAGCGTCGGGCGCTGTTCGAGCACGCCGTCGTTGAAACCTTCGTCGACATAACTAGCGACATTCTTCATGTAGGTGTGACCTTTGCCAATGTACATGTCGTCGCGAATACCAATGACGTCCGCCATGAAAGAGATCATGTTCGCCGTCTCTTTGACTGTCTCGCCATGGGAAATCTGCGATTTGCCCTCATCCAGATCCTGTACCGCAAGTCCTAGGAAGTTACATGCCGACACGAATGAGAAACGAGTTCTCGTCGAGTTGTCGCGGAACAGTGATATGCCGAGCCCCGAATCGAAAACACGGGCGCTCTTGTTATTCTCGCGAAGCGCGCGCAACGCGTCCGCCACCGCGAAAATGGCCATAATTTCATCTTGCGATTTATCCCATGTCAGGAAAAAATCGCTACCGTACAACCCTTGATAGTCGTAGCCTTCCAGTTGATCAATAAGCTTTTTTAGATCCATTTGTACCTCTTTCCTCTCTTGAAATACGTTATATATTATTTTTCAAATTATTAATCCATCGCCGCGAGAACACCCGTACGCTCGTTGAACTCTTCAATGAGCCTGTCGATCTCGTGCACCTGGTTGCGGGTGTCTACCCAATAGTGATCGTCGTACCATTGAGCGTTCAGCTCTTCCATCGTGCGCCCCTGCTGCTCAACCCATGTGTAGTACTTGAGGTGATGGACGCGCTTGCGCGTGTAGTAAGTGAACTCTTCCATATGATCCGTCGTGGTGGAGGCAAGATAACTCCAATAATCGCGCGCCGCGAGATCCGGCGTGTAAGGTTCCGCCTCTTCCATCTCCACTACGCGTGAGCCGTACATTTCGGCAGAATCGGTCGCAACGGTGCCGATGACGTCGTCCTTCGTGAACTCGAAATATTTCGCGAGCTTAATGCTTCCGAGAACATTCGCGATACCGCTGATGCCGAGCAACGGGAGAAGATCCAAGAAATCCTGAGACACGCCCGTTTCCTTCTTCAGGAATTCGTGTCCGACTTCCGTGTTGAACAAGCGCAGGAGATTCACTGCGTGATTGTCGTCGATGGCACAGACGACGTCCGTATTCTTGACGTTGTGGACGAAAGGGATATGCTTGTCGCCGATACCTTCAATGCGGTGACCGCCGAAGCCGTTATTCAGAATGGTTGGGCACTGGAGCGCCTCGCCGACTGACACTTTGATGCGCGGATACTGGTCTTTTAAATAATCGCCGGCGCTCATCGAACCGCCGCTGCCGCTCGTAAAGAAGCAGGCGGAGAATCTTGACGTCGGCGTCTTTAGCGACTCGTAAACTTCTTCCATGGCCGGACCTGTGGCGTGGTAATGCCAGAGCACATTGCCCATCTCTTCGAACTGGTTGAAAATGAAGGCGTCGGGACGCGTCCTGCGAAGCTCCCAGACCTTGTCGAAAATTTCTTTGACGTCGCTCTCGCAACCGGGTGTCGCGTAGATCTCGTCCGCGATGTGAGAGAGCCAGTCAAAGCGCTCTTGGCTCATGTCCTCGGGCAGGATCGCGATTGACTTGCATCCGAGCAGTTTCGAGTTAAAGGCGCCTCCACGGCAGTAGTTGCCGGTCGAAGGCCAAACCGCCCAGTCGTGATAAGGGTCGAACTGACCTGTGACGAGACGTGGAACGAGACAGCCGTATGAAGCGCCGACCTTATGACAACCGGTCGGGAACCACTTGCCGATGATGACGAAGATACGTGCGTCAACACCGCTCAGCTCACTCGGGATTTCGATATAGTTCACATCTCCGTAGCCGGCACCCTCAAGCGTAGGCTCGTTTTTCCATGTGATACGGAACAGATTCAAGGGATCGATATCCCATGAACCGACGTTTTTCAGTCTCTTCTTAATCTTCTCGGGAACTTTGTTAACGGGGTCGCGCAATTGCGCAAATGTCGGAATGACTATGTTGTTTTCACGAGCGCGCTTTATCGCATTCTCAAGCCCTTCCGGATGGATCGTCAGATCGATCATAGATGTTTCTCCTTGCATTGTGATAATAGTTGATTGGCTGTGGGTAAGTCTGTGAAAATTCCCATACCTAAGTACCTAAAGACTATCGTCATTCTACGTTTTAGTAAATGATTCTAAATGAACAGACTCTATCGACGGATTCGCCGCAAATTTTCGCATAAAAGCAATAAAACGCTAAAAAAATCGTTTTTTTTCGGCTTTCTACATAAGAACAACGCAAAAATGACGTGAAAGGATTATGGCTCCATTACATGTCATCGCCCGAAATTTCGCTGCTCATGCTATCCTCTTTCGCCATAGCTTCTTGCTTTTCAGCTTTCTTATTTACGTAATGGTAAAAGATGAAACCGATGACGGCCGCAACGGCGCCGATGCCGAACACGATCGCGGCGAAGACGTATTCCTTTGAGCCGAGCAATCCGCCGCTGACCGTCGATGTCACGACGGAGAAAAAGCGCGCGAGCAAAATCTTCATCCACGTGCCAAGCTTCATCGGCGTCAACCCCGCCAAATACGTCAAGATATCTTTCGGCGTTCCGGGGATAAACATCAGCAAAAACATGAGCAAATTCAGTTGCCTCGGTCGATTAAACAGTTTGACACCGTCGATTTGTTCAGGCTTGAAGAATAACTCGATGACGGGACGACCGTATCGTTTGACAACGAGAAAAATGATGATGCTCGCCGCATAGATGGCTGCCATGGAAAGCACCGTACCTTCAAAGGAGCCGAAGGCATAGCCGGCGGCAAGCTCAAACGGTTCGCCGGGGATCACCGCGAGTATGACTTGGAGCATCGTCAGCATAAAGAAAAGAAACCGCGACCAAACAGGGAAATCGTTAACGAGCGCGCGCACCTTGTCGGCGTCAGCGAGAAAACTGACTAGCGGCTTGCCCCAAACGGCAAAAGCAACCGCCGGCCCGACGATCATCAGAGTGATAAGCGTAACGGCGAGAATTCGTTGAAAAAGGCGCCGTCTGCGAGCGGCGAGCAAAATCCCCGCGTTTTTGAAATCGTTCTCTTGCTTCATCTACAGTCGTTCTCGAATCTTTCCGTCATCTCTTCGCTTTACATGAAAAAGCGCAAGATAATACTTGCGCCTTTTGTTAACCACTACGTGTCGCTAAACTCGTTCGATCATTACAGCGTCTGCTGTGCAATGCCGGCAATGTTGGACAGGACCCAGTCGAACTCAGTTGCCGTCACCATCGAGTGGCAGTAGCTGCAACGCGCTGATTGCGTCAAGTTGATCGGCGCGCCGCAGTGCGGACAATTACGACTCAATTCAGTCTTGCCGCTCTCATCGGTCGGCGCGGGCGTCTGGACGCCTCTCGTGCGGATCATCGTCCACTCATACGTCATGAACTTCTCGCGGTTAGGATCGCCGGACACCACCTTGCCCGTCGCCTCCTCGATCGTATAATCAACGATCCGTGTCGTCAGACGGAGTTTCAGGTTGTCGTGCTGCTCATCTTGATAGAACTCGTTGAGCGTGACATTCATGACGGCAATACGCTCAATGCGGTTAACGTATCCACGATTAACAAGATCCTGTAGTTGACGCGCCATCTGGCTGTAGAGATCGTCCGTCATACGAGCACGCATAGGCTCCCAATCACGATGCTCCCACGCATGCTGCATTTCGGTATACAAATTAGCGACCTTCTCGCGCATCTCGGCTTCCGTGAAGAACGGATCGATCGCGCGAACTTTGTTGGCGATGTTGGCAGAATGCTCCGGCGAAATCTGTCGTGTCGTCGGCGTGACGGTTCCTGTGCCGCCAAACTTGCCACCGCCCTTTTTCCGAAGGATCGTGATGACGATAAAAATAACAACAGCGATAATCGCTATCATGGGAGTAGACCCAGTGAAAAAAAACGTACCGCCGCCATCGTAATCGCTGTCCCAGCCGCCACCGTCCCAGCCGCCAGGATCGAAGTCAAAATCACTGTCGCCGCCGATATTGCCGGCATCGAGCGGGGCAGGAATCATACGCATTTCGGCAAATACGACTGCGCTAAATCCGATCAGCATTCCAATCAGCATCGCGAGCGCAATCAGGAACACGAGCACACGCTTCAATGTTTTATTCATACAGGCTGCCGTCCTTCACACGTTTTACCGCTACGTCGGGATAACCGCAAACAATGAAAAACTCTGCGGAATGACCATCAACGACACGTTACTCTTTTCATCACTATACCATTTATAGAGAGAGAAATAGAACGTCGGAGGCGTCTTATATGACGCGCTCCGACATGATAATTTCAACTTCTTCGGGGTTGAGTCCGACCATCGCCTCTCCGAGGTTCTCCGAGATATGCGCCAGACGTTCGGGATCATCGTAGTGCTCGCACGCTTCGACAATCGCCTTCGCGCGCTTGACAGGATCTCCTGACTTGAAAATGCCCGAGCCGACAAAGACGCCCTCCGCTCCGAGCTGTCGCATGAGAGCGGCATCCGCCGGTGTCGCGACGCCGCCGGCTGAGAAGTTCGGCACGGGGAGTTTCCCATGTTCGTGGACGTAAAGGAGCAGGTCGATCGGCACCGCCAAATCGCGCGCCATAACGAAGAGTTCATCTTCGCGAAGCGAAACGGCCTCTCTGATTTCTCCCGCAATTTGACGCATATGTGTGACTGCTTGGACGATATCGCCCGTACCGGGCTCGCCCTTTGTCCTGATCATCAGAGCGCCTTCCGAAATACGACGCAGCGCCTCATCGAGCCCTCGCGCGCCGCAAACAAACGGTACGCGGAACTTGCGTTTATCGATGTGATGCAACTCGTCCGCAGGTGTCAACACTTCGCTTTCGTCGACGAAATCGACGCCGATTGCTTCCAGAATCTGCGCCTCGACGAAATGACCGATACGAACCTTTGCCATAACGGGAATTTTCACGGCTGCCATAATTGACTTCACCATACCTGGATCACTCATGCGCGACACGCCGCCGGCCGCTCTGATATCGGCAGGCACGCGCTCAAGAGCCATAACCGCAACGGCACCGGCTTCCTCTGCAATAACCGCCTGTTCAACATTGACGACATCCATAATGACGCCGCCTACGAGCTTACCGGCCAGTTCCCGATCAAATTTCTTCATTAGATATTTTCCCTCCGTGCAAAAATCGTAATAAGACAGTGTATTCGCGGGAAAAAGGGGCAAGATACCCGTGCCCCGCCCATGCTTTCGTCCATTTTTCTTGACCAGCCATAGTATACGACGACCCCCTCGAGAACGCAAGAACACTTGACGTTCGGCACAAATGCAACAAAAAAATTTATTCTATCGGACACTTTGTGACGTGAAGCCGTCCGTACTATTCTCAACCGCCTAGAAGATCTTGGGAAGATGGTCCACTACTACCCGTTTTAAACGGCGGACTTACAAAACTGCTTCGTAAATGGCCATCGAATCGCGGTATGTGAGGGGTACGTAACCCTTCAATGTGCGGAACTCGCAATTCTTAGCCATTTCTTCCAAGTATTGGTCGTCAATCCCGACTTCCGACAATGTCATGGGAAGATCGAGAGACATGAAGAACGCTTCTGTTTTATCGATGGCCTGATTGGCAATGTCGTAGGGATCGCCGTCAGGATTCAATCCCCAGACGTTCACGCCAAATTCAACAAATTTGCCGACAGTTTCATCGCTCAGCACATATCTCATCCATGGAGGCGTCAAAATCGCCAGGCCGACCCCGTGCGTGATATCGTAATAGGCACTTAATTCGTGTTCCAGATAGTGTACGGTCCAAGGAACTTCCTGCCCAAGACTGCAAATGCCGTTGATGGCAAGCGAGCCAGCCCACATGAGATTGGCTCTGGCTTCGTAGTTGTTCGGTTCCTCGAAAGCTATAGGACCGTAGTGTATGCAAGTCTTTAATATGGACTCGCAAAACCGCGCCTGTAGATAAGCTCCTTTAACGGGCGTGAAGTAATTCTCAAGCGTGTGACTCATAATATCCGTCACACTGGCAGCAGTCATCGCCTTTGAAACGGAAAACGTGTATTCGGGATCCATGATCGAAAACTTCGGTTTTAGCAGGATGGACGCGGTGCCCCTTTTTTCACGCGTTTCAAGCTTGGAAATCACCCCGGTGCCATTCATCTCCGAGCCGGTCGCTGCCAGCGTGAGAACAGAGACGACGGGCAAGGCATCTACAATCTTTTTTGGATCAAGTACGAGCTCCCAAGCATCACCCTCATAGAGTGCAGCGGCTGCCACTATCTTGGCGCAGTCGATGACGCTACCTCCGCCCACCGCCAACACAACGTCCACGTCATGCTTTTTGCACAGAACGCTTCCTTGACGGACAGATTCAATTCTGGGATTAGGATCCACGCCGGACAACTCAAAGAAATCCATGTCAAGTTGCTCGAGGATGCGAACAACTTCATCGTAAAGCCCCATTTTCTTGATACTGTCTTTGCCGTAAACAAGTAAAACCCGTTTACCGTATTGGGCGATTTGATTCAGATTCTCGATCGCTCCCTTGCCAAAAAAGATTTCCGTTGGCACATTGTAATGGAAATTCTTCATTGTCATTCTCCTTCAATTCTGAACTGACAGACTGCCCTGCAAAGGTCGGTCAACAATTAATATCTTCGTCCTCTTAGTCTAATGAGTCATACTCTTTTGTAATCTTCTCTGTATCTATTCGTGAAATACCATACTCCATCTTCTCTGCGAACACGTCCTCCCTTCACCTCCAGAGCAAAAACACCAAGTTTAGGAGCAAGCACTAGAAAATCAATCTCACCGTACATATGCCTATTGTGATTTGATATTCCTAATGAATGGAGTACGACTCAATTCTCTGTATTTGGAGCATTCGCGAACCACTCGAAAATCCGCTTCTCTGCTCTGCTCTCGATGCTTGGCGATATCACAGAGGGAATCATCTTAGCCATAAAACACCTCATTTTTCATTAGGAATCAGTTGGTCGATTCGCTAAGATGGACATCTAACTGTATAAATATTATATACCATCTATTTCGAATGAACCCCCTCGTCTAATAAACGCGCTGCGCTTGATAAGAGACGCAATGCGAGAGAAAGGTCAATAGTTTCGCGTTCAGTTATAATCCTAATTAAGCATAAATAGAAGGTTATAAGACGGTATCAATTCATGAGCAATTTTGAAGAAAAAGAATACACGGTGTTCGATCTTTTCCAAAAGCAGTGGGCACTTGTATCTGCGGGTAACATGGAACATTTCAATTCCTGCACAATTGGTTGGGGCAGCATGGGCACCCTGTGGACAAGACAGGGAAAGAACGGTGCCATCTTAACGGTGTACGTCCATCCGGCACGCCACACATGTGATTTCTTAATCAGAAATGAGACTTTTACCGTCAGCTTTTTCTCTCCAAGGTATAAGAAAGCATTGGGTTACATTGGATCTCACTCGGGCCGCGATGTAAACAAAGTGGAGATGGCAAATCTCACGCCTGTCGCAATAGGTAAAAGCGTTACCTATGAAGAAGCGAACTTAACCTTCCTTTGTCGAAAAATCTATCAACATCCATTTGACAAAGACGGGCTAGCCTCAGACATACAGGAATACTATCAAGCCAATCCGAGGTCGTTTCCCAGAGATAAACATGGAGAATGGCAGCCGCACTGGATGTTTATCGGCGAGATTATTGAAGTAGACGATAAACGGCATAGCCTTTTCTCAAGTGCAGAATATCTCGTCCGGGATATGGAAGAAAATACAAAACTAAGAAACAATCAGTGATGTTTCTTATATAGTTCCCTGCTTTATTGTGGTATTTTATATGAGAGTATCTTCCTGAGTTTTGTTTTTAAAACGCAGGAGCCAACGTGAAGGAGGAATCAACGAATGAAAAAGTATTTAGCCATACTTTTGGCAGCACTCATGGTATTTGGTGCGGTCGCCCTCGTCGGTTGCGCACCGAAAGATGAGCCGGAAGTCAGCAAACCCGATGAATCGAAAGCCCCTGAAGCCAGCGGGGATTATAAGAAAGATCCCAAAGACATGAAAGTGGTCGCCCTGCTTTCAGGTGTCATCACCGACAACGGCTGGAATCAGATCTGTTACGAGTCCGTTAAGAATATTGCGGATAAATACGGCATCGAGGCGGAGTACAACGAGAACATCGCTGTATCGGACATGGCCGAATATATTAGAACATATGCTGAAGAAAAGTACGACATGATCATTGTCCATGGCTCGCAATTCAAAGCGTCTGCGGAGGATCTGGCTCGCGAGTATCCCGATTCGCATTTCTGCCTGTCGTACGGATTCCGTGTTGATGAGAGCACGGCTGACCAAGTCCAAGACATCCCAAATCTCGCGTACGTCGGACCCGTCAATATGGGAGTGCTGATCGGCGCGATCATGGGTATTTTGACCGAGACTAATAAAGTGGTCTTCCTCGGCGGACAGGATATCCCCGCGATCACGGATATCGTTTCAGGCATTGAAGAAGGTGTTCGCCTGACGAATAAAGAAGCCGTTGTCACGACAGACTACTTGGGCACGCTGACCGACGCAGACCTCGCAAAAGAGCGCGCAACTGCGTTTATCAACGATGGCTATGACGTCGTTTCTGCAAGTGCGAATACTGCCCAGCTAGGTTGCCTGTATGCGGCGGAAGAGAAAGGCGTTTACGCACTCGGATTCAATGGCGACCAGTACGGAGTCGCGCCTGATGCCGTTGTACTCTCCGTTATGCGTAACTACCCCGCGATCTATGAGGACGTCTTCCTGTCTATTGCCAAAGGCGAGTGGAAGAGCGGCATGGTGGTATACACACTGAAAGATAACGGCACGATCGTATCGGACTGGCACGGTTGGGACGAGAAACTCCCGAAAGAAAAAGTCGATGCCATCAACGATGTGATCCAAAAACTCTACAAGGGTGAACTTGGCGATTATTAATATCGCTCTTTTCAGTCGGGGCGGGGGCCTTAGCCTTTCGCCCCGACCTTTATGACACGTGTCATAAAGCCGTAATAGTGTGTAGCAAAGAGCTACTGGTTCCTGTCGCTTTTGGTTTTGAACGCGGCAGATGAATGCATGAACTCCGCCGAATCCGCAACCGCGAAAAGCGGAGTTTTTTCAAAGTACGCAGTATAAAACTGAAAAATGGGGACGTTCAAGTGAAAGCATTATTCACCTCTAAAATGAAAACTCAGGGAAAAGCAGGTGTGCAGCAGATCCTTGTTTCATTCAGCGCGACTGTGTTCGCGCTGGTGTTAGGCATGCTTCTGATTTATGCGATCGGCTTTGATCCTTTTTCGGCTGCAGTATCGATGGTCGAGGGTGCATTCGGAAGTAAAAACGCTTTTGGCGAAACGCTTGTGAAGATGACACCCTTGATATTTACCGGGATGAGTTACGCGCTTGCAAGCCGGTGCGGACTGACAAACCTCGGTATGGAGGGGCAGCTCTACATGGGAGCGCTTGCAGGAACGGCAACCGGCATTTACGTCGCGGGTCTACCCGCCGCGCTTCACTTGCCGCTGACCATTCTTGCAGGCTTCATCGGCGGCGGTCTTTGGGGGCTGATCGCCGGCGCGCTCAAGGTGCGGTTCGGCGCGAGTGAAATCATCACGACCGTCATGTTGAATACGATCGCTATCAGCTTCATCGACTATATGGTTAATGGTCCGATGATTGAGCCGCCGGGCATAAACTGTCAGACACAGCCGGTCAGGAGTTCCGCACAACTACCGACTCTTATTTCAGGCACAAGGGCACATTGGGGCTTTGTCATCGCCATCGCCTTTGTCGTGCTCTTCTGGCTATTCCTTTGGCGAAGTAAACGCGGTTATGAAGTACGCGTCGCCGGGCTGAATCTATCGGCTGCCCGTTATTCGGGTATTCACACGAACAGAAACATTCTGCTCGTCATGTTCCTTGCAGCCGGTCTTGCCGGTCTTGCCGGATGCAACGAAATTCTCGGCATACAGATTCGCATGATTCCTGAAATCTCACCCGGTTACGGGTTTGACGGCATTGCGGTGTCACTGATCGGCAACAACACGCCGTTCGGTATTGTAATCGGAGCGCTGCTGTTCGGCGCATTTCGCGCAGGGGGCAACCGGATGCAGATCAGGGCAAAAGTGCCGAATGCCATCGTTTCGGTGGTGCAGGCGCTCGTTATTTTCGCCGTGGTCGCCAGCCAGATGTTGCTCGATAAGTGGAATGAACATCAGATGAAAAAGATAAATCGTCAGGAAAGCGAGGTGGCTTAGCATGGATTTACTTCAAACCATCGGAGGCTATCTGTTTACGGACATCCGCATGGCGGCTCCGGTTCTTCTGGCAGGGCTCGGACTGTTGCTCATGAATTGGAGCGGTCTATTGAACATCGGCGCTGAGGGCATTATGTTAATCTCCGCGCTTGCCGCCGTCGTGGGATCACATTTTTTTGGAAGCGTTTGGATGGGCCTTTTGCTGGCCATGTTGGCAGGTGCTGTATTCGGTCTGCTCTTTGCCGTACTCACGGTGACGCTTCGCGCAAATCAAACGGTGGTCGGTGCCGCACTCAATATTCTCGGACTGAGCCTTTCAACCACGCTTAATCGCGTTTTCTTCGGCATCGAGACGACCGTAACCAAAGTCGATGCCTTTCAGGTATGGGAGATCCCGCTCTTATCGAAAATACCTCTCATCGGGCGTGCGTTTTTTGCCCAGATGCCTATTGTCTACATCGCCTTCTTGCTCGTTCCTCTGATACACTACTTCCTTTTCAAAACGAAGCCCGGTCTCAATCTTCGTTCGGTCGGCGAAAATCCGCGAGTGGCGGATACGCTTGGTATCAATGTGTATCGCACACAGTATTTGGCGACGATTGTCGGAAGTATGATTATCGCCGTGGGAGGCGCGTTTCTTTCGACAGGACTGCTGAACTTCTTCGCAGAAGATATGGTTGCCGGACGAGGCTATATCGCGCTGGCAGCAGTAATCTTCGGTAAATACAGACCGACCGGTATCATGTTCGCAGCGATGATTTTCATGGCGGGCAACGTGGTCAGCAATGTCCTTCAGGTGGCAGGTGTCGGCATCCCGTATACGTTCCTGACGATGATACCCTATATCCTGACGATCATCGCATTGACCATTTTCGCAAGCCGTGCTGTGGCGCCCGCCTCACTCGGCAGACCGTACAAGCGCGGCTAAGGAGTAGATCATGAGTGTCATTCTTGAAATGGAGAATATCTGCAAACAGTTCCCCGGCGTGTTGGCAAATGACCGTGTCTGTTTCTCAGTAAAAAAGGGGGAAGTACACGCGCTTTTAGGTGAAAACGGCGCCGGCAAAAGCACATTGATGAATATCTTATGCGGTCTTTATAAGCCGACGTCCGGAGAAATTCGATTGGAGGGTGAGCTGGTTCAGTTTAGCTCCGCGCGCGATGCGATGGAACTTGGCATCGGTATGGTGCACCAACACTTTATGCTTGTTCCGACCATGACGGTAACTGAAAACTGTCTGATCGGCGACAAGGAAGGAGGCTCTATAAAACTTGATCGCAAAGAAGCCGGACAACGTTTAAAAGAGCTTGCTGAGCGCTACGGCATGGAGATTGATCCCGATGCGATTGTCGGGACGCTTTCCGTCGGCGAAATGCAACGAGTCGAGATTATTAAGGCGTTGTTTCGCGGCGCAAAAATCCTGATTCTTGATGAGCCTACCGCGGTACTGACGCCACAAGAGGCGCGCGCGCTTTTTAAGATGATTCGCGCGCTGACGGATAATCAATTCACGGTCATTTTTATCAGTCACAAATTAGATGAAGTCAAAGAGATTTCGGATCGCGTGACTGTACTACGTCTGGGCGCGGTGGTAGGAACCCACGATATCGCCCAGTGTTCAATTGAAGAACTTGCGCGTCTGATGGTCGGGCGTGAGATCATTTTCGACGTCGTTGAGCGCCAACATCCTGTCGGCGATATACTGCTTGAGGTGAACAATTTGTCCTTGCATCGCCTACACTCGCATGAAAGCAACAAGTTGCTCGATGATCTTTCTTTTGAAATCCACGAAGGAGAAATACTCGGGATTGCAGGTGTCGATGGTAACGGGCAGGCCGAACTTGTCGAATGCTTAACCGGCATTCGCAAAGCGTCAAGCGGTGACGCCATTTATCAGGAGAAAGATCTGCTTCACCTTTCGACGCGCGATATTATGTCTCACGATGTCTCGCACATCCCGCAGGATCGACAAAAAACAGGTCTTGTCATGCCTATGACACTGGTTGAGAATTTTGCGTTGCAAGACTATTACAAAACAAGCTTTGGGAAAAGAGGTTTTTTGAACTGGACTAGTGTTGAAGAACGTAGCTCAAAGCTGATTCAGGATTTTTCAATTAAAACGCCGAGCGCCTATGAATTGGCTCAGAACCTCTCCGGTGGCAATCAGCAGAAAGTGGTGGCGGCGCGTGAAATCAGCCGTGAACCCAAATTGTTGATCGCCATGCATCCGACACGCGGTCTCGACGTCGGTGCCGTGGAGTACATCCACAATCAGCTGATTGATCAGCGCGACAAAGGTGTCGGTATCATGCTCGTCTCGACCGAGTTGGAAGAAATCATGCGACTCAGCGATCGTATCATCGTGCTCTATGAAGGTCGTGCCATGGGATGCGTCCGACCGTCAGAAACGACCATCGAAGAGATGGGTCTCATGATGGGCGGCCGTACGTTAGATGAGATCCGAAATGGGCGTGTCAAGGAGGCACCTGTCGAAAACATGGTGATGTGATCCGACGACGGTCACATGCGTTGAAACAGAAGAATGTGCTGAGCGCGCCCGGAACGGGCGCGCTCACTTGATGCGGCGACATACATTACTTGAGCGGCAAATCCACCTCGTAAACTTAACCTCAAACTTGAAACAAACATCAAGCAACACACTCCTTATTTCAAATTGAACCTTGAAATTGAAATAAGAGAGAAGTGTTACGGGTGTCGCCCTTGCGGTGCAATAATCTTGATTTAACACCGAACATCGACCGAATAGGACGAAAATAAGACCGAATACAACTATTATGTTGAAAATAAAAAGATCTACTGTTTATCATGATAATACTAATCCGCACACTTTATCGTTGTGCGGAGCGATTATTGCGTATGCGTAAAAGAAGGCAAGGGTTGATATGGATGTGCGATTCCGTTTTGTTGAGGATGACACGGTCGACGGCATAGAAATCACTGTGCGCGCGAAAAATAGAGACCATAAAGTTGAAGCTCTTTTTGAGGCTATTTTGTCGAAGCTATCACAAAATGCAAAAAAGATGTTAGCCTGTCAGGCGTTCTATGAAAAATATAACATCAATCTTGATGACGTCATTCTTCTTATGCGCGATGGTCGTTACGTCACCGCCGTGACAACTAACGGTGACCACATCATTAAGGATGCGTTGTCGCGGGCTGAGGAACTCCTTGATCCCATTTGGTTCGTGCGTATTTCCCAGTCTGAGATCGTCAATTTGAAATATCTGGAACATTGGGATTTTGTCAGCGGCGGGTTTATTCAGATCAGAATGGCAAACGGGATAAAGTGCTACACGTCAAGACGATACACCAAGCAGATCCGTGAAAAGATTCAAAAAAGGAGGATAGGACGATGAAAAAGCGTTTGCTTATACGATCGCTCATCGGTCTTGTTGCAGGTGCGATGATGGCACATCTCTTTACTCTTTTGAGCAATCAATTAACAAAGGGTGTGTGGCTACTGTGTATGCCGGGATTGACTGAAGAAATCGGCTTCGTCGGAGCAGTGATTCTTCAAACCGTCCTCGGTGCTCTGTTCGGCGCCGTCGCGTTTGGGGGGATTTGTTTTTTCGATATTGAGAGCTGGAGCCTTCTGCGATCATCAGCGGTCCACTGTGTCACTATACTCGTATCATATCTCACTGTGGGACTGATACTTCGCTGGTTTTCTCCACACATCATACCGATTCTGATCATGATGGCAATCATCGTCTTGGTCTATGCGTTGATATTGCTGTTTATGTATCTCGGGTGGAAAAGAGAAATGCGTAAAATGAACGTTTTGACGGAAGAATACAAAAAGGAGCATGCGCAATAAAGGCGAGATTGCACTCAAAGACTGTTGATTTTTTCAGCGAGTGTTTTTCCCTCGCCTTCGTTTAGTGGGATGACACGCTGGTTCGCGCTGCCGCGAAATGGAAGGAGGAGTGAGCGCTCCTCGAGAATAAACGGCCCATCGACCAGAAGATCGACACGGTCGAGCAAGTGACCGATGCCAGGTTGTGTTTCTTGGAGTTTTCGGAGTTGTGAAAGTGAATATCCCGTGTAGGCGATGACGTTACCTTCGGCAGCGTGGACATGGTCGGCGATGATGATGAGCGGTTCTGGTTGGAGAAACGGCTCGCCTCCCGTGAATGTGATGCCGGAAAGGAGCGGGTCGCTGTTGTAGAGGGCGGTAATCTCCTCGACCGTCATCTCGCGCCCGCCTGCTGGATCGTGAGTTTCGGGGTTGTGACAGCCGGGGCAGTTATGGTGACAGCCCTGGCAAAAGAGCGCGAACCGGATACCGGGTCCGTCCGTGACGGACTCCAGAACAATGCCGGCGACACGGATCGTTCGTGTCATCAGATTCTGACGACGTGCTTCACGCGTTGACGTTCTTCGCACTGCTTGGCGTCATTGAAGCGGTCGGTCGTTCCGACGAGATAACCCGTTATTCTGCGAATCCTTTGAAAGTTCACGCCTTCTCCAACAGTTGCATGTTTGCTGATCATGGTGGTCTCCTTTGTTCTCGATCGATGTGGAAGGCTCTCGCCTCTGTACTTGCTCTTGCTGATATTTCCTTATGTTCGTTAACACGACGGCGGGACGTCGGGGTAGCGGCGTCTAAGTTCTTCAAGTTTTTCGACGGAGATCGATTCGCCGGCGCGCCGTCCGCACCGCGGACAGACGTCGTTGATGATACCCGTGTACCCGCAGACGGGATCTCGGTCAATGGGATGGTTGATCGAGCCATATCCGACTCCCTTGTCTTTCATGAACAACACGATGTGTTCGAAAGCGTCCAGATTGTTCGCCATATCGCCGTCCAGTTCGACGTAGCTGATATGCCCCGCATTCGTCAAGGCATGATACGGCGCCTCGCGACAAATCTTCTCCGCAGCCGTAATCGGAAAGTAAACAGGGATATGGAACGAATTCGTGTAGTAGTCGTGATCGGTGATCCCGTGAAGCTCTCCGTATTTTTTCCTGTCAATGCGGAGGAAACGCCCCGACAGCCCTTCGGCAGGCGTGGCGAGTAACGTGTAATTGAGGCCTTCCAGCCGACCCTGCTCATCGCAGCGCTCTCTCATATGGCGGACGATGGCAAGGCCCAGCTCCTGACTTGCCGCACTCTCGCCATGGTGCATTCCCGTCAGCGCGACGAGCGTCTCTGCGAGTCCGATGAAGCCGACGCTCAGTGTTCCGTGCATGAGCACTTCGCCAACTTCGTCGTCCACACTAAGTTCTTCCGAGCGGAGCCACACGCCCTGCCCCATCAGGAACGGGTAATTGTAGACGCGTTTTTTGCGCTGGATATTGAACCGGTGTTTCAGTTGACGGAAGACAAGGTCTAGCTTCTTATCGAGTGAAGCGAAAAATGTCTCAACCGATCCGCGCGCTTCAATGCCGAGACGCGGCAGATTGATCGATGTAAAGGAAAGGTTGCCGCGCCCTTTCGTCACTTCGCGGTCGGGATCGTAGACGTTGCCGATCACGCGCGTACGACACCCCATGTAGGCCACTTCCGTATCGGGGTCTCCTTCGCGGTAGTATGCGAGATTAAAGGGTGCATCGAGGAAACTGAAATTCGGGAACAGACGCTTCGACGACGTCCTGATCGCCTTTTGGAAGAGGTCATAGTTCAGATCGCCGGGGGTGTTTACGCCTTCTTTCACCTTGAAAATCTGCACGGGGAAAATCGGCGTTTCGCCGTTTCCGAGCCCTTCAAGCGTTACCTCGAGCAATTCCGACATCACCATCCGCCCGGCCTCCGACGTATCGGTTCCATAATTGAGCGAACTGAAAGGAACTTGAGCGCCGGCGCGCGAATTCATTGTATTCAGATTGTGAACAAGCGCCTGCATCGCCTGATTCGTGTCGCTTCTCGTTCTCTCGAGAGCGAGTTCAAGGATGCGATCAATCGATTCGGCTGTGCTCCCGTTCAAAAGCTCGACGAGATCTTGCCTGAGAGAATCAGAGTCCTCTAGTCGCTCGATCCTATCCACACACATTTTGACCTTATCGAGATCGAGCTCCTCGCCTGCAAGTGAAGCCCATCCCGTCAAAATACCGATCACCCTCTTCCGGTACGTCTTGATCACGCCGGGCGCCATCGCATAATCGAAATCGGGGATTGATTGCCCGCCGTGCATCTCGTTCTGATTCGCCTGAAGAGCGATGCACGCGAGCGCCGCATAGCTGTTGATACTCTGCGGCTCGCGCAGGTAACCGTGCCCCGTGGAAAATCCGTCGTGAAACAGTTTCTGCAAATCAATCTGGCAGCACGTCTCCGTCAGCATGTAGAAATCTTTATCGTGAATGTGGATGTCACCGGCTGTGTGCGCCTCTTCGATCTCTTCCGGAAGAATGTAGCGATCGATGAAATATTTGGAACCCTCGGAGCCGTATTTGAGCATCGTACCCATCGCCGTGTCGGCGTCGATGTTGGCATTCTCGCGTTTCATGTCAACATCGTGTGCGCTCGCGAACGTCATGTCCTGATACAGCTTCATCAGATCGTCAATGGAGTCGCGTCGACGCGTGTGCGTCTCGCGGTAAATGATGAAGGCTTTCGTCGTGCGGAACAGCCGCTCGGAGAATAGGGTATATTCGACAAGATCTTGAATTTCTTCGACGGAAGGCGTCTCGGAGGAGATCGATGCGATGACCGTATCGGTCATTCGATCAAGGACGTCGTCCGATACGAATTCGCTCGGGATGGAGCGGTTCGCCAATTCCATCGCGCGTCTGATCTTAAAACGATCAAACGATGCGAGCGTGCCGTCACGCTTGATCACATGGGTCGGGTCGGGAGCTGTTATGACATGCAGAGCGTCGCTGATCTCTGATTCGATTCTCTTTTGTGTCTGCAAAACGCTTCCGTCAAGCGACATGGCTTTCGTCTCCTCTCCTCTTCAACTACACCATGTAGTGGCTAACTAGAAAGGACAATACCATATATTGTGGTATCTCGCCAGATGCGTCATATTACAATTCAATGACAATCCATCCCCAATATCGATGTCAAAGACTCTATTTTCCGGGTATTAACGCCACCACAGACGCCGATAACCCATGGACTGTTTCCTCGATATCGAACTTTCATCGCTCATGGTAAAATGGTGCAAGAGCGTTACTTCGGCTCCCCTGCGTCGACTTGTTTGTATACATTCTTCGGGCGTATTCGATCGCGTCACACGGATGCCGTTGTAACACTTTGCGTTTTACGCATGTCGGTTAGTCGTGTAGGGAAACTGTAAGAATAGCCATGAGAGATATCTTCAAAACTGCGCTTATCATTGTCAATCCGCAGGCAGGAAGGCACGGATCGAACGATGCAGCCGAGCAACTCATCCAAGAGTTGCAAAATGGTGGTGTTCGAACGTGCAAAAGGAGAACGACCGGTATTAGTGATGCGCGTGACATCGCCTTCCATGAGGCAGAAAAATACGATCTCGTCGTCGCATGCGGCGGTGATGGGACACTCTCGGAAGTCGTTTCGGGACTCATGCGGTTGGAGTCGCCTCCCCCGGTCGGCTTTTTGCCGGTCGGTTCCACTTGTGACGTCGCGCGGACTTTCAATCTATCCTCAAATCCAAAACAAGCGGCGCGTGAAATGCTACACGGCGTCTCGTTCGCCATCGACATCGGTCGAGTCTCGGGGTCAGCGCCTCTCTTGCGCAGCGATCTGCCTAAAGGCGTCGTGCCGGAGCATGAAGAGCAGCTCCCCGATTACTTTACGTATATTGCAAGTTTCGGCGCCTTTACCGAGACTTCCTACGCGACGAGGCGCACTTTAAAAAAGAGGTTCGGGCACCTCGCGTACGTATGGACCGGCCTTCAATCTGTTAAGGACATCGCGCCGATGGAAGTAAACGTCACAATTGACGGAGTAGACTATTCGGGCAGCTATATTTTCGGAGGCATCATCAACTCCTTTTCCGTCGGCGGCATGATAAGGCTTGAAGACGTCATATTCGACGACGGCCTTTTCGAGGTAATGCTCGTCAAACCGCCGCAAAACGTCGGACAGATCGCCAAGCTTCTCTCGCGTCTCCTACAACGCAAGAGGACGAACGCGATCATCAGCAAGAAAGCGCGCGAAGTCATCTTCACATTCAAAGAACCTGTTTCCTTTACCGTCGACGGCGAATACGGCGGTTCGCGAACGAGATGGCACGTCTACAACGTGCCTTCCGCTATCAAATTGCGCGTCGACCACCCTCCCACCTCGTGACGCTTGCGCCTGAGAACGCAGAGGCGATCGACAAGGCAACGCCTTAGATGGGAGTTGTCATCGGATATTAATCGAAAAGAGAAGGTATATGGCTCACGACTCACCGCTCCGACGAGCGACTGACAAAAGAAAGCGTCAGGATGAAGGCCTAGGCTTTCTCCTTCAATACGAGAATGTCGCATGGTATGAGAACGGCGTCGTGCGCATACTTGACCGCCGCGTCTACCCGACTGAAATTGCCTATGTGACGTGCGTTGATGTCCGAGACGTGGCACAAGCGATCACCGACATGGTGACACAGAGTGCCGGTCCCTACACGGCGGCAGGAATGGGCATGGCGCTCGCGGCATCCAAGTGTGCCAATCGACGAGAATCGGAGCAAATGGCATATCTCGAAGAAGCGGCCGAGACGCTCTCAACGGCTCGCCCTACGACTGAACCGAGAATGCGTAAGATCACGCAAGGGGCGTTGCGCGCGGCTGCCGACGCGTTTACCTCCGGCGAGAGCGACGTCTCCGATACGCTATTTAATTTGGCCTTTGATTCACTCGAAAGGCGATACGCCCGCATGTCCGTTGTCGGGGAAAACTTCATCACTCTTTTGCCGAAAGAATCGGTCGTCATGACACAGTGTTTCGGCGAGACGATCGTCGGCACGGCATTGCGAGCGGCGCGCGAAGCGGGATACGTCATCAAGCTGTTTTGCCCCGAAACGCGCCCGTATTTTCAAGGGGCGAGACTGACTGCTAGCGTCGCGGCAGACATGGGGTTCGACGTGACAGTCATCACCGACAACATGCCTGCGGAAGTCATGGCGAACCGGTACATCGATGTCTTCACATCGGCTGCCGACGCGATCACGATGGATGGCTATGTCGTCAACAAAGTCGGGACACTGCAGATCGCCATCTTGGCGAATTACTTCGACATTCCGTACTTCGTCACGGGTATCCCCGATACGATTTATTCTTGGGAAGTGACGATTGAGCAACGAGATCCTGAGCTCGTCCTCGAGGCGCGCGGTATTCGAAATACTAAGGAAACCGTTAAGGGATATTATCCTTCCTTTGACATCACGCCGCCCCATCTCATCTCCGGCGTTGTCACGGATCGGGGAATTCTGACACCTCATTCGATATCGGCTTACATGCGTATTCCTTTTGAAGAAATCGACTACTACGGAGGGTTCACTATCTGACCGAAGGATAGAACATATAGGCTCTCTAATTACCGTAGTCGATAAGATGATAGTACTGTTTGTTTCCTGGCATGTAGTAAAGCGGATAATTGAATTCGTCGTTCGTATGCCCGGAGAAAGTGGCTGTCACGCGTCTAGCTTTTCAAAACACGTCGGTTCGTGTATCATACATAATGGGTTTTTGCCTAATTCACGACAAGGAGGTGCAATCAATGTCTGACACGAAGATTCGACTTACAGAGTTGACCAAAGCAGGCGGTTGAGGTTCGAAAATAGGGCCGGCGGTCCTATCGGAACTTCTGTCCGGATTGCCCAAAGTGGTAGACGAACGCCTTCTTGTCGGTTACGACTCTAGTGATGACGCTGCCGTCTATATCGCATCGGAAGAAATCGCGATCATTCAGACACTTGACTTCTTCCCTCCTGTCGTCGACGACCCGTACGATTTCGGTCGTATCGCGGCCGCGAATGCGATCAGCGATGTGTATGCGATGGGTGCCACCCCGAAAATAGCATTAAACCTGCTTTGCTTCTCGAATTGCCTCAGCTTGGCTGTTGTACGCAAAATACTCGAGGGTGGCGCGGATAAATGCATGGAAGCCGGTGCCATTATCGCCGGAGGGCATAGCATCGAGGACGAGGAAGTTAAGTACGGACTATCGGTGATGGGGCTTTGTCATCCTGACAAAATCAGGCGCAACGACACACCGCGGCACGGAGACGTGCTCGTTCTGACGAAACCTCTCGGAACCGGCGCACTGTCAACGGGAGCGAAAGTCAATCTCATCGAACATGAAAGCGAACGCTTAATGGTCGAGACGATGGCGAGACTCAACAAAAACGCTTGTGAAGCATCTCTTGCACTTGATGTTTCCGCGTCAACCGACATCACGGGATTCGGATTGATGGGACACGCATCGGAGATGGCGGGGAATGACAATCAAACAACACTTGTGTTTGAGAGTCAGTTGATCCCACTTCTTCCACAGGCGATCGAAATGGCAACCGACGGCATTCTCCCCGCAGGAGCCTACCGTAACCGTCATTTCGTCGGAGACCGCGCGTCTTTCGCAGGCGATGTGCCTCTCGCGATTTCGGACTTGATGTTTGATCCGCAGACATCGGGCGGCCTGCTCCTCGCCATGCGAGAAGAGGACGTTGAACCGTACAGAGCCGCGATGCGCGCACTGGGCGAAGAAGCTTGGCGAATCGGCAAAGTCCTCCCTTGGGAAGGCGTTCCTATCAAGGTCATCTGATCGGTTATCCGGATACGCCCCTATTTCACCTAACGAATAACGAATCAACGAACTGCTATTGGTCAAGGATCACACGCGATCCTTCGCCAATTTCTCGTGCGCCCGCCGCAATGTGGCGCGTTGAGCGGTTGTGAGGACGCCCATACGTTTTCTAAGAAGCGATCGCGATCACCGCAAGTGACGTCAAATATAAGAACGGACAGTCACTAATACAAAAAACAAGGAGATCATATGAAAAAGAAAAATCTCATTGCCGTCATCGTGACAGGCGTCCTAGTCGGTTTTGCGGGCGTCTTCCTGATGATCAAAGGCAACCCCGGCAACATGGGCTTCTGTATCGCCTGCTTCCTGCGCGATATTGCCGGTGCGCTCAAGCTGCACACCGCGCCCGTTGTTCAGTACGCAAGACCTGAAGTCATCGGAATCATCTTCGGATCGTTCCTGATTTCACTCTTCACCCGCGAGTTCCGTGCTCGCGGCGGCTCTTCGCCCTTGACCCGTTTCTTTCTCGGGTTCATGGTCATGATCGGCGCGCTCGTCTTCCTCGGGTGTCCGCTCCGCATGGTTCTGCGTATGGCTGCAGGAGACCTGAACGCTTGGATCGCCCTCATCGGCTTCGTCATCGGAGTCTTTATGGGAACGCTGTTCCTGCGTAACGGCTTCTCGCTCGGCAGGACATATGCGAAGAACCCCCTTGAGGGCGCGATCGTTCCCGTGCTGCAAATTCCGCTCTTCATCATGCTGCTGGTTGCGTCACCGCTACTCGCATTCTCTGAGAAGGGGCCCGGTTCCATGCATGCCAGCATCTGGCTCGCGCTCATCCTTTCGCTCGCTGTCGGCGTGATCGGTCAACGCTCACGCATCTGCATGGCGGGCGGTTTCCGAGATGTCTTCATGATCAAAGAATTCCACCTTTTCTGGGGGAACATCGCGATCTTGGGCGTTGCACTCGTATACAACCTCATCAATTCGAGCTTCAAGCTCAGCATCGCCGGTCAACCTATCGCTCACGACGAGTGGCTCTGGAATATCCTCGGCATGCTCATTGTCGGGCTTGGATCGGTTCTGCTCGGTGGGTGCCCGATGCGTCAACTCATCCTTGCGGGAACAGGCAATACTGACTCTGCAGTCACCGTCATCGGACTTGTCGCCGGCGCGGCGTTCGCACACAACTTCGGCTTGGCTTCAGGCGGCGTGAGCATTGTAGATGGAGTAAGAACAGGCGGAACCACAGCAAATGGACGCATTGCCGCTATCGTCTGCATTGTCGTGATGCTTATTATCGGCTTTGCATACTCGAAGAAACCCAAGAAGGCTTAAGAAACGTCAAGTTGCTCTTGGTCGATGATCTGTCTTTCCGTTCATCGACAAAGCGAACAGAAAGACAGAGAACAGAATCCTTTAACAACAAGCGTGTAACACGCGCTCCAAAGAAAGTGAGAAACTAGCATGAAAACAGTTGACACAAGAGGACTGTCCTGCCCGGAGCCGGTACTCCTCGTAAAAAAGGCGATCTCTGAAGGCGAGTATCCTTTCGTCGTACTCGTCGATGATGCGACGCCCAATGAAAACATCCGTCGATTCGCCAATAACAACGGCTATACATTCGAGGTCGTTGAAGAGAACGGCGAATATAAGTTTACGTTCACCAAGTAAACGCGTTGCAGGTGACAAGGTCGCCGGCGGTTTCTCACCTCTTCCGTCAGCGACCGCACCATGCGAAACAGAGAGAAAAAGGCATACAATGGAATACGTTGCGACATTTCACACACACTATGGCGCTCTTTCCTTCTTGAAGCGCTTGCGCGATCTGGGCGATGAGAAGGCGATGATGATTCCCGCCCCGCGCAAATTATCTGTCTCATGCGGTTCTGCCGTTTACTTCACCTTTGTTTTTGACGAAGACACCATGGCCGACGACGATACGGAAGGCGTCTACCGCGTCGAAGGCGATGACTATATCGAGATCTTCGCCAATCACTGAAAAGACCGACTCATATTTGTTATGATGAGGTTAACCGGGGCGGACTCTTGGAGTACCGACGACGCATGAAATCTGTTTCGGGAAACAGCTCAGTGGCAAACGCCGTTCGCCTGTCTCCGGAGACGAATGACCGCGAACAACAGCGTAAAAGAGGTCTATACATATGACAATCACAAATCCTCGCGATTTACCAAAAATAGATGAGTTTCTCGGCGACGAGTGTTTCGCCGAGGCGATTGAGACGTTCGGATATACACCGACGATTGAAACCGCGCGAGCGGTCATCGATGAGGCACGCACTACCCTTTTGAATCAAGGTGAACGTAGCGCGACCTGTCATCCGAGCACGGAAGAGACGCCTTTGACGTGCGAACTTCTCGCACAGCGCGTGTTGGAAAGACTCGCGCACGAAGCGAAACCGGGAATTCGTCCCGTCATCAACGCGACAGGTGTCATCTTGCATACGAATCTTGGCAGGGCGCCTTTTTCCAAGAAAGTCGCTGATGCTGTCTATGAGGTCGCATCGACTTACAGCTCGCTTGAATACGACTTCGAACAAAAGTCACGCGGCCACAGAAATACACACGTCGAAAAATTGCTCTGCGAGCTGCTCGGCGTCGAGGCGGCGATCGTCGTAAACAATAACGCGGCAGGCGTTATGCTCGTTCTCTCGACATTGGCGCGCGACCGAGAAGTCATTGTCTCGCGCGGCGAACTCGTGGAGATAGGCGGTTCATTCAGAATCCCTGAAATCATGGAAGAGAGCCGGGCGGTCCTGCGCGGCGTCGGGACAACGAATCGGACGCATTTGCACGATTATGAACGTGTTTTGACCGACGAGACTGCAGCCCTTTTGCGAGTTCATACGAGCAATTTCCGCCTGATCGGCTTTACGAAAAGCGTCTCGACGAATGAACTGGCGGACTTGGCGCACAAACACGACTTGCCATTAATCTATGACCTTGGAAGCGGCTGCCTGTCTCCGCAACTCGCCGCCTTGCTCACCGATGAGCCGACCGTCGCTTCCGCCATTGAGGACGGTGTCGACGTGATCTGCTTCTCCGGCGACAAATTGCTCGGCGGTCCTCAAGCCGGCATCATTGTCGGCAAAGAGCGTTATATCTCCGCCATGCGAGAGCACCCGCTTCTCAGGACATTCCGCTGCGACAAAATGACCCTTGCGGCTTTAGAGCACACGTTGCGCCTCTATTTTGACGATGAGATGGCGCGTCGTCATATACCGATCCTTTCCATGGCGCTCGTCGAGCCCGAGGAACTGAAACGTCGCACGGAGCTTTTCGCCGACAAGTTAAAAACGCATGGCATACAAGCGACCGTCGAGCCGTCCAGCATGGTAATGGGCGGAGGGACGGCGCCGGAATTATATCTCGACTCGTGGGCATGCGTGATTGATCCCGCTCTTCAAGAGGGTGCTCTTTCGCCGTCAGTCATCGATGCAAATCTTCGCGCGTCCTCACGACCCGTTATTTGTCGCCTCGTTCAGGATAGGTTATTCTTTGATTTAAGAACGGTTCGATGCGACGAAGAGGATTTGCTCATCGACAACTTGATGCACGCGATGAAAACCGAGTGCCAGTCGTAGTCGGACTCTCGATGACGAGAGCTCTGCACCTGCCCGACTTCTCGCGCTCGAGCATCTTTACATGGAGATAAACTATGAGTCATGTCATCATCGGAACGGCAGGACATGTCGATCACGGGAAATCATCGCTCATTTACGCTTTGACGAAACGCGATCCCGACCGACTTGCCGAAGAGAAAGAGCGCGGCATCACGATTGAGCTCGGTTTCACCTGGCTGGAACATCCCGACGGGACGCGAACAGGCATCATTGACGTCCCGGGCCATGAGCGTTTCGTCAGCAACATGTTAGCGGGTGCGGGCGGTATCGATCTCGCGCTTCTTGTTGTGGCGGCCGATGAAGGCGTCATGCCGCAAACACGCGAACATCTCGGCATTTTGTCGTTGCTCGGTATCAAGAGGGGCGTTATCGTCGTGACAAAATGCGATCTCGTGGAAGAGGATTTTATCGACCTTGTCGAAGAGGACGTCCGCGACCATGTCGCAGGTTCTTTCCTCGAGGATGCACCGATGATCCGGACATCGGCGACGACAGGGAACGGCATCGAAGAATTGCGACAGACCTTATTTGACGAAGTCGAACGGATCAGCACACACAGAGATCACCTCCCTTTCAGGCTACCGATTGACCGCGTCTTTATTCTCGACGGTTTCGGTACGATCGTCACGGGAACGCTGATTGAAGGCACCATTTATACGGGCGACCACGTCGAGGTTTATCCGGGCGATAAGAAAGCTCGTGTTCGAAGCATTCAGATCCACGAGCAACAGGAGACAGTTGCCAAATCGGGACAGCGCGTCGCATTGGGACTGGCAGGGTTGAAAAAAGCCGATCTCGAGCGCGGCGACGTCTTGGCATTTCCCGAGAGTCTGATGGCGACGACGCGCATCGACGTTGAATTGACCGCACTTCAGGGCACGCGTTTTCCCGTCGCAAATAATATGCGCGTTCACTTGTTTCACGGCGCACGCGAGATACTTGCACGCGTCATCCTTTTGGACACGGATATCGTGGATCCCGGAGCGACCGTCCACGCACAACTCCGCCTCGAAGAAGAGGCTTACGTTAAATACGGAGACAGGTTTGTGATCCGTTTTTACTCTCCGCTCGAGACGATCGGCGGCGGCGTCATCGTCGATCCTCTTCCTGCTAAACGACGCCGCAGGAGACCGATCAATGAGCCGGAATTCCGCATCATGGCGAGCGAAAACAAGGCCGAACGCCTTGCACTCGCTATTCTGCAGGGCGAACATCAGTTGGCACCGATTACCATGGCATGTTACCGCGCAGGAATTACGGCGGAAGATCGGAATGCGCTCATTCGCCAATTGATCTCGGATGAGACCATCGTCATGTTGAACGACCGCGTCGCCATACACAGAAAAACGCTCGAAAGGCTCGGAGAAGACGCGACGGACATTCTCGAACGCTTTCACCGCGAACGATCACTCGAGAGCGGCATGCGCCGCGAAGAATTGCGCACGCGTTTGCTCCCGCGCGCCGACATACAGCTTTCCGACCTCGTCATCGATCAGCTGGAGCGGGCAGGCTATCTCAATATTGCGGCAGGCCTCGTCGCCAAAGCAGGTTTCAAGGTAACGCTGTCCGATGCGGAGAAAGAAGTCATCGAAGAGATCGAAGCGCTGTTCGCCGTTGCCGGTTTTACGCCACCGGGCACCGACGAGCTCTTCGAGAAGTTCAATAAACGCGCCAACGCGGAACAGATTATCACGCTGCTCCTCAACAAAGGAACACTTGTCCGATTGACGCCGCAGATACTGATGCCGAAGCAACTTGTCGATGAGGCGTGGAACGTCGTCCGTACGACGATCGAGTCGGAGGGACAGATCACCCTAGGCGATTTCCGCGACAAAATCAAAGCGACACGCAAATTCGCCATCGCCCTTCTCGAGTTTTTCGACAGGCAGAAGAAGACTAAACTGGTTGGAGACGCACGAGTTTTCAATTGATGAGAGAAAACGTATGACAGCGCGTAATTTCGATATCGTCTATTCGGAAGACTATGATTTGCTTGTCGATCATGTCTTCGAGCGAATGGAACGTCGCCTTGAATTCCAACCCGATCAGCGCGCTTTCCTGATCGTTCCCGAGCCGATGAAGGCCGATATGGAGCGACATTTCATCACGAGGACGCATGTCGGCGGCATCATGCTGACGGAGATATTATCGTTTCGCCGATTGGCGACAAGACTTTTCTCGGAGTCCGGCATTCCCATGCCCGATCCCGTGTCAAACGCCGGCAAGGCGATCCTCGCGCAGAAGATCCTTCTCGATCAGGAGATACCTTTCAAAACATTCAATCGGATGGCAGGCCAGCCGCGTTACGCAGCGGAGCTCGTCCGGATTCTGGGAGATTTCCAACGGTATGAGATCTCATCGGATGAGTTGTTCCAGATTGAATCGAAAAATCAAGCGACGCTTGATAAGCTCCATGATTTCGCCCTTTTGAAAAACGCACTGGAAGGAGAAATAGCAGATCGCCGATTAGGCGACCCCGACTGCACCTTGACAAATCTCGCCTCACTGCTTCTGTCTTCTCCGTTGCCGCAACGGCTGGATTTTCTGGGCAAAACACATATCTGGGTTGTCGGTTTCGGAGCAGATCGCCAATTCACTTCACAAGAAATGAAGGTTCTACGCGGATTAGCATCGCGCGTCTCCGGCATGACCTTCACGGTAACAGCAGACTACCCCGGCGGCAATCGAGGAGCGCTCGCCTTTCAGCACGGTCGTGCGACGATCGACACTTTGAAGCGTATACTCCCGGGTATTCAAATCGCCCAAGCTGCGTCACAGCCTGTCGAGAAGACGACAAAAAATCCTCAGGGAAATGATGTAAAAGCGACGACCGATGTCAAGCGCGATGTCCAGCTTATCGAAGCGATCAACGTACACGAGGAAGCGCGCTACTGTGCCGGGAAAATTAGAGAGCTTTTGTTAGAAGGACAATTCCGACGAAGAGATATCGGTATCGCGCTCTGCGACAAGCCGTCGATGCCCAATATTATCGAGACGACTCTTGCGGAATACGGAGTCGACTCATGGGTTGATACGAGAAAACCTCTTTCACAAAGCTCATTTGCGCGCACTTTCACGGCATTTTTGTCACTTTGCTCCTATGATTTTTCCTTCGATCAGCTGATGGATTATTACCGTAATGGGTTGTCGCCGCTTTCAGATAACGTGATCGACTCTTTTGAGAATGCGGCACTTGCGCTCGGCTGGACGACATCGCGCGATTTCCGCGAACTCGCGACGTCTCCCGCACTTCTCAACGATGAACTTTCAAATCGATTCCGAGGAAATGACTATGAGCGGAACGCTGTTCGGACGGCGTTAAAAGATGTATTTCACCTCCTCACCGTCACTTCAGAAATGCGTGGGCTCAGAAACGGATACGACAAGAGTGAACTGCTTCTCGATTATCTATTTAGCGGACAACGCAGTTCACCTGCTGATCGTGTCATGCAGAGAACTGACACGCTTATAGAACAGAAGCGCCAAGACAGTGCCACACTGCTCGTCTCTTCGTGGAACGCGACCGTCGATCTTTTGCGGGAGTGTCGTGAACTCCTAGGAAAAACACGTATCTCACAGGATCATTACACGCAACTACTGCTTGCCGGGCTTGAAGGACTTGTGCTCCCTGCAGTGCCTTTGGGCGCCGACCACGTGCGGGTCGGTTCACTCAAAGCGATGGCGACGTGGCCGTGCCGTGTTCTCTTTATTTTGGGCGCGACGGCAACTGCGTTTCCTCCTGAAAACAAACAGCAAGGTTACTTGCGCGATGAGGAACGTGAACTTCTATCTGAAAAGACTAAAAAGCCTTTTCCTAATTTGCAGAAAGACGACCCCGCCTCGCAAGCTTGGCTCGTCCATATGCTATTGTCGCGACCGACACACGCTCTCTACCTCTCAGTGCCCTCGATCGGTGAAGACGGACAATCGTACGTGTTCGACAACCTAAAGGTTAAGCCGTCGAAAGAAGGCGAAGGATTAAAAGATCAAAAACCGAATAATCTCAGCACCGTCGTAGAGCCCGGTCGAATTCCCGACGTACGGTGGAATGCCTTGCAGGCGGCTCAGCGTATCATGCGCTGGAATGCGAAAGCACCATCCACATGGCGAGCGGCTGTTGATCGAGAAAGAAAGACAGAGCGTCCATTGCTGGAGCTCGCCGATAAAATAGCCGATCACACCATGCTCCCGCCGGAACTCTCCAGCAGCATCTTCCTGTCAGGAAACGGTGTCAGTATCTCACTGCTGCAAAAATACAACAAGTGCCCCTTCCTCTACTTCGCAGAACACGTCGCCTGCGCGAAAGAACGCGTCAAAGCAGAAGATAAATCGAACCTGCAAGGCACCTTGCTACACAGCCTTGTGGAGCTTGCGACAACAGATCTGATCGATCGTCTACAACACGCCGACACACCGGAGAAAATCAGCGAAATCACCACTCTCTGGCGTAGCGATGTGGAGTCGACAGATTATATACGAAAACTCTATAACACCGCGACAAGCAACCCAAGTCTCCGATGGTACGCGTTGCCGTCTTCATCGGGTAGCATTGGTGAAAGGCTGAGGTTTTTTGCGAGCAAGGCCCTTCACGCCCTCGCGGAATTTAGTCAAGAGGATGGATACTCGCCACGTTTATTAGAGTGGTACTTCCCCCACTCCGACTCGGAACCGTACGTCTTGCATGTCGACACCCTCCGTTTTACTTTACGCGGATTAATCGACCTCATAGAAGAAACTCCCGCGGGCAAAGTACGCATCATCGATTTTAAGAGGACAAGTAAAGTTTTTTCGTGGTTGGATCTTTCGGACGGCACAGATATCCAACTCCCGCTCTACAAGCTTGCTTTTGAGACTGCCTTTCCTGAGAAAAAAGTTGACGAACTCTATTTCTGCGGCTTTGAGGAACTGGATACGAAAGTTGCCGACGTATATGACAACGCCGCGGTTGATAAAAACGAGATTAGAAAAAAACTCGAAAGCCAAAAGAGGAGGTGGGAACCGGGTGACGTTGACGGCGCAGCCCAATTCGCTGAAAAGAAAGCCATGGAAACGATCCGCCATATCCTCACCGGAGCATTCCCCGCCAGACCGACCATCCGCCATGCCGATTTCTCACCCTGCCACTACTGTAATTGGCGCGCTGCCTGCGGATACGATCTTCGCCTCGCGAGAAACGCACCATTGCCGCGCGAAACCAATACGGATAAGAAAAAAGAAATCCTTATGGAAATCACAGGCGAAACAGAAATCTAGACGATTCCACAAAGACCTTGCATGTAACTGCCGACGCCGGACTTCAAGAAAAATCGCGGAGCATCAAAGCGCTCAGCCTCGCTACGGAGTCGTTGTCGTCTGTTCAGTTTCGCTTTCCGTCGCGGAAGTCGTTGAAGGTTGAGGTTTCTCTGGAACGGGCCACGGATTCTCATTCATCCATTCGCGGTACGGTTGTCTTGTCTGTTCCCAGACTTCCGCCGGCATCAGGTCGCGATAATAGTCTGAATCGATGATGAGCTTCGCCGTCTCGAACCTGATTCTGACTTCTCGATTGATCCGACCGACGTATGTTTCTTCATCCTCTTCAAGTATCTGCCCTTCATGTAGCGTGAAAGTACTTGTCTTTGCGTCGTACTTGCCGTAGTCTGAAATCCAACTCCTGCCGTTAAAAATCACGAGCGCTTCATGATCCGAGAGGATATCCCTTCCCGAAAGCATACGCGAGTCGTACGGGAGTCCCATATAGTTATAGACCGTCGGCAACAAATCGAGGCTGCTGCAATATTTCTCGATCACTTCCGGTTCGATCCCGTCGTGATAGAAGAACGCGGCACTCTCATAGACACCGAACGTTTCATCAAGCTTTTTCCCCGCCAAGGCGTCGTAATTGGCCTTTTCCATCGCATACGGATAATGGTCGGGGTTGACAACGATGAGAGTCCTGTCGGCGATGCCCGCATCTCGGAGTTGTTGGAGCAGGTACTCTAACGCCAACTCTAAGTCGTAATTCGCAGCCATATAACAGATGGCCTCTTCCGGGAGATCGAGGTGTTTGAAAACGTTATAATGGCGCGACGCCATCATGTTGCCAATTCGCGTGTAGGCGCTGTGTCCGCTGACCGTCAGATAATAGATGTGGAACGGCTCTTTGTCGATAAATTCCGATACCGTTTTTTCCATCATTTCCAAATCTGACTCGGGCCACGTTTTTCTCACGGACAAACCGTTACCCAAACCTCTGTATAGATAGCCGAGGTTAGGATGGGAAAGGTGGCGCTTGTAATAAGTCCACGTGTGATTATGCCAAGCGTATGTCGTGTAATCGAGTCGATTGAGCAGGTTGCCCGGCGCCTGGGCGAGATCGTTGTTTTGTGCTTCTGTCAAAGTCCACACGCCCTGCTTCGGAATCATGCCGCATATTCCTGCGTACTCGCCGTCGAGAGTCGATACTGTCCAGACAGGGTTGTAGAAGTTTTTGAAGTGAATGCCTTCATGCCACATTTTCCACAGGGTCGGCGTGAGCTCAGGATGCATCGCATAACGCGAAAAACTCTCCGCCGTTATAAAAATGAGATTAAAGCCTTTGCCTCTTCCTGTGTACTCATTCGTGTACGTCGGGATCGTCCGCGAGAAAACAGTGTCCAAATAGCGGAGCATATCGGCACGCGTCTTTCCAGCTAAAACGGCGGGCGCATCATCGTCAGGCTTATTTTCACCGAGTCTTTTCTCAAAATCGACAGGCAGGACTTGGGGCAGGCGCTCGATGACGATCGGGGGGTCGGTTTCGGACGGATCGGCTGAAGGATCGGGGAGCTCGGAAGGCTCTGTCGATTCAATAGGATCCGGCAAGAGATCGGGAGTAAACGGCGCTGAACGAGGATAAATGAGATGACTGACATCGACACCCATAGCAGTCAGAAGGCCGAATTGATTCGCTCCCGTCAAGATCTCATTCTCGTAAAAAAAGTTTTGCCAAGGACTATTGTACGAGCGGTTAAATGCCATGCTCGCGATCGAGACGCCGAACATCACGACCGCAAGCGCGAAACAGATCAAGGAGTCGCGAACACGAACCGCGGACGCCAAACATGCAGCCAAAAAACGCTTGCGGAAATAAACAAAATACGCGATAAACGGTATTAACGATAAGAAAATCCACGGCAGATTGCGCAAAATCTTAAGCATAATGTCGGCAAGGAATTGCGCGACTTGCCCGCCGTGTCCAATCGAATAAAAGACGAAAAAAGTCCTGAAAAAGCGGTAATAAATCAGCTGCGCTCCATAAATGAACGGCAAAAAGAACAACGCGACAACAAGGAACACACTACGTCCGCGCCGCGGAAAGAGGCTGACGACTCCGGCAGCGAAAAAAGAACTGGAAATGATAAAGAGCGTCGAATGGAGAATGCCGATGCTAAAGAAATTGGAGCTCGTTGTAACGCGAATAATGAACTCACACAAAAAATGTTGAACAAAAAACAGCAAGGCGTACTTCGTCATACAAGCAAAACGTTCGCTCATGGCTTTGCTTTTGATTTTTAGCAATATCGCCGACAACCTAATTTTGCTCGCATTTGATCCTTGGGATGAACGCTTAAAAAAGTCCTTTTCTACCAGCATAAGCAGGCGCTTGCCGTTCGGTTGTCCGGATGTTGCCGTATCTGCTTGAGCCTCACCGTTCAAGCGAAGACTTGGGCGTCGAACTTGCGGGGTTCTGACGGAATTGTTCGGTAGCCTTTTTGACGATGCGATCCCTTTATGCTCCGTATGAGCTGATGAAGTTGAAATCGGAACGTGACGATCGTCAAATTCAGCATCGACGTCGTCGCCTTGGCATCGCTGTCTACAGTCTCCTGAATACAACTCATCTGATTCAGGTAAATTGTTTTTCTCCTCTCGCATGAGAGACTACCCCCCAATGCCCGACAGCGACGGCAATCGCGCACAAGCATTTCTATCGCCCCTTCTATACAGAAATGGGCACTTGAATATCATAGCACAAGCACGTTGCTCACCCCAACGACATCAGATGAAACGGAAAATGCGCGTTCATGCGCTCATTCATCACTAAACTTAACCTGTTCGGGGACGGTGGCGTCGACGACGACCACGCCGGCTCCTCCATACTCTTCCTTAAACTGAGAAATGGCGGACAGTTCCAGATTGCTGTGAAACTTCAGGCTGAATTCCTCAAAGTCATCGACACGGTTCGAATCATGCATGATGGAGTCGACCACGTAGACAAGGTAAAGCGTCTTGGAAAGTTCTGCGCCTACTTCGTAGCGACTCTGATAAGGTGTCGCTTCCACGCATATGCCGCTGACTTCCAACTTGTAAATAAGCGCGACGAAATTGTCGGCTCGGTTTGACTGCAGATATCCATAGTAAATGCGGACAACGCCACGCTTATCTTGAATGTCCCAGCGACTGACAGGATTTCCGACGCGAAAATCTTCGTTCCACATGTTATCCAGCAACCGCATCTGTATGTCTTCACGCAAAGGCTCCTGAAGTTTGTTGAAGAGCGGCATCAAGTCGACGCGATCGAGATTACGCGGGTAATCTTTAAGACCGCCAACGGTAAAGTCCTTTGAGAATACTTCGACAAACAGTCCGCGATCAGCAAACCAGTCGCGGTTCACTGTCGCCACAACGGTTACCTTGTCTCCATTTGCCAAATTCGTTGTCGGCGTCGCGGAAAAGGAGAGCGGCGGCTCCGTGTGGGTACCGGGTTCAATCCAATCTATGGGCAATCTCATCGTATCGATCGAAGCGTTTCCGAAGTCGCTGACGCCGTCGAAAGAGAGAACGACATTCTCGAATACGTCGACCGATTCCAACGGTTTAAGATTGCTCACCGTGAAAGTCAGAACTTTCTCTTCCGCGATACGGCCTTGTGCCGTCAGGGCGGTGTTGTCCGGTCTCACATGGACGTCCACCGTCGTTCCGTTTGACAAATACGTGTTCGGCGTCACGAAAATAAAGTCGAAGTGTTCGCGATAACGCTCCAAATCGCCCGACAGCGCGAGGTGCGCCGTCCCTCTACTTTCAAAGCCGACGAAAGCGAGATCAAGCTCCGTATCGATATCGATTGGTCGCGCCTTCTCAAGCCCTTCGACAACGTACGTAAATTTTAGATTTTTGAACCGGACTCCTCCCAACTTCGCCAGTTTTTCGTCATAAGTTGAGTGGATAACGATTTCATCGCCGTTCTTCAAGTCCATCGTCTTGTCGGAGGAAAAAATGAGGGAATTCATCGCCGCCTCTCTGACAAAGAGCCGGTGCAACTGTTTTTCGTCCGTATCGCCAACCGATTCGCCCTCTTCGCGGATGATCTCGGCAATTCTCGCTCTATTCGACCGGAGCGACAGCGTACCGTATCCGTCGGCACCGACCACCTGAATCGTCACGAGCTCTTGAGCATCTAATGTGCTCGGATTGCATGCGACAACCCATGACATCGCGAGGGTGATCAAAACGACGGCCAGAATAGTTTTGTGTCTCAAGAGTCCATGCCTCCCCGAAACGCGTGAACATCTCCGAACAGTGTACGAGTGTGCTCGCTTCACAATTCATCTAGCATGAATCATATCACGAGCCTGCAACTATCGGCGATATTCAGGATAGAATGAGAGAAATTGAGATAAGATGGAAGAGAGTACATCGCAAACGCGCATATCTGCTCCGCACGATGAACCCTTACGCACGGAGGATTGAAGAAAGGAGTACGGGGCCGCCATGACAAACATCACATGGACAAATGCACAAAAGCATGCGATTAAATTCAACGAGCCTGAACGATTGCTCGTATCAGCTGCGGCTGGCTCGGGAAAAACTGCTGTTCTGACCGAACGCATCACGGTCCGTGCGTTGAAAAATATCGTGAAACCTTCCCGCCTCCTCGTCGTGACGTTTACGGAACTGGCAGCGAACAAAATGAAGGCTAAAATCATGTCAAGTTTTCGGGACTTGCGTGATACCGCCAAAGATGCATACGAACGCGATCACATCGACCGTTTAATCCGCGAACTCCCGCTCGCCCGAATTTCAACGATTCACGCCTTTTGCAACCACATTCTCTCCTCTTATCTGGCAGAATTCACGGACAAAGAGGGTAAGCCATATCTAGAACCCGGATATGAAGTCTTGCAGGGCACCGAAGAAGAAATACTCCGCGATAAGGCAGTCGATACGGTTCTGACAACTCTCTTTACCGAAGTCGACAGATTAGAACAACACGTGGCAGGACAAAAAACTGCAAGCGCCGCCTCAACCATTTCAAATCGACCGGAAAGAAGCCCCAAATCGGACGAAGACGAGCGCGACTTCCATGCGACCGTCCCTCGCGGCATACCTGACCTTTCCGACGGAATTACGCCCTTCGTGCTTGGAGGACGTGATTGCTCCTACGCGGACTGGCTCCGCGACTTCAAAGCGACCTCTATCGCCTATGCCCCAAAACTGAACGACAAGCCTTTTCGCGAATCAATCGTGCGCATGTTAGGGAAGCTTCGCAGTCTACCTTATTATAGGCGTCTAATCGCAGACGCATACGAAAAATACATGACTGCTATTGCATCTTTTCCGGACTGCGTCGTTATCCAGTACTGGTGGAAACTATTCGATGAGACGTTGAAAACGGCATCGTCAGCGCTCGACGAACTACGAAACACAAGCCACTACAGCCGTATATTTGATGAATTAGATAAGTGGAGGAAGAAAGGGGAAACTGGGAAGAAAGACCACATGATTCATCTCGCGCTTGCGACGGAGGAGATGGAAGATGTTGCCACGGCGCTTACGCGCTCCTCCGGGCGATCAAAAGAGCGCTGGGACGAGATTGTCCAAATCGGCCAAACATTGCCCGAATTACAAGTGCCGAGTCGTAGCGCGACGACCTCTTCGACAAACCAGAAAGTGATCGACAAGAATAACTACATAGAGCAATTCTTGCGCGAAATCCTCCCTCTCACAGCCCTCATCTCAAATAAAGTCAAACGTACGGGAAGAAACGAACAGTATATTTCACACCACCCGCCTGTCTTTACGATTCTCGCTGAAACAGTGAAACAATCAATGCTCGCCGGAGCGGGGCAGGTCGCTCGTTTCTTAGAGGTGACACTTCTCGTCGACAATGAGTACAAGAAAATGAGGTTCGGAAGAAATGCAGCCCTCTACAGCGACTTCGAGCACGGAGTACTCGCAATCCTCGAGAAGGATGAAATCCGCGAAAGCATCAGTCAGCTTTACGATGAGATCTACATCGACGAATATCAAGATACGAGCAGCATACAGGATGCCATCATCTCCGCCATCGACCGCAGGAATGTATTCATGGTAGGAGATATCAAGCAGAGCATTTATCGTTTCCGCTACGCGAATCCTCAACTGTTCTCGGCACGCGTCAATAAGTCACAAGTAATCGATCATGATCAGCCCTTTGTACCGCCGCTCTCATCCCATCAGCTCGGCTATCTCAGTCTTATGAATCGAAACTTTAGAAGCCGTCCCGGCATCATCGAATTCGTCAATGACTTTTTCAGTGCTTTTTTGACAGAATCGGTCGGAGAGATCGAGTACGACGAGACACAGATGTTCGAGATCCACCGCGCCCGCGCTGAACAGACTGAAGAACCAAATCCTCGTCACTTTCCCGAAGTCTTGTGGGAAATCGCAACAAACTGCGACAACCTCGATGACGGCGTTGCCCAAGCGCAAGACGAGGAGGACTCATCCGATTCCCTGACGCCGGAACTTCCCGGAAAAATGTCTAAGGTTGAAAGCGAAGCTTTCATCGCTGCGCGCGTGATCGGTGAATTGCTGGACGCAGGCGCAAAACCTGAAACGATTGCCGTCCTGCTACGCACCAACGATCATTGTCGCCAATTTGAAGAAGTATTGAGCGCATACGGCATCCCCGTCGCGAGCCGTTCGGGGCGCATTTTCCCGGACAATCTCGTGAGCCGTCAGGTAGAAGCACTGCTCGCCGTCCTTGACAACCCTCGACAGGATATCCCTCTCATCTCCACCATGGTCGGACCTTTCGCTCCAGTCCCGTTCACAAGCGAGGAACTGGCAAGCATAGGGCAGACGACATTCAATTTTAACGACGAGGAAAACGATAAGTCGGGCACGAAAGGGACTCGTGGAGTCACCGGTTTCTTCCATGACCGTCTGAGATTCTTTTGCAAAACGAACCTCTCTTCGGACATCGCCGAAAAGATGAAACAATTCGATGCGAGAATGAAACGCTGGAGAATGTTGGCGACTGAACTCGACGCGCGCGAATTGCTCGACACTATTTTTCTCGAGTCGGATTATGTGCCCTACATCACGCGCGGCGACCTTGGAGCGAGTCATTATAGAGAACTGGAGCAATTAACAGCGCTCTTTGAGCCTCCTGACCGAACGGGCAGTTTCGGTGTGCGTTCCATGCTCGCTCAGCTCCAAAAGGCTCTTGGACAATCACTAAAAGATGACGATGAATCGACCTTAGTGGATGGTGCCGTCCACGTCTTGACGCGACACAGCAGCAAAGGACTTGAATGGGATTATGTCCTGCTGGGCGGACTTGATGCAAGCGTGAAAGGTCGTTCAAATAATGACCGCGTATTCTTCTCGGAACTGTATGGACTATCGAGCTACACCATCGATGAGGGCGGACTGACGGTCTACAATAACGCGTTCAACGAAGCTTTCCGTCTGTCTGAAAATAGACTTGACCGTGCAGAGTCGTGGCGTCTCCTCTATGTCGCGATGACGCGAGCAAAAGAGCGTCTCATCTTGATCTCACCGATTAAAAAAACGCTGGGCGATATCGTTGACATCAAGACAATTCTTGAGGAAGCCGATCATCTCACAGCACATCTCGGTGCAACGGAGCGGACTGGCAGAACCGTCGTCCCTGAGAGTCTTTCCGCGAATGCGAAAGACGACTTGGAATTGATACTGTCAGTTCTCGCCGTCCGCGAACCCGCGCGGACTAAAGAAATGGTGGAGGCATCGGAAGGTTACTTCAAGTTTTCATACTTGGACGCGAGCGTCACGCCATTTTCGAAAATTGTCGCAGCCGTCGAGGAGCGACAAAGACAAAACAAGGTAGCCGATGAAGCGAATCACTTGGAACCGGACTGCCATAGCGTGAAGACAACGGCGAGCGAAGTGGATGCGATCGCCACACTCTTGTCGGCTACTATTCCGCACAGTAAGGCTGCTTCCACTCCTGCCAAGATTACCGTCACGGAGCTCAATAAGCGCTTGAGTGACGACGCATTTAATCAGCCGCTTTCCTCGGGGGAATCGCCTGAACCGCTAGCTATGACGCTGGTTGCCCTGACAGATGATGTGAGCGGCGAGGATGATCCCTCTGTGAATCGTGGCAAGAATGGCAAGGACGGTACTCCCATAAAAAGTACCATCATACGATCCGATATGGCGCTCACCTTGCGAGAACGAGAAGAATCAGATCAGATTAAAGGGGCAACTCTCGGCACCCTGATGCACTTTATTTTTCAGTTCATTGATATTGATAAACTCGCTCGTCAGGCAACAGCAGATGGGGAACGTATCTGCCTCTCCGAACTGCGCTCGATGGCGGAAGCGGACATGATCACAAAAGAGCAAGAAGAAGCCTCCCTGCCTTTCGTGCCGCAAATCGTCGCATGGGCAAAGAGTTCTCTTGCCGCGAGACTGCTCGAAGCCGAAAAAGCGACAGGGCGCGTTTACCGCGAAATGCCTTTCACCATGGCGATTGCGGCATCGGAGCTGCGCGATGATTTCCCCGACGATGAAATCACGCTCGTCCAAGGAATGATCGACCTCTGGTTTGTTGAGGAGAATGAAAAGGTCGTTCTGATCGATTTCAAAACGGACCGTCTCACGTTCGATACGGACGAACAGGCAGATGACGAAATACTGAGGCGCTACTCGACGCAGATACGCTACTACGCCGAAGCCATCACAAAAGCGACAGAGCGAGAAGTATCCGAGGCGCTCATTTGGCTCGTCCGCTACGCGCGTCACGTCTCCGTCCCCCTCGACTGAGGTATCTCCGCGAGGTTGACAAAAGGCTCTAAAACAGTGAGAATACTCGATGGAGGCAGACGGGTTCTGGTGTGCCCCGCGGTCTTCAAAACCGTTGAGGGGGGTTAGTAGCCTCCCAGGTGAGTTCGATTCTCACATGTCTCCGCCACCGAAACGCGCCGGCTCTTTTTTGCTGCAGGCATGAGGGCAGGCGCGTCGGCTTTTTATCGTAATGACGGAGCTTTCCGCGAAGACGATTTCGGCAAACGAACCGTGCCGACAATACTTTTGCGGGAGGTCCTCGGCCACGAAAGGAGAGCGGTTTTCCGCACATCACATGATCAGACGTACAGGCACAACTTCCAGAGGCATTCGGACACCCATCATCAGAAGCGGAGATAATCTCATCGACATCATCGTCGAGAGCGTCCTCCTAGCATCTGAAAGCGAAGGATTCAAGCTCCATGACCGCGACGTCGTCGCCATTACGGAGTCCGTCATCGCTCGCGCGGAAAACAATTACGCGACGTGCGACGATATCGCGCACGACGTCGGGCGACTGTTCCCCGAAGGCGAAGTGGGTATTGTATTTCCCATTTTGAGCCGCAATCGATTCGCCGTGAATTTGCGAGGCATCGCGCGCGGTGTGAAGAAAGTCGTCTTGCAGCTCAGCTATCCGTCCGATGAGGTCGGCAACAGCCTGATGGATCTCGATGTCATGGATGAAAAGGGTGTTGATCCGCTTTCCGACTGCTTAACGGAAGAGCGCTATCGCGAATTGTTCGGTACGAATCGTCATGCGTTCACGGGTGTCGATTATGTCGAATATTACAGGGACATCATTGAGGCTGAGGGTGCCAAAGCGGAAATCATTCTCGCCAACAACCCTGTCGCCATCTTGGAAAGAACGCCGTATGTTCTCGTCGCCGATGTCCACTCTCGCCACCGCACGAGACGTCTCCTTGTGCGGGCGGGCGCTTCACGTGTGCTCGGGCTCGACGATATCTTGGCGACGCCCGTCAACGGTAGCGGTTACCACAGCGAATACGGATTGCTAGGCAGCAATAAAGCGAGCGAAGAGCATATCAAACTTTTCCCGCGAGGCGGCAAAGAGCTCGTCGAAGCGATTGCGTCGAGATTCTTGGAAGAAACGGGTAAAAACATCGAAGTCATGATCTACGGCGACGGAGCGTTCAAAGACCCCGTGTGCAAGATCTGGGAGCTGGCGGACCCTGTCGTCTCACCTGCTTACACGGACGGTCTCAAGGGAACGCCTCGTGAACTCAAGCTGAAGTATCTCGCCGATAACGAATTCGCCGCCCTTTCGGGCAAGGAACTCGACGAGGCGATTAAACTCGCCATTCGCGAAAAGGATCGCGACGAAGACGCGCAAGAAAAAGCGGAAGGCACGACGCCGCGCCGTCTTTGCGACTTGCTCGGGTCGCTTGCCGACCTGACATCCGGAAGCGGCGACAAAGGCACACCCGTCGTACTCATTCAAGGGTACTTCGACAGTCTGTCCGACTGATGTTTCCCGCTTCAGTCAGGAATAGGCGGTAGGCGCTGACCTCAAAACAGTATAAATACGCTCAACGAGGCAGCCGCATAGTGCGTTGAACGGGCTTTTCTTGTTCAACGGGAGAGGAGTCGCATGTTTCAGAAAACTGTACTATTCCGAGGAGGCGGCGATATCGCCTCGGCTTCCATCTACAAACTCAAAAAGGCGGGGTTGCGCGTCGTCGTCTGCGACATCGCCAAGCCCACCTGCGTACGTCGCACAGTTTCTTTTTGCAACGCAATCTATGAGGGAGAGTGGAAAATTCAAGGCGAAACGTCGCGATACGTTCACACGCTCGCCGACATCGAACCGACGCTCGATGCGGGATTCATCCCCATTCTGACCATCCCCGATCGCGAGGTCCTCGACTATCTCAAACCGGACGTCTTTGTCGATGCCACCATTTCCAAAAAGTCACCCAACTACGACACTTCATGGGCGCCGCTCGTCATCGGACTCGGCCCTCGTATCATCGCCGGCGTCCATGCCCATGTCGTCATCGAGACACAACGAGGACATCACCTCGGCAGCCTGATCAGAGAAGGGGAAGCCATTGCCAACACAGGCATTCCGGGCGTCATCGGCGGGTACGACAACGACCGCGTCCTGCGCGCTCCGCATGACGGTACGATGGCGAATTGCTTCGATATTGGAGATCACGTGCGTAAGGGCGATACGATTCTGACCATCGACGGAACCGAAGTCAAAGCCCAAATCTCCGGTGTTCTGCGTGGTCTGATCGCACCGGGACACAATGTTTTCGAAGGACAAAAGATCGGCGATATCGACCCGCGCGACGACGTTTCTTATTGCATGACCATCAGTGACAAGGGTCGTAATATAGCCGGCGGCGTCCTTGAAGCCGTCGCGGCCTTTTTTGCGGAGCGACGGTAAATCCATCTCCCTGCCTCAGCTCGGTTTAGAAATCACAAGGGAATAACAGTGACGCATCCCCTTACCGACAAACACTACGATCATATAACGCGCCGCGACACGCTCGATGGTTACGTGCGCTCGCTTATTAAGGAGCGGGAAACGCGTTTTCCCTCCCCCTTTGTGATCAGCGCCATCGGCGGAGGGGGGAAGACGACGATTCTCGTCAATCTCTTCCAGCAAAAGTATCGCGCCCGTTCCATCCTCACGACCACGACCGCGATGATCGCACCCGGTCATCACGACCGAACAACGAATCCCTGCGAAGCGTTCCGTCAGCTTGACGATTCGCTCCTGCGGATTTCCGACTCGCCTCCCGAGACCTCCGGCGTGTGGTACGCACATCCATTTCCCGATGTCCCGGGAAAATACAGCGGAATCGACCGCGATATCTTCGATGACTACATCCGTGAACGGCGTGAGGAGAATGACAGCGACCTCGTCATCTTCTGCGAAGCGGACGGCTCAAAGCGCAAGCCGTTGAAAGCGCATGCGGAACATGAACCCGTCATCCCTCGAACGACCGACTTGACCTTGATTGTCTTCGGATGTGCCGGTGTAGGCAAGCCACTCACGGAGCAATTCGTACACAGAACCGATCTCTTCTCGGAAGTCATCGGCAAGGAAAAAGGTGAACACGTTGAATTTGGCGATCTTATCGCTCTATTGCGAAGCGGACATTTTTTCAAGGGAATCCCGCGAACGAGCCGCATCGCCGTCATCTTCAATCAAGTCGACTTGCTACCGGACTCGTTATCAAGCAACGACACTCTGCGGCAATGGGCGGAAGACGCATTGGCAATTACGCCCATCGATGCCGTCTTCTTTACTTCCGGCGCGGGAGACGCCCATCGGACTGAATTCGGTCTCGTACGACCGGAAACGGACTCACCTTTCTTTTCAGCCGTTGTGCTCGCCGCCGGTCTGTCTAGGCGAATGGGGAACGAGAACAAACTGCTCCTTCCTCTCGGAAACAAGACCGTTCTCGAGCGTACTCTCGGGCAAGTACTGAAAAGCGATATCCGCGAACTCGTCGTCGTCCTCGGTCACGAAGCGGCCGAGGTGAAGCAAATCGTGATGAAAGTCACCGATACGAAAACACCGCCGAACACCATAGTTAAAACGGTCTTGAACGAATGCTACGAATCGGGACAGGGAACGTCCGTCGCCTCCGGTGTCCGCCATCTCGGCGAACGCAGCGTCGGTTGCTTCTTCGTTCCGGGCGATCAACCTTTCGTGTCGCCCGCCGTCATGAGAAGGCTCGCAGAATCATCGGAGAAAGGTAAAATCATCGTCCCCGAAATCGCCGGCACGCGTACGTCGCCGGCACTCTTCGATCGACTTTTCTATGAAGAACTTGGAAAATTGAACGATGATCGAGGCGGTCGAGAAGTCATGGACGCGCACAAAGAAGATTGCATCGTGCTTCCGATCACATATAGTGACGAGCGCGTCGTCTTTGATATCGATACGCGGGATGATTATGAAATAATCGCACACCGCGATAACTGAGTTTCAAAAAACTTTCGCCGTTGTCCGTTTGAGGATACGTTGTATGTTGTAGTGGCATACTCTTATTTAAATATCATTCAACAATATCGATCTGACACACGCGCATGGCGTCAAGCGCCCTCTGGTGACTTTCGACCGTCACGCCCGCACAGCATGTCGCATCCACGGCGATCGGAATTTCCGGGAAGTACGCTTTGATCAGCAACGCGTTTGAGATGACGCAGATATCGGTGCAAAGCCCGGCAAGCGTGATGGAACGAATCGGCTCTTCTTCGTTTAGTCTCTCCAAGAGACCGACCAGCTCACTTGATCCGAATGTCGGTTTTTCAATCACTTTGCTTTCGGGCATGAGCAGAGCTTCGATCGCAGGGACGAGCTCCCAGCCCTTCGTGCCGCGAATACAGTGTTCGACGGGAAGTCTTACACCTTCCTGTGTCTCAAGGTAATCGCTTTCGTGCGTGTCTTGCGTAAAGAGGACACGACCTTCAAAATGCATGATTTTTTCCACGACATGATCGACGATCCGTTGTGCCTCCGGCGTTCCGAGCGACCCGTCGACAAAATCGTTCTGCATATCAACAACAATCAAAATATCCTGCATCCTTTACCTCGCTAATCGTCGCAAGCGTCCGCACCTTATCACGTTCATACTTTCACAGATCGCGGCGGATTCTCTGCGCTTTTCAACCTATGAAAAAGCCTCGAGGACACATCGTGTTCCCGAGGCTTTTATCTCAGTTCCTTGACAACCTATTTGGCTTAGTCTTCGACAATACGAACGACCGTGCCGGATCCGACCGTCTTGCCGCCTTCACGGATAGCGAACTTCAGACCGGGCTCGATGGCGATCGGTGTGATGAGCTCGACGGAGATCTCGACGTGGTCACCGGGCATGCACATTTCGACGCCTTGCGGCAGATGGGCGACGCCGGTTACGTCAGTCGTACGGAAGTAGAATTGCGGGCGATAGCCGTCGAAGAACGGCTTATGGCGTCCGCCTTCATCCTTCGTCAGAACGTAGACTTGTCCGACAAAGCGCGTATGCGGCTTGATGGAGCCGGGTGCGGCGACGACCTGTCCGCGACGGACTTCGTCACGCGCGACACCGCGGAGCAAGAGACCGACGTTATCGCCGGCTTCGGCGTGGTCGAGCATCTTGCGGAACATCTCGATTCCGGTTACGACTGTCTTTCTGGGCTCATCGGCGAGTCCGACAATCTCGACGGGTCTGTTGATGTCGATCTGGCCGCGCTCAACACGTCCCGTAACAACGGTTCCGCGACCGGTGATCGTCATGACGTCCTCGATCGGGCAAGCGAACGGCTGGTCGATCGGACGTGCCGGTGTCGGGATAAAGTTGTCGACCGCTTCCATCAGTTCAATGATGGGCGCGTAGACGGGATCGCTCAGATCGGTACTTTCCGACTCGAGTGCTTCGAGAGCTGAACCGCGAATGATCGGCGTATCGTCGCCGGGGAAGTCATACTCGTTCAGTCGCTCGCGGATCTCCATGTCGACGAGTTCCAGGATCTCTTCGTCATCGACCTGGTCCGTCTTGTTCATGAATACGACGATGGCGGGAACACCGACCTGACGAGCGAGCAGGATGTGCTCACGCGTCTGGGGCATCGGGCCGTCAACGGCGGAAACGACGAGAATAGCGCCGTCCATCTGGGCGGCTCCCGTGATCATGTTCTTGATGTAGTCAGCGTGCCCCGGGCAGTCGACGTGTGCGTAGTGACGAGCTTCCGTCTCATACTCAACGTGAGAAGCGTTGATTGTGATACCGCGCGCTCTCTCTTCAGGTGCTTTGTCGATCGCGGCGTAGCTTGTGAAGCTCGCGAGACCCTCTCTGGCGAGAACTTTTGTAATCGCGGCCGTCAGCGTCGTCTTGCCGTGGTCGACGTGACCGATCGTGCCAACGTTGACGTGCGGTTTCGTTCTTTCAAACCTTTGTTTTCCCATTTAAAATATCCTCCTGCTGGTAGATCGTTATTAAGATCTATTTATTTTAGTTTTGCAATACCTACTTATAATCTCATAAAACTGAGATATACGCAATAAAATGCGCACTGCGAGAGCTATAAAAAGCCCTTCTTGCCCTTTAATAAGAATATCTCGCCATAAGCGCGCGGACACTCTCGGGCACCTGTTCAAAGTGGCTGATCTGCATCGTGAACACGCCGCGCCCTTGTGTCCTTGACCTTAGCGATGTCGCGTAGCCGAACATCTCCGATAGTGAGACGAACGCATCGATGACTTGCGCGTTGCTCGTCGCCTCCATTCCTTGGATCTGACCGCGCCTCGCGCTGATGTCAGCCAACACGTCACCAAGATACTCTACGGGTGTAATGATGTCGACTTTCATAATCGGTTCCATAAGTATAGGACCCGCTTTTTCAAGGGCGTCGCGCAATGCTATCGAACCGGCGATGCGGAAAGCAATCTCGGAAGAGTCGACTTCGTGATAGGAGCCGTCGAGCACCGTCGCTTTGAGATCTACAACGGGATAGCCGGCGATCACTCCGCCATTCATCGCATCGCGAACACCCTCTTCGATCGACTTCATAAACTCCTTCGGGATAACTCCGCCAACCGTCTTATCCTCGAAGACGAATCCCCCACCCGCTTCGAGCGGAGAAACCTCGAGAATGACGTGACCGTACTGTCCGTGGCCACCCGTCTGTCGCACAAAGCGGCCTTCGCCCTTCGCGGTTCTCGTGATTGTCTCGCGGTACGCCACTTGCGGCTGACCCACGTTGGCTTCTACCTTGAATTCGCGAAGCATTCTGTCGACGATGATGGCGAGGTGAAGCTCGCCCATGCCGGAAACGATCATCTGACCCGTCTCCGCGTTGACACGTGTTCTGAACGTCGGGTCTTCTTCCGCCAACTTGGCCAGCGCGATTTCCATCTTCTCTTGGCTCGCCTTTGACTTCGGCTCAATCGCGACGGAGATGACAGGTTCCGGAAAGTCCATGCTCTCCAGAACGATTGGCGCCTGCTCCGTCGCAAGCGTATCTCCCGTCGTCGTGTTGCGAAGCCCGACAACCGCGGCGATATCGCCCGCATAGACTTGATCGACATCGGAACGGTGATTGGCGTGCATCATCAGGATGCGCCCTATACGTTCACGTTTGCCTTTCGACGCATTCATCACGTATGAGCCTGCTTTCAGCGTTCCGCTGTAAACACGGAAAAAGCATAGCTGTCCGACATGCGGATCTGTCATCAATTTGAATACGAGTGCCGAAAAAGGCGCTTTGTCATCCGCCTCGCGCGTTACTTCCTCCTCCGTCTTCGGGTTGATCCCGACGACAGGCGGAATATCGACCGGTGAAGGCAAATAGTCGACCATCGCGTCCAAAAGCAACTGCACGCCTTTGTTCTTGTAAGAAGCGCCGCAGGTAACGGGGATAATCTCTGTCGCAATGGTCGCCTTTCGCAAACCTCGTTTCAGCTCCTCGACGGTAATTTCCTCTTCTAAAAGAAATTTCTCCGCGAGCGTATCGTCCGTTTCGCAGATCGCCTCAACCATACGAGAACGCCACTCCTTGGCTTCATCCAATTGACTCTCGTCGATATCGGAAGTCGTGATCGTTTTTCCGAGGTCTTCCTCGTCGTAGTATTCTGCTTGCATCGACATCAAGTCGATGATGCCGACGAATGTATCTTCTTTTCCGATAGGCAGTTGAATCGGGACGGCGTTGGCCCCCAGACGATCTTTCATCATCTCCACGACATGGAAAAAATCTGCGCCGACGATATCCATTTTGTTGACATACGCCACGCGCGGCACGCCGTAGTTGTCGGCTTGTCGCCAGACAGTCTCCGTCTGCGGTTCGACACCGCCCTTTGCGCAGAGAACTGTCACGGCGCCATCGAGCACGCGAAGAGAGCGCTCAACTTCGACGGTAAAGTCGACGTGACCCGGCGTATCAATGATGTTGATACGGCAGTCATTCCATTGAGCAGTCGTCGCGGCCGACGTGATCGTAATCCCGCGTTCCTGTTCTTCCGGCATCCAATCCATCGTGGCGGCACCTTCATGCGTTTCGCCCAAGCGGTGAATGCGACCCGTATAGTACAGGATGCGCTCCGTCGTCGTCGTTTTGCCGGCGTCAATATGAGCCATGATGCCAATATTTCTTGTATTCTCGAGCGAGAATTCTCTCGGCATCGCCAATCCTCCTGATTCCTACCTATACTTACCTTATGTACACCACGCCTTAACGTAAAGAATGCGTATAGGCGGGTATTCCTTGCTGATTACCATCTGTAGTGTGCAAAAGCGCGGTTCGCCTCTGCCATGCGATGGATTTCTTCTTTCTTTCTGAATGCTGAACCGGCCTGTTTCGACGCATCGATCAATTCATTGGCGAGACGTTCGATCATCGTCCGCTCGCTTCTGTTGCGCGCCGCTTGGACGATCCAGCGTAATGCGAGTGTCTGGCGTCTCTCCGGGCGCACTTCCATCGGGACCTGATAGTTCGATCCGCCGACGCGACGCGCTTTGACTTCCAAAACGGGCATTACATGGTCCATGGCTTGATTAAAAACTTCCAGAGGCGACTGCCCGACGCGACTTTCGACCAGGTCAAACGCGCCGTACACAATCCTTTGTGCCAGCTCCTTTTTGCCGTCCAACATAACATTGTTGATCAGCTTGGCAACACGGACATCCCCATAGACGGGATCCGGCAGTACTTCTCTCTTGGGTACATGGCCTTTCCTTGGCAATGGTCTTCCCTCCTTTCATGATTATGCGGGTTCTTTGTCAGGAAACCCGAAACCATAGGTACTCACGATATGGACACGTGTCATGCGCAATTAAACAGACCCGAAAAAATCGGAGGCGTGTTTTATGGCTGCATGTTTGTCCAACCGCTGGCTACGCTACTTGGTTTTCGCGACCCTCGGGCGCTTTGTGCCGTATTTTGAACGGCCCTGTTTGCGATTTGCGACGCCGACCGTGTCGAGCGTTCCACGAACGACATGGTAGCGAACGCCGGGCAAGTCCTTTACACGACCACCACGAATGAGAACGACACTGTGTTCCTGTAAGTTGTGGCCGATACCCGGGATATACGCGTAGACCTCGTGCTGATTTGTCAGACGGACGCGGGCGACTTTACGCAAAGCCGAGTTCGGCTTTTTTGGCGTCGTTGTTTTAACGACTGTACATACACCGCGCTTTTGCGGCGACGAGTAGTACGACGGACGTCTCTTCAACGTATTCAAGCCGACATTGAGCGCGGGAACGTGAGTTTTGTTCACCTTCTTTTGCCGCCCTTTCCTAACCAACTGGTTGAACGTAGGCATTAACACTCCTCCTTTCTTTAAAGCTCAAAAAGACACCCTCACGCAAGAGGGCACCGGAAATTGATCATAACAGGAAAAATCAATCTTGTCCAGTCATGGCGCCCCCAACCCCTGCACAGTTTTTCAACTTACATAGAATTTCTGGACATGGCGGCGCAGAACCCCCGCACAGTTTTTCAACTTAACTTGACTTTTTGCACATGGCACTCAGAACCCCCGTACAATTTTTCAACTTACATTGAATTTCTGCACATGGCTACGCAGAACCCCCGCACAGTTTTCAACTTAACTTGAATTTTTGTACATGGCACTCAGAACCACCGCACAGTTTTCAACTTAACTTGAATTTTTGTACATGGCGCCCGGAACCCATACATATAGAGGAATCTAAGGCAATCGGTTCAATAATTCCTCCAACGCTTTGCCAAGCGGCTTCAGGCGATCGGGGTTGACCGGGTAATCGAAGACGAGCGGCTCCGTCGCCTCCTTAATCGCAAGCTCATTCATGGTCAAGCGAATCACGCACGGCGCTTGATCGATGTATGCCGCCCGCTCTTTCTCCGTAGAGGTCAACAGGTGTTGGGCGATCATCATGCGTAGTGAGTACGTCTCATAGATTGTCGAGTAGTATTCATGATCAGGATTAAGAGCTTTTTGCAAATCCGATACCCACGACGGCAATTGTGCCTCCGGTACGTTTTCGTTTGGCAGAATTTCCTCCGTGACAAAGTCCGGATAGGCAAGTCCGAATATTTCCTTGAAGGTGAATACTGCCAATCGATAATCGTGATTTCGCATGAATAAGCGGTAAAAGTGTTCATTTGCGGGACTCTCAAGAAGCGGAAGGCGACGTTTCATCGTGCTCCCATCCTTCATAGTGATCGTAAACTCCGCATCTTCGTAGTAAGAACGGTAACGTTTTTCACCGATCGAAATTCTCTGTTCTTCAATGAATGTGCGCAACTGTACAGCACTCGACAAATTTCTCGGAACCGACAATCCTGGATGATCGGGCGAAACGGTCTGGCAGTAAAGCTTCATGAAATCATCAATATCGCGCTCGTCGGTCAGCGATACATGTGTCGTGACCTTGTCCACATCATAAGAGCCGTATTGGACGTTATGATAAGCGATCGTCACCTTAGCGACATCGGACGCTTGAGGCGTCTTTACGGAGAATCCGAACGCACCCGTAATTACGATCACAAGCCAAACGGTGAGCGGGACAACCGCAGCGACCGCCGGGGCGATAAGAGCTCGCCAGTTGATCTTCCCTTTTCCCTGAAAGAGATTGAATACCCAGAGCGAAAGGACGAGCCCGAGAACGACGCCGATGATGAAAGGCACTGGAGAGTAAACACTTGTTACCCCTGCAGTCAGAAAAGACGCGACGCCATGTCGCAGATAGTGGCAGCTATAGCCGCCCAATAACGAGATGCCGAGCGTGACCACCCAGTGCGTCACCATAACCGGGGACCGTAGCGTTCCCGATGAATGCGCGTGTTCCGCCTGTCGCTTTCGGAAGAGATACCACGACACCATAGCGAACAGTATGAGCAACGCAAGAGAGAACCAGTCAAAAGCGGGGAGATAGCTCAAGAAAAAAGCTGACGCGGGCGAGAACAGCTGGATGATGCGGAGAACCCAGGTAGATACACCACCGGACGACAAAAGAGACGGTGCGATGTATCCGGGGAGAAAGTTCGCCGTCGCATCGGTAAAGAGAAGGACGACAAGTGGCCAGAAGATGTTGACGAGAACGAACATTGTGATCGCCGACGATGTTTTATCTGAGATGAAGTAGAAGATCTGCATGATGAAAAAGAACAGCAGGATCTTGATGGTGAGACTTGCGTAAGAAGTCCAATAAGCCGTGAAGTCCTGTGCCGTCATGTCATAGCCGTACTTAGAAGCGGTCCGAAAAAAAATCACGACGTAGCGAATCACCGCCATGATCGAGGAAGGCGCCAACAAGTTGATGATAGCGCTCGTATTAAGGCGCAAATAAAGCCCTGCGCGACTCATGGGCAACGCGTACATAAAGTCGGCCGAAGGCGTGCGATGCATAAAACTGAAATACTGATGGTTGACGACGAAACTCATCAGAAACAACACGAAACCGTACGAAAATCCCGGGAATTCAGTGAGGGCTAAACCACCGATAAGCGACACAATTGTCGTCATCGACAGGAAGACGATGGGTATAAGCCATAGAATGATCGAGTGCTTCTTTATTAATAGACGCTGAAATGCTCCACCTCGTTGTATTATATTGGATCGATGTTTCATCGTGATCTCTCCTTCTATATTACTGTCACGTCTCCGGTGCCCTATATGACTTGACTGACCAGCTCAACAGCATAGAGGATCACAACGCCGAGCAAGCTCCATAACCACTCGTAGAGAACAGGATGCAGCCTCCGCTTAGCGGTTCTTTCACTCGGAACGCGCTGTAACGTCTTACCCGTGATCGCCGAGGAGATGAGCTGACCGAGGAAAGCTCCGAGGATGGCACCGATGATGAAAGCAGGTCTGAGCAACTTCGTTTGATGTAATTGAAAGCTCGTAAAGTCAAACGCATAGAACAGGTTGCCGGCAATGATGCCGCCCGCCACGGAGAAAAAGGTTTGAATGCTTCGGAACCATCGCATAGAACCTGACTTTCTTCCTCCCCATTCAGCGGGCCTTTTCATGGCGCAAAACCAGCCGAAGACGAACCAGAAAACGATCAGAATGACGTAGTACAAGAAATTTCTGTCCATCGCGATCTCGCGATACGTACCGAATGCCGGAGCGAAGAGCCACACCAGCTTATGTAGAGAGCTTTGCTTGCGTATATCACCTATGTAATACGGATTGCTCATTATGAGCAATATGAGCGGCGATGCGAGGTGAATCATGATGTTGAGAACGATTGCGTCGAACAATCTCCCCACCAGCGAGAAAAAGACGAGACTAAATCCCGTAAACGCGATCGCGGAGAGATATGTTTTCAAGTAAACGAGAAGATAGCCGCCCAAGATTTCCTTGAGTCCCCACACATACACGATGCCGCTCGTTGCGATGATATTGACAAGGTAAACGAGCGACAGACCGACGACAAGCGCGAGGGCGCGACCGAGAAACCACTGACTCTTCGTGAGCGGGAGGCTCCATTCAAAATCGACCGTGTCGCGACGGTAAAGCGGGCGGAAAAGCGAGCCGCCCATGACGAGAACGGCAACGGATGACAAGGTAACCACGATAAGGTGAAACGGAAAAAAGGCCCGGTTGAAGCGTAGTGGTATGCCGAGATAGTAGACGACTGTCATACCGTCCGCTTCGTGATACGGTACGTTATGTCGGTTCGCGAGCTCCGTGAAAATGTCTCTGCCAAGAATCAACATCGCGATGGGCATGACCAGCAAAAAGAGAAACATGAAAATCGCGATGAGCGAGCGCAGATCGGCAAGCTGTCTGCCGAAAATCCACCAAAGGCCGCTCTTTCGACGTAATGTACCGCCCTTTCCGCGATCTGTCTGTATTTGGAATGTCATGATGTCCCTTTCCGCGTTACGCCAAAAGCTCGCTGACGACGTAAGACTTCCGGCTCAGCTCGTAGATGAAAACCTCTTCGAGTGTTAGGGGAAGCACGTCAAGCAGCAGAGGATTCATCTGATTCAAGATTGTGCGAAGCTCCGCCTCCGTGTTGCGCGACAGAATCTCGATAAGTGACCCGCGCGCACTGAAGCGGAGGATTTCAAGCCCCGCCGATTTGAGTTGCTCGGCGGTGACGTCCTCTCGAAAGGCGATTTGCGCCTTGGAAAGACCGAGTCGGAGCTTGTCGAGTTCTTCAACGAAGAGCAGCCCGCCCTCGTGAAGCAGTCCGACGTGATCGCAGAAATCCTCGAGTTCGCGCAAATTCTGAGACGCGATCAGCGTCGTCATCCCGTCGTCGGCCACTTGTCTCGCGAGAATGCGTTTCAGGTTCTGGCGCATGACAGGGTCGAGACCGTCGAACGCTTCGTCCATCAGGAGAAGCCTCGGTTTCGCCGCGATCGCAAGGATGAGGGCGGCTTGGCGGTGCATACCCTTTGACAAGAGGTCGAGGCGTTGGTCTTCACCGATTGGGAAGATTCTGATCAACTCCTGATAAAGTTCCTGATCCCAACGTTCGTAGAGTGAGCGATACAGAGCCGACATTTTCTTAAGGTTGTCAAAGTGGAAATACGGCTGGTCCGCCACGAAGACGATGTCCTTCTTCGCGCACGGATTATCAAAAACGACTTGACCGCGGTAGAACATGAACCCCTCAGTTGGTCGATAGACGCCAGCCGCCAGCCGCAAAAAAGTCGACTTCCCGGCGCCGTTCGATCCGATCAGTCCGAAAATCGACGCCCCGGCGATCCTGCAATTCACTTTGTCGAGTGCCTTCGTCGCGCCGAAGTGTTTGCTGAGGTTATCGGCGACGATGACAGCTTCCCGTTCCTCTACGGGCAAGTTCATCGTCGCTGTAGATTCATTCGCTCGATCGCTGTTTAGTCTCTCAACTGTCTCTTTATTTGTCATGGTGATGCACCTTTCTAATTCTGTCGTTACGACCTAACGTTCCGGTTCGGCAACCTTCGGTTCATCGATGCACTCATCGAGAAGCTCGTGCAATGTGGCGCGTTCGATGCCTGCCGTCCATGCGATGTGCGCGGCGGAACGAAAACTGCGACGGATCTCTTCGTGTTCAACGTCAAGTTCTCGCTCGGAGTCACTGAGAAAATTGCCTCGTCCCGGCACGGCGTAAATGAGTCCCTCTTGCTCAAGCTCTCTGTACGCCTTCTGCACGGTGTTGGGGTTAATTCCCAATTCCATTGCCAGCTGACGCACGGATGGAAGCTGTTCGTGAGGCTGAATGAGTCCGAGCGCCGCCAACCGATGATAAGAGTTCTTCAACTGCTGATAAATCGGTATGCCGCTCAGTACGTTGACTTCCGGGTAGATCATTTCCTGCTCCTCGCTGTATGATTGATTATGCGTCATAACCGTACTAGTTCATATAGTACGGTTTGAGTATAGAATATGAAAATCTATTTTGCAACATGAAAAAAATAAATGCTTGGAAAAGTGTTTAAAGAATAAAAACGTCAACCGCAAAGCGGACGCGATTTCATTTCAAGGGGAGGAGTCCGATGCTCTTCGCGTACTCCTGCATAGCTTCGAATGTCTCTTTCGAGATGACGTGCTCCATCTTACAGGCGTCTTCATCCGCCTTGTCGGGATCGACGCCGATGTGCATCAGGAATGATCGCATCAGGACATGCCGCTTGTAAGTCTCTTCTGCAACCGCTTCACCTTTCGGCAGCAACGAGATGCAACCGTTGTCTGCAACCTCGATGTGGCCTGATTCACGCAATTTGCGCATGGCGATGCTGACGGAAGGTTTGCTGAATCCCAGAAAGCGGACGATGTCGATCGAACGGACACAGTCGTTTTTCTTTCTCAGTACATATATACTCTCGAGATAATTTTCGGCAGAATCTGACACTTGACTCATAACGGCAACCTTTCCGGCGAAACTCTCGCCTGCCGCTATTTTATCAGTTGAACGTCTGAACGTCCACGATGCCGCTCTTTTATTCCGCATCGTTTGCCTCTCCCCGGATGTTTGACGGACAGTCATCCAAGCGCATGCCGCACGTTTGGCTGTGAGGGCAGCCGTAACATCCGCCGCCCTTTTTTCTGTTGCGCACCATCGAGAAAACGATGGCAGCAATGACAATGACAAGGACAGCGATCACCACATAGTCGATGCCGCTTACCGGAGCTGTGACTTTCGCCAAGGCGATCCAAAGAAAGTATTTGAGTCTCATATGATAACCCTTTCAAGTGATTCTGAGACAGAGCGCTCCCGGGAACCGCGAGGAAGGAGAGTAGAACCTGCGGCTCCCGAGAATTTATGGTTGATGACGGCGCTGCCAATAGAGTGACATGACCGAAACATCCGATTGACTTGAGATCAACCAAGCGTCTCCGTTGGCGGACACCGCGCCGGACGACGCGGTGTCCGCCTGTCTCGGAGATGCTCGCTGCTAAGCCGAAACGAATACGCCCGCGCGAGGCTTTCTGAATAACAGATAGAGCGATCCCGCGAGCAAGGCGACGGCCAACCCGGAAAGGACATTGAACGACCCGCCCGTGAAGAGAAACCCTATCTGATAGACGATGAAGGACAGGATGTAAGCGAAGACGAATAAGTAGCCGATCGCGAACCACGTCCATTTGGCGCTATTCATCTCGCGTTTGATCGCGCCCATCGCGGCGAAACACGGAGGGCAGAACAAGTTGAACAGCATGAACGAAAACGCCGAGAGTTGCGTGAAATGTTGCGCGATGGCGCCGACTCCGGCGTACTGGCCTTCTTCGATGATCCCAAGCGCATCTTCGATACGGAAGATGACGCCGAATGTGGAGATAACTTCTTCTTTCGCGATGAGCCCCGTGACCGTCGCGAGCGAAGCCTGCCACCCTCCGAAACCGAGAGGCGCGAAGAGATGTCCGAGCACGGCTCCGACTTTTGCGGCGATGCTATCGGCGATCATCTCGTCTTCAATCATGACGAGGCTACCGTCGATAACCGCGAAGTGCAAAAGGAACCAGAGCACGACGCTCGAGAGAAGTATAACGGTCCCGGCGCGCTTGATGAACGACCAAGAGCGCTCCCACGTGCTTCGCGCGACGTTGCCGACCGATGGAACGTGGTAAGCGGGCAGCTCCATCACGAAAGGAGAGGGGTCGCCATAAAACATTTTCGTCTTTTTAAGAATGATGCCGGAGACGATCACAGCCAAAAGTCCTAGGAAGTAAGCGAGGGGCGCGACCCACCAGGCGCCCCCAAAGACAGCGCCGGCGACGAGCGCGATAATGGGAAGTTTCGCCCCACAGGGGATCATCGGCGTGTTGATGATCGTCATGCGACGGTCACGCTGACTCTCGATCGTGCGCGACGCCATGATACCCGGAACGGAGCAACCCGTTCCGATGAGCATGGGAATAAAGCTCTTGCCCGAAAGCCCGAATCGACGGAACAGCCTGTCGAGGATAAACGCGATGCGCGCCATATACCCGATATCCTCCATGATACCGAGCAGGATAAACAGAATGATCATCTGCGGTACGAACGAAAGCACGGCGCCGACACCGCCGATGATCCCGTCCGTCACAAGACCTGTAAGCCAGCCGGATGCACCCAGCCCCTCCATCCAGCCTTGCACGAGCGGAATAAGACCATCGCCGAACCACCCATCGACCATGTCTTGTGTGTTGATGCCCAAGCTGATAGCGATGTAATAGAGGGCGGCAATGACGGCGATAAAAATGGGGTATGCCCAGAATCGATGCGTCACGATGCGGTCGATGCGGTCGGAACGCGTCAGATTTCCTTTTCGTTCTGCCCGCACGATCACGTTGTCGGTGAGCGCTTTTATTGCCGCATAACGCTCGGTCGTGATGATGCTTTCGCTGTCATCGTCGAGTTTTTCTTCCGTGCGGCGGATGATCCCTTCGATCATTTCCCTTTGTAAAGCGGTGAGCGGGAGCCCGGTCAACGCTTTTTCGTCGCGTTCGAATGCCTTGATGGCGGTCCAGCGATGCCTTTTCTGCGCTACGTCGCCCACGGCGGATTTGATCTCTTTGATCGCTTTTTCAATTTCTTCGCCGAACGGCGCCGCCACTTTGTCGGCGCGCCCTGTCTTATCGTCGCTCTTGACAGTGCTGATGCAACGCGCGATGCATTCATCGACTCCTTCGCCCTTGAGAGCGGAGGTTTCAATGACGGGACAGCCAAGTTTTTTTTCGAGTTTACGAGAATCGATTTTATCTCCGTCACGACGCGACACATCGATGAAGTTCAGAGCGACGACGACGGGAATATCCAGTTCGAGGAGTTGTGTCGTTAAGTAGAGATTTCGCTCGAGGTTTGAACTGTCGACGATGTTCAGGATAACATCGGGCTGCTCGTTAAGAAGATAATTTCTCGAGATCTCCTCTTCAGGCGTGTATGGGGAGAGTGAATAGATACCGGGAAGGTCCTGAACCGTGACGTGATTCAGTCCTTTGACAGTACCTTCCTTTTTTTCAATCGTGACGCCCGGCCAGTTGCCGATGCGTTGACGACTTCCCGTCAGCTTGTTGAATAGGGTTGTTTTGCCGGAGTTCGGATTTCCGGCGAGGGCAATGATAATCGGTTTCGTTTCCATGAATATTCTCCTGCTTTGTCTGTTGGCGCTTAATGTCTACCTTGTAGTGGCTTTTCCTCGCTGCCGTTTTATATCTCTTTTTCGACTTCGATAAGCGCGCAGTCGCTTTTCCTGATGGTCAGTTCGTAATCCAGAACATTGATTTCGACGGGGTCTCCCAAGGGAGCGAATTTTGTGATGCGGACAGGCACACCTTTCGTAATGCCCATGTCCATGATGCGGCGGCGGACAGCGCCCTGGCCGTGGAGCCTGACAACGACTGCCGTCTCTCCGACTTTCAGATCATTCAGAGTCAACACTTCTTCTATTTCTCCTTCGTTTTCTATGCGGTCGATGTGATGTGCATGGACGATACTCGCAACGCGGAATCGTTGCGCAATCCGGCGCATCCTCCGCGACAAGCACTTTGAGAGCCAGGTTTTCGTCGAGCGCCAACCGTCCTTCTCCGATCGCGACCACAACATTGTTGCCGTTTCGATGTGTGAGCCGGATCGGTTCACCTTCCACAAGACCGAGCGAGCGCAAGTGACGGCAGACACCGTCATTGCCGCGGACGCACTTGATGTATCGTGTCTCTCCCGGTTGCAACCACGTTAAAGGCAACATAATTTCTCCTCGTTTCAGTCATGCGCCACACAATCGATGCATGCACTTGCGGGGGCTTTAGTGTTAGTTCTGACTAACTACATGCAACATGTTAGCCTACACAAACTAAGTTGTCAAGCACCGTTTTCAAGAGATTTTGACGTAAAAATTTGAGAAAAATTTGAGGGATCGCTCCAGATGTACAGCATCCTGTAAAGTAGATGCAAGCAAAGTCGCTCAGGAGATGGTGAATCGAGCTAGGAAAAGGATGATACCTCTTCGTCTGAGTGAAATTGCTTTGAACCAAACACACATCTCAAAGAGGTATCA